>Ga0180438_10006468_pt1 | contig 15840 bp, 12 predicted proteins | sample SS_ome_12_FD_132455 | JGI IMG/M metagenome (GOLD analysis project Ga0180438, IMG submission 132455) | Hypersaline lake sediment archaeal communities from the Salton Sea, California, USA - SS_3_D_2 metaG | ecosystem: Environmental > Aquatic > Non-marine Saline and Alkaline > Hypersaline >...
AAGATCAAGCGCGATCGGCACCGCTATCCGTATCTACAAGAACCAAGGGACGTTGCAAGGGCAAAGTGCTTAACTTAGGGCCATTGGTTAGCGTCCCCTATTTGTGCGCTCAGTTGCGTTCCTTCTTGTCCGTCGACTCTCTCAGTCGCTGCATCTTCTCTGTCGGCTTCTTGATGGGCACTTTCTTCGCCGCCAGCTCCTTGATCCGCACGTTGCGGTACCAGACAGGCTTGGCTTCATCCTGGAATCCGATGTAGCCGATCGGCGGGCGGTTCCTCAACGGGGACTTGCTCAGGTCCAGGTCGATGATCTGCTGGCCGTTCAACACGACCTTCACGCTGCTGCCCTTGCAGGTGATCGTGTACCGGTTCCACTCGCCGGCCGGCTTGACCATGTTCTTCGAGGGAGCCATCGTGCCGATGACGCCGCCGCAATCGTGGGCCGTGGGCTTCTTCTTGCCGTGCGTGTCGAGGATCTGCACCTCGAAGCCGCTGCTGACCTGGCTGTTCGGGTCGCCCACTCGCAGGAACACGCCCGAGTTGCCTCCCCGGCCGAACTTGAACTCGAGATCGATGATGAAGTCCCCGTACTTGCGCCGTGTGGTGAGGTAGGCGCTGTAACGCTGCCAGCCCCGCTCGCCCGGGCGAGGCTTCAGTCTCACCGTGCCGTCCTTCTCGACGACCCAGTTGCCGGTCGTCTGCCAGCCGGTCAGGTCCTTGCCGTTGAACATCGGCGTGAACCCTTCATCCCCCGCGGCCGCCTTCTCCGCCGCCGTGGGGGCGCGCAGCTCGATGTCCTTGAACAGGACCTCCATGTCCATGCCGCCGTGCAGCTGCATGGCGAAGTGGCCCTTCAAACGCCCGGGATCGTCGGTGAGCTGAACCGCCTTCGTGCCGTTCAGCCGTACGACGACGCTGCGGCCGATGGCGGTGATCGACATCTCGTTCCACTTCCCGGGCTTGTAGATGGCCTTGATCGCCTTGGGATCCGACCGCTTGACCCATCCCCGCTTTCCCGTCTCATACAGCCCGGCGACGTCCTGCGAGTTGTCCACCTCCGCCTGGAAGCCGTGCACGCCGACGCTGCTGTTGACCTTCTCGCTGCGGAAGTAGAAGCCGCTGTTGCCCTTGACCACGCGGAACTTGAGGCGAACGACGAAGTCGGAGTACTCCTTGTCGCTTACCAGCAGCCCGTGGCGAGCTTCCGCCTTGTCGCTCGTGCCGACGATCGCGCCGTCGGTGACCTCCCACGAGCCGCCCGGCAGGACATGCCATCCCTTCAGCGTCTTGCCGTCGAACAGCGGCTTGAAGCCGCCCGGTTTCTTCGCAGCGGCAAGGTTGCCCGCCGCGCCGAGAGCAAGAACCGTGACGGCCAGTGCGCGAATCTGTCGGCGATGCATCGTGTTCTCCTTTGCTCGTCCCGCGAGTCATGCCCGAGATCGCTGTTGGGCGTCGCCAACTGCCTTGGCCCACGGCCACCATGGGCCTTTCCGGTGATTCTAACCCGCCGTCAGGCCCCGGCAAGGCCATTCGCCAGGCCGGCCGGCTTCAGGGGCGAGTGATGACGTACTCCCCGCCCCGATCGGTCGGGAAGGTGATGACATTCTGATCGACCTGGCGGGCCTTGACCTTCTTGCCGCGGCTGGTGATCGTGACGGGAACGCTCGTGCGGAGCGTGCAGGGGCCTGCCTTGCCGGAGCGAACGGTGCCGGCGGCCAGCTTTCCGTCCTTCCACTGGAGATCGAGCTCGAATCCGCCGCGGGCGCGAATGCCCTTGATGCAGCCGTTCGGCCAGGTGTCGGGGAGGGCGGGCAGCAGGTGGATCCGGCCCATGTGTGACTGCACGAGCATCTCGCAGATCCCGGACGCGTAGCCGAAATTGCCGTCGATCTGGAACGGCGGATGCGCGTCGAACAGATTGCTGAAGATGTTGCCTCGGATCATCTCGGAGAGCAGTTTGTGTGAACGGTTCCCGTCATGCAGGCGCGCCCAGATGTTGATCTTCCACGCCTTGCTCCAGCCGGTCGCACCATCGCCTCGGGCGTTCATGGAGACCCGCGCGGCTTGGGCCAGCTTCGGTGTTGTCAGCGGGGAAACCTGCCGGCCGGGATGTACGGCGATCATGTGAGACAGGTGCCGATGGCGATCGTCGGGCTTGTCCCGGTCAACCATCCATTCCTGCAACTGCCCCCACTTGCCGATCTTCGGCCCCAGCAGACGCGCCTTCATGGCCGCCACTTTCTTTCGGAACGCGGCGTCGGCGCCGAGGGCTTCGGACGCCTCAATGAAGTTGGTGAAGAGGTCCCAGACCAACTGCTGGTCGAAGGAGACCCCGTCTTCATGGGGGCCGTGCTCGGGAGAGAATCCGTTGGGCGAAACCAGCACCCCGCCGGGAAGCTCCTTCAAGTGGTCTTCCCAGAACTCGCACAGTTCCTTCATCACCGGGTAGGCCCGGGTGCGGAGATAGTCCTTGTCGAGCGTGAACGCGTAGTGGTCCCAGAGGTTCTGGGCGACCCATGCCGCATCGCCTTTCGACCACTTCCACGTCGAGCCGCCGAATATGCCGTTCTCGGCATGCGTGAGCCATCCCCTCGTCTTGAACGCCTCTCGGGTCTCCGCCTTCCTCACTTCGCGTATCGAGTTGACCCATTCGGCGAGGGGCCCGAAGCACTCGCCGAGGTTGGCCGCGTCGACAAACCAGTAGTTCATCTGGATGTTGACGTCCGTGTGATAGTCGCTTCGCCACGGCGGGTTGTTGCTGCGGTTCCACAGGCCCTGGAGATTGGCCGGCATCGCGGCGGGCCGCGACGAGCTGATCATCAGGTACCGCGCGTACTGGAAGAGAAGCTCTTCCAGATCGGGGTCGGCCTTCTTCTGCTTGTAGGCCTGGAGGCGTTCGTCCGTGGGCAGCCGCCGGGCCGGGGCGGGCGTCTCGCCGATGTCCAGGGCAAGGCGGTTGAACAGGTTTTGGTAGTCCTGAACGTGCTCCTTGAGCAGCGCGTCGAAGGGCCTCTTCGACGCGGCGGCAAGCTGGGCGGAGATCCGTTCGTGGGGGTGAGGCCCCTTCCACCCCTTGTCGCGCCGGTTCAGGTAGTTCGTGCCCGCGGCCACCAGGATCGTGAAGCTGTCCGCCTTGTCGAGCTTGACGGCCTGCCCTTCGATCGTCATGGTCCCGCCTTGGTTTAGGACGAGGACTCCGGCCTCATAGTCCAGGGCGATGTCGTACGGCCTCTTGCTCCTCCGATACGTGTATCCGGCCAGTGAGCCGGCCGACGTGATCCGGTTCCCGCGGGCGCTGATCTTCCCCTTGTGCATGTCCGTCAGAGAGACCGTGCAGGTGTACGCGCCCTTCCGGTCCGCCGTGAAACGGAAGACCATGACCCCGGCCGGACAACTGGCGAAATACTCCCGCTTGTAGCTGATCCCGCTGCTGGTGTAAGTGATCCTGTGGATCGCTTCGCTGATGTCCAGCTCACGCCGGTAGTTCTTCGCCTCCGGGTGAGCCGTCTCGACGTGAACGTCGCCGAATGCCTGGTACGCTCCGGTGTCCTTCTCGTCGCCGATCCACAGGGAATCCTCGTTAAACTGGATGCGCTCCTTGGCGGCATCCCCGAAGATCATGCACCCGAGGCGGCCGTTGCCGATGGGCAGCGCTTCCTTCTGCCAGTCCCTGGCGGGTCGGGCGTACCAGAGCACGCGGTGGGCGGCCTTTCCCTCGGCGGCGGCTCGGCTCAGGACGAACAGCGAAAGCAGAACGGCGAATGCGGCCGTGCCGGCGCGGGCCTGAGACCATAGGCTCTCGTGGGTCATTGCGGGAACCTCTCCTTCCTTCCTGTGGCGAACGTCAGAGCTCACCAGGGCGGAGCCTCCGGTGCTGCGTCTTGCCATGGCCCGACCGACATCTCGGGCATGGCCTCTCTCCCGCGACCCTCGCGGGGCGTTCGCGCCAATTCTACCGCGGCCGACGCTCGAGGCAAAGCAAGGTTCGCCCTTCCGAGAGCCTCCTGCGGGCTCGAGGCCGACCGGACTGCGTGCGGGCCTCGCCGCACGTCACGACCGGCAGGCCTGTCCGAGAGAAGGACGCGGCCGGAGATCGGAGAGCTTCCTACTCCATGCCCAAGCCGAACATGTTCTCGAGATCGTGTTCGCTGTATTGACGGAACGCGATCATCGTCGTTGTGTCGAGGATGCCCTTGACGGCGATCATGTCCTCGGTGACCAGCCTGGCCAACTGGTCGTTCTCTCGGACGCGCGCAACGGCCACCAGGTCGTACTGGCCGGCCACGCTGTAGACCTCGGTTACTCCGTCGATGCCCAGGATCTCCTGCGAGGCATCATGGATCCGGTCTCGCTGTACTCTGATCAGGACAAATGCAGTAACCACGATCACGTCCTCCTTCGAGGGCGTCGTTCATTCTGAACGGGCTCAGTGGTCACAGATATTGCCTCCCGTCTCCAGCGTTCCGCTCAGGTGCGAGGAGACGAGCTGTTCGGGCTCACTGGCCGGGGCGCCGACAATAACGGTGATGCCGTTCTGCGCGAACAGATGCTGGGCGCGCTGACCCATGCCGCCGGCGATAATCACGTCGGCGCCTTGTTCGTGCAGCCAGGCGGGCAGCCGGCCGGGCTCGTGCGCCGGCGGGGCCAGCAGCGTCTTGCTGACGATGTTGTCTTCCTCGTCGGTCTCCACCAGAGCGAACTGCTCACAGTGTCCAAAGTGCATGCACAGACGGCCCTGTGCCAAGGGGATTGCGATCTTCACGTGATGACTCTCCTTACTGTTGTCTGCCGTTCAGGTTGTGTTGGGATCGTGCGTATCGGGTGCCGGGGTTCCTTGTACGACGTTCGCGAAGACGTGAGCTGCCGCAGTCATCTGCTTCTTGCCAACGGCGCGACATAGAGGATGAGGAAGAACAGGGACGCCACCACGATCAGCGTACCGACGGCCCAGAGCACCTTCGCCCGGAGCGTCAATGGGGGCGGCGAGCCCTCCGCGCCGAGGTCGAGTCGGCCCCATTGAATGCTGCCCCACCATCGTTCGTACCCGTAGTACATCGCCATCCGCGTGGAGTGATGATAGAGGACGATGAACGTGGAAATCCAGGCCGCCTTCTGGAAACGCTCGGGCGTCCACAGGAGGATCAGGTACGCGCCGATCCACGTCCACATCACGCCGATGAACCGCCAGAGCAGCGATTTCGTTACCGAGCGTCTTCTTGTCTCGATCATCAGGTCACTCGGTGGGAGTTCCGTCGCTTCAGCCGGTCCGGCCTCTCCCGCCGCCGCGCCCCCCGCCGCCCATGCCTCGGCCTCTGCCCCCGCCGCGCCCCCCGCCTCCGCCCCCGCCGCGCCCCATGCCGCGGCCCATGCCCATGCCTCCTCCGCCCCCGGGGCCTGTCCCCATGCCCGTCGCGCCGCCGGGCATGGGTGGCTGGGCAGGCGGGGCGGGCTGGCTGCCGGGCATGCCCCCCTCGGGGGCCGTGCCGAAGTGGGTGGCGACATTAGGCTGCCCGGCGGGTTCCAGTTGCCCGGCCTTGAACTGCTCAACGACGTCTGCGACACGGCCGGCACACCCGACGATCACCCCGATGCCGGCGGCGCCAAGCGTCTGGTAGGCATTGGGGCCGCAGTTGCCCGTGAGGACAAACTGCACGCCTTTTTCGGCCATCAACTGGGCCGACTGAACGCCCGCGCCGCCGCCCAGCGTGACGTTGGGGTTCGCGACGGGCTCCCAGCTCCCGTCGTCGGTCTCGACGACGAGGAAGAAGGGGCAGCGGCCGAATCGAGGATCCACCGTGCCGTCCAGGGACGGCTCCGTCGCCGTGACTGCGATCTTCATGTGGGTTCCTTTCCTGTGATCGCCGCCCCAGGGGGGCGCGACGATATGCTAAGGTCTGCTCGGCTGACCAGCGGCCGGCGACATCGAGGACGGGCGAGATTCCGCCGTGCCGGATCGCAAAGCCAAGTCTCATCAACAGGAGGGATTGCGAATGAAGTGCCAAACCCGCGACCGTGGAGTGCGGAGAAGATAAAAGACAACCATAAAAGATGTTACAGAATGCCCTCCGGGGCCGGCCCGGGATCGGTAGATTTGCATTGTGCAATACCAGCAGCGGATTGCCATTGCAGACTGCATTTGTCCGGGCCGCCATGGCAAGAGGCGGCCAGACGCCGAGGCAGGCACGAGGGCGTAGGCGGAAGCAGGGGCATCGAGGCGGGTGGGCTACCCGACGAACAGGTTTCCGGTGGCGAACTGCGGATCGCAGGTCAGGTTGACCCCCAGTCGCCGCAGACCGGTCTCGTCGCCCGGCGTGGGGATATGCGTCATGTGGACCTCGCAGCCCCGAAGGCGCTTGAGTTGCGAGAGGGACAGCTCGGCCGTGGGATTGGTGGTGGAGGCGATCGACAGCGCGATCAGCGTCTCCTCCAGGTCCAGGCTGATCGTCTTGCGCTGGAGCGCGTCCTGCTTGAGGTGGGCGATGGACTGGATGATGGCGGGCGAGAGCAGGTGCAGCTTCTGGGGGATCTCCGCCAGGTGCTTCAACGCGTTGAGCACGGCGCTGGACGCCGCGTGCATCAGCGGGGAGTTGACGCCCGTGACGACCGATCCGTCCGGCAGCTCAATCGCGGCGCCGCAGACGACGTTCTTGTTGCCCTTGTCGGCGTCTTCCCTTGCGGCGGCTGCTTTCTGACGGGCGGCATGGACGACCCTGCGGTCTTCCGGGGTGACGTCCAGCTCTTTCATGAGCACTTCCACGCGGCCGATCGTCTCCTTCGGGCTCAGCCCCATGGCGTACTCGCAGGAGATGCGGAAATAGCGCCGGATGACCTCCTGCGCCGCCGCCTGGCAGACGAGCTGCTCGTTCACGATCGCCGATCCGGCGCGGTTCACACCCATATCGGTCGGCGACTGGTACACGCTGCGGCCGCCGGTGATCCGTTCCAGGATCGCGCGAAGCACGGGGAAGCTCTCGACGTCGCGATTGTAGTTGACGGCCGTCTCGCCGTACGTCTCCAGGTGAAACGGATCGATCATGTTGAAGTCGCGGATGTCGGCGGTGGCGGCCTCGTAGGCGACGTTCACCGGATGTCGCAGCGGGAGGTTCCAGATCGGAAAGGTCTCGAACTTGGCGTAGCCGGCCTTTCGGCCCCGGCAGTTCTCGTGGTAGACCTGCGACAGACAGGTCGCCATCTTGCCGCTGTTGGGGCCCGGCCCCGTCACCACCGTCAGCGGCTTGCGTGTCTCGATGAACGCGTTGGCCCCGTAGCCCCGCTCGCTGACGATCAGGTCCACGTCGGCGGGATACCCTTCGATCGTCCCATGCGTCAGGGCGCGAACGCCGCGCCGCTCCAGCTTGTTCTTGAACGCGACGGCGCCGGCCTGGCCCTCGAAGCGCGTGATGACCACCGCCAAGACGTCCAGCCCCCATTCCCGAACGTCATCGATCAGCTTGAAGGCGTCGGAGTCGTAGGTGATCCCGAAGTCCGCGCGCATCTTCTTGCGCTCGATATGCCCGGCGTAGATGCACAGGATGATCTCCGCGTCGTCCTTCAGGCGCTGCAGCAGCCTCATCTTCACGTTCGGGTCATAGCCGGGCAGCACCCGTGCGGCGTGGTAGTCGAAGATCAGCTTGCCCCCGAACTCCAGGTACAGCTTCCCGTCGGCCTCCTCCGCCCGTCTGAGAATCGCCGCGCTCTGCTCGGCGAGGTACCGCTCGTTGTCGAACCCGGTGGCGTCCTGCGGCCACAGCCGCCGCTGCGCCAATGCGGGGCCGGGCGTCGCGCTGAGTGACTCGGCGTCCATGGCCGCCCAGTGTAGGCCGAGGCCGGGACGATAGCAATCCACAGGGCTCAGCCGAGGATCGATTCGACCTTGCCTTGATCGACGTCCATGATGAACCGGATGCCGCTGACCTCCGCGGCCTCCGGCGTCAGGGCGGCGATGTCATCCCGCGAAAGGTGCTCCAGCGAGAACTTCCGGCTGCCGGCCATGAGCTGGCGCAGGCCCTGGTCGAGGCGCTCGTAGTAGGTGTACAGGCCGAGCGCGCCCGTCGGGAGCTTCTCGAAGGCCTCGTCTCCCAGTTCGTTGCGCAGCGCACCGGCCGTGACGAAGATCTCGTCCTTCGCGCTGCCGAACCGCTCGATGTAGACGGGCACCTGGTTCTCTTCGATGGTGCGCCCGATGGTCTTTCCGACCATGGCCGCCGCGATCGGCGCCCGGGCCATGCCCACGAGCTTGACGAACGGGGCCCCCATGGCCAGGCCCTTGAAGATATGGTCCTCGAAGGCGAACCCGCCGCCGACGGCGATCGCGGGCAGGTGGTCGCCGCGATCGGCGAGCTTCTTCGCGTAGCGGTGCAGCAGCGAGTGCAGGTGCACGGGGGGCATGCCCCACTCGTTCATCATCCGCCAGGGGCTCATGCCCGTCCCGCCCCCCGCGCCGTCGACGGTCAGCAGGTCGAGCTGATACCGCGAGCAGAACAGGACCGCCCGAGCCAGGTCGGCCGGCCGATACGCGCCGGTCTTGAGGAAGATGTACTTCGCGCCGGCCTTGCGGAGTTGTCCGACCCGCTCGGCGAAGGACTCCTCCGTGACCATCCCGACGCGGGAGTGCCGCTCGAACTCCTGGAACGAGCCGCCCTCGAACTGGCGGATGACGTTGGGGTCGGTCGGGTCGGGCAAGACCAGGTAGCCTCTCTCGTGCAGCAGTTGGGCCCTCCGCAGGTCGCGGATCTTCACCTCCCCGCCGATGTCCTTGGCGCCCTGGCCCCATTTGAGCTCCACGCATTCGACGCCGAGCTTCTCGATGGCGTATTCCTGCACGCCCAGGCGGGTGTCCTCGATGTTCGCCTGCACGACGATCGCTCCGTACCCGTCGCGCTGGTGGTCGGTGTAGAGCTGAACGCGGCGTTTCAGGTCGGCGGTGTCGACCACTCGGCCGTTCTCGATCACGGCCTGCGGGTCCATGCCCACGACGTTCTCGCCGATGGTCAGCCCCGTTCCCGCCAGGGCCGACCCGATCGCCAGCCCCTCCCAGTTGTTCTTGGCGATATTGGTCGAGCCGATGCCGGAGATGATCCACGGCCGGCGGAACTTGATGCCGTTGTCGCGGCCGAACGCGACCTCCAGGCTGACGGCGGGGAAGACGGCCTTGTCGCTGTCGGCCTCGATCCCGTGAGCGCCGACGGCGGTTCCCATGATGTTGAAGTGGGAGTAGTCGACGGGATAGGACTTTTCGGCCGCCGTGGTGATCACCCCGAACGGCTGGGGGTAGATCACCTCATGTCCGCGGTAGGCACTCTTGCCGATCTCGCACATGCCGATGCAGCCGTCGACGCAGGTGACGCACATGCCCGACGCGGGCACGACGGAGCCCTCCGTACGGTTCTTCGTGAGGGTGGCCGCCGAGGCGTTGGTCTTGGAGAGCGTTGCTATCATCGAAGTCGGCTCCTTGGGGGGTCACTTGTCCTTCGCGGTCTCGCAGGCGACACACGGGTCCATGTAGCACATCATGTCGTCGAACGAGTCTTTCTCGATGCAGGGCGGGGCCAGGTTCGCACAGCCGCCGCAGATGGCCTTCTCGGGCTCGTTATAGGTGCAGCGAAGCTGGCAGGCGGGGCAGACGTAGATGCAGCCGCCGCACTGCCGGCAGACGTCGGACTTGATGTCGAAGGGCGTCCCGACGCTCCGCTTGTCCCCACGGCTGCGGAAGCCGATGGCCTTGGCCATCATCTGCTCGGCGCACATCCGCACGCACAGCCCGCAGAGGATGCAGTCCTCGTGCTCCTGCCTGAAGCGCTGGCGGCGGAGGCCGTGGGCCGAGGCGAGGTCCTGGATCGTCTTCGACTGCGGGCACGAGGCCAGAAGCAGCTCCAGCACCATCCGCCGCGCCCGAAGCACCCGCGCCGAGGCCGTGCGGACCTTCAGGCCCTCGGCGGCGGGGTAGGTGCAGGAGGAGACCAGGGCGGCCGATGCGCCCTCGCCGATCTCGACGACGCAGAGGCGGCAGGCGCCGTAGGGGGACAGCCCGTCCATGTGGCAAAGCGTGGGGATCGGGAAGCCGAGGAACCGGGCGGCCTCCAGCAGCGTCGTGCCCTTCTCGACCGACACGTCGAGCCCGTTGATCGTCAGCGTGATCATGCCGATGTCTCCACCACGCCGGCGCCGGCGGGGGCCTGTTCGGTGGGGCATTCCACAAAGGCCAGATCGCATCGCAGGCACCTTCGGGCCTCGGCGTGGGCCTGTTCTGCCGACAGGGCCATCTCCACCTCCGCGAAGTTCTTCTGTCTGGACTCGACGGGAATCGTGGCCGGCTCGGCCCGGGCGGCGTGCTCGCGCTGCTCCTCGTCGACGTCGGCGGGCTCGATGTAGGCCTTCGGCAGGCTGGTCTCGGGCGCCCGGGGCAGGGGCTGTCCGCGGAGGAAGCGGTCGATGGTCTCCGCCGCCCCCTTGCCGGCCGCGATCGCGTCGGCGACCGTGTTCGGGCCGGTGACCAGGTCCCCGCCGGCGAACACGCCTTCTCGATTCGTCGCGTGGGTCCTCGGGTCGACGGTCAGGCGGCCGGCGCGGTCGAGATCGATCGCCATCGAGGCGAGGCAGTCGCTGTCCGGGCGCTCGCCGATCGCCACGATCAGCGTGTTCAGGGAGATGCTGAACTCCGAGCCCGGCAGGGGGACGGGCCTGCGGCGGCCGCTCGCGTCCACCTGCCCAAGCTGGTTGCGGATGCACTCGATGCCGACCAGGCGCCCGGCTTGCGAGTAGATCTTCACGGGCTCGACCATCGTCTCGACCCGGATGCCCTCCTTCCGGGCGGCGTCGATGTAGCGGATCTTCACGGGCGAGACGAGCGTCTCGAGCTTGATCCCCTCCTCGATCGCCGCCTCGACCTCCTCGGCGTAGGCAGGCATCTCCCGGTCGGTTCGGCGGTACAGGAGGCTGACGGACTGGACGTTCTCCTGGCGGATGGCCACGCGGGCGGCGTCGACCGCCGAGTTGCCGCCGCCGATGATCGCCACGTGCCCTCCGGCCAGCTCCTCTCCTCGCAGGTTGAACGCCTTCAGGAACTCCATCGAGGAGTAGACGCCGGCCAGGCTCTCCCCGGGCAGGTCGAGCTCGAGGCTCTTGCTGGCGCCCATGGCCAGGAAGACGGCCCGGAAGCCCTCGGCGAACAGGTCGTCGATCGTCACGTCGCGCCCGAGGGCCGTCCCGCATCGCAGCGTGATCTTGCCGTCCAGCAGCGAGTCGATCTCCTGTCGCACGATGCTCCGCGGCAGGCGATAGGCCGGGATGCAGCTGATCAGCATACCGCCCGGCTCGGGCTCGGCCTCGAGGACGGTCGGTCGGTGTCCCAGGCGCCAGAGGTAGTGGGCGGCGGCCAGGCCCGCGGGCCCGGCGCCGACGATGGCCACGCCGGCGGCATCGTCCCCGGCCTCGACGCGCTCGGGAGGCCTGTAGACGGACGGGCTGACCCGATCGGTGACGAACCGCTTCAGCGCGCGGACGGCCACCGCCTCGTCGCCGCTCGTGCCAAGCTGGCATCGCTGCTCGCACTTGCGGTCGCAGACGCGGGCACAGACCGACGGGAACGGGTTGGCCTGGCGGATGATCTGGTAGGCCTCCTCGTAGCGCCCCTTCTCGACGAGGGCGACGTATCGCCACGCCTCGGTGTCCAGCGGGCAGGCGGCCTGGCAGGGGGCGCCCACGAGCTGCGTGCAGACGAAGGCGTCGCACTTCTTGTCCACCACGTGCCGCTCGTATTCGTCGCGGAAGTAGCGCAGCGTGCTCAGGACCGGGTTCGACGCCGTCTGCCCCAGCCCGCACATCGTCGTGTCCTTCACCACCCGCGCCAACTCCTCCAGCAGGCCCAACTGCTCCGGGGTCCCCCTGCCGGTGGAGATGTCGTCGAGGATCTCGTACATCCGCTGCGTGCCCTTGCGGCAGGTGAAGCACTTGCCGCACGATTCCTCCTTGAGGAAGTTCATGAAGTACTTGGCGACGTCCACCATGCACGTGCCCTCGTCCATGACGATCATGCCCCCCGAGCCCATGATGGAGCCCGCCTCGGCCAGGCTGTCGTAGTCGATCGGCAGGTCGAACCGGCCGGCGGGAATGCACCCCCCGGACGGCCCGCCGGTCTGGACGGCCTTAATGCGGGCCTTCCCCACGGGCCCGCCGCCGATGTCGTGGACGATCTGCCCGATCGACATGCCCATCGGCACCTCGACCAGGCCCGTGTTCTTGATCTTGCCGACCAGGCTGAAGATCTTCGTGCCCGAGTTGTTGGGCGTGCCGATCTGGGCGAACTGCTCGGCGCCGCGGCGGAGGATGATCGGGATGTTAGCCCAGGTCTCGACGTTGTTGATGGCCGTGGGCTTGCCGTCGATGCCTTTCTGGATCGGATACGGCGGGCGCTGGCGCGGCTCGCCCATTTTGCCCTCGATCGACCGGATCAGCGCCGTCTCCTCCCCGCAGACGAACGCCCCGGCCCCCCGCACGATCTGGATGTCGAAGCACAAGCCGCTGCCCAGGATGTCCTCCCCCAGCAGGCCGTGCTCCCGGGCCTGCTCCAGCGCAACGGTCAGGTGCCGGATCGCCAGCGGATACTCCGCTCGGACGTAGACAATCCCCTCCGTCGCGCCCGTCCCGTACGCGCCGATGACCATCCCCTCGATGATGCTGTGCGGGTTGCCCTCCAGGATGCTCCGGTCCATGTACGCCCCCGGATCGCCCTCGTCGGCGTTGCAGACGACGAACTTGCCGCGATCCCCCGGCTGGGCCGCGAGCATCTCCCACTTCCGGCCCGTGGGGAACCCCCCGCCCCCTCGGCCGCGAAGGCCGGAGGCCTTCACCTCGCGCACCACCCATTCCGGCCGCGCCGTGTCCAGCGCCTTGGCCAAGGCGGCATATCCGCCCTCGGCGACGTAGTCGTAGATCCGCGTCGGGTCGATCCTCTGGCCGAGGTCCAGGATCGTCCGCTGCTGGTGCTTGAAGAAGGGGATCTCATCTCGCCGGTAACAGACCTCCCCCGTCTGGGGGTCTCGATAGAGCAATTCCTCGGCGTATTCTCCCGCCAGGGCGGCGGTCATGATTCGCGAAACGTCCCGGAGCTTCACCTGCGTGTAGAAGGCCCCCTGCGGCAGGACGAGAAGGAAGGGGCCCATCTCGCAGAACCCGTGGCAGCCGGTGGTCTGCAGCGAGATCTTCCCCTGAAGCCCGTTGCGGATGATGTAGCCCTTGGCGGCCTGCACGATCTCGCCGGCGCCGCTGGCCCGGCATGCCGTGCCGGCACAGATGGCGACGCGAAGCCGGCCCTCATCCGTGTCGGCCAGGAGCATCTCCCGCAGTTCTCTCAACTGGTCTGTGGACGATAGCCTGGGCATTTGGCTTCCTCTGTGTACCGATCCGGGGATGCGGCAGGAGGTGGGGGGCTTCCGCTAGACAAGGTCCAGCATCCGGTTGCGGCATCCGCGGCGCGAGCAGACCTGTAGGACCCCCCCGCCCCGGACCATCATCGGCACCATGGGGGCCTCGCATTCCGGACAGGCCGACCTGCCGACAAGCTGTTCGTGGCAGTGAGGGCAGAAGAAGCTCACCACCGTGTCGGCGGGAATGTCGTGCTCGGCAGCGATGTTGGGGCTGCCGTACACCGAGGAAAGCCTCACCCAGCCGTGTCGGCGATCGAACGAGACGCTACAGCGGACAGACGGGCGGCCGTCCACGGGGAACTCGGCGTCCATCAGGCTGTGATTGCAGCGGGGGCAGCTCACGTCGACGGGGAAGGCCCGCTCGTCCTCGTCGCCCGCGGCCCTCTCGAACCCGGCCGCCGCCTCGTCCAGGAGCTGCCGGACTCTTGACTTCCTCACCTTCGAGAAGTAATGGCCGTCGATGACCACCACCGGGCCGAGGGCGCAGGCCCCGAGGCAGTTGACCGTCTCGAGGGTGAACTCCCCGTCGGACGTGGTCTCGCCCGCCTCGATGCCCAACTGGCGCTGGAGCTCCTCGACCACCCTCGGCGCGCCCCGGACGTGGCAGGCCGTGCCGAGGCACGCGGAAACGACGTGCCTGCCCCGAGGCTCCAGTGTGAAGCAGCGGTAGAACGTGGCGATGCCGTATACGTCCACCAGCGAGTAGCCGGTCTCATCGGCCACCGCTGTCAGGGCCTCTTCCGGGAGATAGCCGTACGCGGCTTGCAGGTCCTGAAGGGCGGCGATCAGCTCGCCCCGGCCCCGGCCACGCCTTGCCAGGATCGCTCCGACACGCCGCGGGTCCACTGCCTCCGGAGGCTGACCGCCGTGTCGGTCTGGCCGTGCCGCCGTCTGCGTCATCCTAGCTGTACTCCTCGCAATGCCAGACCCCCCCCTCCGGCCGGGCCATCGTGCAGTTCTCGCGGTTCGCGCAGTTGACGCACAGCCCCTTGGGCTCGACGGCGCCTTGCCCGCCGGCGGGACGTTCGGGCGGCGCGGCCGCCGGCGCCGCCATCTGTGTGGGAACGAACACCTCGAACAGCTCGCAGAATAGGATGGGGCGCTCCGGGCTGCTGCGGGAGCCGCATGCCTCCGCGTGGAGGCACGTCGAACAGAGATCCCGGTACGGCCTGCCGGGGGGGGGGCTCACAGGAACGTACGAGGAAACGCATGCCGAATCAACAGCGGGCCGTGTTCCCGACATGATACTGCCTCCTCTCGCGAAGACGGCCAACCGGCTCGGCGGACGTTTCCGTCGTCCGATGGGCACGAAACGCGAGATCGAACTGCCGAGATGGGGCTGATCACCGCATCCTCTCCCAAACAAGCAAGTCCCGTGCCTTTTGCCCTCCCGCGGGCCAGCGGCGCGGCGGGATCAGCGCAAGAGCTTGCTGAAACTAGGCTAACGACATCGCGGAAAGTGCGCAGGACGGGGATTTGAGCCGCAGTGCCGAACCTGGCCGGACAGACCGACGGCGGGGAGATCTGAACCGGCGGGGCGAAACCACCCGATTTCGGACCGTCCCGGGTCCGCTTCAACCCCCGGCTTTCCTCAGCCTCTCTCGCAGGGTCTTACGGTCGATGCGAAGGATCTCCGCCGCCCGCGTCTTGTTGCCCCCGACGCTGGCAAGGACGTTGCGGATGTACTCGGCCTCGACCTCCGCGAGGGGGCGGGTGAGGTCCGGTTCGCGACCGGCGGAGAAGCGAAGGGGCTCCGGCAGGTCGGGGACCTCGATGCAATCGCCATCCGTCATGACCGTGAGGCGCTGGATGACGTTCTCCAGCTCTCGGACGTTGCCCGGCCAGCGGTACTCGCCTTTCAGGACGCACAGGGCCTCCTCCGAGAACCGGGGGGTCGGCCGGCCTGACTCCTGGGCGTACTTCCTGGCAAAATGGTGGACCAGCAGCAGGATGTCCTCCCCGCGGTCGCGCAGCGGCGGCAGCTCGATGGTGATCACGTTGAGGCGGAAGTAGAGGTCCTCGCGAAAGAGGCCCTTCTCGACCAGATCTTGCAGCGACTTGTTGGTCGACGCGAGGACCCTCACGTCCACCGCTCTGCCGCGGTTCGCGCCGACCATGTACACCTCCCTGTCCTGGAGCACGCGAAGCAGCTTCACCTGCATGTTCAGGCTCGTCTCGCTGATCTCGTCCAGGAAGATCGTCCCCCCGTCGGCGGTCTGGAAGAACCCCGCTCGAGATTCGCCCGCGCCCGTGAACGCCCCCTTCACGTAGCCGAACAGCTCGCTCTCGAGCAGCCCCTCCGGAATCCCGCCGCAGTTGACCGGCACAAAGGCCGCCGACGACCGCCGGCTGCTGTAGTGGATCGCCCGGGCCACCAGCTCCTTCCCCGTGCCGCTCTCGCCCGTGATGAGCACCGT
>Ga0180438_10006471_pt1 | contig 15836 bp, 10 predicted proteins | sample SS_ome_12_FD_132455 | JGI IMG/M metagenome (GOLD analysis project Ga0180438, IMG submission 132455) | Hypersaline lake sediment archaeal communities from the Salton Sea, California, USA - SS_3_D_2 metaG | ecosystem: Environmental > Aquatic > Non-marine Saline and Alkaline > Hypersaline >...
AAGCTTCTCGAACCGGACCAGGGGAAAATCATCTACCGGGATCAGGATATCAGCCATCTTTCCCAGAAAAAGATACAGCCTTTAAGGAAAGAGATGCAGATCATCTTTCAGGACCCTTTCGGTTCCCTGAATCCCCGAATGACTGTTGGCCAGTCCATTGAGGAGGGTCTCCGGACCCTGGGCATGCACAGCCACGGTGAACGAAAAACCCGGGTCGAAGATCTCCTAGAGACAGTGGGCATATCTCCTTCCGCTGCCGACCGCTATCCCCATGAATTCAGCGGCGGTCAGCGCCAGCGCGTCGGTATTGCCAGGGCTCTGAGTGTGGACCCTAATCTCATCATCTGCGACGAACCCATTTCAGCCCTTGACGTCTCCATTCAGGCTCAGATCATAAACCTGCTCGAAGAGCTACAGGGTCGCCTGGGTCTCAGTTATCTCTTCATATCTCACGACCTGAATGTGGTGGGATATATTAGTGACACGGTTGCTGTGATGTATCTGGGCCATCTCATGGAGTATGCGCCTTCTGATAAACTGTTTGAACAGCCCCTTCATCCCTATACGCTCGCGCTCCTTTCAGCCGTCCCCTCAGCTTACAAAGCGGGCTGGCAAGAGGAAGAAGAACTCCCAGGCGACGTACCAAGCCCCTTCAACCCGCCGCCAGGCTGCAAATTCCAAGGGAGATGCCCTCTCGTGGAAGATCGCTGCCGGAAAGACGAAATCCCTTTCCATGAAGTGGGCGAAAAACACCGGGTTCGATGCTGGAAAGTCGAGTAAGCAAAGCGAAGGAGCATCCCGCCAGAGCGGGATTTGAGGACCGTCCCGCATTGCGGGACTTTAGGACCGTTTCACTTGAGGCATATCTTCTGCATTTTACCCTAAGTCCGCCGCCTGATATACTTTGAGAATCTTTATCCTAAGCGGCAGGGCCGCGCTTTATAAAATCTCAAAGCGATTTTATTACTTGACTTTGTTAAGGAATTTCGAGAAATTGATATGGTTGCTGGGGGATCGTTCAGCGGCAGGACGACGGGTTCTGGCCCCGTTAACCAAGGTTCGAATCCTTGTCCCCCAGCCAGTAATAAAATCGCGCAGCGCCTTTGTGATGTTGAAGCGGCGTTAGCCGCGCTGTATAAAATCGCGCAGCGATTTTATCAATGGTCCCATCGTCTAGCGGTCTAGGATACCGGCCTCTCACGCCGGAGACACGGGTTCGATCCCCGTTGGGACTGCCAGCTTTTCCTCAACAGGCCAGCCATCCTCCTGGATCCCACGGTCTCATTGCGTGCTCATCGGACCCTTTGCTACCCGTACGGAATCTCTCATGTCCCCAGTTGGATAAAAACCGTCATTATTCTGGCACGTCATTGCAAACCCCGCGAAGGTTTGTGTTGATGTCATTGTCCAAATCGATTAAAATAGTTAGTTTTGAAACCAGGCTGTCCTAAGGAGATCTGTTGACCATGATTGCAGCATTTGTCTTTTTCCTTGTTGGTGTAGTCGGCACCATGATCGTAGCCCAGGTCCACTATTCGAGAGCTGCAGAGGAGCTGAAGAGAGAAGCGGAAGATCTCAGAAGATACAGCACCTTGATGGTGGGAGCCATGAAGCGAGCCGGTTGGGTCAAACTGAAGCACGACAGAGAGGGGAACATATCAGGCTTAGAAATCAACTCCGATATTGCCTTGCCGGCGTATTCCAATCTTGGCGATACCAGACTGCTTGAACCCGGGAAAAAGACATAGCTCCCGCTTGGGATTGTAAGATTTCTCCCCCCGCTTTCGCGGGGGTCGAAATGACAGTCTTGCCAGAGTATTTTGCAAACGCACTTATCGTATCAATGACGCTAGTTGAGAGTCCTTTCCATTGGTCTCTTGAAAAATGGCAAATTCTCACCGACTTTCTTTGCGACCTTAACCCACCTGCTGCCTCCCGAGCTCAGCCCGCTTCTCAGAAGGTTTTTTAATGGCTGCCGGTTAAGGCCCTGCCCTGAAGTCATCGTGTTCCTCCGGTCCGCAGATTTCGGAAACGTCGCCCCGCTTTCGATGAGATTGACAAAAATGCTCGCATCGGCTATCTTTCTTAGAAACCTGAAAAGAACTTCTAAACCCTGATGAAGGGGGTGCTATGAATGAGACCAAGACCCCATACCTTTCGAAGAGATGGGGTTTTTTTCTTATTCCATGCCAAGCGGTGAAAGGAGAGGAACATGGAAGTTGTCCGAGAGGTGACGATGAAACTGCACATAAAGACAAACAAAAGGACTTTGGAAAAGGAGTTCAGTAATCTCTACGATTTGAGACTCTTCATGGATGGGTTCTTCTCTGACGTGGCAGATCGAAGGGCCCCGAAACCCAAATCCAAGTACTCAGGACCAGAGAGGCGCGTACACGTGGAGCGGATCTTATCCTGAAACCATGGAGATAAACCGTTGGCTTATTCTGTTGAGAGACGCAAGCTCCCAAGGATCGAAGTCCGGTGGCCCGTCACAATATACACGGACCTCGGGCCAATAAGCGGAGAGACCCGGAACGTCACAACCACCGGTGCGTATATTCTCTGTCGCGAACGACTGCGTCAGAATGAGACTTATCGAATCCTCATCGGGCTGGCGAAGTATTCGATAACCGTTAATGCCGAAGTCATGTGGTCAAACATCGATTACAACGATGAGGAGGCGGCTCACACAGGCCTGGGGGTATTCTTTGCGAAAATGGATGATGCAGATCGCAAGCGCCTCAGCAAAGCGATTGCCGGTTATCGGCAGTATTGAACCGGAAGAGAGTGAGGCAGCGAGCATTGATGTCAGGACTTTCCGAAAAAAAACCCCCAGACAATGCCGGGGGCTGTTCCGGATGTGCCGTTACTTAAATTACTTACTCTTCCCTCCTCTTGCTTTTTGGAAGACCGCCCATTATTGCAACGGGCACCCCAGAATTAAAAGCGCTTCTCATGCCCAATGCGCGACCTTTACAAGGTCGCCGTAGATCTCTTAATCAACGATAGAAATCAGCCGTTTGCTCGGAAAGTCATATCCCACGTCAAAGATCCTCTTCCCTTTGGTGTCCACCAAGTAGTCTTTCCCTTTCTCGAGTCGACCGACCACCGACAGAGGAACGCCCGCTTTCTTAGCAAATTCCGCTTTGCTCATGAAAATGGGCTCCCCTTGCTTTAGGGCATGCTTCATGGACATCGCTCCTACGCTGTATTTACCGCCCTTTGAGGACAGGTGACATATAATTATGCATATCTATATCTACTTTGCAATAAATTTTAATGAAAAAAACTAAAAAAAATTATAATTGATGTATATTGTACTAAAAATGAGTGGCTGTACCAGATGTGGTATGCGTGTTAGATTCGGCTTTTCCTGATAAATGCATAGCCTATGTCGCCCGTTAAACGCAGCCTGAACAAGGCCTTTTCCATATCCGGCATTGGGTCAAGCAACCGCCAAGGGGAATCACCCGCAAAAAATTGCTCGTTTCTGATGTGGAAACTTGAGCTAATGCACATCGTTGCAGATTTTCATTGCTGGATGGGTGGTAGCTGGATCCCTACACAATACAGAAAGAGGCTCAATCCAGCGGGGCTTCTCAGAGATGAGAACATTCGAGGTGAAAATGCTCTAGGTCAGATTGTCCTTGACATCGTTTCTAGGTCTGATATAGACAAAAACAACTCATTGAAATCACAACAGAGCTTTCTTAAGCGTCACATCTTCGCCGTTAAACCTTCATCCGCGAAATAAGTGGGCCCCCAATAAAATCGTGTAACGATTTTATCTAACGCGACGTTGTTGCTCCAGTGGCGAAAGACTAAAACCTCTATCCCTATTTGAATCGATCCCAAGATGCTCGCCCGCCCGGAATTTTCAACAAGCAGCGGGAATTTCAAATTTAGAGCATCCAGCGTCAAGTGCTGATGAGCCCGAGCATGCCGGCATTGAGATATACTTTTTAAATCTATGATCAGTCTTCCAAAACGGTCCGTTTGAGTAGGAACCTAAACCAAAAGGAAAGGAGGAATATATGAGTAAAAGCGAAAAGCTTCACCCCGCAATCTATGACCTCAAGGAGGACATGGATAAGGGGAAGGTCACCCGGCGAGAGTTCTTGAGATACGCAACCCTGCTGGGCATGTCAGCAGCGGCAGCCAGCCAGATGGCTGGTTTCGCTTGGCCTCGTAAGGTCTTTGCCGCAAAACCAGAGCGAGGCGGCACCCTGCGAATCTCGGGCCAGGTCCATAAAATCACCCACCCGGCCCAGTTCTCTTGGGTCGCTCCAACACAGGTGACGCGTCAGGTGGCCGAATACCTGACATGGACTGACGGCAAGAATATCACCCACCCGTATCTCCTGAAAAACTGGGTGGTGAGCCAAGACCTGAAGACTTGGACGTTGAACCTCCGCCAAGGCATCAGGCACAACAACGGGGATCTCTTTACTGCGGACGACGTGGTCTTCACGTTTAACCAGTGGCTGGACAAGGACGTGGGCTCCTCCATGCTGGGTTTGCTGGGGAAATACATGGATGTTACGGGCATTGAAAAAGTCGATAACTACCAGGTCAAGCTCCACCTCAAGACACCGGAGATCGCTCTCCCGGAACACCTCTTTCACTATCCGGCCGTCGTTTTGCACCACAAGACCTTTGAGGGCGATTTCATTAAACAGCCGGTCGGGACCGGCCCCTACACCCTCGAAAGCTACCTGCCCGGCGAGCGCGCCCTAGTAAAACGTCGGGACGATTACTGGCAAAAGGGTGCGGACGGCAAGCCCTTGCCTTACATGGATGCCATGGAATTCATTGACATGGGCAATGAGATGGCCCCTCAGATTGCCGCTGTAAAGGCCGGTGAGATCGACATGATCGATTTAGGGGACTCTGCCGGTGTGGACGCCTTTCAGGCCCTCAAGGACGACCCCAACGTCACCATCACGCCGGCGACAACCGCCTCCACCCGAGTGCTCCGGATGCGGGTTGATCTGAAGCCCTGGGATGACAATCGCGTCCGGCTGGCCATGAAGCTCTGCCAGCACCACGAGAAACTCCTGGCGCTGGTCTACTTCAATGAAGGTCTCGAAGGACAGGATTTCCATGTTTATCCCCTCCACCCCGAATACTGTGAAAAGCCCATTCCAAAATATGACCCGGAGCGGGCCAAGAAGCTCCTGAAGGACGCGGGGTATGGCAATGGCCTGGACGTCAACCTGGCCGTGGGAAGCGATTGGCCTGATGTGGTCCGGTATGCCGAAGTCCTCAAACAGGATGCCGCACCTGCCGGTTTCAGGGTCAACATCAAGACCATGCCTACCAGCCAATACTGGGAAAAGTGGACCGAGGTCGATTTCGGAATTACGCCCTGGATGCACCGTCCCATTGGCACCATGGTCCTGAACCTGGCCTACATTGCCGATGCGGAAGGCAAGCCCGTGCCATGGAACGAAACCCGCTGGGTGGATGATGAGTTTTCCAAGCTGCTCAAGGAGGCGAACGGGTTGATCAGTGTGGATGAGCGCCGCAAAGTCTTCTGCAAGCTGGAAGAGATCCAGATGCAACGGGGTTCCATCGGTATCCCCTACTGGCGGAACCAGTGGTTTGTGACCCGGAAAAAGGTCAGGAATATGAAGGGGCATCCGTCCGTCTACATGCTCTTCAATGAGGTCTGGCTCTCAAGTTAAGTGAATGCCGGGGCTCAGAGAGTGTCGCTTCTCTGAGCCCTTAAGGCTCTGGACCCAAAACCCCCGTCCCGAAGGGGAACAGGGTCCATAGGGGCCGTGGCCATTCACAACAAACCGATTTCCTTCAAGATTCATGGTGGACCATGGCAAAGTTTATCGTGAGACGATTTCTTCTCCTTCTCCTCACCATGGTGTTGGTCTCTATGGCCGTCTTTCTGATCACCGAATCCTCTCCAGGCAATGTAGCCAGAAACGTTTTGGGTGCCTTTGTCACTCCGGAACAGGAGGCGTCCTTTTTAGCCCAGATGGGTTTGGATAAGCCTTTCTATGTGCGCTATTTTTACTGGCTCTTTGGTAGTGACTGGTCTGCCTCCAAGAAGGTGGGCCTGCCCCTGAAACGCATCACCACGGAAGAGGGTTTCGAGGAGTGGTGGGCTCTTAGGGATGATGGCGCCCTGGTGCGATGGAAGCTCGAAGGCGAGGATCTGATTGCCGTAGCCAAACTCCGCTCCCTGGGTGTGGAGACCAGGTACAAAAACAATGAACAGTGGACCAAGGAGGCATCTGGAAGGAGCTACTTCTGGGGCGTGGATGATCAGAACCACGTGGTCCGGTGGGAGAAAGGGGCGGACATCAAGGTCTGGACTTTTATTGTGGGAACCGGCTGGATGGAGAGCACGGGTGGTCCCGTGGAGTACATCCCCCTGAAAAAAGGATTTATCCGCGGAGATCCCGGCCTTTCCTTCAGAACGGGGCGCCCTGTTTCCAAAAGCATCTTTTTGCGGCTCCGCAACTCTCTGGTTCTGGCCGGAACAGCTTTCGTCATTGTCATGCCCCTGGCCTTGTTCCTCGGCATGCTCGCCGGACTGAAAGAGGGGAGCATTCGGGACCGCGTGCTTTCCGTTGGGGGCATGATGTTTTCAGTGACCCCGGAGTTTGCCACCGGTATATTCCTCATCCTCATCGTGGCCGTGTGGTTGGGTCTGGTTCCAGGCGCAACGGTAATCGGTGAGAAGGCCCCCTGGGAACGACCGGACATGCTTATCCTGCCGGTGTTGACCCTGACGCTCATTGAATTGGGTTATGTGCTTCGTATCACCCGAGCCAGCATGGTGGAGGTGATGAAAGCGCCCTACATTCGAACCGCCCATTTAAAAGGGCTGCCGTACCTGCGAATCGTATTCAAGCATGCGATACGAAACGCCTTGATGGCACCCATCACGGTCATCATGCTCCACGTCAATTGGCTGATGGGCGGCATCGTGATCGTGGAGGTGGTCTTCGGGTATCCGGGTCTTGGCAAGTATCTGCTGGATTCCGCCATGTTCAAGGACATCAATGCCCTGGAAGCTGGGGCCATGATTCTTGTATCAGTTGCCGTGCTCACCCAGCTCGTCGCCGATATCGCTTACACCTTTCTGAATCCGCGGATTCGCTATACATGAGTTGGTGTCGTGTATCACAAATTGAGTTACACAGTTATTCCTCGGTAAGGGGTCTTACATGGTAGCCAGTGAAGAAGCTACGGTCACTACCGAGCAGGTGGCAAAAGTGAGTCGTCTCAGGCGTTCCTGGGAGGGGTTCTCCATTCTTCTTTCGTCCAAGATTGGGATGGTGGGATTTGCCATTGTTTTTTTCTGGCTGTTCGTGGCTGTGTTTGCCCCTTTCCTGACTCCGTACACGCCGCTTGAGCAAGACTGGAAGGCGCCCAATCAGGGCCCGTCCAAGGAGCATATCCTGGGCACGGACGAACTGGGGCGAGACCTCTGGTCCCGGCTGATCTACGGTGCGCGCGTGGTCCTGGTGCTCATGCCCATATCGGAAAAACTCTGGATACCCGGGGGAACGGCGCTTTGGGGTGTGATCGTCGCCCTCGTTGTGGGAACCACCCTGGGCCTCATAGGCGGTTACTACGGAGGGTGGATCGACGAGGTGATCATGCGTCTTCTGGATGCCATGATGGCGGTCCCCATTATTCTCCTCTACCTGATCATCATGGCGGCGCTGGGGGCTTCCGCCGTGAATGTGGTCATCGCCATCACCATCGTGGGCACCCCGGGTATCGCGCGCCTCGTCCGCAGCCTTACTCTGGACATCCGCACCCGGGAATATATTCGGGCTGCCGAAACGCGCGGAGAAAGCCCGTGGTATATCATGTTCGTGGAAATTCTCCCCAATGCACGGGGCCCTATTATCATTGATGCCATGCTCCGTGTCGGGTATGCCATTTTTGCCATGGGAACACTCGGATTCCTGGGTCTGGGGATACCCCCACCGTCTCCTGACTGGGGAAGCATGGTATCCAAGGGCCGGGAGTTTATCTTAATCGGTACTCCCTGGGCAGCACTCTGGCCCTCAATCGCCATCGCCTCGCTGGTGGTTGGCCTGAACCTCTTGGCAGATGGTTTGAGGGAAGAGTCTTTAAGATACCAATAGTGGGCTAAGGGGACGCCCTTAACTTTTTAACTTTTGCCCGAAAGTGAAAAAGTAAAGGGCGTCCCCCAGCCACGGCTTTGGTGAGGACAAACATGAATCAAACTGAAGGTGCAATGCGGGACACTGTCCTTGAAGTGGAGAAACTCCAGATTGCTTATGAAACAAGGAAGGGCGATGTAGAGGCTGTTGAGGGCGTCTCCTTTCAGGTCCGCGAAGGCCAGACCGTTGGTCTGGTGGGCGAATCAGGGTGCGGGAAGAGTACTATTGCCTTTGGGATTGTGAATTTTCTTGGACCCAACGGCAAGATTATGGAGGGCAGCATCCGCTTTCAGGGGAATCAACTGGTGGGGCGCTCGCAGGAAGAGCTCAAAAAACTGCGAGGTGATCGGATTGCCATGGTGTTTCAGGATCCCATGCAGGCCCTCAATCCCTCGGTCCGCTTGGGCGATCAGCTCGCAGAGGTCCTGACCTGCCACAGGAAAATATCCAATGATGATGCCTGGGAAAAATCGATCCAGATGCTCAGGCGGGTGAATATGCCCGACGTGGAAAATGTCATGATTCGCTATCCCCATCAGATCTCGGGAGGGCAGCAACAACGGGTGGTCATTGCCATGGCCATGCTCAACAACCCGGCCCTGCTGATCATGGATGAACCGACAACAGCCCTGGATGTGACCGTTGAGGCGGCTGTCCTGGACCTGATTGAGGAATTAAAAACGGACTTTCACACTGCGAACATATTCATCACCCACAATCTGGGCGTTGTTGCCCGAGTCAGTGATTATCTGTGCGTCATGTACGCCGGACAGATGGTGGAAAGGGGACCACTCGGCGAGATCTTTCGAAACCCCCGTCATCCCTATACCATGGGATTGCTGGCCTGCGTCCCCCGACTTGGGGAGAGCAAGATCGAATCTCTCCTTCATCCCATCCGGGGCCGCGTTCCGCCGCCTGCCGAACGGTCTAAGACCGAGTGTATCTTTGCACCTCGCTGCGATTATGTAACGGATGATTGCCGGAAGGAAAGGCCTGCCTTTACGCAAATCACCTCTGAGCATTTCGCTCGCTGTGTATATGCTTTGGAGATTGAAGATCGCACTCGGACCAGAAAACGGCGTCGAGAAGCCCCGACAAAGAAAGAGCCTGAAGCCCCGCTGGAAGATCTGCTCCATTTTGATCAGCTCAAGGTCTACTACCCTCAGGAATCCAACTCGGTGGTGAGCCTTTTCGGTTTAGGTGAAAAGAAATACGTCAAGGCTGTCGATGATGTGAGTGTCAGGATAGCAAAAGGGAGAACCCTCGGCGTCGTGGGTGAGTCGGGATGCGGCAAATCCACGCTGGTCAAGGGCCTTATCGGACTCGAGCCGGTCACGGACGGCCAGGTGGAATTTCTGGGCTTTGATGCAAGCCAGCCTGTTTCGGTGCGTGATACCAGACTGATCAAAGAAATGCAGATGGTGTTCCAAAACCCCGATTCGACCCTCAACCCATCCTATACCGTCGGCTTCCAGATCGCCCGTCCCATTAAACGGTTTAAGACCGTACCCAAGAACCAGGTTAAAAGCGAAGTCCTCAGGCTCCTGAAGGCGGTCCGCCTTCACGAGATTTACTACGACCGTCTGCCTCGGCAACTCAGCGGCGGCGAAAAACAGCGAATCGGGATTGCCAGGGCCCTTGCCAGCCGACCTGACCTGATCATCTGCGATGAACCGGTCTCGGCCCTGGATGTCTCTGTCCAAGCTGCTGTGATCAATCTCCTGTTGGAGATCCAAGAGATCTACGGGTCTTCTATGATTTTCATCGCCCATGACCTGAGTGTTGTCCGTTACTTCTCAGATGACATTGCGGTCATGTACCTCGGTCAGATCGTGGAAGTCGGTCCGGCTGATGCCATCTACTCCCCGCCCTATCACCCTTACACGGAAGCCCTTCTTTCCGCTGTGCCCATACCCGACCCCGATGCAGAGCAGAAGGAAATACGTCTCATCGGCAATGTCCCCAGCGCCTTGAATCCGCCCAGCGGGTGCCGCTTCCACACGCGGTGTCCGCGGCGCCAAGAAATGCTTCCTGACGGGGGCGCGATCTGTGAAAAAGAGATTCCCCCATGGCAGAGCACTGAAAAAGGCCATCGAATCCTCTGCCATATTCCCCTGGAGAAACTGAGACAAGTGGAACCCGTGGTCCACGTATCGGCTGCCTGAGAGCAAGCCTCTCACATTCGGAATTCCCGATTGAAGTCACCACGCCGTAGCACTTCCCTGTGCTCAGTATTTCCTCCCCCTGCTAGCGCGAAAAACAGGTTCCCCTCTTTCGTAAAGAGGGGCTGAGGGGAGATTCCTAATGCAATGTAATGGGGCAAGTTTATATCCCAATTTTGCGAAAAACGCTCAATGTCCGTTCTTGTGAAGAAAAGACCTAGACTCGAACATTATGTCTCCCAAATATATGAGTGATAGACTTCTCTTATGAATCTCAAACAACCCACAACCGACAACAAACGACGGACAACCCAATCGATTTTTCACTGTATTAGCGTTATAGCTTTGATCCCTCTATGACTCTTCGGATTGCCTCAGCCTTATCCTCCGGCAAGGGAGGCGGTTGATGGGTCTCCAGGATCTGCTTCAACCTTTTTCCCGCCCGATCCAGGAGAGTGGAACTTCCGGTCTGTTGCCACCTATCATACCCCAAGCGGCTCGTGAGCTTTGGCCGCCACTGAGTCGTTGAAACGTGTTTCATGGTGTGGAGGTGGGACAAGAAATGACCGTTCACCCCGACCTCTTCCATCACATTCAGCGCCAATGTCTCTTCATTGACAGGAATCCCCTGTCTGAGCCACTTGATCTGACCGATGAGTTCGTCCAGGATGACCACCATCTCGAGGCTTCCGGTTCTTCCGAAATCCAGGTACCCTGCGTCGTGGTTGAGGTTGGCTCCCGACATGGCGCTGAGAAAAGCGCAGAGCCCGGCCTCAAAAGTCGCCTGCCCGTCCGGAATCTGTGCGTCGCTCGTACCCGCATACCCCCAACTGGGGAGATCATAGTCATGGGTCATCTCGATGGCCGCCAGGTAACCCAAATAATACTCGGGGGCATTGTAGGAACTTTGGGCTGTTACCATGTCCATCACGGCCGGGCCCATGCCCATAATAAACGGCGCACCTTCGGCCTTCAGTTGATGAATGACCAGACCGCAAATGGATTCCGCCAAACCCTGTGCCACATGACCAGCGACCGTAATCGGCGCTGTGGCACCGGCCATGGGGGCCGGCGAGTAAACCACGGGGATCCCCATCTCCGCGCAGAAAAGGAGCTTGTCCACGCTTTCGACTGGATGCTTCCGCGGACTCGTCGGTTCCGCGTAATGGACAAAGTAAGGATGGCTCCGGACCTCCTTGTCACCGCCTCGCAGAACCGCGGCAATCTGCCGGATCTCTGCCAAGTCGTGGCGGCCCTCTGCCGTGCACACAATCGGTTTTGTGGAGCATTCAACCATGGCTTGAAAGGACCGCAGATAGGCTTCATGGGGGAGAACATCGGAAGGATGGGCAAAGGACATGATGAAATCAAGGTTCACGAGGGCATCACAAACCAGGGCGGCTCTTCTGACGTCCTCAAGCAGGCTGCGATGCCGGCCCCGGCCGTCCATATTCAGCGTATAAAGAAGATCCGAGCCCGTTCCGTAATAGGACCGATCACCCCCCAGATCCATTGCCAGGTGCCCCTCTCGGTCATAGATGGGGATGTTCCGCGGAGCACTTTGGATCGACTTTTCTACAAGCGCTTCAGGAATCCTCACCACCCGATTCTCATCCACCAGGCAACCGGCCCCTTTCAAGAGTTTAATCGCGCCCTCATGAAGAACCTGCATGCCCATCTCACAGAGGATGCGAAGCACGCTCTGGTGGATTCTCCCTTTGGCCTCCTGGCTCAGAAGGACCAAAGCGGGTCTTTCGTTGATGCCTTCCATGGGTCTGCCCCTAAAAGCCTGCTCAGTCTAGTGCTCCGTATCATATATTCTTGTATTATAGAGTTATGGCGTGTTCCTGAAAGACGATATCTCAAAGGAATTCCACTGCGCAGTGAATTCGAAAACATAATCTTCAGGTATGGGAATTTATGATACATGGCACCAGCATTCAAGTGCGCCGAGCCGACGGATAGCAACCTCAGCCGGCTTTTCTCCAGTCTTCAGGACCTGTGGTGTCGGTCCAGAGATCAAACCGGCTCATCGTCACCTCTATGGGTTGTCCTTTCTCATCCCATCCCATGAGCCCGTAGAATTCGAGGACCATGGGTCTTACCCAATCAAAAACCGAAAGAGCCGTATCGGAGCTGCCGACCCTGCTGAAGAACATCTCAGGAAGACCGTCGTCATCAGCTCTCGCACCGTGCCTGATGTTGAAAAGCCTTTCCAGATGGGCGATTCGCTCTCCCATGAAAAAGAGGGCCTCTGCGTCCAAAGACCATCCCATCACAGCATTCACCAGTTCGGCCTCATTCTTCAAATCAAATTCCCTGATCAGGCTCAGGGCCGGCACTTTGCAAAGGCCGAGACAATCCAAAATGATACTGACAACCATAGCCCGCTTGACGAGGGCTGCTTTGCCTCGGGTAGAAAGAAGGTCCGCTGCATGGGGCGATCCCAGTTCCCGGGCCGCCTTCTCGGGTGAAAGGACATATTCAAGGGCGGGAAAGAAATGATTGAAATCTCCGCCCCGACTTGAAACCGCATAGCCAAGAGCTGTGCCCATGATATGAGACGGGTGATATGCAGAGAGCTCGAGGCCCTTCACATGGGGAGCAAAGCGCTCTGCCCCTTTTCCGATAATGGCGCTGGCCCTGCGGACACCCAGTGACAACAGGGAGCCCAGTCCGTCTCGGTTTGCCATCTGCCGGATCAACCTTTCCATGGCTCCACCATTTCCCCAAGACAAATCCATACCTCCTGTGTCTTTCATGGAAAGAATCCCTCTGTCATAAAGATCCATGGCAAAGGCTATGGCACTTCCTGCTGATACAGCGTCCAACCCGAGCCTGGAACAGAGATTATCCAGGCCGACAACTGTTTCCGGCTCACTCAGACCGCATTTTGGACCGAGGGCGACCATCGATTCAAACTCCGGCCGTATCTGCGTTGTTTTTGTGCGATCAAGGGCGAGATCCGCCTTGCAATGAACAGGACAGCCACGGCAGCCTCGTGACCGGGTCTTGTATGGTGTCAGTCCTTTTCCGTCTACACGTCCGGCACCCTCGAAATGGTTCTCTCTGTAGTTGCGCGTGGCCAGGATACCCTTATCGTCAGCCCAGTCCACCCACCCCGCACTGCCGTGAACGGAGAGCGTCTCGAATTGGGGGGACCTCTTGATTTTCTGAATATAGGCTTTTTTGATTTCACGCCATGAATTGGAATCCGGTTTCCTTCTCTCGTCTCGGATCTTGACGACCACAGCCTTGAGGTTCTTGGATCCCATGACGGCACCCATGCCGGTGCGACCTGCCGCGTGGTCTTGCCCATTCAGAATACAAGCAAATGGGGCCTTGTTTTCACCGGCAGGTCCAATTGTGAGGGTGCTCACTCGCTCATTCCTCAGCTTGCGCTTGATGCTGTCTTGAGTCTCCCATGCGTCAAGCCCCCAAAAGGGTTTGGCGTCAAGGATCTCAGCCCGCTCCCCGTCGATCAACACATAAACCGGTTGCGGGGCGCAGCCCCTGAATACAAGGGTCTGAATATTACAGGAACGGAGTGCTGGCCCGAAATCACCCCCCACGTTTGAGCTTCCAAGAAGACCTGTCACGGGCGAAAGGCTGTTGATGTGAAGCCTGGATGAGGCAGGGGCAGAAGTCCCGGTGAGCAAGCCGCAGCTGAGAACAAGGACATTTTCAGGACCCAACGGCTCTATACCAGGAGCAACATGCCTGTAAAGGAATCTAACATTGAAACCGCGACCGGTCAGAAATCTCCGGGCCAGTCCCTCTGGAAACGCAGCGCACGTCCATTTTCCGAATGTGAGATTCAGATCCAAGATTCGCCCTAGAAACGACATACAACGACCTCAGTTGAAAGGATTGGAAAGGTGCCATGGAACATCTCCCTTTGCAGCAGGGTGGGTATAAGAGATTGAGGCGGCGATGTCAAGAAATACGCTCAAAGACCTCGCATGTTCGTCATTAACCCGGGCGCAAAGCACCCAGCTTCCAGTAAGGAAGCGATCCTTCAACGGACAGAATTTACAAAAGCACGGTTCAGTGTGTAAGCATTTGCCACTTCACAGCAAAAGATTGCCCACTTGAAGAGGCTATCTTTACACACTCCTTCCCTCTTCCCGCCAGTGGAAAGCTAACCCTTTGGATTTTATGAACACTCTCCGACAAAGGATGGGCTCTTTTTTGGCACGCTCATTGCTGTCATTGGGAATAAGCAGTTCATTTTTGGTTCATGGTGGTTTGACCCAAGCCATCGGCCAAGAGACGGGGAGCGGGTGATGTGTGGAATTGTTTGCTATGTGGGCGAAAAGGCTGCTAAATCTATCCTGCTGGACGGGCTCAAGCATTTGGAGTATCGCGGGTACGACTCGGCTGGCATCGCCGTAAGAAACGGTAACCATGTTGCTTTTCACAGATCTGTTGGCAAAATCGCCACACTTGAAAGCCAACTGAACGGCCTGGAGATTCAAGGTCACTGCGGTATTGCCCACACCCGCTGGGCAACCCATGGCGAGCCTAATGAAGAAAACGCCCATCCGCACCGCGACCAAAATGAAAGCGTCTTCGTCATTCATAACGGCATCATTGAAAACTTTCACGCCCTCAAGAAGAAGCTAGAAAAACAGGGAATTTGCTTTCGATCTGAGACGGACACAGAGGTTCTTGCCCATCTGATCGCTCTGCATTTCAAGGGGGACCTGGGCGAGGCGGTTCGGAAAACAATGGCCCAAGTGGAAGGCACTTTCGGCATTGCTGTGATCCACCGTCAGGTGCCCGATGAGATCGTCGTGGCCAGGCGGGGAAGTCCCTTGGTGATCGGCATTTCCGAGGATGGACATTTTGCCGCATCGGATGTGTCCGCGTTACTCCGCTACACCAACAAGGTTGTTCACCTCCAGGACAATGAATTGGCCTCCCTTTTCAAGCATGATTTTAGGATCTCCACAGTCCACGCAAAACAGGTCCAGCGGCCTACGGAGAGCGTGGAATGGAGACCCGAGGATGCGGAGCTCAACGGGTTTCCCCATTTTATGTTGAAAGAAATCTTCGAGCAACCAGAGACCATCAGAAATGCGCTGAGAGGCAGACTGGAATCAGGTGAAGGCATCCCCAAGCTGGGGGGCATACTCCCGGTTTGGGAGGATTTGAAAGCATGTCGTCATATGCTGATTGTGGCCTGTGGCACTTCGTATTACGCAGGTTGCGTTGGAAAGTACATCTTTGAAAAGCTCACGGACATTGACGTTCAAGTGGAGCTGGCCTCTGAGCTTCGGTATCGAAAACTGAACTTCCCTCCGAATACATTCGTTATTGCGATCAGTCAGTCGGGTGAGACAGCCGACACCATTGCTGCCATCAGAGAAGCCAGAAGGAAAGGCGCGAGACTCCTAGGAATCGTCAACGTGGTCGGGAGTTCCATATCCAGGGAAACCGAAGCCGGGGTATACAATCACGCCGGGCCGGAAATCGGTGTGGCGTCCACGAAAATATTCACGTCCCAACT
>Ga0180438_10006472_pt1 | contig 15834 bp, 12 predicted proteins | sample SS_ome_12_FD_132455 | JGI IMG/M metagenome (GOLD analysis project Ga0180438, IMG submission 132455) | Hypersaline lake sediment archaeal communities from the Salton Sea, California, USA - SS_3_D_2 metaG | ecosystem: Environmental > Aquatic > Non-marine Saline and Alkaline > Hypersaline >...
ACATCATCCCAATCGAGTTGTACACCCATACCCGCAGCACCAGAATGATCGTGCGTACTTAGCTCGATACCATCTACTGTTTTACCCGCCCCCATAGTAATATCATCATCAAATGTCCAAGCACCAGAGATCGTTTCGTTTAAACCCTTTGCAGCACGATCTCCAGAAAGCGGGGTGATCGTACCGCTTGGCGTAGCATAATCGCATCCTTGTAAGTAAGCTATAGAAATTCCGCCCATCGCAATATCTATCGTACCAGAGAAACAGCACCAACGAGCGTAAATATCATTGATCGAAGTTAATCCATAATCCGTTGCTTCAAAATGCGTAGTATGTGCATCTACAGAAGAACCAACGGCTAAAGCATAACAACCGCGGCTTTGCCCACCTGTAGATGTTGCTACGAACCAGCAATCTTTTAAGTAAACTGTATCTGACGTACCGGTACAATTCAAACCATTAGCATTGCCATCACCGGTACAATCAGCGGTGCCGTAAACGTGAATAAGCGTAGAATTATCTGCAACAACGGCTGAAACATCCCCATCGTCATCATTGGTATGGGTAACGTGCAAGTTTCTTGCCCAACCATCAACGATAGAGAATGCAGCACGATCATTAGCAGAGCCAGTATATATGTAATTAATAGAAAAGTTTGCAGCTTCCGCACCAGTTACAACCAACAAATCTCCAACATCTGTTGTTGCTGAAAGAATGCATTCTGTTGGCGCACCTAAACCAAACACAGATGCTACGGTTGAATGTGCAGCCGATAACGTCCAAGTTCCAGGTGGAATCAGCACAACGTCGCCCGCGGTATCCGCTGCGGTAAACGCATCGTCAGGATCGGTGTATTCTGTCATTACTCCATCACGTAATAATGACACATACCGCATTCCTTGATAGAATGGATGATCATTATCTAAAAGACCTGCTAAATCACCATGATCAGTTACAGGCGTACCTTCGATAACAGCATTAGCGGGCCGCATATCTAGGAATTCGGCATCACTTATATCAGTTTCGCCTTCTTGAAATACGATAGCAGCCAACGGAATGCAACGCGTCATTCCAGGCGGGGTTGCGGGATTTGGTGCAGCTTCAGCTTGTGCCTTTGTATCGTAGTATGTCGTAGGATAAACATAGTTTATTTTATTGAGAGAAAAATGAAACATCCCCCTTACCCATTTGTTATTTGGAATAGCTATTAGCCCTTGCCCATCATCGGGATCATCATAATTTGCAGTATCAACGTCATTAGCACTACCTGAATCCCAAGCATCGGCGGCATCATGATAATGAGTACGCATCGCCGTGTCTTTAGAATTGCTTGCAGCGAAAGCTACAAATTTATGTCCATTAAGAATCGTATCCATAGCAGTCATTGCTACGTCTAAATCACTTGCAGCATCGGCAGTATATGCACTCATAACGCCACCACTTAATATGCGTACAGGAAACATATATGCTAATGCAGACGATATATCCGCAATACGTTCAGCAGCAACGTCTTGTTCCAATGCTCCAACCACATCACCGGCCTGTACACAAATCACGCCGCATAAAACTTGGTCATCGTCCGTTGGTATGGTCGTACTTATTTGTAAAGTATCTGTTGATACGCCTTGATCGAAATAAACATAATTCGGAGAGTTGTCTGTTAATGCTTGTCCAACAGCGGAGTTTATATTATAACGAACGCCATCATAGAATATCACACCGGCTGTCCAATCTACAGTCGTACCACCTCCATCGGAAATGACACAACCGCTTTCGATCCCCTTGTTTCTACGTTCATACAAAATGCCGGAAATCTGTACAATAGCCTCAGTGCCGCTAGGCGTAACGCTAACGCCGTCTCCACTAAAATCTAAGATCGTACAAGCTACAATCTCCGTAACACCATCGTCCTGAACGGAAAAACCTGTTGATGTTGCACCAGGAATATAGATTTGTGCTTCTGAACCAGAGCCAATAACAGAAACACCGCCACCCGTGAAATCCAAGATCGTACAGCCTGTAACTTCAGTTACGTTATCATCTTGTACAGTTAAGCTAGTTGAGGACGCGCCGGGAATATAGATTTTCGCTTCAGTGCCATCACCAACAACGGATACACCGTCACCCGTAAAATCAAAAATCACACAACCATCTACACGAGTAACATTGTCCTCTTGTACGGTTATACTAGAAGCTGATGCGCCAGGAATATAGACTTGTGCTTCCGTACCGACGCCCACAACAGACACACCCTCACCTGTAAAATCAATAATAGTGCAACCGTTTACTTCTGTAACATTGTCGTCCTGTACGGTTAACGATGTACCAGTACCACCAGAAATGACGACATTTGCTTGTCCAGTTGGAGACTCTGAAACTGTCACCCCATCACCAGAAAAGTTGATAACCCGTGAAGCATCGACAACGAGTACCCCATCTTCCCAAGTCTCTAGGGTCCCTGCCCAACCACCAGCGGTAACGCGCATATCAAAGATATTAGACTCAGCGATTACGGTTTGGCCGATGTACATTTGTACAGCCGCCAACGTAACCCATTCTTTCGGGATAGTTGGCATATCTGAAATCGAAAGATTCACAGCAGTAGAAATAATATCACCATCTAAAGTCTCAACTGCACCAGTTTCTTCATTTATTCCAATTATACACCAACGCTGCCCACTAGCAGGCACACTAGCAGAAAGATCAACGGAAGCATCGCCAGCGAAATACTCAGCTTTAACCAACGTAGAATACCAACCCGTATTTATTTTTATAGTAAGATCGGGAGTATCTTGTGGACATACCCGCAATGAAACTAAGGCACGATCATAGACGTAGACCATATCAAAGCCCCCGGCCTCATGTTGTACTCTATGTCCTTTAACATCGTAATCATAAAGCCAGGACACTTTAGCATCTATATCGCGCCCCAATACAACATCCTCATTGCGCCAAATGCTATTCCTACCGATGATGACCGGGAAACCGTCTATATCTGGTACGTTAACATTAGGCATTCGAACTTCGTCTAATTGAACATCTGTACCTACGTCACGTCTTTGTATATAAACATAACCTGCTCTACCAGATACGTGAACACTACCAGATACGGCTTTCAACCATCCTCGATATCTAGGAAAACTACGTTCTCTCGCATTGACTGCGCTTGTTACGGCGCTTACAGCCCGATTTCTAGACATTGCTCCCCCGTTAAGTAGTATATAAGAATATTCTTAATACGTTTACACCAGAATTCCAGGTACGCAAACCTCCGTTAAAGAAGTCTCCAGTTTTATCAACCCAGGTTGCAATACCGCCTTCATCTGCATCCTCAGCATATAATACAACATATGGTGAAATACCAAGACCTCCACCAGATTGCGCATTTGCAGCCGTTAACCAAGCGATTTGCCCGCTATCTTCATAAAATTCTGCAAAACCAGCACCAGCGGCGGCACTAAATTCAGTATTAGAGTCTCCAACTACTACAAGATTTCTATATAGATAACGATTACCTTCCCCATAAAGTACGCCCGAACCTAAAGTATCAATAGCAGTTTGTGTTGTTATAGCGGTATCGTAAACAACATCTGCCCAACCAGGACCGAGTAGCTCTAGATTCTCTGTTAAAGCATAACCACCTTCAGCTAATTGCATACCAAAGTTTCGAGTATAAGATATAAACGAACTACCAGATACGTCGTATACACGTGCACCCCCTCCACCACCTGTACCACAAGCAAAGTGATATGCAGATTTCCCACAGCTAACCGCACCAGGACGGTAACAACGATGAAAGTGTACCCAACTTGCTCCGTCTTGAGGTAAAACTTGTGTATCTGTGATCGCTCCACCATTTAGAATGTACCAACCGCCTGTGCCTGTATTGGCATTTGATCTAACTAGAATCGCTGCCACTTCACTTGTATCAGATATACCTAAAACAAAGTTCACTCTCTGAGCATTGGTGATATCCGTTTGATACGGGTTATTTATCTGCATACCATCAAATTCTGTAGCCGCAGCCTGAACACTCTTTATTAATGTCCAAGACGGTGAATCAGAAAATATGTCATCGCTATACCATAAACCTACTAGATTTTCTGAACCGATAGAATAAGTTGAAGCATATGCTTCATCTCCATAAGCCACAACATCAACAAATGTACCAACCAAAGAACCGCTGATATCCTCCCAAGAGGGGTTTATAGCAGAAAAGAAATCACTTGATAGATACATCTGAGTTTCATTCATAATGATTACACCATAAGCCACTGGTGGAGTTGGTGGAGATGGGCCGGGTGGTGGGGGCGGAGGATCGGGACTTGGATCATCTATAGGTATCTCGTTAGTAATCCCGGTACTACTTCCTATTTCTTGTTCGCATACTACATCGGTTAAAGCGTATTGCCCCGCAAAATTTGTTGAAAACGTAACGCTTTTTGGTATATGACCGACTGCACTCCAAGATAGACCTCTCAGCGTATCTCCAGCTACCAACGTAATATCTAAATAACGTTGTGGAGCAATATCGAAAACCGGCCAAAACCCTGCCAATGGAATCATGACATCCATAAACTCATTATTAAAGTTTTGTTCAAATACACCAGAATATGCATTAGCGCCAGTCTGATCCTCCACACGAACACCAGTAACTTTTTGAACTGTTCCTGTATCGTGTTGACGAGCAGGTGCCAGTGATCCATATGGAAGAGGATCGCTACCAGAATAATAAAATCCAATAAAATCTACTTGACATGCGTCGTATACCTGTTTTTCAGGACCAAGATCAATCTGATCCCGCCAATCCTGCGAGGTTAATACAAACATTGTATCATCGGGCCGATTTGTTGACAAAGCTAATTGAGCATTTGGTTCTAAGTATATCTGCCCGTACTTATTATTAAGTAACAAAGCGCGGCCAGCTTCGCCTATCTGATTTTTTATCTGATCATACGGCGACGCTTCCCCGATATCTGTATATTTCATAGAAATCTCTGTTGGTACTAAAGCATATGGATCGTATTGTAATCGTAAATAAATGTCTGCGATTGCCGGGATTGTCGTATGCTCTGTAAATACATGAAAGGCAGACAAATCCAAATCCATGTCTTTTATCTCATGCCAACGTGTTGGTGTACTATCGTCTTTAAGACTTGCGCCCCAACACGTTAATTTTTTCATTATATCACAAATACCAACAGCTTCAAATGAAACAAAGCTCGTTTCAGGGTCCTTATGTACTGTATCGCCAACGATATAACCAACGAACATGATATTATCACGGTGCGCCCATCCGTAACCAACATCTTCTTGTGTACCATCCCAATATGCTTCCGTGAATATGACGACCTGTGCCATATCAGGAAAATCAGATTCCGTGCAGTCCTCACGTACGGTTACAGCCAAATGCCAAGAACCGCTATCACGATCTCCAGATAAACTATCAATATTAAATGCCACAATTGGCAAGTTATCATCATCAAATATGTGAACAGGTGTATAACGAGTATGCGATTTCGGCTGATCATCTGTTACGGTATGATCCACCCAATATCTGCCCGCTGTCGTATAAGCAACTTCAATCGGTACGCCTTCTGTTCCTGCAATAGCAGATGAACTTGGATTTCCGCCGTAAAAGTTCCACGCATAAGATGCCAATGTAGCACCGCTTGCGATTGCAACATCATCTGACCAAAAATTAGCTGTGACGGTGCCCCCACTTAAAAACCCACAAAAGGGAGGACCAATGCGTGCCAGGGGATGCTGATTCTCTCCCTCATCTGAGTACGTTTTATCTTCATCTTCATATGTACCATTGATAGAAGGAAGGATCGCGCCTGGTCTAATATTTTGTTTAATCGTTATGTAATCATCGTCTGCCAAATTCATATCATTTGTAGCAATGTATAGCGTACCAGAAGCAACATTCCAAGCTGCCGAGTTCCCCTTCCAACGAACACGAGAAACACCGCGGTCTTTCGCACCCTCCGTTGAGCCAAACCATACTTCAAAGTCTACATCAGGTTCGGGATTATCCGCTAACGCCACTAAACTAGCGCCGTCAAATGTGATATCAGTTTCAGAACGCGATAAATCTCCATTTACTCGTGCTGTCCATAGTGTAGGTGGAGTATCTATAGCCATATACCAGTTCTGCCATTGTGGACCAGAACGCATTAAAGTCAAATCGCCCGCTGGAATACTCATTAGGTTTGCACCACCAATTTAGTAAATTTAATTTCTACATCATCAAACCTATAGGGGGGACGAGACTCGCCTGTAGGTCTGTACATAATCGCTTGATAGTTGCGGTACTGATATGTACCAGAACTGATCTCATTAGTACGAGTTCGAATAAACACGGTAGCAGATGCCGCAGTACCAATACCGGAAAGTGTAAACAGGTTGTCCCATTCTTCAGCAGATAGTGGACCTCCCCACGTCCAAACCGCCCAAGGACTACCAACAGCTATAGGGCTACCATCCCCGCCTGTTCCAGCCGTTTCAAATTCCTCGTGAAATTCACAAGGATGTGGTTCTGATGACAGGTTCGTAGATGTAAGTGCCTCTATAGTTGCAATTGATGTTGCCAGTGCATAAAATTCATTCGCCATTATCTTGCGCCCCCTTCGCTTCGTCTATTAGCTTCGCTAAATACTTCGTGAATTCCCTCATATGCCCCTTCGCGCGCCAGTTTCTTAACCGTCTCGACATCTGGTGTACCAGTGATTTTCCAATCTCTCTGATCAACAGTGATTTCCATAGAACCGGAACCAAAACCACTTTGAGCCATTACACCACTTGCTTGTAATGCAGCGCCCACATTACGTTGTTGAGCGGTATTCAAAATTAACTCGCCAGGGTGCACCAGTGCACGCTCTAACTTGGTAACAAATCCGCCTGTAGCATAACCCACGCCGCTATCGTGTCCGCCTGTATCTGGATACGTGCCGGTATTTGCACTTGTGCGTGCCATAGCAGCATAGTAATCCGCTAACACTCGCATAGCATCGTAAAGATCACGCACGAGTGCTTGTATGCTCATACGCATTCTTTTTACATTATAATCAAACCAATCAGCAGCGCTATTTCCATAGCGTTGAATTACCATCACCATTCGTTGTAACGGTAACATTAATTGGCCTGGTAAGCTGGTAAACAAATCCAGTATAGTTTCGATCATATCAGGAAAAATACTATTTCCAACTGTTACATCTTCCACTTCTTGTGCAGCAGCTATAATAGGATCAACAATACCGATTTGTGCAGCGTCCGCCGTTTCTGGTGCTGCTCCAGTAAACACATCCAATATACTATTTTTGAAATTTTCCCATAGCGGTTTAGTCTCAGGCTCTTCTGGAGGCTGTGTCATGAATTTGATAACATCTGCTACCTTATCAGCCGATGCCGCTAATTCATCTCCAAATTCCAAACCTGGACCAAGAGGGGTTAACCAAAGCAATGCCTTTACATACCAAGGCAAATTATCATAAAGAGCCATCATCTCACGTCCTAAGTCAGTAAACAGAGAACGCAACCCTTTGATTATTCCCTCTGCATCTATGTATGCGTTAATAGAAAACCACAATTGCGGAATACGCTTCTTCAAAAAATCTTGTATAAGACTTTTATCTGCTCCATCTACATTACCAACTACGAATTCAGCAAGTTTGATACCTGCTAAAATTACCAGGGTCCAAACGCCGCCCGAAACGGAAAGACCTATTCCCGCTAAAGTCTGCACCAAACCTGCAAGTAATCCACCCGTTGCCCAATTAACCGCAAGTACCAAAGCACCTTTCTTGAGTAAGGTTTTCAACCAATCAGGCGCGTTATCCCACAAGCATACGATTTCTTTTATCTTATCACCAACTGTACTGATTGCATCACGTATCTTGTAGAAGTTTTCTGCGATAATCGCTAAAGATGTAGCAACACGCATACCCTCTTCATAACCAGCGGGTAACGCCAATGCTTTGCCTTGGCCTCCAGCAGCCCGTTTTTCAGCATCAGAAAACGCTGGACGACCAAGCAAACCCTTGATGAAGTTCAAAAGATATTCCATTTCTTTTCGCGCTTCTTTGAATGATTCTTTAATAGAATCGTACAGGTCCTTAAATTTCCCCGTTAATTTTTCAACAGCATCGCCTGTACCCTCCATCGCTCCAAAACCAAAGATATCAGAACCCTCTTCCGCTGCCATATCTTCTTTGACCTTCATAGCATCTTCAGCTAAAGTTTCAAGCGCTTGAATCATTTGCTTATAGGCATTTAACATTTCATTTGCTTGTTGGACCTGCTCACGTGCAGCTTTTACGGCCTCTTGTCGTAAACGAGCTTCCTTCTGTGCATTCATCAGACGATACTCTAATTCCATACGACGACCACGTTTATAACGCTCAGGAATCTCAGCGGTCCTTAATTCAAATAAACGAATATCCTCTTGTACTGCGCGCACTTTGCGCATCGCCGCTTCATATGCAGCCTCAGCAGCAGCTAATGCCCGTTGAGCAGCTTCCAGCTTTTGTGTCAAATCTATAAAGCCCTGGATCAATTGAACATCCATGCCGATCTGTGAACCTAACTGCCCCCAGGTTTGTGCGCTAACAGCGCCGAAAGTTCTAAGTTCCTGCACAAGCTGTACAGTCAAAGCACGCGTTTGTAAAAGTCGTTTATTCATTTCTTCCGCTGTAATGTCACCACCAGCTACCGCGGTTTTCAACGATGCTTTAATAATCCGGCCTACCTCTACAAGCGTTGTGAAATCTTGTGCGCTAAAACCAGATAAATACGCACGAATAACCGGCCCAAACCATTTATCAATCGTAGCTAGAATACCCATTTTTGGCGGACTAGAGCCTTTCAAATAGTTCGCCATTATTTGTGTAATCTGTACGATTGTGGGCACCAATACATTATTAACGCCCCATAAGATGCCTTGCACTAAAGAAGCAATTAAACGTGCGCCCCAATCCGCAACCTCAAATAATGTATCCTCACTAAACCCGTTGGGTCCCATGATCTGTCCAACAGCATCTTGAATAACGTTTCCAAAATCGCTACCGATAGTTGTTGACAATGCGCGGATTTGTTCAGAATTATCTTTTAACCAGCCGGTAAACTTTTGTAGTTTTTCAGAAACAAAATCAAAAGCAGGACCAGTAACATTTCGTAATATTCGCTCACCAAAATCTTTAATTATTGTCGTTAAACCCTTCCAAGACATAGCTTGTGACTCTACGAGATCATCTGTCGCCCTAAAACCAGATAAGATCATATCAAGCGCTTCCGGCGTATTGCCCATTTCTTCCGTAAATTGACGAATGTATTCAGTTGGAACGCCAAAAGTACGGTATAACGTTTGCTCATAGCCGGATAAGAACTGTCCCATAGTACGAATTGCCGTGGCTATTTCCAGTTCTGGACGTAACGATTTAACACGTACAGCTAATCCAACCAATTTTTCAAATTGTCCAACATCCCCACCAGAAAAAGGAATAAGCCGCGGTGCAGCCGATGACAACTCACGGAAAGATTGCCCCGTTCTCATCGCTTCATTCCTGAGAATGCGCATCACCTCACCCGCACCTGACTCAGATTGTGTCATAGCGCGTAAAGATATTTCAGTTTGCTGAAAATCCGAATTCACTTGAGCAGCAGCTTTGCTAACGTCTTTAAGTCCTTCTACTGCAAGGTTAGCAAAGTTTTTTACGGCGTTGATCCCCCCTTGAAACATCCCCGTTAAACGCGCTTTCACTGTACGAATGCCCCGCTGCATTGTTCTTAATCCGGCATAGGCCAAACCTAAGCCCAGGCCAAATCGTGCCAATGCACCCGTGGTTACACCGAGTAAGTTCGCAAATGCCCTCAATACTGTATTGCTTTTTTTAGTCTCTTTCGCTTGTTTTTCTTGTTTTTTAGTCGTATCGTCTGTTGTCTCGCCCGCTTTCTTCTCTTCCTCAGTAAACTTCTTCCATACCTCAGAAAATCCTTCCAACGATTTGCGAGCTTCGGCAAACGTTTTGAATAATTCATCAATTTTTTCTTTTGTATAATTCATGCCTTTAGATGCTTCTTTAACTGTGTCGTCATATTCTTTGAATGCAGCCTGAACTGACGGATCAACCTCACCGGATATCCGTAACAACATTTCGCGCACAGACTCTTTTTGATCCGCCATATATACCCCTTATATAATACATAAAAGGCGAGACAATCACGGGTGGATTGCCTCGCCTCACCAGCCTATATCAAAGTATGAAATTATCCCAACGCCTGGTCACGTAACTTACTCATTGCGCCCGACATTGCGATTTCGCGCTTTTCTCGCTGTTCCTCCCAGGTCGGCCACGGTTGCACCTTTTCCCCACTTCCAAATGCACCGGCTAACGCTCGATTTACCGCCGCTTCATGCAATTGCGCAGATATAATGTCCTCCGTATACCTGCGATGCGCTATTGCACTTGCCAATCGAAACACTTGCTCTGCCGGTAAATCTAGAATGTACCCTACACTCCAACCGTATTCAGAAGCTAGACTGTCGATTAACTCCGAGAGCCAACGTTCCGTTCCCGAAATTCCTGGTTCGTCGCCAGTCTCTTCGCTTTTCCCAAGACTTCTGACATGTTTTCCAATCGCCAAAAGTCAGACATGACCGTAATCGCTTTTTCAAGTGTATAGGTCTCTTCAACTGTAGTTGTGTCGTAACCAGTTATAATGCATAAAACAGAGCGCAACATCTGATCATCCAAAACACTGATAACGTCCATGACGTTATCCTCAGTTAAAGATTGTCCTTCTTCGTAACCATCTGTAACTGTGATTGCAGCGTGGGCGATTGTTTTTGCCAGAATCCTAACTAACAAAATAGTATTCTTGAGAGACAATCGTTGAGCTACCCAAGGAAACTCATCTTCATTTGGCTCTTCAAGATCAGGTACGAAAACCTCACTATCTGTTCGCTCTTCTTCTACTGCTTCTTTAGCCATTTAACTATCCCCCCTATTCGATTGACGCGTCTGTTTTGAAGATACGCGCAACTCGATACGTCACTGTGCTAACTCGTGTATCTGGATATGCCGTGATTTCGAGCGGCCATTCTACCCGGCCTGTACGCGTAAATGTCGGTCCACCCGTAGGACGGATGTTGCACTTACGGAATACATATGCCCAAGCCACGCCGGTATCATCAATGAAGATCACAGCCACCCGTTGGTAGTCGATATCAGCAGAGTTACCCAAGTAGATAGCGGTTTGTGCAGGAACAGAACCAGCTACAGCCGCAGAAGTTGTACCCTGCAAGAAAGTCGTCAACTTATCTAACGTTGTCTCCAATGCAGTAACAGTAATTGTGTTCTCCCATACGTCGTGAACGGTCTTAACGCGGGCCTCTTGATCAGAATCAAGATTAACAACAGTACGATTGCGCGCGATTGCAATGTTTTCTGTATAGCCCAAGTAGGACCAACCGTTAGCTGTCATTGCTGCACCGGTTGTTACATTGATAACGTCCTCAATGCCAGTAGGAAATCCAGCCGCAGTGTCGGCTGATGTATCATAGTTTGTCACAGCCTGGTATAATAATACAGCAGGACCAACTAAAAATTGATCAGCGTTTACTCCAGCTTGAAGGACTTCAGTATTTGTCGCCATAGTGTCTCACCTCCCTAAGTAACTACATACGTAGTTAGGGAAAGCCATGCCCACCGTGCAAGCACTCCGAGCTTTACGGCTCTCATTTGCATCAATTCAACTTTCGAATTAGTTATGTTACTGCCCTTTACCAACCCCCCGATTGAAGGGGCAGCAACGAAAACTTGCTCCAAGTCGTTCAACTTTGCCGCGATCTCTTCACTTGCATCCCTCCCGAAAGTAGAATCGGGATTAACGATCTCAACGAAAAGTTCAAGCATAAACGGCACAGACTTAAGATAACCGTTTTCATTCGGTCTCCAACTTATGTCTTTTGAATAATCCATATCTACCGTTACGCAAGGCAAAGCACCAAACATAACCTCAGCGTCATTTGGAGAATAGTCAAAGCAATTATCCGCAGATAGCCAAGATACATTAGCAATTAAATATGTAACTATACCGGTTCGTATATCAGCGTAATTTATTTCAGCCATTATGTAGCTTTAGCCCCCCAACGTTGTGCAACACGATCTCCAATTACCTCTTCGGTTTCTTTAGTCATCATGTCCGCTGCTTCCATAATTGGTACATCCCACGGTTTGCCTTTATAACCAGGATGAAACACAGACCAACGATGAACGTATTCTCCAATACGTTCCCAATAAAATGACATCGGGAACCCCTTTTCAAGCTGAATTTGTGCAGCCGCCGCATAGCTATTCACTTGCAATCCGCCAGGAATAAAATGTTTCTGAGTACCGGGCGGCAAAGTAAAACGAAACTGATAAGGCATCCACACTGTACCTAAACCACCTGTATCTGTTGACTCAAAACTAGAAGAGATGTCATCCTTTAATGTCTTACCTGGAGCTTGGGACTTAGAATATTGCGCGACAACTTCTGTTACGTGTTCCACACCCTCACGCATCCAGTTAACTATTTCATCATAATCCCCCGGCTTGTCCAATGGAACATCCAGGGTTAGCCGCATCATAAAAGTTGGGATCATCCTTCAGACCGAGTAAGCCAACATTCTTGATGGTGATTCCCAAACCCAGGGCGATCATGCATCTGTGAACCATTAACAAAATAGGTTACACCACCTATAACCAACTTATAGCCAAGACTAAGAACAGGCGTTGGCTCACCAATAGCAATATGTGTAGTCTGTGCAAATTGTTCAGCTTGGAGGTTTACTGTAGGGGATAACGGTTGCAAACGACATACCCACGTCGTTCCTGAATCAACCCACGTACCGCCAGTACGTGTGTATATAGATGCCGTATGCATCGTACCGTGTATAGCCATGTACACCTCCGCATGAATGATACCATACTTAGCCTAAAATGTCAAGTTTGTTTGCGATCTTCTAAATAACACATCCTTTAAGTACAATAGTCATCTTCAATGTACCTGTAGGTGTTCCACCCGTCGCATATTCGTAGATCGCAGCATTAACATGCCCCTCAACATCAAAAGTATATTCATAAGAACCGCTTGCAGCTAAACGTAAAACATTAGCAGTCGGCGTATTTACACCCGCGGCCTCTGCCCATTCATCCCAAGGCGCTTCGATTCCACCAGCTTCATCCATAAACACGGGATAAATACTAACATTCGTCTCATCACCTTTAACGTATTCTATCAGTAATGTTAGTTTTGCGTATTCTGCTATAGGAACCAAACCACCTATAATGGTAGCCGTTCCATGCACAACAGCAGCGGTTGGTTGCGTTTTGATAGTTATTGCTGAACAAGATTGCGGCATAATATTCCTCCCTAAATTAGCCGTGATTACGATAAGTTAACCACGGACAACGATTAGCGCGCGCGCTACCCGGTAATACTCCATAGCCTATGCCAGTTTTCCAACTTGTATAATTAAAACTTAATTGATCTCTATGTGAATACATTTCTAACTCTGCCCACCACGCCTCGTTAAATCTTTTAAGACCTCTCGTATGCCTACGTAGTAATACACCTGTTTCACATAACCCATTATTCGCTGGATAACCAACAAGTTTATAAGCTGACATTTGCCGATGCACTACGGATGGGAACTCTTTTCTCAAAGCTAAAACGGCTTTGGCCTCTTCATAAACGCATATACGTTCGGCGTGATTAAACAAAGCCATATCATAACCATTCAGATAAGTTTGTATAAGACTAACCACGTTAACTCCGTGAAATTGTATGTTTGAATCCACCCACAGAGAAAACGTTGCATCAGAATCTAAATAAAGATGTGGCATGATCTTACGATGTCTTGCCGCACGTACCAGAGTTTTTTGTTCTGGTGGCTGTACTCGTACATCCCATATAGCTACATTTGGTCTTGGACGATCTGAGAAACAAACATACTCGAAACCCTCTTGTACTGTACACGGGTCCAATAATTGATCGTAACCACCAAACAAAGCCGTATAGATTATGATTTTTACGTTCGGTTTCTTCATAGGCTTATTCCAGGTTTTCTATAAAACGTACATTCCCACATATAAGTATTTTCAGGCCCACGTCCAAAAAATGAATACCTCTCCCACTTATCAAATAAGTGAGGTGATTGCGCAAGATAGTATTTCCGATCTGAATTATCTAAAATAATGTATCCTCCGTCTCTCACTTTATCAGCCGCACGAACCAAACAAGACGGACGAGATGTGCCATCAACCATGATTAAATCGAACTGATCATACTGTTCAATAGCCTTTGCATACTGTTGGAAATTTCCAGCGTATGGTGGCTCATAATAATGATCTGGATTCGATTTGTCACAACCAATATTTTCTACATCCATTGGAATGTAGTGCAATTGAATACGTGGATTCGTTGAACCAAATCGGCTATCCAGAACAGCCCGCACTTCCCGATACCAGTCAAAATCGTGTTCAATAGAAATTAATTTCATGCCTTCACGAGCAAAAAAATATGTACTGTTTCCACTACCCCATTCGAATACACGCCAACCAGGACGGATTATCGAATAAAGAAATGTAATTGCCGCATAAGGTATCCAAGGCTGTCCGGTTACTGTAAATTTCTTTTCCATATTTCCTCCATTTATGCTATTATACTTGATTTTTATGAAACTGTCAAATATGGCGGTTGATAGATTGCTTACCCCCATATATGGCGGTTATATCGCTTAGATACATAACATCATTATCCCTACATATACTGAAACTCGCCACATAAACCCCAATATATGGGGGGACTTTTTCAAAAACAAAACGTGCACAAAACGACATCTTTGCTAAAGCAAGTATCCCCCATATATGGGGGGTTACGATCTATAGAACCCCTACAATTACCGGAAAACCACAAAAAAGCCTCCGATAAGGTATGTTTATACCTATGAGGACTTTCACCGCTTAAAACAAGCCAGGGCGATTCCAGTTATGTTAACGTCTTTTATGGACTTCTCCGGCTAATAATTCATATTGAGCATCAGAAAGATTTCCAATCACTTTAGCATTACGTGTTTTCTCATAAAGTCGCACATACTTCATATCTTCCTCAGTACGTTGATGATGTTTATGAACCGGTATACCTTGATGAACTACAGTAACATCCACACTTGCATCAATCACGGGTATCCCACCTCCTACAGCAGTTGAAATAGCCCAATTATCCCAACCACATCTGCCAACAGCAAATGGCGGCATATTAGAAAATCCACGACGACCCGCGAAATAATCACTTCCCCCAGGCGCATGAAGTTTACCGGTTTGCTTCATTAAAGATTCAAGGTCGCCCTTCCAATCTCCAAAGAAATCTAGCGATCTATCAATATCCACATCCCAACGCTGACCAACCATCATGAAATGCTCGTCAAAAAAGGCCCGCGTAACAACCGATAATGCCTCTATGATATCTTGAAAAAGTATAATATCACAGTTAACGTAAATGAGAATATCGTTTTTTGCCACTTTAAACACTTGTTTAAACGCATCACTAACAAGTGGAGTACCGTATTCATTACGTTCGATTTGTGGCAACCAGACGCAATCCATACTTCGTGCATATCTACCGACACCTCGACAATCGCCACACAAAATCACTTCTGGTCTAGGTTCTAATGTTATCCAGGATTGAACAGCATTTCCTTGCCTATGTGAAACAGTAATATCTTTAAAAGGTCTTGGTATAGTAAAAATTGTAGTATTCATCATTTCCTCCAGACGCCACCTTCATTTA
>Ga0180438_10006476_pt1 | contig 15828 bp, 14 predicted proteins | sample SS_ome_12_FD_132455 | JGI IMG/M metagenome (GOLD analysis project Ga0180438, IMG submission 132455) | Hypersaline lake sediment archaeal communities from the Salton Sea, California, USA - SS_3_D_2 metaG | ecosystem: Environmental > Aquatic > Non-marine Saline and Alkaline > Hypersaline >...
CTCAAGTTAAGACTAGCAGTTGCCTGGTTGCTGGCTTGTATTGTAAAGCCATAGTTAATCCGTGGTTGAGAGCTGGTGTCTCTAAGATATACAGCACCATCGCGTGCATGGATAGACAATTCCACGATAATATGCTAGGTTTTCGTCTACACAATAGTGGCGGGATTAGCAATGCGTTGAGCACGTGTTAAAAGCATAATAGGGATTTCTTTTCGGATCGATGGAAGAAATACTGCCGAATCTATACAGAATTCAAGTACCGCTCCCTGGTAGTCCTCTGAAAGCTACCAACTCTTATGTCATAAAAGGGACAGAACGGTCCTTAATTGCTGATACTGGATGGAATCGGGAAGACTGCATGGCGGCGCTTGTTTCCGGCTTGAAAGAATGTGGCGTGGATTTACGGCAGGCTGATTTCTTCATCACGCACATGCATGCTGACCACTCGGGTTTGGTGTCAACTCTCGCCACAGAGGGAGCTAAAATCTACTTCGGTCGGGCAGATGCGGAAATTATCAGGTTTGCTACACCTGAACATTGGGAGAAGCTGATTGATTTTGCTCGCAAATGTGGCTTTCCAAGAGAGGAGCTGGATAAAGCTATCCGGAGCCACCCCGGTCACAGGTATAGCTCAAATGGTTCCTTGAATTTTTATATCTTAGAAGACGGTGATACGATAGACATTGGAGGTTACTTATTTGAATGTATCGAAACCCCGGGACATACCCCGGGGCACATCTGTCTCTACGAATCTAGCAAGAAAATGTTCATATGTGGCGACCATATCCTTTTCGATATAACGCCGAATATTACCCTCTCAACAGAAGAGGGCAATCCATTGAAAGAATATCTGATGAGCCTGGACAAGGTCTATGATTTGGATGTTGGACTTGCACTACCTGGGCACAGGAGTACATTCAGAAATCAAAAAGAGAGAATTCAGGAACTAAAACAGCATCACCGGGCAAGGCTTGACGAGGTTATCTCTATTCTGGGACAAGGTAAGCAAAACGCTTTTCAAATCGCATCACAAATGACCTGGGATATAGGTTACAGAGCCTGGGATTTGTTTCCTCCAGCTCAGAAGTTGTTTGCTTTTGGAGAAGCTCTGGCTCACCTGAAATATCTTGAAGAAGAAGGGGAAGTAGACAGAGCAATAGCAGGAAATGGAATTGTATTTTTTACGAGGGTATCAAATGCTTGAAGTAAAAGTCGGTGTAATTGGCGGAAGTGGGCTTTACGAAATGGGGGGGATAACCGAAATAGAGAAAATGAAGGTGGACACACCTTTCGGCGACCCCAGCGACGCTATAGTACTAGGCAATTTAGGAGGGGTAAGGGTTGCTTTTCTGCCCAGACATGGTGTGGGACATCGAATAAGCCCCAGTGAACTACCCGCAAAAGCTAATATCTATGCCTTAAAATCTCTGGGGGTAGAAAGGATCGTATCTGTAAACGCTGTGGGTAGTCTTAAGGGGGATATAGAACCTCTGGACGTAGTTATTCCTGACCAACTAATAGACTGCACCAAAGGAAGAGCTAGCACCTTCTTTACAGGCGGGATAGTGGGGCATGTCTCCTTCGCAGAGCCCTTTTGTCCTGTTTTAAGTCAAATCTCGTTTGATGCAGGCAAGAAGGTTGGGGTTAAAGTACATAAAGGTGGTATTTATCTAGTTATGGAAGGCCCGCAACTGTCTACCAGAGCTGAGTCACAGCTTTACCGTTCCTGGGAGGCCGATGTTATTGGGATGACAGCTTTGCCTGAAGCCAAATTAGCTAGAGAGGCTGAAATGTGCTATGTCGCACTTGCCCTGGTCACCGATTATGATTGCTGGCATCCAACTTACGAATCGGTGACTACGGATATGATTTTAACGAACCTGCGTAAGGGCATTGATGCTGTCCAGAGAATCCTGAAGTTACTACTACCTCTAATACCGCAGCAACAAAACTGTGGTTGTGCTAGCGCCCTGAAATATGCCATAGCCACAGAGAAGAAATACATACCGAGGGAAAAGAGGAAAGAACTGGACCTGTTAATTGGCAAGTATTTAGTTGAGGGGCAAGATGTTCAGTAAGCTTGAGTTCGGATGTTTACCTACTGCTATCGGCAGTATGCCTCATATGGATTCTAACGAAGCCTGTTCCATTATCATGAAATGTCTTCCTGACATTCCCGTCTGGCCACAATTGCCGCGTCGCTCTCCTAAAGAAGACATGATTATCCAGTTCAGCGAAGGGTTTCCTGGAGTAGTTATGGAGGGGAATAGAATTCATATTGAGCCATCGGTGGATTTTGAGAGCGAACTGGAGCAAATTCATATTGATTGTGAGCAGGATGCTTCCCGTAAATATGGCATCTCACCCGAATATGCTGCCGGGCTCCATGCATTTCTCTCTAAAGCAACTGGCAGTCAGATGGTAAAGGGCCAGGTAACAGGTCCTATCACCTGGGGGTTGAGGGTTACCAATCAGGAGGGTCTGGGTATCCTATATGACGATGTTTTATCCGAAACCGCGGCCAAATTTCTTAGACTGAAAGCCTCATGGCAAGAAAATCTTTTGAAAGAAATAGCGCCAAATACCATTATCTTTGTTGACGAGCCCTATCTGGTTTCTTTGGGCTCCGTGTTTACTCCTATTCCTGAAGAAAAAGTGCCTATTCTGCTCGAAGAGGTGCTCGGGGGAATTAAAGGGACAAAAGGATTACACTGCTGCGGAAACACTAACTGGTCGGTTCTTCTGGACACCACAATTGATATTCTTAGCTTTGACGCCTATAACTACGCCTCTTCACTGAGTACTCACTCGGATAATGTGAAATTGTTTCTTGAACGTGGTGGTAACATTGCCTGGGGGATAGTCCCGAATGAAGAAGAGGCCTTGGTCAAAGAATCATTGTCCAGTCTCCGTGACCGCTTGGAAGAAGCCATGGCTCCGTTCACCAGGGATGGTGTTAAGTTTAAGCAGCTTGTAGCTCAGGGTTTAGTAACACCTTCTTGTAGTCTGGAAAGCTTATCGCCGGAGGCAGCGGGTCAAGCTCTGGAATTAACGGCTAAGCTATCCGAGAACCTGAGAAGTCGATATACAATGTAGCTTGGTGAGATAATTGCCCTGAAGGTATATCTTTTTAGAATAGTAGCTATTGTTGCTGAGAATCTCTTTCTATAGCCCTTATTTTGTTCACCCTATGTAAGTGTCTACCGCCTTCAAAATCAGTGTTTAAGAAAGTTTTAACGATTTCCAAAGCCAACTCGTTGTCTATATTCTCTCCTCTAAGGCACAGAACGTTGGAATCGTTGTGCTGGCGGGCTCGCTGTGCTGCGAAGACATCACAGCATAAAGCCGCCCTTATACCTTTTATTTTGTTGGCAGCTATGCTCATGCCTATGCCGGTGTTGCACATTAGAATACCCTGATCCGAATTTCCCGATGTAACTGCTGCCCCCACTTTCTGGGCGATATCAGGATAATCCACAGATTCAGTGCTATAACAACCAAAGTCTTGAACGCTGTAACCCGAGTCCTGCAGAAAGGGTACAATTAGCTCCTTCAAAGTAAATCCGCGGTGGTCACAACCTATAGCAATGCTCTTCACTATTTACCTCCGAGTATTTTTTATAAGCTTTGTCAATCTCATGTGAAGGTATGATGCCCCTACGCAAAATCATCGGCGCTTCATAGGTAACATCCACTACAGTAGATTCCTTGCCCCCGGGACATTTTCCTCCATCGATAATAAAGTCAATTTTTCCTCCCAACTGTTGTTCAACTTCTTCGGCAGTTAAGGCAACCGGTTGCTCACTAATATTAGCGCTGGTTCCGATTATGGGATTCCCCAGGTGTTGAATGATAGCTCGACAAACGAGGTGGTCAGGAACTCGTACTGCTATGGTGGGTCCTGGGGCTAGGTGGACAGGCACCGAGTCCTTTTTTGGTAGAACCAGAGTTAACCCACCGGGCCAAAAACGCCTTGCCAAAAACCAGGCAATTTCTGGTATGGGATTGGCCAAAACAGGCAGTTGACCTACATCAGCGATAAGCAAGGGAAGTTGTCGATGCTTGGGACGGTTTTTGATATAGTAAATCCTATCCACTGCAGAAGCATTGAAGGCATCAGCTCCCAGCCCATAGACTGTATCCGTGGGGAAGGCAATTACCCCGCCTTTTTGCAGGATCTTGACGCCCTTCTCGATTTCCTGCCGCAACATATCCATCTTTTCTGATGTTAGTATAGCATGGCGGGGTTCGTAGCGGGAATTCATAATTGATTCATTCTACAGCCTGGGAAGGCTTAAACGGTGAACGAGAAGTCTCGCCGATCGGGAAAAGGCTCAGGGTATCTATAGTTGATAATAGTCCATAACAATGATAAGCTAAATGCATTCACCGCCGCGAATCTTCAATGAAGAAGAAGTCAGAAAGCCATAGAGTTACTGCCAGCGATGATATCGAAGTCTCCACTTATCTGGAGTTGGCCAAGGAGGCGCGGGGCGAGCAACCTGTAGTTGAGCCTGAGCTACCCCAGAGCGAACGCGAAACTATAGTTGTGCTTGACTTTGGTTCTCAATATAGCATGCTCATTGCCAGGCGGGTACGAGAATGCCACGTGTACTGTGAAGTCGTGCCCTACGATACGCCCTGGGAGAAAATAGCTTCGCTTAATCCACGTGGATTCATACTTTCGGGAGGACCGGCCAGTGTTTATGATTCCGGTGCTCCCATGCCTTTGCCATATATTTACGAAAAGCATTTACCTGTAATGGGCATTTGCTATGGGACTTTTGCTATCACTTATGACCTGGGCGGTCAGGTAACTCAGGGGACAAAACGAGAATACGGCCACACAATCCTATACATAAGTGATGAAGACTGTCCTCTTTTTGCCGGTCTTCCATCATCTCTCCCGGTATGGATGAGTCATGGTGACCAGGTAGCAGAGATGCCGCCAGGCTTCAAGGCTTTGGCTTATACTGAAAATTCACCGTTCGCTGTTATAGGTAACGATAACGGCATTTTCGGGCTACAGTTTCATCCGGAGGTGGTTCACACACCTCAGGGTAAGATCATATTCCAGAATTTTGTACTTAACATATGTGGCTGTCAGGGCAACTGGACACCAGCTAATTTTATAGCTGAGAGCATAGATAAAATTAAGGAGCAAGTGGGTGGTGGAAGAGTGGTCTGTGCGCTTTCTGGCGGTGTGGATTCGGCAGTAACAGCTACTATTGTTGACCGTGCTATTGGTAATAAATTAACCTGCATCTTTATCAACAATGGCTTATTGCGTCGTGATGAACCTGAAAGGGTGCTTAATACCTTCAAGCGTAACCTCAAAATGGATGTAGTTTATATAGACGCTACTGATAGATTCTTGGAACGACTTAAAGGAGTCACTGATCCAGAAAAGAAGCGGCAATTAATAGGTAACGAGTTTATCCAGATTTTTGAGGAAGAAGCGGCTAAATTGGGTAAAATTGATTTTCTAGCCCAGGGCACTCTTTATCCAGATGTCATTGAAAGCACATCCGCCGAAACAAAAGCTGCAGTCAAGATAAAGAGTCATCATAATGTCGGGGGATTACCGGCTAAAATGAGCTTCACTCTTGTAGAGCCACTGAGATATTTGTTTAAGGATGAAGTTCGAGAGGCCGGGTTAGCGCTGGGTCTTCCCGAGGATATGATTTGGCGGCAGCCGTTTCCTGGACCAGGGTTAGCTATACGCATTATCGGTGAGGTAACCAGGGAAAAGCTGGAGATACTTAGGGCTGCTGATTGGATTGTGATGAATGAAATTAAAAAAGCCAAACTTTATCGCCAGCTATGGCAAAGCTTTGCTGTGCTTACTGACGTCAGGAGCGTTGGTGTTATGGGCGACTACAGAACTTATGGCTACTTGGCAGTGGTCAGAGCAATAACTAGTGAAGATGCTATGACTGCTGATTGGGCCCGTCTGCCCCACGACCTGCTTGCCAGAATATCCGACCGCCTGGTCAATGAAATCCCCAATGTAAACAGGGTTGTCTATGATATCACCAGTAAGCCACCGGCAACTATAGAGTGGGAATAAGTATCGGGGGAAGCATTATAAGAAATAGGAATTGTTCAAAGGCAAAATCGGCTGTTCCTGGTGGTAACATTCATAATCGTCATCAGTACCATTTTTCAAATGAACTGGTGATAAAGAATTCAGAAATCAGAAAATATCTTCTGGTTACATCTTTAAAACTCACACGCGGAGGTGGACTTTGAAGATACTAGTCATTGGTGGCGGGGGCAGGGAGCATACCTTGATATGGAAAGTTGCCCGGAGCCCCAAAGTTGAAAAAGTTTTCGCTGCCCCGGGGAATGCTGGCACAGCTACCGTCGCGGAAAATCTGAATCTCCGCCCCATAGATATGGAGGGGTTGGGCAAGGCAGCCAAAGAAAAAGGCATCGACCTTGTCGTAGTTGGTCCAGAGGCTCCGCTTGCTTCGGGTATAGTGGACTACTTCCATAATCTAGGCGTTCCTGTTTTCGGTCCCACTAAAGCAGCCACCCAGATAGAATCAAGCAAAGTTTTTGCCCGGAATTTAATGGAGAAGTATGGCATTCCTTATCCTAAAGGCGCTGTCTTTTCCTCTTATTCTGAAGCTCGTAAATATCTCGAAGAACAGCCTCTGCCTGTCGTGATCAAGGCTGATGGATTAGCTGCTGGCAAAGGCGTGATTATATCTGATTCGTTGACAGAAGCCCACAAAGTTCTCGGCGAAGTAATGGAAACCAAAATTTTTGGCTCCGCCGGGGACAGGGTAATAATTGATGAATATGTTAGCGGTCGAGAGGTAAGCCTCATAGCCTTTACCGATGGCACAACAGTCTCCCCTATGGTGCCAGCCTGCGATTATAAGAAAATCGGCGATAATGACCAGGGGCCTAACACCGGAGGCATGGGAAGTTACAGCCCACCGGGTTTCTTCTCCGCCGGGATGACGGAAAAGGTGACCAAAGGTATTTTGGTTCCAACTATTAAGGCTATGGCTGAAGAAGGCATACCTTATAAAGGAGTGCTCTATGCGGGGTTGATGATTGTTGAAGGCGAGCCAGTAGTACTGGAATTCAATGCTCGTTTCGGTGACCCGGAAACTCAGGTCGTTTTGCCTCTTCTCAAGACCGACCTCGTGGATATACTTGTGGCGGTCGTTCAGGGTAACCTCGACCGAGCGAATATTGAGTGGAGTTCCCAGGCCTGCGTTGGAGTAGTTCTGGCTTCAGCCGGATATCCTGGAAACTATAAAACTGGTTTTCCAATACGAGGGATAGACAATCTAGACAAAGATATGCTAGTTTTCCATGCTGGGACTAGGTTGGGAAAAGATGGCATAATTTATACTGATGGTGGGCGGGTGCTTACTGTAGCAGGCACAGGCAAAGACATGGTTGAAGCTCGAGAAAAAGTCTATAGCAACATTCGTAATATTCACTTTGAAGGTTGTTATTATCGTAAAGATATTGCTTTGAGGGAGGTAGCCTGAATGGCATTAGTAGGTGTAGTTATAGGCAGCAAGACGGATACCGAGCTGATACAGCCAGCAGTGGATATGCTTAAGCAGTTGGGTATTGATTATGAGCTTTCCGTTATCTCGGCCCATAGGAATCCCGAAAAAGTAAGAGAGTATGGATTGAAAGCAGAGAAGAGAGGGCTCAAAGTCATAATTGCCGCTGCTGGCAAATCCGCTCATCTTCCCGGCGTTATGGCCAGCTGGACAACTTTGCCTGTAATCGGCGTACCCTTGCCCAGCGGTGAGCTTGATGGTTTAGATGCCTTGTTATCCATAAGTCAGATGCCCGGAGGAGTGCCCGTAGCCTGTATGGGCGTTGGTAAAAGCGGGGCAAAAAATGCTGCCTTGTTCGCCGCCCAGATTCTGGGCACCGAGAGTAAAGAAATACGGGAAGTCTATCGTAAATACAAGCAGGAGTTAGCAAAGAATTAATATGATTGAACGGTACTCCAGACCTCAGATGAAGAAAATCTGGTCTAGCAAAAACAAATTTAACCAGTGGCTTAAGGTAGAGATAGCAGTTTGTGAAGCCTGGGCTGAATTGGGTGAAATCCCCAGGGAAGATATAGTTAAGATAAAGAAAGCCAGCTATAATGTGAGTCGTGTTGCCGAGTTTCTGAAGGTGACCCACCATGATATGACTGCTTTTCTTAACTCGGTGGCTGAAAGCCTGGGTACAGAGTCACGCTTCATACATCTTGGTCTTACATCTTCGGACATTATGGATACCGCGTTGAGCCTGCAATTGACCCAGGCGGCACGCATATTGAGGAAAGATGTGGCTGATCTTATTGCTATACTGGAGAATAAAGCTATAGAGCACAAATATACCATTATGATTGGACGGACCCATGGTGTTCATGCTGAGCCTACTACCTTCGGTCTCAAGATGGCCTTGTGGACTGAAGAAATGAAGCGTAACTCTATGAGGTTGGCTGAGGCTGGAAAGTCTATCTCAGTGGGTAAAATATCCGGAGCAGTGGGTACCTACGCTAGTGTGCCGCCTGAAGTTGAAAAATTAGCTTGCGCCAGGTTAGGGCTTACGCCAGCTCGGATATCAAGCCAGATAATCCAGCGAGACCGACATGCCCAATTCTTGACCACTCTGGCTATTATCGCAGGTTCCTTGGAGAAATTCGCCACCGAAATTAGAAGTCTCCAGCGGACAGAAATTCTGGAGGTTGAGGAGCCTTTTACAGAAGGACAAACGGGCTCCTCGGCGATGCCTCATAAAAGAAATCCCGAGCTTTGTGAGCGTATCTGCGGATTGGCCAGATTGATGAGGGGATATGCTTTAACTTCTCTAGAAAATATAGCCTTATGGCACGAACGTGACATCAGTCACTCCTCCACAGAGCGAATTATTTTGCCTGACTCCTGTCTGGCGCTTGATTATATGCTATCTATATTTACTTCAATAATGAAGGGGCTCAAGGTTTACCCGGAAAATATGCGACATAACATTGAGCTTACACAGGGGTTAATATTTTCCCAAAGAGTGCTACTTGCCTTAATAGACAAAGGTTTAACGCGAGAAGAAGCTTACAAAACGGTTCAGGACAATGCTATGGAAGCTTGGCAGGGGAAGAAGAACTTTTTGTCTTTACTGCAGATCGATAAGCGAATAATAAATTACCTGACTCAAGACGAACTAAAGTCTCTCTTCGACTACAATTACTATCTTAAATACGTGGATACTGTTTTTGAACGATTGGGGCTAACTTAAAAAAACAAACTGGTAGAGAAAGACCACAAAGATGGGTCAGCCGGATCGGCTCCTAGAGCAGTAGAGTGGAGGGGGTTGATTTCTAATTTTTTGTCTTAACGTATAGAGCAGGGGGGTATAAAGATGAAGACTGCACAAGATTACCTTGATGGAATGAAGGAAATGCGTTTTGAACTCTACATGTTTGGAGAGAAGATTACCGATCATGCCAATAATCCTATTATAAAACCGACAAGGAATTGCATTGCTGCTACTTATGAGCTTGCTGAAGAATCCAAATTTCCACAATACAACAACATTATGACCGTCGTCTCTCATCTAACAGGAAAAAAAGTAAATCGTTTTTGTCACATTCATCAAAGTACCGAAGACCTGGTTAACAAATCGAAAATGGGTAGAGGATTGGGTGCTTATACAGGTTCTTGTTTTCAGCGTTGCGTTGGTATGGACGCCTTAAATACTCTGTCGATGACGACTTATGACATTGACCAGAAATATGGAACCGAATATAACAAACGTTTTCTGAAATACTTGCGATACGTACAAGATGAAGATCTGGTTTGTTGTGGTGCCATGACGGATGCCAAGGGTGATAGAAGCCTTCGTCCAACACAGCAAGCTGACCCCGATCAATACCTGCATGTGGTGGAAGAGAAACCGGATGGAATTGTTGTGCGTGGTGCCAAATTGCACCAGACTGGGGCTGTAAATTCGCATGAAGTCATCTGCATGCCGACCAGGGCTATGCGGGAAGAGGACAGAGAATACGCTATTTCTTTTGCTTTGCCCAGCGACACCGAAGGGATTATATACATTTATGGTAGACAATCAAGCGACACGAGAAAAATTGACAGCCCCAATATGGATGTGGGTAACATTCTTTACGGTGGGCAGGAATGTATGGTTGTTTTTAACGATGTGTTTGTTCCTTGGGAGCGAGTCTTTATGTACAAAGAGTATGACTTTGCTGGCGATTTGGTAGAGAAATTTTCAGCCTATCACCGCCAGAGCTATGCCTGCAAATCAGGCATGGGTGATATCTTGATTGGTGCCAGTCAATTGATTGCCGAATATCAAGGCACTTCCAAAGCTTCTCATATTAAGGACAAGATAATTGATATGATTCAATTAAACGAAACCTTGATGTCGTGCAGTCTCGCCTGTGCTTACGAGGGTCATAGGGAGGCTTCCGGGACTTACCTTGTAGATACTCTGAGAGCCAACGTATCTAAACTAAACGTGACGAAATTCCCTTATGAAATAGCCAGACTAGCTCAGGACATCGCTGGCGGCTCAATAGTAACCATGCCTTCTGAAAAAGACCTTAAACATCCCGAGATAGGCGAATATGTTGCTAAATATCTGAAGGGAGTTGATGGCGTTAATGTAGAAAATCGCATTCGGGTGCTGCGACTGATTGAGAGTATCACAGTCGGTTTAGGAGCCGTCTGTTATCTGGCGGAATCTATGCATGGCGCCGGGTCACCTATGGCTCAAAAAATTATGATTAGCAGACAGTCCAATATAGACAGAATGAAAAACAGTGCCAAGAGGGTGTGTGGTATTGAATCCTAGTTGATAGTTAAAGAGAAGCGATTCCTTAAGCACTTATTAAAAGCATCATAGTCTGGATTCAGGAGGAAACCATGAATAATAGTCCGACGGTCTTAATGGATACAAATCTACCTCTACCTTCATTTCGGCGGGGCAAGGTAAGGGATGTCTATGGTTTAAATGGCAAGCTACTCATTGTATCGACCGACCGTATCTCAGCGTTCGATGTCATTTTACCCTGCGGTATTCCTGATAAAGGAAAGGTTCTTAACCAGCTTTCTGCATTCTGGTTTGAAAAAACAGCCCATATACTGCCCAATCATCTTATCAAGGTAATAGATAGCAATGTCATTCTAAGCGAAGTGAAGAATTTCTCGAGCCAGCCGGAGGAAATTCCCGATTCTCTTATCGGTTGCTCTATGCTTGTGGCAAAAGCCGAGCGCATACCTGTAGAATGCGTCGTTCGGGGCTATCTATCTGGCTCAGCATGGGCGGAGTATAAAGAAACTGAAGGAGTTGGCGATATCAGCTTGCCTCGTGGGTTGAAAGAAAGCCAGGAATTGCCCCAACCTATATTTACTCCCACTACTAAAAGCGATATAGAGCATGATCGCCCTTTGACCAATCAAGATATAAAAGGCTTGGGCGTTGAGGACATATTTGAGGAATTAAAACAGAAAAGTCTGCTTATTTACGGATACGCTCGCGATTACGCCAAAACCAAGGGCATTATAATTGCCGATACTAAATTTGAATTTGGCTTTATCAACGGCAAATTGGCCCTTATCGACGAGCTACTAACGCCAGACTCCAGTCGCTTTTGGGATGTCAACCAATATGAAGTTGACCGTTCGCAACCTAGCTTCGATAAACAGGTGGTTCGTGATTGGCTGTCAACTTCGGGATGGAATAAGACACCGCCGGCGCCTATGTTGCCGCCCGAAGTGATAGAAAGGACCTCGAAAAGATATCGTGAGGTATACAGTAGGCTAACTGGTCGTAGTCTCTGATGAAAACGAGACAAATATCAACATAAGAAAAATAAGCTTTTGGATTCCTATCCGGCCAGCACCTTGACCAACCGTAGCAGGTTACTATCCAATTCCTTCCTTTTTTCCCAGGTTTCTCTTAGAGGTGTTACGGCTATATCTCCTTTGAACTCCCCGACCATGTAACCTGCCTTGCCGTTGACCAGAGCATCTACAGCCGCTGCTCCTAATTTGCTTGCGAGAACTCTATCCCTGGCTGTAGGGCAGCCACCTCTTTGGACATGTCCCAGTACGCAAACTCGATACTCTAGCTCCAGTCTTTCCCATACTTGTTGAGCAACTGAAAATGCACCGCCTGCCTCGTCTCCTTCGGCAACTATCACAATGGAGGACTGTTTACCTCTCTTGAAGCAGCGCTTTATATCAAGAGCAAGCTCCTCTATCTTCGTCTCTGATTCTGGAATTAAGATATCTTCAGCCCCGCCAGCAATTCCTACCTCCAGCGCAATAAATCCCCTGCTTTTTCCCATTACCTCAACGAAAAATAGGCGGTTTAGTGAACCTGCCGTATCTCTAATCTTATCTATGGCATCCAGAGCCGTATTTAAGGCGGTATCGAAGCCAATGGTGTGATCCGTGCCATAGACATCGTTATCTATCGTGCCCGGAATACCAATCACCTTAACGTTTCCAGCTTCAGCCAATGCTACTGCACCGCGAAAGGTACCGTCTCCTCCGATAGTTATCAGGCCCTCTATACGTTGCCGCTCGAGGATTTCATTTGCCTTTCTTATGCCTTTCGTGGTCTTCATTTCTTCACAACGGGCTGTTTCTAAGAAGGTACCCCCTCGATAGATGATATTCGCTACTGATCTGCTACCTAACTTCATGAAGTCTTCCTCCAATATCCCACAGTAACCTCGACGAATCCCCACAATCTCCAGCCCGCGGCTAACCCCACAGCGAACGACAGCTCTGATGCAGGCGTTCATTCCGGGAGCGTCACCGCCGCTCGTCAAGACACCAATCTTATTCATAGTACCTCCCGATGCAACTTTATTTTTAGCTCGAAATCTATGGCTTAATGACGCTCTCAGGTTTTATAGCTATCCCGATAATATACTAGCAAGTAAAGCTCTCTGAGCAGGTCAGACTCGTTATGCCTAATGATTTGCTGTAAATAATTATTATCCTCCGTATAAAGGAAGCTTTGCCATAGTAAAGGAACATCCTTACCACTTATTACCGGCTCGTTAAAATAGTGCTCCGCGTGTGAAAACAGCTCGTCCAGCTTGGGCCACTTGAGGGACAGTGCCTCGGCCTTTTCCTTCCAGGGCTGGAACAAATCTACTCCTTCTATTTCAATCCCTTTGGTTTGGAGGAACCCTTTCTCGAAAGCGAGATTATAGGCGTAGAATGGCCTGGGGAGTGTCGGAACGAGTTCAGCAAGCTGGGCTATGAACGGCATTTCTTCTCTCGAACTCCGACAAATTATCTCAAGGTGACTTCCTTGAATGTAACCGAACAGTACTATCTCATCTTGGCCAATATTGAGACCGGTGGTCTCTATGTCAATTAGGGTGCCTTGCGGGATACCTAGCATCAACTCTCTGCTGTATGAAGTAATCATGCCTCCATCCTCTCATTTCCTATCACTATTATACAATCCATATTACACCAAAGATAGCATATAGCGAACGGCACAAATTGTTAAAATGCCATCTAATACCGTAATCCTTCCCCACATCGTAGGAGGCAATTAGAAGAAGAAGGAAAGCTCATTTGGTTCATCCATATAAATATACGCTATCTAAAAAAACAAATGACATTGTATTGACTACTAGTAAAAAATCGATTTTCTTAGGTTTTATATTTTTAAGAATCCAATAACATTGCCTTAACATTTTCTTAACAATAGTGGTAGTATAATAAATAATAGGTGAAATGTTGTACGAAGCTGATATTAGGTCGGTGATTAGATGGTTGTGGCAGAAAGTTATGGGGAAAGGTGGGTGGTGCTACCTACCCAATCGAATCGATTATCCTCGCCCATGGAAAGTATCTTGCATTGTGAACGTGGTCGGTCATGGGCGCCGAGCGATACCCCAAATCTCTCTGGGGTGGAGCGAAAGCATGGACACAAGAGAGTATATTTGAAAATGTTGTTGCCCAATTCATTGGGCAAGTGAAAAAGGAGGTTGAATATGAAAGCAATATTCAGTTTGAGGAAGCACTCATACCTGAAAACGATCGGCACCTTATTAATTGCGATAGCCTTAATTGCCGGGGTGGTAGGCTGTGAAGGTGAAGGTGTTCAGTATGACCTGACGGTAGGCAGCTCTGTCGGTGGTCAAGTAACCGGTCCCGGAGAAGGGACGTTTACCTATGACGAGGGAGATGTTGTCGACCTGGTGGCGACCCCGGATTGTGGCTACGCCTTTGATAATTGGACCGGTGATACGGGCACCATCGATGATGTTAACGCCGCCGCGACCAACATTACCATGGACGCCGACTACGACATAAACGCCAATTTTAAGCCCATTCCGGCTGACCACTACAAGTTCTACTACGTGAACGAATCAACAGCGCCGAACCCGGGGGAGGTGGTAGAGCTGGAGGACCAGTTCGGGACGTTCACCGCAACGGTGGAAGAAGCCATAATCTTCGGTAACCCTGTCGAGAAGGAGCACACTGGCGTGACGCCGATCCATGACCCGGACCGCCACTACACGGTGTACTGGCTGGACTTGGGCTTAGGCGAAGCACCTTATCCTGTGAAACGATCTGTGGAGGTCTCCAACCAGTTCAACGATGCAGCGGAACCGCAAACACTGAGAGTGGAGGGGCCGATCGCTCTGGCAGTACCGACCCAGAAGGAAGGGCACGAAATGGTGGAGTGCCTGAACCACTACTTAATCTACTGGGCTTATGAGGAGGAGTTCCCTGAGGTAGGTGTGAATCTCAAGGATCAATTCATTCCAGATGGGGAAGATGCTGTGGTTTGGGAACCCAAATTATTCGCTAACCCCGTCCAGAAGACAGTAGTTGAAAGCGGCGATGTAGCGGAGATCGAGAACGATGATCTGCACTGGGTACTCTACGACATTTACGACATGGAGAGCCCGTCTGTCGAGAAGACAATACAGATTGCTAATCAGTTTGGTGATGATCAGATCTTAGAGCTGACCTACCGAGACGTGCTTGCAGTGCCGTCCCAGAAGATCGTGCCACCAACACCGCCGCTAGACCACTTCAAGTGCTACACAGCAGACGGGCCTGGCTTAGTAGAAGTGTATACGTATCTTGAGGACCAGTTCGGCATTCACGAATCTATACCGGTGTTTACGCCCATAATGTTCTGCAATCCTGTCGATAAGGTGCACGGCACCATGACGACGACTTCAAACCCCGACAACCACCTTACGGTCTATGCCATAGAGGAAGGCAGTCAGTGGTGGGATGTGACCGTCAACAACCAGTTTGGGGATGGCCAGGTGCTGAGAGTGACGGGCCCCGTCGCGCTGGCTGTACCGACGCAGAAGCTGGAACCGTACTACCACGAGAAGCCGAAGTATCTTGACCACTACTTGCTCTACCGGGTTGTAGAAGGCTTAAACGTGACTGCGACTGTCGATCTGGACGACGAGTTCCCCGAAGATGCCAAAGGCGTCGAAGTGACCGAGCCTGTTTACTTCGCAACACCCGTCATTAAAGGATACCTGGACTATGAACCGGGATTCTGGGATCCCGAGGGGCACCTGGTGTTCTATGTGATATCACCCAACGAAGAGTTCATGCCGGGGGTATATGTTGACAATCAGTTTCAGGAGGCAGCTCTCGCGTTGATTCCTGAGGAATTCTTGGCCGTGCCGTCCGTGAAGGTAAGTTACGAGCCAGTACTCTAAGTGATATCTCACCATGTCGAGCATACCTGGTGAGCATAGGGGCGGGGATTATCCCCGCCCCCCTTCATTGTCTCTGGGCGGCGAGAGATTGCCTGCCTAGCCTGCCCTGC
>Ga0180438_10006477_pt1 | contig 15827 bp, 13 predicted proteins | sample SS_ome_12_FD_132455 | JGI IMG/M metagenome (GOLD analysis project Ga0180438, IMG submission 132455) | Hypersaline lake sediment archaeal communities from the Salton Sea, California, USA - SS_3_D_2 metaG | ecosystem: Environmental > Aquatic > Non-marine Saline and Alkaline > Hypersaline >...
AAAGACTGCCGCCATGCCCACCATGGCGTACGCCCCGGGGACCGCTGTGATGCCGGGCAGCCAGTTGTGCGCTGCCGTACCGAAAGCGCCGCCCACCATGGCGCCGATGAACAACGAAGGTGCGAACACTCCGCCGGAGCCACCAGACCCTATGGTCAGGGAGGTGGCTGCCACTTTCAACACCGCCAGAAGTGCCAACAGGCCCAAGGCCAGTTCGCCGTGCAGCGCACTCTCCATCGCCTCGTACCCGACGCCACCGACCTGGGGAAAGTAGAGCAGCAGCCCACCGATCAGTAGTCCACCCACCATCGGCTTGAGATATTCTGGAAAGTGCCAGGCGTCGAACAGATCCTCTGATTTGTAGAGCAACCGGGTAAACACTATCCCGACGAGACCAGCCAACAGGCCCAGGGCCAGGTACAACGCCAACTCCCATGGACTGACGAGCGAGTAGTGGGGCACGATGAATGCGGGTACATCGCCGAAAAAGATGCGGCCGATCACGCTGGCCGTGACCGACGAGATGACGACCGTAGAGAAATAGCGCACGTTGAACTCACCCAGGATGATCTCCAGGGCAAAAATGACGCCAGCAATGGGCGCGTTAAAGGTGGCCGCGATGCCCGCTGCCGCGCCGCAGGCGACCAGGTTGCGGATTCGCTCGTCGGAGAAGTGAAGCCATTGCCCCAGCGACGACCCCAGGGCCGAACCGATCTGGACAATCGGCCCTTCGCGACCGACCGATCCGCCACTGCCGATAGAGATGGACGAAGCCAGCGACTTGATCACGGCGACAACGGGCCGGATGCGACCGCCCTTCAAGGCAACGGCTTCCATCACTTCCGGTACGCCGTGACCTTTGGCCTCACGGGCAAAGAAATAGATCAATGGCCCGACGAGTAAACCACCGATGGCCGGCACGAGCACGACAGCGTATCGCCCCAGAAAGGGCAGCCAGCGCGGCAACGCCTCAAACCCCAGCCAGCCGACTTTTGCAATCAACCAGCGAAAAATGACAGCGCCAAAGCCGCCTCCCAGGCCCACCAGCAGGGCCGTGATGACCAGGATGACCGCCTCCGGTGGCTGCCACTTGTCCAATAACTCAACGACGTGGCGTCCCAATCTCTGCCTGGCTGCGGAGCGGTAGACTGATGATTCGGTTTGGGATTCTCTTTCCATGCTATTACTCCATGCTCTGTTTTTGGTGGCGGGTCTGCGGCTCAGCCCCAACGGCAAGGCGAGAGGGGGCATTCACCTCTCGCCTGTGTCTCCTCTGCCATGTTGCCCGCCATCCGCCGATTCAAGCGGCGGTAATTGTAGCACAATCTTTTTAGTGCGCAAGCGTGTCGTTTCTTGCGCCTCCTTCTCTGTTGTGGTATAGTTGGGGCGAGATCGCCTGAGCAACCGGCGGGCCAAGAAAGCTGTATACGTAACATGAACGCCTTGCAAGTACGCCTGCGGCCAATCTACCAAGAACTGGATCAGCGCACTGGGGGCCTACTCCGCATCCTCCAGCGCACCGTCGTCTCCTATGGCCAGGACGACGGTCCTGCCCTGGCGGCCGCCATTGCCTACCGGGCTCTCTTTTCGTTCTTTCCGTTGGTCCTTCTCCTGCTGGCCTTGAGCAGCACTCTCCTGGTGAATTCGACCGAGGAGCAGGTGGTGACCTTTGTCGAGAGCTTTCTTCCCACGGCCGGCAATTTGGTGCGGAACAATGTGACGACGGTCTCTAGGACCCGGGGCGCTGTCGGGACGTTGGCCGCGTTGGGCCTTCTGTGGTCTGCCTCCAGCGTCTTTGCAGCCGTGGACCGCGCCGTGAACCGCGCCTGGGGTGCGAGTGGGCGCCGGTCGTTCTGGAGACAGCAAGCGCTGGCGCTGTCTATCGTGGTTGGTATTGGGTTGCTCTTCTTCGTCTCTACTCTGACGACAACCATCTACAATGTGTTGAGAAGCATCACCTTGCCCTGGCTGGGCATTGAGCTGTTCAGCAACCGTCTTGGACGGCGGTTGCTTCCCCTTGTGGGGCCCGTGCTGCTGGATTATTTCGTCTTCCTGCTGCTCTACCGCCTCCTGCCGATCGTTCGGGTCCGCTGGCAAGACGTGTTGCCTGGTGCGCTGGCCGCTGGCTCGGCGTGGCAGATCGCCAAAGCTGGCTTTAACCTGTATGTGAGAAGCTTTGCCCGCTACAACCTGGTGTACGGCTCGGTGACAGCCCTCATTGTCTTCTTGACGTTTACCTACATTGCCGCTGTCATCCTGGTGATGGGCGCCGAATTCGCTGCCGCGTGGACTCACACGCGTCGTGAAAGGAACCAAACAGTCGTGAGGAACGACAAAGACCTCGCTCGCTGGATCGCTGACAACGGCGTGGCCGCCAAAGTGGTTCGACTGTCCGTGGAGACACCCACGGTAGAGGCGGCTGCCGCCGCGGTGAACGTGCCGCCGGAGGCCATTCTCAAATCGTTGGTCTTTCTGGCCGCTGGACGGCCCTATCTGGTCATTGCCAACGGCCTGGCCAAAGTGGATCGCGGCAAGCTGAGTGCCCGCTGGAGCCTGGGCAAAAAGCGCATCAAGTTGGCCTCGGCTGACAAGGTCCTGGCGCTGACCGGCTATCCGGTCGGCGCCGTGCCCCCCTTTGGTCACCCCGCCCCATTGCCTACCCTTCTGGATCCTGCTGTGCTGGACCAGCCGGTGGTCTATGCTGGCGGCGGCGGCATCCGGTCGCTGGTGCGCTTGACGCCCCAGGAGCTGTGCCGGGTGGTCGAGCCGGAGATCATCTCTGTGGCCTCTGCGCCTGAAGGAAAGGGCCTGTGAGTGGATTCTGGCTGGCGGTAGCTCTGGCTGTCATGTTCATCGGCCTGCTAGGGGTGGTGCTGCCCATCATCCCTGGCGTGGCCGTGATCTGGGTCACAGCCTTGATCTATGCGATAGCCGAAGACTTTGAAAACATAGACCCTATCACCATGGTCGTTCTCAGCCTCATCGCCCTCCCTGGCATCACCGCCGACGTCTGGGTGAGCAGCCTGGGGGCGAAAGTGGGCGGCGCGTCGCTGTGGTCTATCGTGACCAGTCTGCTGGGGGGCATCATTGGCTTTCTCGTCGCCAGCCTGCCCGGAGCCATCGTTGGCTCGCTGGTGGGGCTGCTCGCCGTGGAACTTTTCCGCGCTCGAGACTGGCGCCACGCTCTTAAAGCGAGCGGTGGCTGGATCGTTGGCTGGCTGGCCTCGACGGTCGTCCAAATCGTCGTCGGGCTGATCATGATCGCCGTTTTCTGGTGGCAGGCAAAGGGTGGGTAATGGAGCGAGGGAGGGTTGAACCGGCAATGGCTGCCAACGGTCATCGAGGACAGGACATCTTATACAGAGGACAAAAACATGAAGGATCTACTGGCAGGGTTCCCTGTCGTCATCGAGATCCCCGTTGCCTGGGGTGAGATGGACGCGTTCCAACACGTGAACAACATCGTTTACTTTCGCTACTTTGAGAGCGTACGCATCGCCTATTTTGAGCGACTGGGCTTTATGGACATCATGGGCCAGACCGGCGTCGGGCCTATCCTGGCGGAGACCCGGTGTCGCTACCGCAAGCCCCTCACTTATCCCGATACACTGTCCGTTGGCGCGCGGGTGTCAGAGCTAGCCGAGGATCGCTTTGTGATACAGCACCGTGTCGTCAGCCACAAGCTAGGTGCCGTCGCCGCCGAGGGGGAAGGGACGCTGGTGGCGTATAACTATCGGGAGAAGCGCAAGTCGGCGATCCCGGACGAGGTGCGACGGCGGATTCAAGAATTAGAGAGCCATGCCACGCCATAGCGGCACCATGAGCCATCTGCCATCTGTAATCCGTAATCTGCAATCTGCCATTCGTAATCTGCAACCTGCCATTCGTAATCTGCAACCTGCAATCTGCAATCTGAAAGGAGTCTGCCATGTCTGAAGTTCAAACCACAAATAACAAGCCTCTCATCATTGCACTCATCGTCGTCCTCGTTCTCGTCTTATGCTGTTGTCTCGTCGTCGCGGGACTGGGCCTAGCTGGTGTCCTGACCCTGCCCTGGAGTGGCATCGCCGCTGCCCGGGTGGGAGCCGGAGAGACACTCGATAAGACCTTTGACGTCAGCACGCCACTCAACCTCGTGGTAGATGTCAATGTGGGTGACATCATCATCGAGACAGGGCCTGGCAATGAGGTGCACATCTCGGCCCAGAAACGCGTCTGGGGCACGGATCGCCGGCAGGCCGAAGCCTATCTGGGCGATTTCGAGGTACGGATAAGCCAGCCGGACACGGACGTGGTCGAGATCAAGACCGAAACGCCACCCCGGCTGAGGCATGTCAGCCGCGCACCCAGCGTGGATTTAGAGATCACAGTGCCCCGTGACACCAACCTGGATCTCGCGGTCAATGTGGGCAGCGTGGAGATCAGCGATGTCCGGGGTGGGTTCGGGATCGAGTCCAACGTGGGTGATGTGACCCTGCGGGGCGTGCGCCTTGAGGAGGACTCGCAGATCAGTAGCGACGTAGGGGACCTGGAACTGCGCCTGCCAGCAGATAGCGCCTTTTCCTTCAGGGCCGAGAGCAACGTCGGCGACATCCGCATAGATTTTCCCGTCCGGAACGAGGAATCGGAAAAACGAGTCGTGGGGGGAAGGATAGAGGGAGAAATTGGCGACTCGCCTGTGGCACACGTCAGGCTGCGCACCAACACCGGCAGCATCCAAATCCGGCGAGGAGACTAGCCACCTACCAGAGGAGTCATAACATCGTTGCACATCCTACGCAAGAGCCTCCTGGTTGGTGCCGATCAGGCTGAGGGCGTCGCCGTCGTCATTGACGTTTACCGCGCTTTTACCTCGGCCGCGCTGATGATGCACCTCGGCGCGGAAGAAATCGTCCTGCAGGCCGAACCCGAGGCCGTCTTGAAACTCAAGAGGGAGGCAGGATATCTGGCTGTAGGCGAAGTGGGTGGCCAAATGGTGCCTGGCTTTGACCTGGGCAACTCGCCATCGCGCATTCTGGCGGCGGGACGAGGCATCTTTGCCGGGCGAACGGTGGCCCAGCGGACGTCGGCGGGTATCACCGGCGCGGTGGCGGCAGCCCGCCGCTCGGAGACCCTCATCCTGGGCAGTTTTGTCACCGCTGGGGCCATCGCACGGTACATTCAGCGGCTGTCACCGCCGCCAGAGGTCGTGTCGTTGGTCGCCATGGGGGCCAACGGCCAAGAGATCACACCCGACGACGAGGCGTGTGCCGATTACCTCGAGCACCTGCTGACCGGCCGGGCTTACGATCACGTCGCTGCGCTGCGCCGGATCGTCGCGCACGAATGCACGCAAAAGTTTCTGCGTGGCGACCAGGATTGGTATCCGCCAGCCGATCCTCTCTTTTGCCTGCAACGCGATCTGTTCGACTTTGTCCTCGTCGCCACGCAGGAGAACGGCCAACTGGTGGCACGGCGAGTAGACGTAAGAGGGTAAACTGAACATGAATATCAAGCCTTTCCACACCGAACGGTTTTTCGCCGTCCACGAGTTCAGCACGCCGTACATCCTGTGCGCCTCCGACTGCGAGTCGCTGAGTGTGGGCGAGTTGCTTCACCTGGCCGGGGTCTCGTGGGAATCGCTGGGCCGGCTGCGACTGGGCTACACTGAAAGTCAAGGGTCGCCTGCTCTCCGAGCACGCATCGCTGATACCTACGTCAACGTGGACGCCGACCAGGTCATCGGGCTGGGTGCGCCGGAGGAAGGCATCTTTGTCACGATGCACGCCCTCTTGGAGCCGGACGACGAGGCAGTGGTGCTGACGCCGTGCTACGATTCTCTGGTCAACGTGGCCGAGTATCTCGGCTGTCGCGTCGCCCGCTGGTCGCTGGTCGAGACCCCCGATGGCTGGCGACTCGACCTCGACGCGCTGGAGAGGCTGGTCACACCGCGCACCAGATTGGCGGTCGTCAACTTTCCACACAACCCCACTGGCTATCTGCCGTCCCACGACGAATGGCAGGCGATCATCCAGATCGTTGAGCGGTCCGGTGCGTGGCTCTTTTCCGACGAGATGTACCGTGGCCTGGAGTATGACCCCGCCACGCGCCTGCCCGCTGGTTGCGACACCTACGAGCGCGCGATCACCCTCGCCGGGCTGTCCAAGACCTATGGACTGCCCGGCCTGCGTACCGGCTGGCTGGCGCTGCAAGACATGGCTTTGCGGGATCGCCTTTCGGGCTGGAAGGACTATACGACTATCTGCGCCAGCGCGCCCAGCGAGGCTCTGGCTGAAATCGCGCTCGGCGTGGCCGACAAACTCGCCGCGCGCAATCGGGCGATCGTACAGGATAACCTGGCGCTGGCCGAGCCGTTCTTCTCGCGCTGGCACGAGGTCTTTCGTTGGAACCGGCCCATGGCCGGGTCGGTGGCACTTGTCGGCCTGCGGGACCGGTCGGCGGGGGATTTTTGCCGCCGATTGGTGGCTGAGCAAGGGGTATTGCTCCTGCCCAGCACCGGCCTCGGCTTTGGCGATGGTCACGTGCGCTTTGGCTTTGGGCGGCGCAGCTTTTCGGTGGGAGTGGAGCAGTTGGATCGCTATCTGGTCAGGATGAGATAGAACAGCAGCGGATAGCCTGAAGTGTAGCCAACGCCGTTCGACGGTTCCAAAAAACGCCAAAACTGTACAAGCCCTCAGACAGAACAGTTTCGACGCCAAGCGGCCTGAACGTGTCATCACAACAGTCTACTTCAAAGCGATGGCATCCTCACCGCGTTATCGCGCCGGGCACGCATCGTCTGTTCCATGCTCTTTGGATAGTGCTCTGGCGGGCGGGAAACGTCAGCCAATCGTTTCAGAGCTTCTCCCCCTATGCGCCAGCCGCTGGCTTGCAGATTGTTCTGCAATTGCTCAACCGTCCGTGCCCCCACGATGACGGAAGTGATGGCTGGCTGCTCCAGGACCCAGCGCAGCGCTACCTGAGCCGGACTGCGACCCAACTCTTCGGCCACCTTCAAGAGGACTCCCAGGGTTTCGTCGGCGTTGGGTGCAAAGTACTGCCTTGGATAGCCCCAGCCTTCTTCAGACCGCGTGCCTTTGACCGTGTACTGGCCGGGTTTATACTTGCCACTGAGAAACCCTCCCCCTAGTGGGCTCCACGTCACCACGCCTAGTCCCTTGAACTGGCACAAAGGGATCAATTCCTGCTCAATATCTCGCACGACAAGATTGTATTGGGGCTGATAGCACTCAAATCTGGCCAGATTCTTGCTGTCGCTAATCCACAGCGCTTCAGACAGCCGCCAGGCCTCATAATTGCTGCAGGCGATGTAGCGAACCTTGCCTTGATGCACCAAATCGTCCAGGGCCCGGAGCATTTCCTCCAAGGGCGTCTGCACATCGACATGGTGGATGTAGAGTAAGTCTACATAATCCGTTTGCAGTCGCCTGAGGCTGTCCTCGATAGCATGCATGATGTGCACACGCGACATGCCCGAATCATTGGGGCCGGGGCCCATAGGGTTGAAGAACTTGGTGGCTACTATTGCATCTCGACGTCGTTCCTTCAAGGCTTTGCCAAGGAATATCTCAGCCTGACCCGCCCCATACGAGTCGGCCACGTCGAAAAAGTTCACGCCGGCATCCAAGCTCAGCTCTACCATGCGCTTGGCTTCCTCCAAATCCGCGCCGTGTCCAAAGGTCATTGTCCCGAGACAGATCTCCGACACCTTCAACCCACTCCGTCCCATTCTGCGATATTCCATTGCATAGCCTCCTCTATGTTGGATCGTTCAAGTTTGCAGTTCTCAAGTCCGTGGTCAAATCTCCAGTCCCAATATTGTCCGTGCTTCTGGCAGCGTGGCGACATTCCGTCCCACTTTTTCGGCCAGATGTACCCGGCCTTCGATCAATTGCGCGTGGCGCGTGACCAACTCGTCCGGCCGGTAGTGGGGATTATCGTCGTCCTCGTCGAACAGGATCGACTTCCCATTGCACCATGCGTCACTCCGGTAACTCCCTCCGACCCTCTGGGCGAAGAATCATGTCCACCAGTCGCAAGACATTTTCCTTGGTGCTTCCCCCCTCTGCGGCTGGCCCGACGCACGACGGGCAGCCACTCTGGCAGGCGCAGCCAGCGACCACTTCCCTGGCCGCAGCAAGCAGCGCGTCGTGCAGCTCGAACAGGCGCTCGCTGAAGCCAGTGCCGCCTGGCACATTGTCGTAAATGCACACCGTAGGCGCTTTGGTGAAGCGCCAGCGCGCCTCGCTAAAGACGCCGATGTCACGCGGGTCGCACATCAGATACAGCGGGGCGACGTGCCGCAGCACGTAGGCCAGCCCGGCCAGCGCACTCCGCACCCGCTGCCCTGCCTCGGCCCGCCGGTGACAGGCCGGACAGAGCGTGACCAGGTTCTCCAGGCGGTTGGCCTCGAGGTAGCGGGCGTTCTGCCCGGGCACGTAGCCAAACTCGCGGAACGGCCGCAGATGATGGACGTCGTGCTGCCGGCCGGGGCGCTCTGGCGCGCCGCAGTGCTGGCAGCAAGAGTTGTCCCGCTGCCGAGCCTTGTCACGCTGTTCGGCCCAGTTTGGGCCCCGGTCGCCAGTGTCGAAGCGCAACAGCCCCTCGCTTTCCAATTGCCGTGCGGCTGCCTCTGTCAGGCTGAACCAATAGCCGGTGGTCTCCATCTCCTGTTTTGGCAGGTCAATCTCGCCCCAGCCCAACGTTTCGTGGGTGTAGAGCTTGATTTTCTTAAAGCCGGTGGCCCTGGTGGTGACCTGCACCTCGCCGCAGGCCTTGTGCGTCGCACCGACGGCGGCTTTCTCCAGCACGTCAATGACCTGCACGTCGGTAGACGTGCTGGCGGTGGTATAGTGGTCCACCTCCACCGGCCTCACCTCCGCGCGGCGACCCTCCCAGTCGAGCCGCTCAACCTGGTACGGCTGCCCTTCGTGAATATAGATCGCTCCCTCGTAGATGAGGGTCGGCGCGCTGAAAAAGTCCACCTGGCCGATGGCGCGCAGCTCACCGTACGCGTCGCGGGTCACGACAAGAAAATTGTCCGCCGTGCCGGTGCGCAGGCTCACCCTGGCGGCGGGATAGCCCTCGCTCATCCAGTGCCAGCTCTGGCCCGCCCTGACCAGCAGACCCTCTTCTTCCAGAAATGTGAGCAGCGCGTCGGCGTCGGGGCAGCGGCCAAAGCCTTCCCCCTCGACAAAGGGCAGTTCAAAGGCGGCGCAGCGCAGGTGATTGAGCAGGACGACCAGGTTGTCGGGGTTGATCCGTGCATGCTCTGGCGAACGCTCGAAGAAGAAGCGGGGATGAGCCACGACGTACTGGTTCAGCGGTGAGCCGCCGGCCACCAGCACCGCCACCGATACGTCCGTCGTGCGACCAGCGCGGCCGGCCTGCTGCCAGGTGCTGGCGATCGTGCCCGGGTAGCCGGTCATCACGCAGGCGGAGAGCTGGCCGATGTCCACGCCAAGTTCGAGGGCGTTGGTGGCCACCACGCCGCGCACCGCGCCGTCGCGCAGGCCGCGCTCGATGGCGCGGCGCTCGCCGGGCAGGTAGCCACCCCGGTAACCCCGCACCGATTCAACCGGGCGACTCTCGCCAGCGGCAAAGTCGCGCAGGTAGGTGAGCAACACCTCGACGGCGAGCCGCGCGCGGGTAAAGACAATGGTCTGCACATCCTCCGACAGGAAGCGACGTGCCACGGCCTGTGCCTCCAGCACGGCGCTGCGCCGGATGCCCAGTTGCGGGTCCACCACCGGCGGGTTATAAAAGATGAAATGCTTTTCGCCGGCCGGCGCGCCGTTGTCATCCACCAGTGTCACCGGGGCCTCGATCAGACGTTCGGCGTGCTCGGCAGGGTTGCCAATCGTGGCCGAGGCGCAGAGGAACTGCGGCCGCGAGCCGTAGAAGGCACACACGCGCGACAGCCGCCGCAGCACGTTGGCCACGTGGCTGCCAAACACGCCGCGATAGGCATGGATCTCGTCAATCACGACGTAGTTCAGGCTCTCAAAGAACTCTGCCCACTGGGTGTGGTGGGGCAGGATGCCGGTGTGCAGCATATCCGGGTTGGTGACGATGATGCGAGCATCGCGGCGAATCGCCGGACGGCGGGAGGTTGGCGTGTCACCGTCGTACGGTTGGGCCGGGATGCGGGTCTTGAGCGCGGCGACGAACTCACCCAACTCGTGAAGCTGGTCTTGGGCCAGAGCCTTGGTGGGGAAGAGGTACAGCGCGCGGGCCTGCGGGTCTCCGAGGAGGGCGTGCAGCACGGGCAGATTGTAGCACAGCGTCTTGCCGGAGGCGGTCGGCGTGACGACAATGACGTTCTCCCCACGCAGCGCGGCCGCCACCGCCCGGGTCTGGTGGGCGTAGAGTCGCTCGATGCCCCGCGCGCCGAGCGCTGCGATCAGGCGCGCGTCCAGTTGCGGCGGAAAGTCGGCGTGGCGGGCGAGTCGCGGAGGCAGCCGCTGCCAGGCGGTGACGTTGCGCGTGAATTGGGGGTCGAGCCGGAGATCGCGGAGAAGTTGATGCAGGTTCACTCTAGCTGTCCAGAATGGCGTTCACCTCAGCCAATTCCTCAGGTGTCAGGGTCCAGCCGGCGGCGGTGGCGTTGCTCTGCACGTGGGCCAGCCGGGTCGCCCCGGAAATGACCGAGCTGACTCTGGGTTGAGCCAGCAGCCAGGCATGGGCCAGTTCGGCCATCGAGCGGTCGCGTACTTGTGCCCAGGCTGTCAGGACTTCGACCTTGTCGTAATAGGCAGCGGTCATGTACTTTTGCACGTAGGTGCTCGTTTCACCCCGGGAACCGGGTGGCGCTGGCTCCCCTCGCTCGTACTTGCCGGTCAGGAAACCACCGGCCAGGGGAAAGTAGGGCAGGACCCCTACGTGGTGGGCGTTGCAGTACGGGATCAGCTCATTTTCTATGTCCCGTTCGAACATGTGGTAGTGGGGCTGGATGGTGACAAACGGCGACCAACCGCGCATCTCGGCCAGCAGGTTGGCCTTGGCCAGTTGCCAGGCAGCAAAGTTGGACGCGCCAACGTAGCGCACCTTGTCGCCCCGTACCAGGTCGTCTAGCGCACGCAACGTCTCTTCGAGAGGCGTGGTCTCGTCCCATTCGTGAACCTGATACAGATCAATGTGATCGCTCTGCAGGCGGCGCAGGCTTGTCTCTACCTGATTCATCATGTGGTAGCGGGAAGCGCCGCGCTCGTTGGGGCCGTCGCCGGTCTTCATGGTGAACTTGGTCGCCAGAACGACCTGATCCCAGCGGCCTTGTAGCGCCACGCCCAGCATTTCTTCGGAACGCCCTCCCCGGTAGATGTTCGCCGTGTCAATAAAGTTGATGCCCAGATCGAGCGCCCCGTGCACGATGTCGTTGACGCCCTTTTGGTCTACCTTGCCACCGAACTGATTGGTGCCCAGGCCGATGGCCGATACGCGCACTCCTGAATTGCCTAGTTGACGGTATTCCATTGTAGTTCTCCTTGCGTCAGCCGCTATGACCACCGGTTGTAGTGGACCCTGGCCGGGTCGTAGCGATTGGAGGGCGGCTTTTCCTCCGCCGGATAGCCGATGGAGATGAGGGCCAGGGGGATCACACCCTCTGGCAGGCCGAACTTTTTTTGAAAGTCGGCCACCCGTTCCTCTCTGGGGTAGATACCCAGCCAGACGGCCCCCAACCCTGTGGCGTGAGCGGCGAGGAGAAGGTTCTGCGTCGCCGCCGAGCAGTCCTGCACCCAGAATCCCTTGCTCTTTTCCAGGCGTTGATCGCCGCACACCAGGACCGCGAGGGCAGCCTCCTTGAGCATCTTGGAGTGGGCGTGAATGTCGGGGATCTCGTCCAGGACCTGGCGATCGTTAATGACGACGAACTGCCACGGTTGCTGATTGCTTGCCGACGGCGCGCTCATCGCCGCTTTCAGCAGGTCGGTGACGACCGCGTCGGGTACCGGTTGGGCGGTGTATTTGCGGATGCTCCTTCGGGTCAGAATGGCTCTCATGGCGTCCATGATCTTGGTTTTCCTCCTTTTGGGTAGTCTTCCAGCTGACCTATTATACCATATTTCCAAGAATCAGTTGCCGGTCGTGTCCTTCGATCATGTCGGTGTGAACACTGGCTCATTTTTCCACCGCACAGGCCGCTGAGCTTATCGTTCGCTGTTTTCCAGAGCCTCTCTCGAAATTGCTCGACAGCCATACATATGGCATAGCATTGAGACTGTCCGGTACTATATGCGGGATTACTTCTCAAGTTCGCCTCGCCCGGCTGGCCAGCGCGAAACCCGTTTGAACGGGTTGCCGAATCCCGGTTTTCAGTGCGTTTGAACGCACTTTGTTCCCTAGCCGGTGATTTCAATCATCGGCTTGAGTTGGTGCGGCAGTGGGGCAAAATGCGAAGTTATGTAAAGTGAGGCTGAGGACGCCGAGACAGCAGTATCTCTGCCAGCTCGGCGTGCTGTGCAAAAGATGGTGGAACTTTTCGTGGGGGAAACGCGTCTTTATCAACGACGCACACAGCGTCAAAATCTAACATCGCTCACATCGAGCAAGGAGGTTCAGGTCATGAAGAAATCAGGCACTTTGCTGGTCGGACTGTTAGCCGTGGCCCTGGTGGCCGTAGCGCTGGTGGGCTGCACGACGGCCCAGGCCGCACCCCAGGCGGCTCCGGCTGCGGTCTCGGGGGAGACGTCGCGCTATATCACCGTCGTCGGGACTGGAGAGGTTAGCCTGGCGCCGGACATCGCCCGCATCAACGTCGGGGCTGAGGTCTCGGCGGACTCCGTCTCTGAGGCCAAGGCAGAAGTGGATCGCCGCATGGAGGCCATCATGGACGCGCTGGAGGTGTTGGGGGTCGCCGATAAGGACATCCAGACGGCCCATTACAGTATCTATTTCGAGCGGGAACCCTACTATCCGGCACCGACAGAGGAGATGGGTCCTGAGCCAAAGGGCGCCTACCGCGTGTCCAATATGCTCAACGTTACCATCCGTGACCTAGAGCAGGTGGGCGACGTGCTGGACGCGGCCATCGAGGCGGGGGCCAACCAGATGTACGGGGTGACGTTCACCGTGTCTGATCTCCAGCAGTGGGAGAGCGACGCCCGTGAGAAGGCGATGGGCGACGCCAGGGCCCGGGCCGAGGAGCTGGCCGGTCTGGCCGAGGTAGAGCTGGGAGAGGTGCTGTCGGTCAGCGAGGTGGTGGGCGGCATGTCGGTTCCAGTGGCCGAAATGGCAGTGATGGGCCGGGGTGGCGGCGGGATCGCACCCGGCGAACTCGAGTTCAGCACCCGCATCCAGGTAACGTTTGCCATCGAATGACCACGTCCCACAACAGGACCGGGGCAGGAGATCTTTTTTCCTGCCCCGTTTTTTGTGCGCTGGCCTGGCTGAGGGATCAGGACTGCCTACGTCTATTGGGCGAAGGTAGGGCAGGCCTGTCCTGAGCGCAGCGGAAGGGTTGACGGCCGGTTGAGCTTTGCACAAGCGATGCGCTGAGATCACAGGCCATGGCCGGGCAGCGGTGGGTTGTGATCCACCGCGAGCGGAGGGGCGCTAATTTGCACAAGCGATGCGCTGAGATCACGGGCCATGGCCGGGCAGCGGTGGATTGTGATCCACGGCCAGCCGTGGAGCGCCGTCAACTTGTAGGTCCTGGCTCGTCAAAGGCGAAGCATCGCGGCGATCTAGGCTCACTCCCGGATCATGGTCACCTTGGTGTAGGCCAGGCGAAAGCCCAGCCGCTCGACGTTGCGCTGGGAGGCGCTGCCCGGCTCGGTCTGCACCGCGGCCAGGTCGCAGCCCCTCGCGGCGGCAAAGGCCAGCCGGGCGTGCAGCAGCGCCGTCTGCACGCCTCGTCCCCGAAACGACACCCGGGTGCTGGCGGTAAAGAGCGCCGCCAGTCGCTGGTGTATGCCCAAGGCGGCGGCGCCCGCTGGCCGTCCGCCGATCCAGGCGAGGAAGCAAGACACCGAGGCCATGTGAGGAAAGGGTGCGGCAATTTCCAGGTCGGCCGGGGTCAAATCTTCCTGCTCGGCAAAGCCACGGGACACGGTGTCCGCCCATACGTCGGCTTGTTCCAGGCCGGCCTCCGTGATGCGAATCTCCGGCGACGGGGGTGGAAACGACCCTCGCCGGTCTAGAGGCCGGACCCACACGTTTTCAAATTCGGCCAGGCGGTAGCCACGGCGGCCGAGGGACTCACGGAGTGAGGGGTGCGCCAGGGGGCACAGCTCTACCTGGACTGGGGTGCCCCGCTCCCGGTAAAACGTCTCGGCGCGATCCAACTCGGCCGCCGTGACCGGGCCGCTCAGTCCAAGCCCCACGGCCCGGCTCAGGGGAGAGGCAGGGCCGGCAAAAATGGCGTGACCTCCTGCTACGGCCTCCACCGTTGCCCCGAGCTCAGAGTGCAGACGAGCCTGCGCCTGGGCGTATTCCACGCCGGATTGCGCTCCGGCCCGTTCCAGCCGCCGGGCCAGGGTAAGATCAGCGAACTGCATCGTCGTTATTCTCCTCTCAGCACAAGGTGTCGTACGCTTGGCGAGTTACCTCGCCCTCTTGCATTATACCATACCTTTCCAGGAGACCATAGTATTTGTCCATTAGTAACTTTACCTTGTGGCGCTGCGGATCACTATCCGCAGCGAGCCCAGGTGAAAGTGGGATGTCTGTCATATTTGTCAAGGTCTTTGCTTGTCGGCTGAGGCTACAAAGCTACCCGCCGACAGGTCTATTCTGTGCGACGAAGGACTCGAGATGGCGCTCAACCGGCATCATGCCAGGTGCGTGCCGGGCCAAGAGGTACTCGGTGCTGATGCTGCCGTCGCTGAACAGGTTGAGGGAGGTGCTGGCCGTGCGATGAAAATTCCAGTAGGTGACCTCCATGCCGCGATAGTCGTACACCGGGTTGTGTCGATAATAGGTCACCGGTGTCAGGTGGGGGAGAATCTGCCAGCGACGGGTGTCGCCGTACAGTTGGCGGAAGACCAACCGACGCACGCCGATGCTGTGGCAGCGGGCGAGGAACTCGTTTGCCTGGTCGGCGTTGTGTTCGTCCAGCACGCAAGACACCTTGACCGGGACCTGTGCCGCCCGCACGATGGTCTCCAGGTCGGGCATGCGGCGTGTGCCCGTCATTTTGTGAAAGGTGTCCGGATCGAAGGAAGGGAAGGACACTGTGGCCCGGTCGTAAAGGTTAAAGACGTCCATCCTGGCCAGTGCCAGTTGCCCGTTGGTGTGAAGGGAGATGCGCACTCTGGGCACTTTTTCCCGGAGCCAGCGGATCAGCCGTGCCTCGTGGCGGTAGAGTTGAGGATCGGTGGTAGTACCGGTGAAGACGATCTGCCGCACGCGGTGCTGGCGTAGCAGGGTCGCAAAGACGTCCTGGTTGCGCAGAGGAAACTCGCCCAGGTTGTTCTGATTGAGTGCCGGGTCTACCTGCTGTCCGATGCAGGTGGGGCAGCGCTGGTTACACGGCCCGGCAAAGAGAATGTTGGCGAAATCGTAGGTTCTCATCAGGCTACCTTTCGGGTCTGCACTTCCTCCGGCGGTGTAGCAAAGCTCGATTCCAGGTGGACGAGGTGGTCTTTGACGGCGCCGGCGTAAAAGAGCGCCACGACGCCGCTAAAGTGGCGCGTGCCTTTGGGCGTCAGGCGGAGATATGGGCCAACGACTTCCATCAGGCCGTGGTGGAGCAGGAAAGCGACCTCGCGGGAAAAGTGATCCTCCAGCCGGACGCCGAACTTGGTGTAAAAGGACGGCCGGTGAATCTCACCAAAGTAGAACGAGACGGCGATCATCTTGGCCATAGCGGCGTCGAGCGGGAGGTGGTA
>Ga0180438_10006478_pt1 | contig 15827 bp, 12 predicted proteins | sample SS_ome_12_FD_132455 | JGI IMG/M metagenome (GOLD analysis project Ga0180438, IMG submission 132455) | Hypersaline lake sediment archaeal communities from the Salton Sea, California, USA - SS_3_D_2 metaG | ecosystem: Environmental > Aquatic > Non-marine Saline and Alkaline > Hypersaline >...
GGTCTCGGTCTCCTCCTGGAAGGTCGTTTCGAGGACGCCGGCGCGGGTGGCGCCGAGTGCCTTCGCGTAGGCGAGCGCCACATCCATCGCCTTTCCGCTGGCGTCCTGATGGACCGCGACGAGTGCGGGGACGCCGCGCCCGCGCTCGTACTCGGCCCTGACCAGCGAGCCCGGGCCCTTGGGCGCGACCATGAAGACGTCGACGTTGTCGGGCGGAACGATCTGATTGTAGTGGATGTTGAAGCCGTGCGCGAACATGAGCGCGTTGCCGCGCTTGAGATTGGGCTCGATGGCCTCCCGGTAGACGACGGGCTGCACATGGTCCTGGGTGAGCAACGCGATGACGTCGGCCTGCTTCGCGGCCTCGGCGGCGGACATGGCCGCCATCTCGTCGGCCTCGGCGTTCTTCCAGGCGAGAGTGCCCTGGAGCTCGGCCGCGACGACTTTGACGCCGCTGTCCCTCAGGCAGAGGGCGTGCGCTCGCCCCTGGATGCCGTAGCCGATGACTGCAACCGTCTTGCGCCGGAGCGCGGTGATCTTCGCATCCCGGTCTCTGTACACCTTTGCCATCGTTGTCCTCCTCGCCAACCTTTCTCGTTGCGGTATGAGCTATCGCTCTGAACGCAGCGAAGAATCCGCGGACTCCTCCGCCGCCGCCGACATTCTCCGCCACAGCACGCCGATGAGCAGTCCCGCGACGACGCCGACGGCGACGAACAGCGCGAGGTTGACGAGCAAACCCCTGACGCTGTCCAATCCGTAGACGCCCATGACCGCATTGTACATCTGCCAGAGCCCGAAGACGGCTGGACCTGCGAGGCCGCAGAGCAGCCCGACGAGAAGTCCGCGCCCAAGGCGGCGCCGCACGGCACCGACGAGCGCTCCCACAATCAGGCCGATCGGCGGCAGAACGAGCGCCAGCGTCCGGATCGCTCGCTCGGCCTGCTCGACGGTGATCAGCTCTTTCATCTCAGCCATGGCAGATCAGGCCGTTCGGGCACCGCGGGAGAGCACGATGCGACCTGTTCGCATCATCTCCCGGATGCCATATTTGCCCAGGAGCGCGATCAGCGCGTCCACCTTTTCGGCGCTCCCCGTCACCTCGATGATGAAGGTGCGGTCGGACACGTCAACGATGTTCGCGCGGAAGATGTTCACGGTCTGCATGATCTCGCCGCGCGTGCCCGCGTCGGCGTCCACCTTGACCAAGGCCAGCTCCCGGTTGACGACAGTCTCGTCGTGGTGGTCGAGGACCTTGATCACATCCATGAGCTTGTAGAGCTGCTTCGAGATCTGCTCGAGCACAAGATCCGGGCCCTCGACGACGATGGTCATGCGCGAGATGTCGGGATCCTGCGTCGTGCTGACCGCGAGGCTGTCGATGTTGAAGCCCCGCCGGGCGAAGAGACCTGCTGTCCTCGCCAGGACGCCGGGACGGTTGTTCACCAGCACAGAGATGGTGTGTTTCATCGCGGATGTACCTCCCGTCAGTCCACCAACATGTCGTCAACCGTGCCGCCTGCGGGCACCATTGGCATCACGTTTTCGCCGCGCTCTACGATGAAGTCGATCAGGCACGGGCGGTCCTTCAGCGCCATCGCCTTCTTGATGGCGGGGGCCACCTCCGACTCATTCTCCACCCGCATACCCACGGCCCCGTACGCCTCGGCGAGCTTCACGAAGTCGGGCGTGCCGACGGCAAGGTCAGTGTGCGAGAGCCGATTCTTGAAGAACATGGTCTGCCACTGGCGCACCATGCCGAGGTAGCCATTGTTGAGGACCGCGATCTTCACCGGGATCTTGTTCGCGACCGCGGTGGCCATCTCCTGGATGTTCATCTGGATGCTGCCGTCGCCGGCGATGTCCCAGACGATCCGGTCGGGGCAGGCGACCTGGGCGCCGATGGCCGCGGGGAAGCCGTAGCCCATGGTGCCGAGGCCGCCGGAGCTGATGAACTGGCGCGAGCGCTTGCAGGGATACCACTGCGCGGCCCACATCTGGTTCTGGCCCACCTCGGTCACGATGATGGCATCGCCCCCGGTCGCCCTGTGTATCTCCTGGACGATGAACTGGGGCTTCAGGCCGTCGCCCTTCCAGCGCATGGGGTACTGCTTCTTCCACTCGTCTATGGTCTTGTGCCACTCGGGGCGGCGCTTGCTGGCGACGCGGCCACGGAGGTCCGCCAGAACGCTCTTCACGTCGCCCACGATCGGCAGCGCCGGAACCACGTTCTTCCCGATCTCGGCCGGATCTATGTCGATGTGGATGAACTTCGCGTTGCGGGCGAACATGTCGAGCTTGCCGGTAACGCGATCGTCAAACCTCGTACCCACGGCCAGGATGACGTCCGCTTCGTGCAGCGCGTAGTTGGCGTAGGCGGTGCCGTGCATGCCCGGCATTCCCAGGTAGAGCTTATGGTCTTCCGGGAAACCGCCCTTGCCCATCAGCGTCATGGTCACGCCCGCGTCGATACGCTCGGCCAGCGCCAGCAGCTCGGCCTGCGCGTCCGAGCTGTTCACACCGCCGCCCCCATAGATGGTGGGACGCTGGGCGGAATCCAGAAGCTCCGCCGCACGCTCGATCATCTTCGGGTGGCCCACGGTATTCGGCCGATAGCCCGCCAGCTCGATCTGTGAGGGATACTCGAAGTCGATCTCGGCCTGCTGCATATCGCGGGGGAAGTCGATCAGCACCGGCCCCGGACGGCCCGAGCGCGCGATGTAGAACGCCTCCTTCACGATCGAGGGGATATCCTGCGCTTTGGTGATGAGGTAGTTATGCTTCGTGATCGGCAGGGTGATGCCGGTGATGTCGACCTCCTGGAAGGAGTCCTTGCCGATGGCGAAGGTCGGCACCTGGCCGGTCACCGCTACAATCGGCACCGAGTCCATGTAGGCGGTGGCGATGCCGGTCACCAAGTTGGTCGCACCCGGTCCGGACGTCGTCATGCACACTCCCACGCCGCCGCCGGCGCGGGCGTACCCGTCGGCCGCGTGGGCCGCGCCCTGCTCGTGGCGGACCAATATGTGCCGGATATCCGCCACCTCGTAGAGCTCATCGTAGATGGGCAGCATTGCGCCGCCCGGGTAGCCGAAGATGACCTCGACGCGCTCGCGCCTCAGACACTCGATCAAAGCCTGTGCGCCGGTCATCTTCATGATCGCACCTCCTCATAAGCGCTCGCAGTGCCGCGCGCTCGTCGTTGCTCTGGTATTCGGTTCACTGCACCGCCTCCCCGCCCATGACCGCGCCCTCTGCGGCCGAGGACACCTGAGTTGCGTAGCGCGCGAGGTAGCCGGTGGTCACTTTCGGCGGCAGCGGCTTCCAGCTCTTCCGACGCTCCTTCAGCTCGGTCGCCTTGACGCGGAGCTGGATCATCCGTCGGTTGACGTCGATCGCTATCTCGTCGCCGTCACGGACCAGCCCGATGGTCCCGCCGGCGGCCGCCTCTGGACAGACGTGCCCGACGGAGAGGCCGATGGTGGCGCCGGAGAAGCGGCCGTCGGTTATGAGAGCGACGGACTCGTACAGCCCGGCAGCGTAGATCTGCGACGTGGGATAGAGCATCTCGCGCATGCCCGGCCCGCCGCGCGGGCCCTCGTATTGAATCACCACGACGTCGCCCGCCTTTATCTTCGCGCCGACGATGGCATCGGTCGCGTCTTCCTCGCGGGTGAAGACGCGCGCGCGTCCGACGAACCGCCGCATCTTTCGCGGGATTGCGGAGGCCTTGGCGACCGCGCCGTCGGGCGCGAGGTTGCCCTTCAGTATGGCGATGCCGCCCTCCTTGTGATAGGGGCGATCCACGGAACGGATCACTTGCTCGTCCAGCACCCGTCCCTCCGCGGCGATCTCCCCGATGGGGGCTCCGCTGACCGTATCGGACTGCTCGATCGCGTCGGCAAGGACGTGGAGCACGGCCGGGATGCCACCGGCCCGGTCGAGGTCCTCCATGGCGTGCTTCGCCGTGGGTCCGGGCAGAATGTCGGTGATGTGGGGCGTGACGCGGGAGATCTCGTCGAACCAGTCGAGCGGGAAACCCGCCCCTGCCTCGCGCGCGACGGCCGGAAGATGGAGCACGGTATTGCTGGACCCGCCCAGCGCGTTGTCGACGCGAATGGCGTTCCGGAAGGCGGCGTGCGTCATGATCTGACGCGGCCGGATGTCGTCCTTGACCAGGTCGAGTATCCGCAGCCCGCTCGCAAAGGCGATTCGCCGCTTTTCGGCGGACACCGCGAGGGCCGTGCCGGAGCCGGGAAGGGACATGCCCATCGCTTCGGTGAGGCAGGCCATCGTGTTGGCGGTGTAGAGCCCCTGGCAGGAGCCGATGCCCGGACAGGCGGCCATCTCGAGGGCCGAGAGCTGGTCTGCGTCGAGCATGCCGCCCTTGGACCAGCCGGCGCCGTAGTAGGCGTCGCCATAGATCGTGTGCCCGCCCGCGAGCCGTTCCGCCACCTTCGCGAGGTCTGCTTTGCCGGCTTCGCGAAAGTGCCCGGCGACACGGTGCAGCTCGTCGGCGATGCGGCTGCAGCGGCCGGCCATCATGGGGCCGGCGGTCACGGCGATCGTCGGGACGTCCACGCGGGCGGCGGCCATCAGCATGCCGGGGGTGATCTTGTCGCAGTTCGTGAGCAGCACGATACCGTCGAACTGGTGGCTCTCCACCATGGACTCGATGGAGTCGGCGATAAGCTCGCGCGAGGGGAGGGAGTAATGCATCCCGCTGTGGCCCATCGCCAGGCCGTCGCAGATGCCGGGGACGCCGAAGAAGAAGGCGGTCCCGCCGGCGGCGAAGATGCCGCGCTCGATATGGCGTTCCAGATCGCGCATGCCGACATGCCCGGGAACGATGTCGTTCCAGCTCGTGACGACGGCGATGAACGGCCGTTCGATGGCCTTCGGGTGAAGGCCCGAGCCGTAGAGCAGCGCGCGGTGCGGTGCGCGCTCGGCTCCCGACTTGATCACGTCGCTGCGCATCTCAGCTCCTCTCCCCGCGTCGCCGACATGCGACGGCGCGGCCGATCCCCATATGCAGAAAACCCCTCGCCCGACTTGGGACGAGAGGTGCTTTGCTCTCGCGGTACCACCCAACTTGGACGTGGCTGCCGCGGGCGGCGGCCGCGTCCCTCTCTATGCGCGATAACGGGCGGCTCCCGGCTGCGGTCTACTGGATGCGTTCGACCGAGCGGCTCCGGGGCGAGGTTCGGCGGGGCTTCGGCGCCGGCTTCCAGCCCGTCACCAGCTCTCTGGCAGCCTCCACCGCCACCTACTGCTCCCCTTCACAGCCTTTGGGGGGCGCTTTTCAGAGAGTATACCAAAGCGGGTTGCGCGGCGTCAAGCCCCGACAAGTCCGTAACTGCTCAGCCGTAGGTGTCACTAGAAGATGAGGGGGAGGGGCGCCATCGGTCTGCCGGGAGGCAGACCGATCGACACGGTCCCCTTGCATTCGACGCGCTGAGGCGACGGGAAGTGCTAGTGGTAGGTGCAGTTGCGGCGCAATAGGAAGGGCAGCAAAGAAGACAGGAGGTCGGCGTGGTCGGCTGGATGGAGGCCAGTCAGCCTGTGAATCGGTACTTGAGAAGCATCCAGAGGGCCACGACACCGTCCCACCAGCGAATCTTCTTCCCTGCGCCGATGGAGCGGGCCTGGTAGCTGACGGGCACTTCGTGGATGCGTATCCCGCGCTTGCGCACCTTGGCAGTGACTTCGGGGCAGAAGTCGAAGCGTTGGCACCGGAGGGGGATGTCGCGGATGACTCGGGCCCGGAAGACCTTGTAGCAGGTCGCCTCGTCTGTGATGCCGGCTCTGTATAGGACATTGGCGAGGCGAGCCGCGATCCAGTTGAAGGCGCGGTGGGGCCAACGCATGCCGCGGAACTCCGGCGCGCGAGTGCCGTACACGACGTCCGCCTCTCCCGTCTCGATGGGTGCGATCAGGGCCGGGTAGTCGCCGGGGTCATATTCGAGGTCGGCATCTTGGATCAGAACGATGTCGCCGGTGACCTCCTCGATGGCACGGCGGATGGCGGTCCCCTTTCCTTGGTTGTGAGGCTGTCGAACGAGCTTGAGGTCCGGGCCGACGAGGTCGGCAACGATCTGGGGCGTGCTGTCGGTGCTCGCGTCGTCGACGACGATGATCTCTTTGTCGAGAGGAGAGGTCCGGACCCGGGAAATCGTCTCGGCCACGGTATCCTGCTCGTTGTACACCGGAATGATGACGGAAACCTTCACACGCCGTCTCCTAGGGCTCGCCAGCCGGAGAACTAGTTCGGCGGGGGTGGCGCGAGCGCCTACTGCGTGGTAAAATCACACTGGAGACGCATTTTGGCGCGAACTTTTCGACCCGCTCCGCCATCCAATACTCGGGAGGGCGAGATGGAAGAGGCCGTCAGGCACGGCGCTTTGCCCTTGGATGCCCGCCTGGCGACGGCGGACGATGTTGAGCTTGTGGCCGCGTGCGCCGCCGGACGGCCGGAGGCGTTCCGCGAGCTGCTGGCGCGCTACCGGCGATCGGCGGTGACGCTCGCCTACCAGATGCTCGGGAATGCGGAGGACGCCGAAGATGTGGCGCAAGAGGCGTTCGTACGGATCTTCCAGGCGATCCCTCGGTTCCGGGGACAGGCCGCCTTCCCCACCTGGCTCTATCGAATCGTGACGAATCTGTGCCTCGGCAGCCGACGGAGGCGAAGGGTCACCGTGGGCCTGGACGCGGTGCGGGAGCCAAGGGCCGCGGACAGTCCGTCGCGCAGTGTGCCCGAGGGACTGCTGGCGAGACAGGTAATGGCGGCCATGCCGGCCGACCGGAGGGCGATACTGCTGCTTCGAGAGCAGGAAGGACTGAGCTATCGCGAGATCGCGGAAGCCCTGGGTCTTCCGCTCGGGACGGTGCGATCGCGTCTGAGCAAAGCGCGAACTGCGTTTCGCCGGCTTTGGACGAAACTATCGGAATCTGAGGAAGAGCAACGGTGACGTGTAGACTCTATCAGAAGGACTTGTCATCTTATCTCGACGGTGAGCTGCCGGCAGCCCGCGCGGCGCGGCTGGAGGCACACCTCCGCACGTGCCCACACTGCCGGGAGGAGCTGGATGAGCTGAGCGGGATCGCGAGGCACATCCGGGCCGCCTCCACGCATCTGGAGGTGAGCTGCGACTTCGATCAGCGCGTCCTGCGATCGGTGGGCTATTGGCGAGTGAAGGGCCGGCAGACGCGGCAGCGGACCCTGACTAAGCCGCTGACGATCATTGCCGCCATTCTGCTGGGTCTGCTGGGTCTGGTTCGCCACTTCTTCGCCGAGCCGCCGGTGCCCGAGCCACAGCCGGCCGCCGTCGTCGCGCCGGCTCCGCCGACCGGTGCGCTGCCGCCGCCTGCCCCCGCGCGCTCCGACCGCGGCCGGCGATAGGGCGGCCGCTCGACCGCTGCAACCTTCGGTGCGCGTGCCGGGTGTGGTCGCGCGTCCAGAGGCCCTGTCACAGCTTCTCTTCAGGAGATGCGCGTGCCGTCAGTGCCCCTTAGTGCCGCAGAAAGCACCTTGCTCTGACGCATGGCTCAGCGAAATGGGGCTGTGAAGCGGCCTCTAGTGGCGAGTGCTGGCGAGGGCCCTGACGACATCCGCGCGCGAGACGACGCCGACCAGCTTCTCTTCCCTGACCACAGGGACGCGCTTGATCTTCTTCTCGGCCAGCAGTGCGGCGATTTCTTGAAGTGACGCATCCTCGGTTACCGTCACCGCCGGCGACGACATGATGTCCTGGACGGTGTCCTGTCCCGTCGTCCGGCCCAGGATGTCGGCCTCCGTGGCCATGCCCACAACGTGCTGTGCCTGATCTACGACCGGCAATCCACTGATGTTGTGGAAGTACAGGACGCGCGTCACCTCCTCCACCGTGCAGGAAGGCCTGGTGCTGACCACATCCTTTGTCATGATCTTCCGGGCTGTGATCACAGCATCTCCCCCTTTGCGCCATCGCGTGCTCCGCCTTGGCCGCGAGCCGCAGGGTGTCTTGGCCGTGCACGGGTGGCATTCCTGCAGCCCAGGTAACCGCCTGGGGTCGTCAGCGCAGCGATACGAGTGTGATCGACCGACCGGGCAGCCTGCCGCTGACCTCGCTCCCGGAGGCCCCGAGGCGGGGGGCCGGCACGTCTCCATCCTCCGAGAAGGTTCGGCCCACAAGGCGAATCGGAAGCTGAAGGGAGAGGCGGCTGGACCGAAGCTTCGTCGCGAAGTCCCGAGGCTGCTGGTCTGTGTTGATGAGGAGAAGAGCCAGGCCGCGCCCCGGGGTGCGCCAGGCTGACCCGAGGACGGGGTGGATGACGCGCCGGAGCGTGCGCCGTTCCTCCTCATCCCCGCCGCGGGGGTTGACCAGCATCTCGATCTCGGTTTGTCCGGAGTCCATCGCAAGGGGTCCCATGAACTCTGCGAAGGGCAGGAGCGCGCCCACGCCCCAGGCGTGCGCGCGCAGCGCCGCGGCGAGGAAGGCGAGCTTGCGACGGCTGCGCTCCTCTCGCGCCTGCTCGGGCGCGAAGCCCTCCAGCAGTGCCTGTTGGCCCCACGCGCTGGCGCGCGCGACCTCGAGACAGAACTGAGCCTGATAGTCTCCGCTCATGGCTTGCTCGGGGCTGCGTAGATTCGCGATCGCCGGGCGCGGCCACATTGGGTCGTGGGGCCGGTGGTTGACCAGCGAGATCCCGGGGCCGATGAGCATCGAGTAGTCGTGATACACAGAGGAGAAGAGTGGTATGGCAGACCACCGACCGTCCATTTGGTCGGGCAGGAGACCCTCCCGCTCGGCCGCCGCGTGGTGAGAGTAGAAAGCATCGAGGAGGTCCAGGTAGACTTCGGACGGTCCATCGCCCGCGAGGTGGCAGCCGGCACCGACAGCCGAGCGCATGGCAGTGAGAACCGAGCGCACGCCGTCCGCCCACTGGGTCGCCGGAGAAGAGCCGTGTTGGTGATCGCTGCCGGCGCACGGCAAGGCTTCGGAAGCGGTGAGGTCCTCTATGTACAGGCCGTCGGCGCCGCGCTGGAGAGCATCCCTGGCGAGGCCCGCGAGGGTTCCCCGCCAATACTGCGTCGATGGGCACATCGGGACGAGCGGCGGCTCGACGTGCCGGAACGCGCGTCCGGCGGGGCTCCCAGGCAGAGGGCTGACCGCGTACTGCTCCGCTGCGTCCTCACGCCACCTATGCGAATCCCTGCTGCCCAGGATTCCGTTGATGTCGAGCTGGACGAGCACACCCGCGTCGGCGAGCTGGGCCCTGGCCGAGGTGAATGCCTCCTCGCCATCACGAGGAGGCAAGTAGTCGGGATAGGCGCCGTCTCGCGCGCAGCCGTGCCAGCAGCGCCAGTCGAGCTTGACGGGGATGTTGACGAGGCGCTGAAGCTCCCGCGCCGCGCTGACAGCCTGCCTCGGCCCGCCCCAGTGAGAGGCCCAGAGGCCGTAGGAGCTGGTCAGCGCGGATAGACGGCGCTCTCCTCCCCTGCCCCGCGCACACCAACGCCGCGGGACCGCCCACTCTCGATAGCTGCGTGCCGCCTCGAACCAATCGCCTGAGGCGATGCCGACGGCAGTCGGATATTCGGCGGCCCAGTGGCCGCCCGACTGACGCACGGGATGGTGAGCGATCCAGAGGTCGAGCCGCCCGGAGGTCGGGCGTCCCGCGGCTGCCAGAGACTTGCGCGCGCCGGTCGGGTCTTGGCTGGCGAGCCAGGCAGTCGTGCGGCTGCCATAGCAGTAGCCGAGAAGCTGGAGCGACGCGCTGCCAGGGTAGGCTGCGCGCCACGCAGTATCCGCCGAGCGGCGAGCAACGACGCGCGGTTCGCGAAGCAGGACGCCCCCGGATATCGGAAGGAAGAGCGACTCATCGGCCAGCGGGTCGGGGCCGCCCAGCGCGCAGAGGCACGGATAGGCGAGGGAGCGGACCGAGAGGTGGTCGGGAAGCTCCACCTCGGCATCGAACAGCGCACTCGGCGCAGTCGCCGGAAACGTGACCTGCACGGTGAGTCCGATAGCGACGTCGGCGGCTCCGATGCGGAAGTCGCGCCACTGGAGCCAGAGCCGTAGGTTGCCCTCGTGGCGGTGGCGGCCGATGTTGTAGGTGAAGGAGCCGGCATCGCGATTGGTGAGGAAGGTCGTCTCCCCGTCCTCGGTCGCGACCTCGAGCCGCCATAGATGCCCCTCGGCCGCGGCCTCCTCAGAGTCGACCAACTGGGTCTGTGTCTGCCTGTGAAGCAGGGAGAGAATTGTCCCGTCCGCCGCTGTGAAGGCGAGGCTGAAGGTGGGATTTGCCAGGACGATGCGGTCGCGTTCCTGCCGAAATGCCGGCCCGCCCGCTTGTTGGGATGTGCGAGAGGTATCGTCGGCGTCGTGGCTCGGAGCCATGGGTCACCCGGCCGTCCGGCAGAGAGGGAGATGAACTGCACGAACACGGCGCTGGCGCCTAGTGACGACCTCGCGAGACGACCGCCCGGACGATCCGGCCGCGCGCCCGCGGATCGCGGTGATACTGCTCGTGGAGGAGGCTGAGGATCTCTTCGACATGGGCGTCCTCCGTCGGTCCGTACATCACGTGTCGGCCCGTTCCCAGCACGAATCTCTCGATCAGCCCGAACTCTGCGAGATCCCTCAGGGCGGGATCGATCTCGGCGCGCGGCCTGCGCAGCCGTCCGCTGATCTCCTTCGGGCCCTCCGCGACCCCGGGTCGAGCGTGCAGGTACAGCAGCACCTCGAGCTTCGCCAAGCTGTCAATAGCCGTCCCCAGCAGCAGATCGAGTTCCCTCTGCATAGGCCTTGCACCTGGCGGTCTTTGTACGGTTGTGGCACGCGCGAGCAGGCTACTCCGCCGCCTGCAGTTCGCTCGCGATCCTCGCCAAGGCCTGCTCCGGATCATGGGCCCGGGTGACGGGGCGTCCGACGACCAGGTAGTCGGCCCCCGCGGCCAGGGCCTCGCTCGGCGTCGCCGTGCGAGACTGATCGCCGGCGGCGGCCCACGTCGGCCGCACGCCCGGAGTCACGGTCAAGAAGTTTGTACCACAGAGGCGCTTGATGTCCGGCACCTCGCGGGCCGCGGCGACCACGCCATCGAGGCCGGCCTCTTGCGCCAGGAGCGCCAGGCGCAGTACTGCGTGCCGTCCCACGTCAGTCAGCCCCAGCTCATCTTGCACCTCTCGGTCCCCAAGGCTGGTGAGGATCGTCACCCCTATGACCGCCGGAGCGGGCACTCCCGCTTCCTGCGCCCCACGAAGCGCACCCTCCTTGGCGGCCGCCATCATCGCGCGGCCGCCAAGGGTGTGGACGTTGAGCATCGAGACGCCCGTCCGCGCGGCGGCCGCCGCCGCGCCGGCAACAGTGTTCGGAATGTCGCAGAACTTGGAGTCGTAGAAGACTCGCGCGCCGCGCTCCCTCAATGCCTCGATAGCGCGGGGACCTGCGGAGTTGAAGAGCTCGAGCCCGACCTTGAGCATGCCGACGCGGTCGCCGACGCGGTCCGCCATGTCGAGCGCCGGCGCCAAGCTGGGGTAGTCGAGCGCGATGATGAGGCGATTGCTCGGTTCTCCCATGGCGTCGGGCATTATAGCACATTCCCGCGTCAGGCGCCCGGGGGCGTGTCGTCGGCGAGCTGACCGAGGAATTCGGGATCGGTGATCGTGTCGTCCTGACTGAGAGCCCCGATGATGCCAAGGATGCGAGCGCTCTGCGAGTCCATGCTCTCTGCGATCAGCTCGCGAATGGGCTGGCTGGCAATCGCGTCGACATCCAGGTGTCGCCGCGTTCGCTCGAGAAGCACCGAGCCGCTGCCCAGGTTCACGCGGTACATGGCGCGCCGGCCCTCGACGATCACCTGGTTGTAGTCATCGCCGACGTAGACCGTTGTGAGCCCGAGGGCGCGAGTGAAGTAGCGAATGAGGGTAGCGCGCAGGCGCCGAGTCTCCTCGGACGTGAAGCCCATCTCTCCTGCGGCGGCGCGGGAGACCAGAAGGTCGGCATCGCGCAGAGTCTCGCTGAAGACGACGCGATGCACTCGGGCGAGGGGCAGACGGGCTCCGTCCTCCGTCTCGAACCAGACGGGCCCGCTGGTGACGGAATCGGATGCATCGGCCCGCGCGAGGAGGCGTCCGGCGTTTTCGCCCGATGCGGCCCAGTGGATGTGCGTGCGGACCGAATGGGTGGGCCACTCCTGGACCGCGTCCCCTCGGTGAGGAGAATAGCCGCGGCTGCGCAGGAGCGCGAAGGCGCGGCGCGCAACGAGGGGGTGCCCAGCGAATCTGCGGCAGTCCATCCCGCCGCGCTCGCGGTCGCCCGCGAGGTAGAGCTCCCGGAAGACCTGCTTGAAGGGCTGAGCAATGCGCGATTCGACAACCCTGCCCTGCCATTCGTCGAGAGCGCCCCTCTGCACGAGTTCCAGTGGGTGGGCGATAGAGATGCAGTCGGCTTGCTCGACGTCGGCCGGCGGGGGACACTCGTCCAGGGGATCGGTGGGCGACCAGAGATACGGGGTTCCGTCCACGAGCAGCACCAGCCGGGAGACCAGGGAGCGAACCACGGGATTGCGCAAGAGCGTGGCGAAGTCCCGCCCTCGGTATCGCACGCTCTCGACCATGGCCTCCTCGAACCTGCGGCGGAAATAGCGGTAGCTGCGGGCGAGGTGAGCTCGCGTATCGCGTATCTCGGCGTAGTGGGGGCCCTCCCGGACCGCCTTCGGTATCGAGGCGAGGCGTCGCGAGCCCGAGAAAGCCTGCAGCGTGACGGATCCATCGGCCACCGAGAGCTTCACCCGATGTCCGCCCACATTCCACCAGACCCGCGCCGGCTTGCCCTCGAGCCCGCCGTCCGACCAGGCGGAGGCCAAGTCCACGCGCCTCTCCAGGCCCTCGAGGTCGGGCACCCGCGCGTGCGACCTGAGGATGTGCAGGGCCTCCCGCGCCGCCCGGCGCGCGGACTTGGTTCCCTTGCGGGTGAGGCGGAAGAGGAGCGGTGCGCTCTCCTCCGCCCTCTGCGCCCAGAGCGCGAGGGCCCGGACGGCGGGCGGGCGTCCTCGGCGGGCCTCTCGGCAGATGACCGGGAAGTGAGTCTTTCGCAGCGCGTGCAGGCAGCACAGGTTGTCCATGAGCCGGTCGAAGTTGGGCAGCAGATGGGCGCGCAGAAACGCGCTCCGGCGAAGCGCCGGACTGTCCGCACCGAGGAAATCGGAGGGGGGATCGAGGGAGCAGATCGCGCCAACGGCGATCGTCATCGGCTCGCCGAGGGCCTGCGACCAGGGCCGCAAGCTGCGTTCCACCCATTCCAGGTCGAGGGGGCTCTCCGGCCTCGCGTCGGTCAGCCACGTCACAGATGACTCGTGCTCCGACACCGAAGCCGCTCTCTCGACCGCCTGGCGAAGGTCGGGGCGCAACAGAGAGATGAGGCAGAGCACGGTGGCGGGCGTCTCGGACAGGCGCTTCACCACGTGTGGCGCATCGCCGTCCACTCCCGATGCCCAGCGCGCGACGTGGAGGTTCCACCACGAGTCAGGTCTCTCTCTAAGCCGCGCTACCGCGTCCCAGAAGTAGTCCTCCCCTGGGAAATCGCGAATCCAGCCGCCGGCCTCGAGCGAGAGAGAGACATCGGGCTGATTGGCGACCTCGTAGACGACCTGACGATACCACTTGCTGAAGGCCGAATGTGTGGAGAGGTGGAGCTGGTCGAGTGGCTGCCGATAGTCGCCCGTTGGGTGAGCGGCGACGAGGACCCGGCCGCGCAGGAGGCAGTCCCGGAACTCGCTCCACGGGAGCCAGCCTCGCAGGAACGCCCGGACAAACGCGAACCAGAAGGCGGGGTCGGGGGTCTGTGGTGCCGACTCGACGCGAGCGCGCAGCCAGCTCCGCCACTCGTCGCGGAGGGCGGTGGTGTCGGTGCCGGCGAGGGCCGTCAGCAGCCATACGAGACACTCCGCGTCCGGCGCGCAGCCGGCGACGGAGGCGACCAGAGGATCGGGGCGGTGCACCGGGCGGCGACCGAGCACCGTGCAGGCGCGCTTGAGGTCGGCGCCGAGCCCTTCGGGAGCGGCTCGGGCGACGGCCGCCGCGGCGAGCTCGGTCCAGCCTGACAGCTCTCTGTCCAGACGCGCCGCAGCTCGGTCGAGCGCGCCCTTGAAACGGCCGAGGCCGAGCGCCTCCACGGATCCGCGCGGAAGCCCGGCGAGATCGCGCTTGGGCATCCGCCGGGGCCAGCTCTCGTCGACGAGAGAGAGCAGCCGCCTGACCCGGCCCCCGTCCAACGTGGGCACCGGCGGCGGCCGGTGCAATATCGTTCGTTGGTGCCCGTCGTCCATTGTTGTCTGGGCCGGGACATGGCCGCCCTCCCGACCGGACACTCAGAGAGGTTCGACGCGCGGGTGGGGGGAGTCCTACATGTTCTCGGGGGCCGACACCCCGATGATGCCAAGAACGATACAGAGCACAGTGCGCACGGCCTGAACGAGAGCGAGTCGGGCGGCGGTCAGCTCCCCGTCTTCGCCCAGGACCCGGCAGTTCGTGTAGAACGAATGGAAGGCGGCGGCGATCTCTCGCGCGTAGCGCGTCATGCGATGGGTCTCATAGCGGTCGGCGGCCTGCCGGATTTCGTCGGGGAGGTCGGCGAGCTTCCGGATGAGGCTTAGTTCATCGGGCGCTTCGAGCCGGTCGAGGTTCACGGCATCGACCGGCGGGCAAGAGACGCCCCGGTCTTCCGCCTCGCGCAGGATGCTACAGATGCGGGCGTGCGCATACTGAACGTAATACACGGGGTTCTCGTTAGCTTGCTTCTTGGCGAGCTCGAGGTCGAAGTCGAGTTGGCTGTCCATTGACTGCATGAGGAAGAAGAAGCGGGCTGCGTCGGCGCCGACGTCCTCCACAAGGCCGGCCAAGGGCACGATGTCGCCGGCGCGCTTGGACATGCGGACCATCTCCGAGCCGCGGAACAGGCGGACGATCTGGTGGATGAGAATCTCGAACCGCGAGGCGTCGTACCCGAGCGCCCGGACCCCCGCCTTCATGCGCTTCACGTGCCCGTGATGGTCGGGCCCCCAGATGTCGACGAGCCGGTCGAAGCCGCGCTCGAACTTGTTCTTGTGGTAAGCGATGTCGCCGGCCAGATAGCTCGGCCTGCCGTCCTTGCGGACGAGCACCTGGTCCTGCTCGTCGCCCAGGTCGGTCGCGCGAAGCCAGAGCGCGCCATCGGCCTCGTAGGTCCGGCCCGCCTCATCGAGGGCCTCAAGGGCGTTGCTCACTTCGTCCTTTTCGTGGAGCGAGCTCTCCATGAACCAGGTATCGAACTCCACGCCAAACGCGAGCATGTCGCGCTTGTGGCTGGCCACGATCTGGCGAAGGGAATAGTCATAGAGAGCGGTCAATCGCTCCTCATCAGGCATCTTCAGGTAGCGGTCGCCCTCGGCAGCGATCAACTCCGCGGCCATGTCCACAACGTATTCGCCCTGGTATCCATCCTCCGGGACAGTCGCCTCTTTCCCAAACTGCTGGAAGTAGCGCGCGTCCAGCGTCTCGGCGAATCGCTGCACCTGGGTGCTGTTCATGGCGTCGTTGACGTAGTACTCCCGCGAGACCTCCCAGCCGGTGCGCTCCAAGAGGTTGGCGAGCGTGTCGCCGATGGCGGCCGCGCGCCCCTGCACGACAGCGACAGGCCCTGTCGGGTTGGCGCTCACGAACTCCAGAAGAACGCGCTTGCCTTCGCCCGAGCTCGACCTGCCGTACTGCTCGCCGTCCTCCAGGATTCGACGGACCGCGGCGCGCAGCCAGGTCGCCGAGAGGCTGAAGTTGATGAAGCCCGGGCCCGCCACCGCGACATCGTCGACGA
>Ga0180438_10006480_pt1 | contig 15824 bp, 32 predicted proteins | sample SS_ome_12_FD_132455 | JGI IMG/M metagenome (GOLD analysis project Ga0180438, IMG submission 132455) | Hypersaline lake sediment archaeal communities from the Salton Sea, California, USA - SS_3_D_2 metaG | ecosystem: Environmental > Aquatic > Non-marine Saline and Alkaline > Hypersaline >...
ACCCCTTTGCCATTCCTTTTAGTATGGGTTGCAATCTCCTCTGTATCCACTCGAAAAAGTATATCGACAACCCTCCAGAAGAGCAGCACGAAAAGCAAATGCACAACAAACGAACCATGGACCGCATGGTGGAGCTTTTAAGCGCTGGGGGACATGCCATTTATGTCGCACCCAGTGGGGGAAGAGACCGTGCGAATGAAGATGGAATCGTCTAAGTGGCTCCCTTTGACCCGCAAAGTCTTGGAATGTACTATATCATGGCCCAAAAGGCAAAAAAACCAACCCATTTTTTTCTAGTGATTTCAGGCACTTAGAAAAATGGCAATTTTCAAAATCTCCATGTAAAAAAATAAGCAGTTTTTTAGGAATTCAAAATGAAATTTTCTAACAATGGTTTTTAAAAAATAAGCAGTTTTTTTCAAATCTCAAAATGAAAATCTCAAAATGACTTTTTTCTGGGGCCTTAAAATTTTTTTAAAACCCCAAAACAAAATCTCAAAATGACTTTTTTTTAAAGACATAGCTGCCTAACCCAACCACTTTAACTATATGCCTTCATTAACCCTCAACTCCTCTTGTATAGTGCTCAGAGTTTATGGGAGGTAGGTTGCACCTTTAAACATTATTTATTTAATCTCTTCCCTAAAGCTGGAACAGTATATTGATTTGCTGCACCTAATAAATAGGCCAATACAAATTGACTAGATGTGGGCGCTCCAAAACTTCCAGCAATTCCTACTAATACTAAACTTCCAATACCACAAATTAAATAGGGTAAAAATTTCTTCATAATTACTCCTTAAATCGATCTTTTAATAATTGATCAATATTTTCTGTTACTCTTCTAATAGGGTGTTGATCATTGTGAGCATAATATATCTTAAAACAATTAGCCCATGATACAAAGTGTTTATTTTTTTGAAGAAGATAAGTGCATATTTTATATGTCCACTTCATATCAAGGGCCAATATACGCAATAAGGACAATATTTTTCCATCGGTCTTAATTATTTTTTTACCGTTCCGAACTTTATATGTTTGGGCACAACTAATTATCATTGCAATACTAGTGATCCATAATACTAAATACTTTAGCCCAGGATAGTGACATGCGAAATAAAATGCAACATCCCTAGGGTGAAATCTCTGAGGGTGTATAATAGGAAATTCATTCCTAAAAGCAGGTAGATGAAGGCCTATAATTTTAATAGCACATATAGCTCCCGTAATATCATCATGACTTATATTTCTATTGTTTGTTTTAGGATAAGATCTAATTTCTCCATATTCATTGTCTGTTAAAGCCTCTAGAGCTGATACGTAGTTGACAGATGATCTGTACTGGGATATTTCTCCCGAAAGCATTGCCAGCGCACTATACGTAGCCGTTCTAAGGCCCGCGTTTTCTTTATGGATCTCATATGGATATAGTCTTACTAGCCCATATTCGTCAAACCACTTAATCATTGTCTATTCCTAATTTTAGTTCATCATATGTATTATATGATAAATTTCTATATTCTAGTTCATTAATAAGTTCTGAGATAACCCTGTCATGTTGGGCTAAAGGCTTTTTGAAACACCCAGATATATGATAATAATATTGATATAATAGATCATGATCTGGCCACGCCATAATATACTCTATAAATTTATTCATTAATAATCCTCCCATCTAACATAGAATATTCCTTGCTCTTCAAACCACATAACGGCAAATTCCTCTATACCCATATGATCTAGGGCGTCTTGATAAAAAGGATCCATAATATGTGACTCCTCTATCTCATCGTAGTATTTCCATAGATATAGATCAAATATATCTATCACTTCACATTTTTCTTTCACACTCTCACCAACATTTGAACTAGGAATAATACCTTTTCGCCCTCTCCGGCCATCACTGCTTCATGAGGGGTTGGGAACGTATCTCCCAATGCAATTACCTCTAACATATTCCAAGGCTTTAGAAAATACCATTCTTCTGCCTTATCAGGATCATTATAGTATATAGACATTAGACCTAATATTTTTTTTTCATATTTAACTTTGCACATATCTATATACTTCTAAAATAATTTTTACTATACTTCCAAATATTAAAATACCATATAAAAAATTAATTTTTCTATTTAAATACTCCAGATAGGGCTGTACCCTCACAGGTTTCTCATATCTAGGCGGTTTATGTAATTCCAAATCTATTTTTGACATTAAAATCTCCCTGTTTTTACCAACCATTTAGCGAAATTATCTACGTGCTTTGAGGCGTCGACTAATGTAGTGGCGACACCTACAAATAAAGCAACTGATAATATTAACCAAGTTCCGGCAACAATACTGAATCTTCCCATACATACTCCTAGGCCATAACTCACAATGAGGATTATGACATTTTAGTTTACAAAAGTTACACTGTTTTAGCTTTATAATATACCAAACCTGCGATACATATTAAGTTTAACACATAATTAGTAATAAGCCAAGGACTTTTTATTTCAAATATAACAGGGATTAGGATACATAATTCCCCTGCCCCCCATAGAAATAAAAATGTCCAAGTCAATGAACATTGTTTAGTTTTATAACTGTGCCAAAGTTCTGGAAAGCCACATAAGGAAAGCATTCCGGCACCCATCCAGCCTAATAAATCCATCATTTCTCAGGATACTCCAAAACATCTTCACATGCATGAACTATTGCTACTTTTCCGGGAGAATTTGTACACACTGTCTTAATTAAATACTTAAAATGGCACCCAGGATGTTTAATAGTTCCTAATTGTGTGCCAACAATTTTACCCGTATTCCTACACCCATAGAATTTTAAAGTTTCTGAAATAGTATTAAATTGTACTATTTCATTTTTATTGAACTTAGGCTTAACCGCCCCATGAGCGCATCCCATTAATATTAAAAATAGCATACTAACTTTCATCTTCTTCCCACTCCTCTTTTTCTAAACAGTTTTGACATACATATTTTTGTATATAATACGCCCCTACGTCATATATTGGATTATCTTCCCTACCTAAACAAGTACACCACTCACACTCGATTGGTTTAATATGGCCTTTAAGGGCCTCCCATGTATTCATAGAACAGTTAATCCGTCAGTTATTTGTAATGCCTTAACTGCTTGCTGTAAATCCTCAATCTGTTTATGTTGTATTTCTAGAGTTTTTTTCATCTCTTCTAGAACTATTCCTGCTGCTTGCATTGCATCAATTAGTTGTAAGATTGCTTTATCCTGCATATTCATGTAAACTCCTTTCATGTTCTAATATTGCTTTACCTATTATCTCAGCTATTCTTGGTACAATCGCATTACCTAGTTGCTTTATTCGTTGCTTTCTTCTAGTTTCGTCCAATCCTTTTGAAATCCCATCAGTGACTCTACAAAGTTCGGACACAGCGGTTCTTTCGTTGGGATAGGTATCTCTGATATTGTCAAAGGTCCCTTTGGATAAAATCGGACGAACCTGGATAAATTCAGACTCGCATTGTTTCCCTTGACCGTATAACGACGCACTCTCCCATTCCGAGTTAGTTTGTACGTGTCGTTCTTCCCCAATATATTCATACTGTCGCTGGCCACTGGGGTAGGAAATAATGAACAATCGTTTCCTCTGGTGTGGGTAACCAACGGCTCTCGCTGGTATACACGCCCACTCAGCATCATACCCGATTCCGGCAAGATCATTGAGCACAACTCCGAGTCCATTTTTTCTAAGATATTCGACGTTTTCAATGATTGCATATTTTGGTCTGATCTCGTCGATGAGCCTATGGTATTCTGTCCACAGTCCTGATCTTTCTGCTTTGATTCCATTTCTTGCTCCTGCGAAGGATATATCCTGACAAGGAAATCCTCCTGTTATTACATCAATATTTTCAAAATAGTTTTGGGGTTTATATATAATACTCTCTTCTCCACATAGCTCTTTGTCTCTAAGACAATTACCTATTATGTCACAATGTCCGTCCCATTCGGTATCAAAATAAAGCTCTTCTATATTACGAGCTATAGGAATATTAGGCCAATGTTTATTTAAAACCTTATTACAATGTTTATCCTGCTCACAAAAGACTATAGTTTCAAATCCACCTGTTCTCTCTAAACCCAAAGAAAAGCCACCAATGCCAGAAAATAAATCAAGTACTTTCAATTTCTTCATCATCTAGTCCTGGTCTCAAATCTAACGATTTTTCATTAAATTCATCATACTCTAGATCTAGTAGTTCCCAATCTAGGTCAATATTAATTTTATGATCCACTGCTATACTCCTCTGCATAATAACTAGCCGTTTCCCAATCTGTAGCATTAATAGAGGCTACCGAAAATATTAATGGATTATCTGTATTTTGCCACTTTAAGAGGCCTTTATCCTCAATAACATAGTCATGGTGGATCGGCCTTCTAAAAGGTTCTCCTGTTTTAATTGCTTCAGTTAATGTCATTATGCCGCCTCATTTTTTTCTGCATTTCTAATAATATCTTTAGCCGTACCGTTATTAATTTTTTTACTTCTAGGTACAATTTGAAAAAGATTTCCCTTTTTCCAGACCTCGTGCTTAGTCCTTTCTTGCTCTAATCTATAGCCTAATTTTTTAAGTTGTTTAATAAGCCATTTACGTTCCATCTTTCCTCCTATGCAGCGTTATTTTTAAGTGTGTCATATTCTTTAGTTTTATCTAGATCTCTTAAGCGAACAGCCATTATTAGTTTCACCCTAAGCTTAATTAAATTCCTAACATAAATTTTAGGTGTCTCATAATCCCCTTGAGCCTTTAATGACCTAATTACATGTAGCCAAAGATTAATTTCTTTAACTAGGTTTAAAATCCTCGCTTCATGGGGTGGGAGACTGCGAATAGACATTACAATCCCCCACATTGACAACCTTGATTCATTACTATTTGCATTTTACAATAGCATTTATGTCTTATGTCTGGCAGCGGCGGTAGATCTTCCCTCTTGGGTAAGTTTAGCTCAAAAGTTACACAAGCGCTATCATAAATAGACTTACTACCATCGTACCTAATTAAAGTAAGCATTCTACGCCCTCCCGATTGTTTAGCTATTTCGACCTCAGCAATCGTTCCCTCGTATTTTGCATCAACATAGTCATATAGGATTCTTACTTTCTTACGTCCCATAGATGACCTCCTTAAGCTAAGTTTAACATATTATTTTAGCTATTGCAACTATTTTTTTGTTGATCTATTTAGATGCTTTTCATTTTGTCTCAATCTCTGAGCCTTTGGATTAACTCTCATATTAAAAAGCTCTGTACAAGACTCCATTGCTAGTTGAGTAAACGCGGCATTAGGCTGCTTACCCTCTCGCATAGCGCCCATATGTATTACATCCATACAGCCCCAAATGTAACTTCTAGGATCTAATTGAATTTTCTCTGCCCTACTAACTAAGATATATCCAAAAGTTAATGCTAAAAATAAAATAAAATTTTTCATAATTACTCCAATTCTAGTGTGTTTAAAATATTATTATGTAATTCCTCAATTGTTCCTTTGTTAGAGATAGTTCTATCGCACATATCTGCCCTAATCGCCGATTCACTAGCATGTAGGTTATCTTGTAGACTTATCTGAGGCCTATCTATATAAAGAATTTTACCCCCCGCCTTACGGATAATGTGTATCTCATTCGGAAATCTAACATCTGTAAATATTGTTAGCTCGGGGCGGGTCTTAATTGCGAGATCTACCCACATATTCTCGTCAATAAGATCTCTTCCAATATCTGTTCCTAGGTACTGTAATAACTCTCTAATAGTATCGAACATTTTTCCGTCTAGGTATTGGTCAATTAAATTAACTTTTTTTGGCGGCATATCAATAACTTTTTTAATTTCATCAATTAAATTTAGGCTAGCTGACATATTTATTATTAATGGTACTGGAAATCGCTTATCTTTAGCTTTTTCAATATCATTAACATCAATCCCTAAAAAATTAGCCACTATTTGTTTAATGGGCTGGGCAAAGCTATGTTTAGTAAATCCTCTTTGTAACAATATTTTTGCTGCAGTATCTTTTCCTGCCTGACTTCTCCCGGCCAGTCCAACAATCATTAATTACCTCCTATGGTATCTATTAAGCCCAATTCTAGAGCCTGTTTTGGGGTTAAATAAGTATCAAATTTAAGTAATTCTTTAGTTTGATTTAATGTGAATCTAGGGCGTTTTTCTTTAATGCGTTTCCAATAAACCCTCATCATCCATTCGTCCATTAATTTTAAGTATTCACTAGCCCTCTCATTATTGGTGGGGTGGTCCATTGGTGTACCATTTTGTCCTATATGTAGCATTAAATCTGCATGGGGGGCCATCATACGAGTATCAGCCGCTTGCAATATAAGGCTGGCAGAGCTAAATGCTGAGCCATATACTTCAATATTAACTCGGTTTTGGCAGCATTTAATTCTATCATAAATACCCTTCGCGGCCGAGAGGTCTCCACCTTCTGAATTGATTTCAATAAAAATATCGCCGCTAGAATTATCAAGAATGCATAAATTCTTCGACGCAATTTGGTACATCTTTTCATTAACCTCTCCTGTGAGCCATACCCTACGTTTAGGGAAATATACCTCATTTTGATGGGCATGTTCTGTTTGATCTAGCTTTGTTGCCATTATCTCCTCGTAGTTTTTCTTCTAAGCGCCTTCTTCTTCTCTTTACTAAATAGATTTTTAGAATCTCTTGTCTCTGCGCCACATCTATTACATGTATACCTTTGAAACTTGCCTGTAGTGTTATAAAAATATCCGGAGTTTCTAAAATCCTTGCTGCCACAGCTACAGATATACATATCTTTATCGTGGTAAAGATTGAAGTTAAGGGTGTTATCCCAGGGCATTAATTGCTTATACACTTCCTCTAGGGACAGTACATCGTATCTATTATACTTTTCCATTTCTTTCCAAGCTTTCATATTACCCTTCATGCATTCGCTCCACATTTTAAACCCTGCGAACTTTCCGTGGTCTAGTTTCTTATATTTTACACAAAGATTATCTGTTAGGTAGGCGAGTCGATTGCTTGTAAAGGCAAAATGTTTTTTGGCTATTTGCAAGGTATCTATGTGCTTGTAGCTACTTGGGGGCGGAAATCCATTAAGAGCAAATCTGGCGTTTAGCTTTTTACGGTCAAAGCGTATCCCATTTTGAGTAATAACCGCGTCAGCCTCATCTAGTAGGTGCCATATGGATTCTAGGATACCGCTATCATCCTGCATGTCTTTACAATGTCTTTGATCTTCATACATTACCTTTTTAGGACTATCGTCTAACCATTTCGCTGCCCATGACATAACATGCCAATCAGACTGTATTTGGTTAAGTGCCACATCATTGTCCCACAGCCCCCAAACATGTGCTAGGATCGGTGCGGTTTCTATATCAAAGATTAGTATTTTGGGTCGATCCACCAATATTTTAGGGGGCTCAAAAAACCTGTCACGCAGTTGTTGGAATCCCCCGGCATCATTTAGTTCTTGCTTATTTAAACGACCTTGAATATCCATATCCACACATAGTCTCACATACTCATTTCGCCTAATATTAGCTTCAGGTATTCCTGTTGCTCTAGCTAATTTACGCATTGTTCTAATAAATCTTTGTTCTAATCTTGTCATTTGTTAAACCTTGTTGTTATTTTTCCATCAGTTTTTATTTTAAGCGTTGGTATTAATTTTTGCATGGCTTCTTCCATTATTTTTTGTATTTTAGGCATAGCTTCTTTAGCACTTGCCTCTGGATGTTCTATAACTATTTCATCATGGATAAAAGCCACAGTTCTATACCCCTCTTTTTCTAAAAAATAAAGCATTATCTTACATCCTTCCGCCACTAAAGATTGGAAATGAGAATTAAGATATTGAGTGTAAGTGCAATTAGCACGAACAAAACCAGTCTTAGAAACAAAAGTAGTGCGATTGTAACCCCGTCTCCAGAATTGCTGTATCTCTGGGAAGGCGGCAGCCCATGCCTTTTTAATTCTCTTTGTTTCTTCAAGCTCAAGTTCAACCCCTTGCTTAGCCATATGTTTTCTAAAGGTCTCTGCCCCCATATTAGCAGCCAACCCGTAATTACAAATTTTAGCTATTTGTCTTTCGTGACTAGTAACTTCAGCTTCCGATTTGCTAAAGATTTCAGATGCGGCATATATATGGACATCATTCCCTGCTGATAACTTATCAAAAAGAATGCTTTCCCCATAGTAACTTTTTAAAACATGAGCAAGTGCATAAAGCTCAATACTAGCATAGTCAATGTCGATAAAAACATTGCCACTACTAGGGACGAATGATTCTCTAATACCCCCCTTTCTTGGCGGGTTCTGAATATTAGGTTTTCTACATCCTGTCCTAAGAGTATTTTTAATGCTATCATAAATAGGATATACTCTTTCTTCAGTAAGTTCATTTAAAAACGATCTCCTTTTCTCAAGTTCTAAGTATTCTAATAAAGCGTCTACAAAATGGTTGCCTTTATAGGGCTCAAGATGCTCTGCCTTCATACTTAGTTTACCAGTTTTTCCTGTCCTTGGCAAGTCAATTCCTATAAATTCTATAACTTTTTCATATTTACTTTGAAAGCCCTTTTCGCCCCTTATAAGCCCATAAGTCGCCATAATATTTGAGTTTTTATCCATTTCTCTAGTCAGGTCTAAACGTAGGTTATTTACATAGTCTACATCTACGCCTATGCCCCTTTTACGGATTTTATTTAGGGCAAGATCCCCCATAAGTTGTATTTGATGAGAAAGATTATTACTTGTTGGCAAGTCATCTACTTTCTTAATTAATTTTTTTGCAACTAAATATGTCGCTATACAATCCTCTGCTAAATATTTCAAATGCTGGGGCGATATTTCTTTTATATCTTTATCTAAATATTGGTCAAAGGTTAATCTTATATCTGAATTTTTATTTAGACTAGTTCCTAATAGTTCATGTGAGCATAGATCTAGGTTATATCTTCTGGGGCACATACCTGTCGTAGCTATATAGATTAGTCTATATAGAATTGCTGTATCTATTATTTTATTCCCCATAACTAGGTGAGTGAAATCCGTATCACAATGCTTTTCCATTACACCTGTATCAAATGCCGCATTATGAAAATATAGTTCTTTAAGGGAATTTCTATGGTTACTAATAAATCTGGTTAAGTCCTGAGGCTTGATAAAATATACAATACCTTGCCCATCATATGCGCCTCCAACAACCGGCCTAGGCGTGTGACTTTCGGATTTAATTAATTCAGTTTCTAAGTCTACTGCGATAGTTCTGTCTAGCTTTTCGCCTGCCCACCACTTTGCTGTAAATTTCCTATTAAATGATTCAAATTGCATATTACTCCCTATAATATTTCTTATCGCTGAATTAGAGGGGCCGAAACCCCTCATTTAATTAAAATCCTGAAACGGATTCCCCACTCGCTGTAACTGAAAGAAGTTCTTCGCTAAAAGGTACAAAAGCTTTTACTTTATTTTGCTCGCCGTACTTATCGCTATTCTCGACCTTTAAAACAACTCCAAAAGGCTTGCCGTGAAGTTCTGAAGTATCAGAAATTTGGTCAAAAGAAAGATCAATAGCTTCACCTAATGCTTTAAGTTTTTGTCTGCCAATGTCTGCCGCAGTTTTGTTTGTGTGTGTAAGGAGACAGTATTCAAATACTTTTCTTCCTTGAACACCTTTAGCTCCAAGAAGAGTAATTTCAAGTCTAACGCCTGTACCAGCTTTGTTGTTAGTTTCCTTAACAGAACTAGCAGTGATCTTACCTGCATATGTTCCACTAGGAAGTACTTTGAAATCTGATTCTGTTACTGAATTCCAATCAATTGTAAAGTTTTCTAAATTCCCTGACATAATTTACTCCTTAGTTATCGAGGGTTGATTTAATGTATAGCATTATTCCCGCCCCAATAATGGTAGGGATTATTAATATTGCTGTAATTAGTTCGCCCATTATAGCTCCCTAACCATATTAAAAAGTTTACCTAAATCTTGATCTATATATGGATCTAATCCTTCAATTCTGCTGCCACACTCGTACCCATCGGCCGTTTTAGTCTGGATTTTATATACTGAGCCATCTTTAGTATGCTTAACTCTTGTAGCTAGGAATAGGTCGTAAAAATATCCTACTCTACTGGCTAACTTTCCTTGAAGACCTACTTTTTTAGTTAGTAAACCACTTTCATTTTCTTTTTCTACCAGTTCAAAAATGCTAACGCTATTAAATCTATTAGAATCTCGTAAAGTAGTAATAATGCCTTTAATATACTTCTCATACTGGCCCCACTTTTCAAAGCCCTGGACGCCCTTCTTTTCTAGGTACTCTAATAAGTAGTCTGCCACTACGCTCATGGAATCCACTGCCACATTATCGTAGTCACATTTATCTGTTTGAATAAATTTCATAGCCGAGATCATATCTTCAAAATTAGATATATTAATAAAGTCAATATTCTCTGCATCCTTAAGAGTCAGCAATCCTTTGTCCGAATTTAAAACTAGAGTTCTGCCCCCTAAGGTTGATAATAGCTTTGTTTTGCCTGTCTTTGGCGGACCGTATAAACAAACGTGTACCTTTTCGTTTTGTTTGATGTCCTTGGTTGATTGGATTTCCATTTAATTTCTCCTCTTTTGCAGTTATTCTAGCGGCTTTTCTATTTAGTGGTTGTGAAATTGTACTTACATGTTCTTGCTCTTTATTTGCTCTATACTCATAGCTTATAAATACGTGGCTTAATATCCTCTCTATTTTGCCCGCCCAATTTTTTTTCTTTCTATATAATTCTACTTTCCACATCGGGATCTGTCGTTTTTTCATTAAAATAGCTCCTCTGTTTGATCTTTTTCAATTGGATCTAGCTCTATTACGGGCTGAGAAAATTCCCATTGCTTTGCATCGTATTCTTTAATTAACGCTAAGGCTTCTTGGTATTTTTTTCTTCCTACCTCTAGCATTGCTTTAGAAGCTCTAAATATCTGCGATTTGTCGTAGTTTTTACTAGAAAAGATCCAGATAAATTCTTTAATTTCGGCTTTGCCCGCCTTTCTGAAATATTTATTAGCCAAATCCATATATAAAGCGGCACTTAGATCGTAACCATAGGCTTTAACTACTCGTTGAATTGTAGTGCTGTTTGGCAATTCTTTAGTTGACTTTAGATCCTGGATATAACTTTGGTCTTCATTGATATAGTCGGCTCTAATTTTAACTGGAACGCCCATAAGCTCGCCAAAAATTGATACTTCAGCTTGCCCACCTGTAATATAAGGCAAACAATACTCATTATCCATTACATTATTTACTAATCTTTCAATCTCTGCGTTTTCCATATTGCCTAATATTATTTTACCCTGGTTATGCTCTACAAATTGGTCGTAAGCTTTGCCCCTTTTTTGAGGACCTTCCCATACTGCGAAGTTTTTATCGTATAGATGAGGTTCTAATATTTTTGTATGAAAGGCATCCCCCACAATTAGTGCCTTTGTTCTGGGTAATTGATTAATCTTTTCTGGTGCAATATATTTTTGATAAAACTTTTCTGGGTCGTCTAGTATAGTTTTTAATTGAGACGAACTGTAGGCTGTTCTATCGCCGTGATAAATTTCATTTTCCATATCAGTTAGATATTTCATAGACTTATAAACTCCCTAGTTGCAATAACAGAATTAATGTTATTATTAATGCCTGAGCTATAAATTAAAATTGTAATTCGCATTTGACCGTTCTGAAAAGTAACAATGTAATCAGTTTTTTTACTACCACTAATATTTAAACCTGACAGGTCTTCCTCAAGGTCATTGCCAGAATTATAGTTGTGGTTCTGCGAGTACCTGTAAGAGCCGTTATATTGGCAGATTAGTCTATTAAAAACCGGGTGTGTGCCTAATGTTTGGTTTCTGGGGTTTACTGAGCTTAGTGCTTCGTTATTAGCCTGTAATAGATATATACAGTTATTGTCTAGAACGGATACAGTAAATCTACCACCATATTCGAAATCGTATGTCCCATTTACTGCTTGTTGTGATTCGTTAATTTCATAAAAGTTGTCATCGCATCCTATAAAAACTAAGGATAGTAAAATAACTAGATATTTCATGAAGTCCTCCTAAACGCTGGCGCCGATGGGTCTGATGTTTTAATATATTCAATTTGATTAGAGTGTACTAGGTCACGTAAAATCTCTTGACGATCCCTAGAGGTCATTGATTTGGCTATTCGGGCTAGGTCAGCGGTTGTAACTCCTTCTTCACCTCCCGCGGCTACTATTTTTAGTATTTCATTTACTTGACGTCCCCTATAACTATCGTAGAGGTTATCATTAATAAACCCATTGATAGACTGATAAAAGAATTTGATTAGTTGGTATGCAAATTTTACATCCCTGTCCTCAACTACAGGTAGGTGCTCTACTTTTGTATTAGAGATAGCTGATACTAGTACTATCTTCATCATTTGTTGGTATAATCTCGATACTACGGGTCTAATTACGCTATCGGACTTTTCTGTAATCCGCATAGTATCAAACTCAGTATGATATAAATCTAATAATTTATTAGCAGAGTCGCTAACCGGCACCTCATAGGCGGGGGTTGCATGGGTCAAGTTGCCCTCAAAATCTGGATGAGTGAACGAAGCTAGTCGCTGTAGCCGCTCTAGGACGCGGTATTTTAGAGGTATATCTTTTAATACTCTTTTACCCTTTTTATTGTTATCTCCAAAAAATGTGAGGAATCGGGCAAATAGGCCCTTCTCTAGGACTGATCTAGATAGACCATCAGAGATCCCTTTATAGGTAGTAGAACATAATAAATTTAAGTGAGGTCTATCACATTCACCTATTCTGTTTGGCTGGGTAGCTAGCACTTTACCTAGGTATCTTGAATTACTGCAGGAAAATATTTCACATAAAGTGTCCCCTATGCCGGCCTGGTAAGCTTCGCCATTAGCTGCAGCCTTTAAGAAACTACTAGCCTCGTCGATGATATCTAGTCTGACGGGGTTAGTATTAGACAATTTTGTTATGATAGATGCCTCGCTAGGGTAACTTGTAGCTCCTAGTAATTGTGAGTTTCCTATGTCCATTAAAATATTTTTAATCGCTTGTTGGCATGAATCTTTCCCCGACCCAGAATCCGCAATATTTAAAATATATGTATTAGGAGTTGCACCCTGGAAAGTGAACTTCCGACTTCCCAGAGTACCGATCAAAGAGATTGCTGCGGACAGAGCGAACACTGGTTGCTCCACATAGCTCTTTGATATGATATGATTTTGAATCTCAGCCAAAAGACCGGATGGGGTAGGTAATTCTATAATTTCTTGTTCTAGCGATTTAGAATTAAATGGTTTAACTATCGCCGAACTGGTTAATGGTAATTCCAGCGGTTCATTCTTAGATTGCCGCTTAGAATTTATAGATACTAAGTAGTCGCTATAAAACTTTAAAGCATTAATATATTCACTGACTACCTTATTTTCACTAGGATCAGAGAATAGCGGCTTCTCATGATTCTCTTTATCATATTTAATTAACTTAGATATGGCTGCAGACATCTCTGTATGTTCACTAATAAGTGTTGCGGCCAGTGCGCCCAAAGCAATATGTCTACCTGATTTCTGCTTAGGTGTATCTAAGTATGTGTTTAATTGACTTTCCTTAATCTTTAATTCAAGAGTAGAAAGAAGTTGAGGCGGTAAGTAAGGGAGGGTGCTTTTATCTACTTCTAAAAGCGACTTACCGACCCAACTATAAGGATTCCCACTGGTATGAATACTAGGAGGTATAGTAGTCTTTTTACCTGTGGATAATAATTCTAAAATAACATTTCCTCCAGAGTCTTTTAGTACGGATGTTAGTTCATTATGGAACTTAAAAAATCGAGTAAATCCTTTACTTCCTATTTTATCACAAGGAGATTCTGGCAATAGACTATTTATTAATTCTAATAAATCTTTATCGGTTGTATCGACATCTATTGCGATTATTCCCGATGCCTCCCCCAGCATCACGGATATATTACTTTCATTAAATTGATTACACCAATTAGTGACTTCTTCTAGACTAGGTTGCCTGTCCGAATATTGGGTCCACCCTTTAATTAAGGGTCTTTTCTTTTTGAACCCATCAGGAATTACACTATATCCTGCCTTTAAATATTCTAAACAATAGTCTTTATAAATATTCATTATTCTCCCTTAAAAATAAAATTACATAAATCCTTAGCCTGACTTGCCGTTATTTCAAGATCTACTCTAAAGAGATATTTTGCAATACAGGTATCTCTCTTCTCAACTCTCGTCAGGATCTTTTTTACTTCTGGTTTCTTTTGAAATCTTTGTTCGGGAATTGTTGCACACCCTACTATTAGGGTCGTTAGTACAAGCAGACTTTTCATCTAGTTCCTCCAGCTCTTTATCAATTTTCTTGATTTGTTCCTCAAAGATCTTCTTGAACTCTGGAACGCTGCTCTGCCTAACGTACGACTGTAATAGAGATTTTGCATAAAGCAAATCATCTTTCCTACCCATATTATAGCACACCTTTAGGTTTTTTGCAAGAACTTTTTTTATATTCTTTTCTAGCATTATTTTCCTCATTTGTTTTCTCAAGATGACAATATTTACACATTACCTGCAGAGGATTATTAAATACCCTGTAACAATACTCACTAATAGTCATCTCTAGTTCAGATGATTGGATTGGCACTACTGGGATAATATGGTCTATTTGAACTTCTCTATTCTTTTTTTTCCATAGTGCATCACATTTTGCACATCTATAGAAAACATCTGGTATCTTACTTAAATTTCCGTCTTTTTTGTATCGGGGCATCTCAACCCTGGCCGAGTCAAGAGCCCGATCGTATAGATAACTAAATCTAAAAGCTTTTCTTATACCTTCCTTAACATACCTTCGACTTTTTTCCGGTACTTCTGCAAACTTCATCACAATTATTTTCCCATCCTATATCCCAGACAGTTGTTAGTGCGCTGGTCTTTTCCATAAAAGTATCGATTTTTTCTCGATCCTGGTCATTACATACTTCGTTTATTTCTTCTTTAAACATCCCACTCATTAGGATAAACATGGCTTTTGGCTGCAGTGCCTTGGCCTTCCTTGCATATAGGATACCTGTTTCGCTCCCATGCAATAAATAATCACATACTATCACATCAAACTTAATAGTTTCCAATAGTTCGCTTGCCTCCACTAAATTAGAAGCTAAGAATACTTTTGTTCTGTTTCCTGTTCCAATCTCAAAAAATACGTTTAATATTTCTGGATTGTCATCGATTACCAAATAATTTCTCATACGCCCTCCCTAATTATTTGTTAAGTATATTATACCATAAAATTATCTAAATTGCAAGTTAAATCTAATATTTCTTTATTAATTTTTAATATATTTCTATAACTTTTTCTTAGTTTATTCTGGATAACAAATCCATCAATTGTCATAGCCGAATCGGGCAGGCGATTATATGCTAGCTGTAGTCTTCGATAAGTATCTTTTTCAGCATCTAGCCTATTTTCTAACAATGTTTTATATTTTAATCGCTCAAATCTAATATCAATATAATCTTTCATCTCTAACTCCTTGAAATTAGTATACTATATAATTTTATATATGTCAAGTTTTATTTTTTACTTGACTTTTCTAAATAAATATGATATAATATCGAGTATAATTTATTATAAATTAATATATCTTATATAAAAGAGGTTTATATGTTAAATAAGTTATTAATATTATTAATATTTATATATAGTAAT
>Ga0180438_10006483_pt1 | contig 15821 bp, 10 predicted proteins | sample SS_ome_12_FD_132455 | JGI IMG/M metagenome (GOLD analysis project Ga0180438, IMG submission 132455) | Hypersaline lake sediment archaeal communities from the Salton Sea, California, USA - SS_3_D_2 metaG | ecosystem: Environmental > Aquatic > Non-marine Saline and Alkaline > Hypersaline >...
AGCACCAACGCTTCCGTGAGCCAAGCCATTGGTGGGATTTTCGACATCTATTCCCCTGACGCCTGGATTTATTTCAACGAGCCAGTGGACGACCATTTTGGGGCGATGTTGCTGACCGTGCCCGGTGTGCGCGATGTGGAACCCTGGTCGCTGGACGATTGCTGGGTGGGATATACCCAAGCCCGCCTGTGGGGCCTGCCAGCCAACACTGCCCTCTATCGCTACCAATTGGAGGCAGGCCGCTGGTACCGGGAGGGCGAAACAGACGCCCTCGTCATCTCCGCTGACCTGGCTGCCGCCCGTGATTTGCATCTGGGTGATGTGGTCGAGGTCCAGGTAGGCGATGCGGCCAGAGATTTCCGAGTGGTAGGTATCGCCGACGATTACAGCATCTTTCTGGGCAGCACGGTGACGGCCAAAGCCTTCCTGCCTGTAGACGTGACCCATCGTATGTTGGGGCGTTTGGGCCGTGCCTCCTTCTTCGCCTTACAGTTGGACGACTCTACCCCACAGGGTGTGAATCGTATCCTGGGCCAACTGGAGCGCAAATTCCGCCTTTGGCGACCCGGCACTGTAGCCGCTCACCGCGAGTTCAAGATTGCTCTGGAGCAGAGCAAGGTCCTCTCCATCGGCCTGAGCGTGATGGTGACCCTTGTGGCCCTGATCAGCGCCGTCGGTGTGATGAACACCCTGACTCTGAGCGTGTTGGAGCGCCGCCGCGAGATCGGGGTACTGCGAGCCGTGGGAGCCAACGACTCGCGGCTGTTCCAGGTGTTTCTGACCGAGGGCTTGGCTCTGGGTCTGGCTGGCTGGGTTCTGGGGACAGTCGTCGGCTATCCCGTTGGCCGCTTCTTCGTGGCCCAGATGGGGAGACTTCTCTTCCAACTCAAGTTCGTGTTCACCACCCGCCTGGTCTTGACCGGCTTTCTCTTTGCTATCCTGCTCGTTGCCCTGGCCAGCCTCGGCCCGGCCCTGGGGGCAGCCCGGCTGCCGACGGCGGAGACGTTGAGGTATGAATAAGACTGCTTGGCATCTATGATTGCGCTACGAGATGAAATCCAGGCTGTCCTGACTGGCAGTAGTCAGGAGGGGGTATAGTCAGGTGCTACATAGAAACGGAATCAGTAAATCGCGGTTTCGTAGTGACGACTTCAGTCGTCCTGGCCCGCGTGCGAAAGTCGCCACTACAAGCCCAATCCATGGTCTATTGAGAATCGGTACTTACTTTCTGCTCATTGTGCTGTCGTTGGTGCTGTTCCTGAGAGCGCAGCTGGTTCAGGCCCAGGGCGGCTCACCGGTCTGGACGACTTACACCACTCGCCACGGGCTGGCTTCCAATGCGGTGTCCTCTATTGCTGTTGATGGCGATGGTCACGTCTGGGTGGGAACTTTGGGCGGGGGGGTGAGTCGCTTTGACGGTCGGGAGTGGTTCACCCACAACACCGGACATGGCCTGGCCGACGATTGGGTAACAGCCGTGGTCGTGGAGAACAGTGGCGACGTGTGGGCTGGCACTTACGGTGGAGGCCTGAGCCGCTTCGATGGCGCGCAGTGGACTCCCTACACAGCCGCCGACTCTGGCCTGGCCAACGATTGGATCACCGCTCTGGCCGTTGACTGCTCTGGCAACCTTTGGGTTGGCACCGATGGTGGTGGAGTGAGCCGCTTTGATAGCCAAAGCTGGCAGGCTTTCACCTCTACTAACTCTGACCTGGCCAGTTCTTGGATCACAGCCCTGGCTGCAGACGGCGACATCTTGTGGGTCGGTACCTATGATAGTGGGCTCAGACGCTACGATGGTCAGGCCTGGGAGATTTACTCAACCGAGAACTCGGCGCTGGCTGATGACCACATCAATGCGCTTGCCATTGATGGGAGGGGCTGGTTATGGGCCGGCACCGACTATGGAGTCAGCCTCTTTGACGGCCAGAACTGGCGAACGTACACCACTGCCGACGGTTTAGCCGACGACCGCGTCAAAGCGATTACCTGTGACTCTCAGGGCCGGCTCTGGTTGGGCACAGCCAATGGGGTGAGCGTTTTCGATGGAAGCGACCGGGCTGTCTACACTGCGAGAGATGGCCTGGCTGCAGATTTTGTCAGTGCTATAGATGTTGACCCTGGGGGTGACCTATGGTTCGGCACCTTGGGTGGTGGAGTCAGTGTGTTGGGTCAGCCCAGGGAATTGCCCCACCCTCCTCTGCCTGTTGTCCTGGTCCACGGTTGGCAGGACAGTGAGAGCGTAGAGAAGAGCCAGTTCAGGTACATGGCCCGCTGGCTGGAGCGCGATGGGTTCTCTGTGTACTATGCTACAGGCATCAGCCCTGAGCGAAACCTGTACCGAAACGCTCAGAAGCTGAAGGAGACGATAGAGCGTGCCAAGGCCGATAGCGGTGCCTCACGAGTCAGCCTGATCGCCCACAGCATGGGCGGGCTGGTGGCGCGGGCCTATGTCGAATCTGCACTGTATGGTGATGACGTGGCCCAGGTTTTCATGCTGGGCACCCCCCAGGCCGGCCTTGACCTCTGGCAAGGCTACCTGCTGCGCCAGGTCGTCCGCAGTCCTGGTGTGCCTTCTCTGCAAGAACTGGCCCCAGAGCACATGGTACTTTTCAACCGCGTTTATCATCCTCGCCCCGACGTAACCTACTATTTGATGGCCGGCGACTATCGAGGTATTGACATGAACGGACATGGCTCTCCTCCCCTATATCTTCCCCCGGGCGATGGTATCGTCACCCTGGAAAGCGCCCACGCCCTGGCTGGACTTGGTGTCTACACTATTACTACAGCCGACCTGCACGGTTGGGGAACCGACGTCTCACTGCTCGACCTTCCTTCGTATCTGTGGCCCGATGGGACCTATAATACCTATCTGAGAAATCTGTTGAGGATAGGGGATAAGGGATATGGGGTGGAGGATACGGTAGAGGCAGAGTCTACGCCTCCTGTTCAAGTTCACACCCCTTTCATCGAGGGTCGTCTCTTGGCCGGTCAGACTATCACGGAGACGATGGCCCTTGACTCCAGGGGGCCAGCCCGCTTCTACCTTACCTGGGACGAGGGCGACTTGTCCCTGATCCTGATTGATCCCAAGGGTAGACGCATTGACCAGCGCGAGGCTGAGAAAGACGAGGAGATCTGGCATCTGAGCCTCAGCACTGACATCATAGCCAATCTCGAGAGCTATGTCGTCGAAGAAGCCAGTCCCGGCCGATGGCAGATGGTCATCGAAAGGGACGATGACGGCTCGGCTTCTGTCTCTTTCAACGCCTACGTTGCTTTGGAGAGCGAGCTTACCCTGATCTTGTCCACGGATGGAGAACGGCATGGCACTGTTGCGCCGCTTGAGCGTGGTCAGGAACTCGTCATAAAGGCCGCATTGACCTCGCCCGCTGGCCCTGTAGCCGGAGCAATGGTTGAGGCCAAAGTATTGGGGGCGGACGGTTCATCTCAGTTAATCTTCCTTTTGGACGATGGCGCTCACCATGATCAGGCCGCTAGGGATGGTGTGTACGGGGGAACCTACTTCGCTGCTGACGTTGGTGGCTACTATCCGCTCTTTGTCTCAGCCCATGGAATCTGGCAAGGCCAGGAATTCGAGCGGAGGGTAGAGATGCTGGTGCCTGTCTCTCCCCAATTGGCTTCGCTGGCTGGCACTTACACTGACCGAGGTCAGGACACTGATGGCGATGGCCGCTGTGAGCGCCTGATAGTGGACGTAGGGGTTGAGGTGGCTCGGGCTGGCGATTTCGCTTTGGCTGGCACCCTGGTTGACAGCCGAGGAGATGAAATCGCCAGCACGGTGAGTTACGCTTCCCTGGATGTTGGCCCGCAAGAGATGATGCTCGCTTTTGATGGGAAGTTGATCAGCGACCACGGGGCCGTTGGGCCTTATCGGCTGGCTCAGGTGATCTTGATGGACGTTTCGGGTGCAGCTATTGAAGTGGATGCAGCGAATAAAGCCCACATTATAGGAGGCTATGATTACGATGACTTTTAGAGTGAAAGTAGTTGTTATTGGCATTCTGGTCTTGGTCGCTGCGGCCGGGGGCTATGGGTGGTATCGGCTTGGTGTGACCCGCCAGGTGGCAAGTACCGCCCTCGTGCAGCGGGGCACCATCACGGCCACGGTGGAGACTACGGGCAAGGTACGTTCGGCCTGGCAAGTGGAGCTTTCCCTACCCTTTGGAGGTCGGGTGAAGAGGGTGGCTGTGTCGGTAGGCGATAGAGCTAAAGCTGGACAGCTTTTGCTAGAGTTGGAAGCGCCGGATGCCGAGCGGCAGGTGCGGGAGGCAGAGCTGAATCTCGAGATACGACAACTCCAATTGGATAAGGCTATAGCTGGAGCAAGCCCTGAAGAGATCGAAATCGCTCAGGCTAATCTGCGCAAGGCTGCTCTGGCCAAGCAGGTGGCTCAGGCTGCCTACGACAAAATCGCCGATGAAGAAGATGCTGAGACCAGCCCTGAGGCCCTGGCTCTCCAGCAGGCGACTATTGATTACCAGATTGCCCAGAGAAATTACGAGAGGTTAGTCAATGGCCCTCCAACCGATGATCTATCGGTCCTGGAAAGACAGTTGGAATCAGCCCAACTGGCCCTGAAGCGCGCTCAGGCCCAATTGAAGGAGATGCAGTTAATTGCGCCTTCGGCGGGTGCAGTAGTGCGTGTGGAGGTCAGTGAGGGGGAAATGGTGTCTGCCTACCGACCGGTAGTCATCATAGCCGACCTGAACTCTCTGCAAATTATCGCTGACGTAGACGAGATTGACGTGGCTGAGGTCAACCCTGGCCAGCAGGTGGAAATCCGCCTGGATGCTTACCCGGCGCACACCTTGTCTGGTACTATTCTGAGCCTTGCCCCTGCCGCCTCGCCCCAGCGTGGCAGTACAGTCTACGAAGCTGCGGTCCAGTTTGATGCTGGGGGGCTGGCATTGCATCTGGGCATGGGCGCTAATCTCAAAATTATCACTTTGGAGAGAGAAGGTGTATTGCTAGTGCCCAATCGGGCTGTCCAGCCTCTCGGACGGAAAAAGGTGGTAAAAGTTTTGGATGGGAGAGGGGTTCGGGAAGTCGAGGTGATAACAGGGCTTTCCAATGAGAGCGAGACGGAGATTATAGAGGGGTTGGTAGAGGGCCAAAAGATACTGATAGAGTGAGGCACCCACAAGATCCCAGGCCCCTTTCGTTATGTAGCAGTAGGCGTAAGTTCATGGTTTCTTCATGCTAAAGTAGACTTTGCGTAGGGCAGCCGTAGGGTAGACGTCTAGCAATAAATGCGGAGCAGTGATATGATATAAGCACAAAAGGCATGGTTCTTCGAGTGGCATCCTTACACCGGTTTACGTCTGCGAGGGCAGAATGTTTCATTTGATGTAGGGTCAGAAGAAACCATGCCGTCCAATAATCTCTTCTTCTCCTCCTTTTTTAATGAGAGCTGGGGTTGGGCGTCCCCAGCTCTCTCGTTTTTAGGAAGAGGCGGTACGTTTTGTGTTGGCTGACACCTCACTGATCTGGGCGTGCATCCTCGGTGAGGACAGCCTTTTCATTGGTGACTACCCCAACTGATATAGATATCAGCGGAGTTTGCCGCCTCACCCCTTTGTCGTCTGGTTTCACAAAGTCCACTCTTTTGTCACCGAAGCGATAGAAATCGTTACTCCCTCTGCCCAGGCGGGCTGCGATTTCCTTTTTGATTCTTTGAACCCTTTCAGGGGCAGTGATCACTATAAAGTTGCCTTCTCCCAAGTGCCCCGCGAAATCGTTGACAGTACCCAATTCTTTCATCACGGTATCCAGAACGAGAGCGATGGCCCGTAAGGTATCATCTACTGTTTTAAAACCATGGGCTTCACTAAAGAGAGTGAGATCATGGATGCCGATGTATAAAACAGCCCATCTCTCTATCTCCAGTAGCGGTTTTAGCTGTTCCTCCAGCAGTCCGCCGGCTGGCAAGCCTGTGATGGGACTGATCAGACTCTGGTAACCTGTTTGTTGCAAGACGTTACGGACACGAAGCCCTAATTCTTCTATATCAAAGGGTTTGGTGATATAATCCATAGCCCCAAGCTTTAGGCCAGTGATTACGTCTTCACGTCCCTTCTGTTGGGTGAGGAAGATGATAGGCGTACGACTGGTATGCAGGTTGCTGCGTAGCTCCTGATAGATATCGTAACCGTTGATGTCTGGTAGTCGAATGTCCAGGATGATCACGTCCGGTGGAATCCGTCGGCAGAGTTCCAACGCATCACCGCCCCACGCGGCTGTCAGGACCTCATATCCCCGCGAGTCAAAATACTCGCATAGCATGTCAGAAGTATCGGAGTCGTCCTCAACGATCAATATCTTGCTTTTGTCCGCCATGGTGTGCTATACCTGGATTCAATTAGGAAATGTAGGTCATGGTCCTGGACCGGAAGGTTTCCCTATAACGGTTGGTAGTTGACTTGCTTTGCCTTGGTGAGTGCTTCTCTGATCTGCTGCACTTTGGTGAAGGAAGCATCTCTGCTAGTGACGATGCTGACTGATATAGACATCAAGGGTACCAGCTTTTCCTCCTCAGAGGATTCTTCGACAAGTCTCTGGGCCAATTCTCGATCCTTGATAGGATAGAAGTAATTGATCGCTCTCATCAGGCGAGTCACGACCTTGTCCCTCAATTCTTCCACCTTGACAGGCACAGTGATAATGATAAAACTGGCTCCTCCAGGATGTCCTACGAAATCGTCAAGGGTTCCCACTTCCTCGACGGCGTTTTTCAGGATCAAGCCCACAGCCCGTAGGACATCATCCCCTGCCACGAAGCCGTAGGTTTCGTTAAAAGCCTCTAGTTCGTTGACACTAATGCTCAATATCGCCCATTCGCTTCTTTCCAGCAAGAGCTCTAACTGTTCTTCGACCAATCTGCCGCCGGGTAAACCAGTAATAGGGTTGACTAGACTCTCATATCCAGCTCGACGTAGCGCGTTGCGTACTCTCAGCCGAAGCTCCTGTACATCGAAAGGTTTGGTGATATAATCAACAGCCCCTAACTTTAAACCAGCTATTTTATCTTCTCTTTCCCTTTTCTCGGTCAAAAAAATGAAGGGGATTTGGCTGGTGCGCAGGTTATCACGTAGCCGTCTGCAAATCTCATAACCATCAATGTCCGGTAGTCTGATATCTTGTATGATCAGATCCGGTAGCGTTTTCTGGCAGATCTCCAGGGCATCGCTTCCCCAGGCTGCAGTGAGGACCTCGTATCCTTGGGCCTCAAAATAGACACGTAGCATGTCGGAAGTGTCGAGATCGTCCTCGACAATCAAGATCTTGTTTTTCTTCATTCTCCCACTCCGATTCAGGTCAGAGGCGACTGAACGAACCTTTGCCTTAGAGCATTAAGGCGAAACCTATGTGGGGAAACTCATAACCCTTTTTTCTGTTACGAGTCCGGTATCGAGTACTCATCACAATGGCTAAAGGGCATCTTGCTAGCGAGCGGTATCATCTTCTGATCTTGCGATAGGTGAAGCGATCGAGTTCAGATGCTTGCTGCCCCAGAGAACCGCTGCTCTATCCTGTAGGCTCTTTATCTACAATAAAGGTACAGGTGGGGTCTCCTTTGGCTACACAGAGGATTTCCTCTACTTTAAAGTCCTTTCCTCCACTAACCCAACGCAAACCCTCCTGTAGAATTCCGACGGCCTGAAAGCACACTGGTCTATCCGTCTTTCGTCCCCAGCATACCGGACAACGCTCGATAATATAGGTGAACTTTTCCTCATCTTCCTCCACTCGTGAAGTTTGATCGCTAATCTTGGTAAAGGTTTCAGCCATAGCCCTGATGCCTACTTTTAGCTTTGTGCCCAAAGGCAGCACTTTGAAAGCAAGGTCGGCCATGCCTACCATGGATCCGAAATCTCTGATCACATGGGCAAAAGCGGCTCGCCCCATGCGCAGAGCAAGGCCGCGCGCCCCACGCGGACCATACATGTCCTCCAAAGCTTGGTTGAGAGCCCCAAAATCAGCAAAGTCGAACTCACGCTTCAAATCGTCAGAGGGATAGTTATCAATAAAGTGACTCAAGCCGGCCATATTGAGTACGGCACTGATGCCGTTTTTGCCCATCACTTCTTCCAGAGCAATAAAGGAAATGCGGCCCCCTTTATTGGGATAGTAGAATCCGCTTTTATCTGACACAGTTGCTACCTCCTAATTTTCAAGAGTCGAGCCTCTGACCTTTGCCAGGCCCATTAGACGATTTTGGATAATTCTTGTGCCGAGCGTTTCATATCCAGGAAGAGTAGGCCCAATTTCGCTTGCTGACGGGCCAAAACTGTCAGGACTGCCTCCTCTCCTACGGACATTAGGAATACATAGCCATTCTCACCCCTGATGTAGACCTGATCGAGCATACCCCGTCCCAGCTCAGTGGCAATGCGCTCACCCAGGGAGAGCATGGCCGCCGACATGGCCGAGACTCGATCCTCCTCCACGCCAGCAGGCAGCGATGAAGCCATAATCAGACCATCAACGCTGACCACCGCCGAGGCTTCGATGTCGGGGGTGCTCACCTGTAGGTCCTTCAGACAATCTATCATTTGCTCTGTCCGTGACTTTGTCATAATTAGTGCTCCTCTCCTAGTTGGTTGATTTTTTGTCAGCCATTGGCTTAGGGCTGGAAAGAAACCACTCGTCTCCTATTATTTTACCCTTTTTTGGCTCAAACGTCAACATCTTATAAACTAATAAAATTATCCCTGCACCCCATTGCAGTTTCCTTTGGGCTGGCAAGACAGGAGGCTTTAACCAAGTTTGCTCGTATAGTATACCATAAAAACGCTCAACTGTGAACTAGGCCATGATTTCTTTCACTTCTTTTCTTTGTGGGGCAAGGCTATATCTCTCCAAAAAAAGGGGAGAGCATTTTGCTCTCCACTACTTCGTTTTTTTCAAAAACTCAAGTCCACTATTGCAAAAGCGTTTCCAACACACCTTCTCCGTTTCCCTCTGCCGTTTTCTCTACCGCATGTAACTTTACTTCACCGTCTTCTAAATCGGCCAGCACAGTATCCCCTTCCTGAAATTCATCCGCCAACAGTCCTTCTGACAGTGGGTCTTCAACAAGTCGCTGGATGACTCGCTTGAGGGGCCTGGCTCCGAAATGGGTGTCATAGCCCTCCTGAGCCAAATGCTCTTTGGCTGCCTCGCTTACCTCCAATTCAATTTGCTGCTCTCGCAATCGCTCTCGCACCTTGTTTAGCTCGAGGTCAACGATCTGCTTGATATCCTCTTTAGTCAAGGCCTTGAAAACCATCACGCCATCAATGCGGTTGAGAAACTCTGGTCGGAAAATCCGTTTCAACTCGGCCAGCAGCTTCTCCTTCATATCCTTATAGGCTTCTTCTTGCGTTTTGGCCTCATCGTGGCTCACGGCAAAGCCGAGGGACGTCTGACGGCTGATAAGCTCAGCCCCGATATTGGAGGTCATAATGATGATGGTATTGCGAAAGTCAACCTTATGTCCTTTGGCATCCGACAAATGGCCGTCCTCCATGATCTGCAAGAGCATATTGAAAGCTTCAGGATGGGCCTTTTCCACTTCATCAAAACAGACCACAGAGTAAGGGTGGCGACGTATGGCTTCCGTAAGCTGTCCAGCCTCTTCGTAGCCAATATAACCCGGTGGGGCACCTACCAGGCGTGACACGGTGTGGCGCTCCATGAACTCGGACATATCCAGTTGTAACAGTGCCTCTTCCGTGCTGAACATGAATTCAGCCAGAGCCTTGGCCAGTTCTGTCTTCCCTACACCGGTTGGTCCCAGGAAAATGAAGGAGCCAATGGGCCTCTTGGGGTCTTTTAGCCCGGCCCGGGCGCGCCGCACAGATTTGGCAATGGCTGTGATAGCCTCATCCTGGCCAACTATGCGCTTGTGCAGGACATTCTCCATCTGTAACAACCGCTCTGTTTCCTCGCTTGCAATGCGCATCAAGGGAATTCCCGTCCACATCGAGACCACTTCGGCGACATCTTCAGCCGTGACCTGGGGGCCATTGGTCATGAGATTCCAATCCAGGCGTAACTGATCCAGCTTTGCTTCGAGTTCCTCTTCCTGTTCGCGTAAACCGACTGCATCCTCGTAGCGTTGGGCGTTGAAAGCTTCTTCCTTTTCCCTTTGTATGGCCCTGAGGTTGGCAAAGGTTTCCTTTAAACCAAGGGCCTGAGGGGCTTTGTACATGCGTACACGGGAGGCAGCCTCGTCAATAAGGTCAATGGCTTTGTCGGGCAGATAACGGTCGCCGATATAGCGTGCTGACAGGCGGGCAGCCGCTTCAATGGCCTCATCGGCGATCCGCAGACTGTGATGGGCCTCGTAGCGTTCCCGGACACCCATCAGAATGTCAATGGTTTCCTCGACAGTTGGCTCATCAACGAAGATAGGCTGGAAGCGCCGCTCCAGGGCCGCATCGCTTTCAATGTACTTACGATACTCATCCAGGGTGGTGGCTCCGATACATTGCAATTCCCCTCGAGACAGGGCTGGCTTCAGGATGTTGGCTGCGTCAACAGAGCTACCTGCCGCACCTGCTCCAACGAGCATGTGGAGTTCGTCAATGAAGAGGATACTCTGCGTGTTTTTGATCTCTTCGATAACCTTTTTCAACCTCTCCTCAAACTGTCCACGGTACATGGTGCCAGCCACCAGGGAGCCTACATCCAGCATTAGGACACGCTTGTCAAGGAGGGGCTCTGGTGTCTCATAGGCTACGATGCGCTGAGCCAGCCCCTCGACGATGGCTGTCTTTCCTACGCCGGGGTCGCCGATGAGGGCTGGGTTGTTTTTGGTCCGCCGTGAGAGTATTTGGATAACCCTTTCGATTTCCTTCTGGCGGCCGATAACGGGGTCCAACTTGCCCTCCTGGGCTTTGGCTGTCAGATCGGTGCCCAGTTGATCGACCAAAGGGGTTTTCTGTTCTTTTCCCTTTCTCCTCTGGCCGGCATAAACCGGGCTTTCCGCTATCAATAGCCCTGTTTGGGCGCGGACCTTTTCCAGATTGACTCCCATACTCCTAAGGACGTTGACGGCTACTCCTTCACCTTCTCGCACTAGGCCCAGAAGGAGGTGCTCGGTGCCGATGTAGTGATGGCCCATGCGTCGCGCCTCGTCCACAGCCAACTCAATCACACGCTTGGTACGTGGCGTCAAAGTAAGCTTGGGGCTGAGCATAGTTCGCTGGCCTTGCCCCACTGTTCTCTCCACCATGTCTTTCACTCGCTGCGGCTTCACTCCTAGTTCCCGGAGCACCTTGACCGCTACGCTGTTCTCCTCACGTATCAGACCGAGCAAAAGGTGTTCAGTACCAATATAATTGTGGTTGAGACGCTGGGCCTCCTCCTGAGCCAGGCTCAGGACTCGTCGAGCCCTCTTGGTAAATCTATCAAATTTGTCTACCATAACTTGTATCCTCAGACTTGTTGCTACTACTATAGCACATTATTTCTCTCCGGTCAATGGGCCTACTGTGGAGGTAACGTGAATTTAAAGCTGAAAACAAGGTAACTCTATCTACTCTTCGACTTCCGAACCGAGTGCCTCTTCAGCCTCGGCCTCTATTTCAAACTCCCCTTGGGGGCTAGCTTCCTGCGTGGATTCAGCCTGAGCTTCTGCCTCTACTTGGGGGATGGCTTCGTATGGGGCCGCTGTCTCCTCCAACTCAATTGGTTCAACTTCAGATGAGAGCTCGTAATCCGTCTCTGGCTCTTCCCATTCTGCCTCTCCTCCAGCCAAGTCGGGGGCGTATCCCTCGCGCCAATCCAAATCAACGTATTCCCCCTCTTCAACTCGCTTGAGACTCAATCCCATGCGCCGTCGGTCGGCATCAATACGGATGATCCTTAAAGTGACAACATCTCCTTCCTTGACCACTTCCTTGGGGTGATTTATGGGGTCTTCGGAGAGTTCTGAAACGTGGATCAAACCTTCGATCTCATCATCGTCCAGCCGGGCAAAAGCTCCAAAGTTGGCCAGTTTGGTAATGGTGCCCTGTACCAAATGGCCCACAGAATACTTTTCTAGAACGAGGCTCCACGGTTCAGGCTGCAGTCGTTTGATGCTCAAGCCGATGCGACGTTTCCCCCGATCCACGTTCAGGACGTAGACATCTACCTCACCACCGACCTGAAGCACCTCCTTGGGATGGGACACACGCCCCCAGGATAGTTCAGAGATATGAACCAGACCATCAGCTCCACCCAAGTCAATGAAAGCCCCAAAGTTACACAGGCTGCTGACTCGCCCTCGACGTACATCACCTTCTTGGAGATCGTTTAATAATTTTTCTTTCTGTTGCCTGCGCCATTCTCGCATAGCCGTCCGCTCGGAAAGGATGAGACGGTTACGGCGTCGGTCTAACTCGATGATCTTGAGTTGCAACCGCTGACCGACCATCTTGGCCCAGTACTCCTCATTGCTTTGTGATTCTTCTTGGGGCTTTTGATACGGAGGCACCAGTTGAGAGGCCGGTACGAAACCCCGTACCTTGCCCAGGCGAACAATGAGACCTCCTTTGTTGTAGCCGCTTACTGGGGCTTCAAAACACTCTCCAGCTTCAAATATCTCCTGGGCAGCTTGCCAATCCTTTTCCAACTGGGCCCGGCCGAGAGAAAGGATAACGTTGCCATTCTTATCCTCGGGGTTGAGGACATAGACTGGCACTTCGTCGCCCACGCTGAGCTTCTCAATCGCTTCCGGGCCCATTCGCTCCAATTCACGGCTGGACACAACTCCTTCCGTTTTGGCGCCTATGTCAATCAGGATTTCGGTGGGGCTGGCACTGACGACCACTCCTTGTAGGATGTCTCCCCGCTGGAATGGCCTGTAGGCATAACTCTTTTCCAAGAGTTCCTCCATCGAATAGGTGCTGCTGTCTTCCTTTGTCTCCCTCCCTTCCTTTAGTAAAAGGACTTCCCCTTGGTCTTCCATTGAGATTTTTCCTCTCCCCTCGATTTGATTTACATTATACTCAATTTCGTCCCAAAAGGCAAACAGAGGCAATGTTGCTAAGGGCTTTGGCCACAGTGGGGACGTCTTCCACCAGTAACTGGAGAAGAGGAGCGCTCGTTCTTCACTCGGTGATGGCTATGGCCTCGATTTCCACCAGAGCACCGAGGGGCAGGGCGACCACTTCTACGGTCGAACGAGCTGGCGGATCTGAGGGAAAGAACTCGGCATAAACGGCGTTCATGACTTTGAACTGGCCCATATCCTTCAGGAAGACCGTCGTCTTGACCACGCGGTCCAGGGAACTGCCTGCCGCCTCCAGCACGGCTGAAAGGTTGGTCAGCACCTGGCGGGTTTGGGCAGCTACGTCACCTTCGATAAGCTGGCCCACAGCCGGGTTGATGGCTACCTGCCCAGCGGCAAAGACAAAATCGCCAACGCGAACCGCCTGGGAATAGGGTCCCACGGCTGCTGGCGCTTTATCGGTGGAAATGATCTCTCGCTTCATATCTTATATCCCTCCTCTGATTCAAGTTTCTTATTCCTCCACTAGGATGTCCACATAGGCCGTCATGCCCCAGCGCAGGCTCGCCCCCGCCCCTTCTTCCAGATCAATGGTCACGGTGTAGACAATGTCGCCGTGCCGCTCCTCGGCCATAGGGGCAATCTCCCTCACCCGGCCTCGCAGTTCCAGGTAAGGCAAGGCATCTACGCTGACCTCCACCTCCTGCCCCACGGTCACCCCGACGACATCTACTTCGCTCAAGTCGTCGGTCTCAACCTGAAGGGCGCTCAAATCGCCGATCATGAGCACCGGTGCGCCCACCATCACCGTCTCGCCCTCCTCGACCATCACTGCACCCACCGTGCCGGACAGGGGAGCGACGAGGACGGTTTTCTCCAGGGCGATCCGGGCTCCTTCCAGAGCCGTCTGCGCCTGCTGAACCTGCGCCTCGACCACGGCAATGTCCTCAGAGCGGGGCCCCTCCCTCAGCCTGACCAACTGGGCCTGCGCTTCTCCCACCTGCGCCTCAGTCACAGCGATCTCCTCTGCCGTGGCCCCTTTGATCAACCTCTGATAGCGTGCCTTGGCCACTTCGTACTGAGTGCTGGCTTCTTGCAACGTCAGAGCTTGTTGGGTCGCGCCGATCCCTGACTGCCACGAGATCTTGTCGTACTCCGCTTGCGCCAACTGCACGGCCGCCGCAGCAGCGTTCATGTCGGCCTTGGCTATGAGAATGTCCTCTTCTGTGGGTCCGGCCTTGATCTGGGCCAGCCTGGCCCGCGCCGTGCCCAGGGCTGCCTCGGCGACGGCAAAGTCACCGGCCGTGGTTCGGTTGGCCTTGGCCTGCACCAGTTGGGCCTGGGCCAGTTCCAGGGCGGCCTCAGCCTCGGCCACCCGCTGCTGCCAGTCGGTCTGGGCCAGGCGGGCCACCGTTTGACCGGCCTCGACCTTGTCGCCCTCGGATACCAGCCGTTCCACCAGCCGCCCCCCCACCTCAAAGCTCAGCGTGGCCTGTTTCACCGGCACGACCTTTCCCTCAGCAGAGACGATGTTTGTTCTGGGCGGTTGAGCAGCCGCCAGGGGAGGAGGTATCGGCGTGGGCGAAGCGCTTGAATTGCCTCCTGTCGAGGGCATGTCACAGGCAGTACTCGTCCAGAGTATCAAAACCAGAATGGCAAAAGTGGTGAGATGTTTGACTTTCATTTCATCCTCCTATCATTCCTCATTTCTTATTCGTAAGCCAAGCTTTCGCGGACGCTGACGCGGGTGGCACCTCGCGCCGGCAGCAGGCTGGCCACAACCGACAAAACAGAGACGATTACCAACCAGTACAAAGTCCCCAGCGGATTATATTTGTATACCAGCGAACCACCGAGCACAGCGCCCAGGGCAGCGGTCATCAACTGACCGGCCGGGATGCTGAACGGCAGGGCAATGAGCCAGCTTAACCAGCCTAAAGTCAGCCCCTCACCGATGAACAGGCCAGCGATGACCCCGGACGAAGAGCCGATGGCCCGCATCACCCCGATCTCGCGCCGCCGCTCCAGCACATTGAGCGTGATGACACCGCTCAGAGCCACACCGCCCACCGCGCCGATCACAACCGCCATGACCCCAAATAACGCGATGAACATCCTGAATTGGCCAACTATGAACTCTACAATCTGCGAGGACGTGTCCTGGCCGAAGGGAGCCTGAGGAGTTACCCCGATCTTTTTTTGGTCATAGTACTCCCGTAGGCCTCTGGCTATGGCTGCATCCGTTTCGGCGTCATCCCCCACCGTCTGTATCCAGATCGTATTTGCTTCGTTGGTGCTGTTGATCTCCTTCTGCAAGACGTCGCGCGGGACGTGGGCCGACCCCTCTATAACTGGGTCGAACAGCAAGCCGACGACCTGCCAATCCGATTCTCCCTTGAGGCCGTGGTCCAAGGTCACCCTATCGCCCAGGCCAACGCCAACATCGTCGGCCAGTATCTCGTTGAGCACCACCGCATGAGTATCACCCGGTTGCAACCATCGTCCTGCCCGCATCTGGGGGACATAAAGGTCCGTAGGCAAAGGAACCCCATAGACGCTGGCCGATGGGTCATCTTCCGATTCTTCCTGACCCGCGGGCCGTATTGTGGGGACATCCGTGGTCCACATCTCCACCGTTTTCACTCCAGGGTAGTTCAGGGTCATCTCTTCGACCTTGCTGACGCGCTGGGGATCCTCAAATTGGAGGCTGATATTAAAATTGAGCATTGAAAACAAAACGTCCTCAAAAGTATACCTGACCGATTCACCGACGCTCATAACCATCATGAAGATCAGGCCGCTCATCACCAGGGTG
>Ga0180438_10006484_pt1 | contig 15820 bp, 13 predicted proteins | sample SS_ome_12_FD_132455 | JGI IMG/M metagenome (GOLD analysis project Ga0180438, IMG submission 132455) | Hypersaline lake sediment archaeal communities from the Salton Sea, California, USA - SS_3_D_2 metaG | ecosystem: Environmental > Aquatic > Non-marine Saline and Alkaline > Hypersaline >...
ATGGTGGTGGGCACGCTGGCCGCCCTCTCCAAGGCCGTGCAACTCAGCGCCGAATACAGCAACGGCTACGGCACGGCGACCCAGCACGGGCGCGTCTGCCTGGAGCGGATCAGCCGCACCGTTAACGAAGCCACGGCCAACGAGCAGTTTCCCGGCTTCTTGGTGCTGGCCGAAGAGACCGGCGGATGGCGATTCCCGGACACGCTCGTGGTCTGGCATCCGCAACTCGCGCCGGCCGATCCGGATGGCCTTCCGCGGTTCGACGAGCTGGTGATCTACTGCCCCAATCCGGCCAGCCCCGGCCAGCTTCTGGAAATCACCGCGCCGAGCGACTCGCGGCAGGTGCCGGCGGCCGGCGATCTTGCCGCTTGGGCGGCGGCGGTCGAGTCGATTCGACAGTCGTCCGCCAGCCAGAAGATCCCGCTTACCGACCTGCTGCGGACCGCGCTGGTCGCGGATGCGTCCAGCGCGACGCTGCGGGGAGCGGTCCGCTTCGAGTCGCGGCTGCGACCGTCGCAAATCCAGTGGACTCAATATCAGAACGGCACGCTCGCCTGGGAAGACCTGCCTTGGGTGCAAGGGATCTACGGCTCCCAGACCGGGCTGCGGCAGGCTTGGCTGCGGATGGAACTGCAACTGCTGCCGAGCGAGGGCCTCTCGGGCGACGATCCGACGGACCAGCAGGCGACTGCCTTTCTCGGCTCGGCGGCCGTCTATTACGAGATGCATCGGTGAGGGTTGGGAGTTGGGAGTTGGGGCAGGAAATACAGGGATGGAGAAAGGGGACGTCAACGATGTGTGCAATTTTCCGCCTTCCGCTGAAAAAGCCGGCCGCCGCATCGCGCGGCGCGTGCCGATCCCTCGCTCCGGAAGTCTCGGCCCTCGATCTTGCCCCTTTCCGCGTCAACCGGCGGGGCACGGCCGTGCTGGTCGTGCTCTTGCTGATCTCGATCGCCCTGGCCATCTCCTACGCCACGATGCGTTCGCAGGCCACGATCGTCGAGATCCAGCGAAACGCCCACCTCGCCACCGACGCAAGGCAGGCCGCCATCACCGGCCTGACCGTCGGCCTGAAAAAGATGCACCAGGCCGACTGGGCCGGAGTGAACACGACGCTGAGCGGCTCGCTCGGCGCGGACGAGGGCTACGAGGTGACGTACGCGGCGGGCGACCCCTCCCTGGGCCAGGGGGACCCCGACTACGAGGATCTGCCTTATCGAGTCACCCTCACCTCGGTCGGTCGCGCCGCCGACCCCGCCGATCCCGCCCGAAAAACCAAGCACACCGCCCGAGCCGTGGTCCGGCTGGTTCCTCGCAAGCTGCCCGATGAGCCCGGCGACTGGGCCCGCATGCAGCAGTACGTGATCTACCAGACGAAGAGAGACCCATTCGAGATCGACCTCCCCTGCCAGCTTTCCGGGGCGATCCGCGTGCAACAAAAGTTGAAACTGGCCAGGCACTACCCCAACGACTCCGATGCCTGGTGGACCTATCTGGACGACTTGAACCGCATGCGGCGGAACAACCTGCCCGACTACCGGCCCGTCAACGGGCGCGTGGACTTGCCATTTGGGGAGCAGGACCTGATCGACCTCGTCGCCCTGCAATTACTCCTTGGTGTTCCGGCGGGCGATCTAAGCTCCAGAGAAGCCGCCTCCGACTGGATCAAGCCGGCCGCGCTGGCAAACTACCGGATCTATCAGGGCGGGCCGGTGTACACGGTCGCACTCCTGCCCGGCACCCTGGAAAACACGATCCTTGAACCCGACCCGCTCGCCAACCCGCTCGGTCTCTACTACCGCGACGGCAACCTCGATCTCGGCAACAACGTCACCATCCGGGGCACGTTGTTCTGCAAGGACGAAATCCGGGTGGTGGGCACAGAAGTGCATTTCAAGCCGGTCGACCTGCCTGACCTCTACGGTGAAGACAAGGCCGTGCGGCTTCCGACGGCGACTTGCCAGAGATTCAAGGTCAAGCCGACGGCCGGCGGAAGCCTGACGGGGCTCCTGGCCGTGTTCGGCGAACTGGAGATCGAGAAGGGACCGGAGAGCACGTCGTTTGCCATCTCCGGGCGGGTGATCACGCGCGCGCTCGCTTTCCGCGAGCGCGAGCCGTGGAACACGCTCAACTGGAAAGACTACTACAATCAATTCGACGCCTACCTCGACGAGATCTCGCCGGCGGTGGCATACTTTCCGAAGTGGATGGGCGATCGCGGCCGCGACCCCACGCCGCGCCTGACGATCCGGCCCGACGCCGCGCCGGTCCGGTACCATTGGCACAACCCCTACATTCCCATCTACCTCCCCCATCCTAACGACGCCACGGAGCTGGAGCCCAACAACCCCGGGCTCCGCTGGGATTTGCTCCAGTGGAGTAGTGGTTAGTGGATAGTGAGTAGTGGATAGTGAGTGGTTAACGGGGAGTGGCGGGTTGAGAGCGACGTGAGGCGCGCGGCAAGTCCTCGTCTCGGCCCCCGACTCCCCAGGTCCTGAACCCTGGACCCCGAACCCTGAACCCTCTCTAAAGGAGCCAACCATGCCCCAACGCCTCCCCTGGCCCTTGGCACTGGCCGCCGGGGCCCTCTGCTGCTGCGTGCTAAGCTTCTATCGGGCCACGGACGCGGCGCCGCCGGCAGACAACCTGCCGTTCGCCAACCCGGTCCAGCAGCGGATGGACATGATCGTCGAGCTCAAAGCGATCCATGCCCTTTTGAAGGAGCAGAACGCCCTCCTGAGGGAGCAAAACGATCTACTGCGGTCGCCGGCAGCCGGCGCAACGCCGAAGGCTCCGGCGCAACGCACAGGACGCTAGAGTTCCTGCAAACCGGAAAACCAAAGCGTATGGGTCGGTCACCGTGCGATGCGTCCCACGGGCCGCAGCCCCGGAGCTTCACTACCCTCTACCGCCTATCCACCATCCACTATCCACTACCCACCATGTCTCGCCGCCGCCAAGCAGCCGGGTTTTCGCTGATCGAGATCTTGCTGGTGATCTCGATCATGGCGATCGTGGCAGGCCTGGTGTTGCCCGCCAGCGACCCGAGCATCCACGATCAGCTCCAGTCGGCGGCGAGAATCGTGGTCGCCGATCTTGCTTACGCCCGCAGCCTCGCCGTGACGCACAACAGCAGCTACCGGATCGATTTCGAGCTTGCCGAGAACCGCTACGTGCTCCGCCACAGCGGCGCCGAGGCGGCCTTGGACGTGCTGCCCCAGAGCCCCTGGCGGAACCCCGAGGATCGCCCGGATGAGCACGTCGTCGACCTGGACGAGCTGCCCCACGTGGGCATCGCGGCCCGGATCGCCGCGGTGGCCGAGGCTGGTAGCCTCCTCCGCCCGGTGAACAACGTCGAGTTCGGACCGCTGGGCGAAGTGACCCGCCCTGCCTACACGGTTATCTGGCTTGGCGGCGGAAAGGGGCACTCGCAACGCTATGTTGCCGTATACGTAAATCCGGTGAGTGGGCTGGCGACGATCGGCTCCTACACGGCCGAGCCGCCGCCGGGCGCGGTTGCCGTCGCCCACTCCGACTGACGCCGCAACCGCTTGATGCCGAGAAACCGAACAGCACACGGGATCGTTTGATGGTAAGTTGGCCGGTCAAACGCCGCTACAGCCCGATCGGGGTCGACGTGGGCGCAAGCAGCCTGAAGCTTTTGCAGCTTGACGCCGACCACACCCGCGTCCACGAAGCCGCCCGCTGGGACCTGTCCGCCGCCCCCAAGGCCGCCGCCGCGGAGCGGCTGGCGGAAGTCGTCGAGGCGATCCGCGCCGCCCGCCAGGGCCGCGATTTCCGCGGCCGCGACGCGGTCTTCTCCATCCATTCCAGCGACCTGTTCGTGCAGAACCTCCGCGTGCCGCAAGCCAGCGGCGGCGAGTTGACCCGCACCGTCTGCGCCGAGGCGGCCGGGCGGCTTCCTTTTGCCGGCGACGAGGCCGTAATCCGCTACCTCGAAGCGGCCGACGTCCGCCAGGGCGACGCTCTGCGGCGCGAGATCATCCTGCTGGCCGTGCACCGGCCGGTCGTCGAGCGGACGATAGCGATCGCCGAACAGGCCGGCCTCCGCCCCGTGGCCGTCGACGTCGAGCCGGCCGCCTTGCTCCGCTGCTACGCCCAGCAGTTCCGCCGCGGCCAGGACCAGGGCCAGTGCGCGATGTTCGTCAACGTCGGCAGCTCACGGACGGCCGTGGTCATCGCCCGCGACTTCGACCCCATGTTCGTCAAGTACGTCGACGTCGGCGGGCGGCAGTTCGACGAGGCCGTCGCCGAGCAGTTGCACATGAGCCTCTCCGACGCGGCCGCCCTGCGGCGGCACAACGGCGACCGCCGCGCCGACCGCCGAGATCCGGAAGTCGCTCGCAGCATCGCCGAATCGATCCGGTCCGTCCTCGACCGCCTCGCCGGCGAGCTGTCGATGTGCGTCCGCTATTACAGCGTCACCTTCCGCGGCCAGCCGCTCTCGCGGATCGTGGTCGGCGGAGGCGAGGCCGGCCAGACGCTGCTGGAATGGCTCCAGCAGCGGTTCGACGCGCCTTGCGAGATGGGCGATCCTCTGCGGAGCTACCACAAGAGCGCTTTGCCCGGTCGCCAAGGACAATGGGACGTGGCCGCCGGCCTGGCCCTGCGGGAGGTGAAATAGACGAAGCCCACGCTTCTCGAAGAAACCCTCCACTGGCAATCCTGTACCCTTCTTCATCCCCCATGCACGACATCGACTTCCTGCCCGCCGAATACCGCCAGAAGCATGCCCAGCGGCACGCGCAGCCGTGGCGGGTCGTCGTGGTGGCGTCGTTTGCCCTGGTGATCGCCGCCTCGGCGGCCGCCCAGCATCGCCGCCGCTCGCAGTTGGAGGAGCGGCTGGCGGAAATCCTGCCACAGTACGACGCGGTCGTGGCAAGCAACGAGGACCTCGGGAAGCTTCACGTTCAGCTCCAGCAAACGCGGGCCGAGGCTGAGTTGTACGCCTACCTTGGCCACCGCTGGCCGACAACGCAGATCCTCGACGCCCTGCTGGCCCCCTTGCCCGACGAAATCACCTTCCAACGACTGGAAATCCGCCCCGAGTCGCCCGCCGGGCGGCCGGCCGGCGGCCCGACGTCGCGGGAAGATCGAGAAGCCGAGGCGCAGCGATTGGCCACCCTCCCGCCCGCGGCCTTGGACCTCGAAGAACTCCGCGGCCGCTGCGACGGCAAGGAGACGCTGGTCACCATCAGCGGGCTGACCGACGATAGCGGGGCGCTGCACCGCTACCTGGGCGATCTGGCCCGCCAGGAACTGTTCTCCAAGGCGGAACTGGACACGATCGAGAGCGACGCAGCGGCGGGCGAGACGCCGCCGCGACTTCGCTTCCGCGCCACGCTGGTCGTCCGGCCCGGCTACGGGCAGCCCGGAGGCCCAACGGCCGAGACGCCACCCGCGCACGGCGCGATCAACCACCCGACCACGTAGACGCCGGGCAATCCCCCCATGAAGCCAAAAAACTCTCAGAACACCTGGCTGGCGACGCTCGCCGCCGCGGGGCTCGCCCTGGCCTACCTGTTTCTCGTGTTCTTGCCGAAGCAGCGGGCCATGCAAGGGCTCAGCGAGGAGCTGGACCAGAATCGGCAATACGTGGCCACGGCGGGCTCGGTGGCCGCGGCGATGGAAATCGCCCACGGCGAGCTGGAGCGAACCCGCGCCTTCAACGCCGGCTGGAAGAACGCGGCCCCGCCAGAGGCGGAGTTGGCCGGGCTGTTCGGCAAGGTGAACGCCTTGGCCGGCGCCTGCGGCGCCACGCCGCTGAGGTTCGACCCCGACCCGACCGTGAAGATGCAGACGGTCCGCCTGGTTCCGGTAGCCGTGGGATGCACCGGCACGTTCGGGCAGATTGCGGGGTTCCTGCTGGAACTGGAGAACCTGCCGCAGACAATTTGGGCCGAGAGCCTTCAACTTGAGGTGAGTGGGAAACCTGGGGATTCTGTGAAGTGTGAGATTGATTTGACCATTTTTGCCGATAATCCGGTTGATTCGGATCAGGTAAATCTTGCTGGATAACCGATAAAGGAGGAGGCGGACCTTCAGCGGAGAGTCTCCGCCTCGGTCCGCCGGGCGACATCGTGAGCTTGAACAAGCTGACCAGACGGCTGCGTCGCGAGATCCGATCCAGTCCCAAGAAAGCCGCGGCCTTGGGGCTGCTGCTGTTGGTAGCGGTCTACTATTGGGTGCCACTGTTGAAGGGGACGATCGCCAACGAAGACCAAGCCGTGGCGACGGCGGCCGAGTTGCCGGAGCCGGGATTCCCTTCGGTCGCTATTGCCCGGCCGGGACCGCAGCTCGAGGCGACCGCCGCCGCCGCGGCTCCGTCCTACGGCTGGGAAGATCTCGTGAGGTGGTCGAGAGAGGACGCGGCAACACGCCCGGCAGAGACGCTGATCCAGAGGCGGGACCCGTTTCAGCCGGTCCGGACGGAGATTGCGGAGGTCGACAGTGCGCCGAAAGAAGAAGCGCCCGTCCAGCCGCTTGTGACCCCCGAGAAGCTGGGAATGAAGCTTTCCGGCACGGTCGTAGGCAAGGGCCGGAAGGTGGCGGTGATCGACGGCAAGGCATATGCCGAGGGGCGGAGCGTGCAGTTGTTTCAGGACGGCCGGGTGATCGACTTCAAGTTGACCGAAGTGCACCCAGAGCGGATCGTCCTGGAGCAGCTCGGCGAGCGGTTCGAATTGGAGATAAAGAAAGGGGCTAGAGACTGGGGGCCAGGGACTGGGAACTAGGGGCTCGGGGGCAGCGATCGACCACTACCCGGCCAATATTCACTACTCACCACCCACTTTATCCGGCGTCACGGAAGACCCATGATCTTTTCACGCCTCACTCTGCTGGGCACCTTCGGGGCGGCGGGAGTCGCCTTGGCCATCTGTTTCGGACTGTCCCCCGAAGAGCCGCAGGGCGGCCGGGCGACGCGGCAGCGGGCGCAGTGGTCTCTCGTGGCCCCATCGCCGAATCACGTCGACTCCGAACCCGCAGCGGTCGATGCACCGACGACGGCCGAGCCGCAGCCGCCGGACACGGTGCCGCCGGCCGGCTCCGCGTCGGCTTTGGCCCAACTGCCGGAGATAACGCCCCCCCCGACTCCCGTCTTGGTGGAGCCCCTGCCGGCCCATACCTATCAGGTCACGCAACCGCAGGCCGACGATCGGCTGCTGAAGGTCATCGAGTACCTGGCCGATCGGCTCCGGGCGGAGCCGGCGGCTCCTTTGCCGACGGCCGCCGAGCCGGCGCCCGAGACCGAGCCGCTGCCCCTGCCTGAGGAGCCGCCTGCTGCCGAGGCCCCGTTGCCGCCCGTGCCGCCGAGCCCGGAGATCAGCCGTCCGGACCCGGCCGCCGGCGACGGGCGGCTGCGGATGCAGTTCTCCGGCAGCGACATCCGCGAGGTGCTCGACGCCTTGGCGGCGGCGGGCGACCTCAACATCCTCGCCAGCAACAGCGTCCAGGGGACCGTTTCGGCCACGCTCAACAACGTGGACATCGACAGCGCTCTCGGGGCAATCCTCAACTCCACCGGCTTCATCGCCCGCCGCGAAGGGAACTTCATCTACGTCGGCACGCCGCAGGATTTCGAGAGCCTGGAGCAATCGCTGGACACGATCGGCACCAGGGTTTACCGGCCGAACTACGTCACGGCCGTCGAGCTGCAAGCGCTGGTGCAGCCGCTTTTGACGCCCGCCGTGGGAGTCGTCGGCGTCTCCTCGCCTTCAGAGCAGGGCATCGCCAGCGACGGCACGAACGCCGGCGGCGACGACTTCGCCGGCAGCGACGTCGTGCTGGTCAGGGATTACGAGGCGGTGCTGGCGCAGGTGGACCAGGTCGTCTGCGAGATCGACACCCGCCCGCTCCAGGTGGCCATCGAGGCGATGATTCTCAGCGTCAAGCTTTCCGACGGATTCGAGTTCGGGGTCGACTTCGAGCTGCTGCGGAACAAGGAGCACGTCCGCCTCGGCTGGGGAGACCCCTTGGACTCGCTGAGCAAATTCGCCTTTGGCAGCGGCCTGAAATTCGCCTTCCTGGACGACAGCCTGGGCGCGTTCCTGAACGCCCTGGAAACCATCGGCGACACCAACGTGATCGCCACGCCCCGCCTGATGGTCCTCAACAAGCACCGCGCCGAGATCCTCATCGGCGAAGAGCTGGGCTACATCAGCACCACGATCACCGAAACCAGCTCCTCGCAGAGCGTCGAGTTCCTCGAAGTCGGTGCCCAGCTTCGCTTGCGGCCTTACATCTCCTCGGACGGGCTGATCCGCATGGAGGTCCATCCGGAGCTGTCGAGCGGATCGGTCGAAGTCCAGAACAATTTCACGCTCCCCAACAAGGAAACCACCCAAGTCACCACCAACATCATGGTCCGCGACGGCTGCACCGTGGTGATCGGCGGGCTGATGCGGGAAGAGCTGAAGACGACGGCCTCGCAGGTGCCCTTTTTCGGCAGCCTTCCGCTGGTGGGCGTGGCCTTCCGCAACAAGAATGAGGAAATCGAGCGGCGTGAGATCATGGTGCTGATCACGCCCCACATCGTCTATGAGCCCGATACGTGCGAGGAAGGCGACACGGCCGCCGCCGAGTTCCATCGCCGCCAGGCGACCTACGCCGAGAAGATGAGCCCGCTCGGCAAGCGCTCCGTCGCCCGAAGCTACTTCCGCAAGGCGCAGCAGGCATGGGCGGCGGGCGACCGGCGGGCGGCGATGCGGTTCGCCGAGCTGGCCGTACACTTCGACCCGCTCAATCGGGCGGCCATCGACTTGCGATCCACCATCTGGCTGGGTGAAGCGGAGGGCGAGCACACGCTCGACGGCCCACCACTCGTCGCAGTCGAACCGCCGCTTGACGGGGGCGGCCAAATCGCGCCTTGGGTGCTGGACGATCTCGAGCGTCTGCCGGCCGCCGCGCCTCCGCTGCCTCAACACCCCCTCGATCCGGGCGTGCCCGGACGCAAACACGACGTCGAGCGGCCGAGGAAACTGCAATGAGAGGGTTCAGGGTTCAGGGTTCAGGGTTCGGGGTTTGCGGCTCGGCGTTCGGAATTCGGCAGATCCCGGGGGCGACCCGGCAGGGGACTGCTCTGCCCGGCGTTCGCGCTCGCGTTGCCGCCGCCGTCTTGATCGCCGCGACAATCGGGGCGTGCGGCGGCTGCGGCACGACGAGGCCGTCGCTGGCAACGCTGCCGGACGTGGCCGCCGATCGCAGGCAGCGCCACGACGAGGCATTCCGCCAATTCGTCGAAAGCCGTGACCAGGCCGAACTCGAAGCCGCGCGGGCTTCGTGGCTCGAAGGCGACCACCGCACGGCCGTCAAACGGCTCCGCCAGATCGTCGCTCGCAGCCCCGACAGCGTCGGGGCCCAACTGTTGCTGGCCGAATTGCTGCTGATCGACGGCCGCCCCGAAGAGGCAGTCGACGTCCTCGCACCGGTCGCCGAAGCCCATCCGGAGAACGTTCGCGTGCAGCAGACGATGGACTTGCTCCTGGAGGAGTTGGGCGAGCACGTCTCACCGAGCCTCAGCCGAATCGAAGCGGAACGCCGGCCCACGGCCCTGATGCCGCCGGCAGCCACCGTTCTGCCGTCGCAATTGCTGGCTTCGTCTGCTGACGGATGGCTTCCCGATCTGCATGTCCCGGCACCGCACGACCCTATGGCCGTGCCGGCTCGTTTCGAGGCGCCCGCCGAGGGCGCCAAGGCTGTCGGAAGCGCCGCAGCCGCCGATGATAGCGACGGGAACAAACGATCCGATTCTGCCGATCGTGCACCTTGGCAAGCCCTGATCGCCGACGGCTGCGGGGCGCTGGCGGCGGGCGACGCGGAGGCGGCACGGAGCCATTTCCAAAAGGCCGTCGCCCTCGAACCGGACAACCCGCAAATCCCGCTCTCTGCGGCCGTGGCGGCACTTCGGCACGACCACCCCGTGCTGGCAATCGAGCTCTTGGAGCCGATCTGCGACGGGACTTCCGGATCGGCGAGCAGGTGGCGGGTGTTGGGGGCGGCGCACTACCGCCAGGGGGACTTCCAAGCGTCTCAAACTGCTTTGGAGCAAGCCCTTTCGTTGGACAAGGGCAATGCCTTGTCCTACTTTTTAATGGGCTTGACGTTGTCGAAGCTCGGTGAGCCGGAAGCGGCCGAACGGCACTTCCGGCAGGCCGAGCGACTCGACCCCCGATACGCCTTGCGGCGTTAGCTGCTCGGCCCGTCACGGATGGGCCAGCGCCGGGCGGCTCCCGAGGCCGCCGTCTTGCAACGGATCTTGCGTAGGGGGCGCGGGCAGGCCGCATCGTGCCGTTGTTCGACCCTTCACCGCTGCGCTGAGAATGACTCGATCCTGCCACCGCATGCTGGCTGCTTTCGCCTTAACGTCGGTCGGGCTATGGACGCTCGGCTTTGCAGCCGCCTTGGTCTGGTCCGGCGGCCAGAGCTGGCCGCTTGCCGCCGCGGTGGCGGCTGCCGGGTTGGCGCTGGCCGCCGCGGCCACGGTTCTGCCGTCAAGGGCGCTTTGCCGCCAGCGGCTTGCCGTCCAGCGGCATTTCGACGCCCTCTGCCAGCTCGGTCCCGAAGACTTCCAGCTCGCCGGCAGGGTCGACAAGGTCCCGCCGCTGGCGGCCAGCGACCCGTGGCGGGCGGTGGCCGAGCGGGTCCGCGCCAAGCTGGCCGACGACAGCCAACAGCTTCAGGAGCTCAAGCACGCCCAGGCCGCCGTCGAGATCCGCTCGCGGCGAGCGGCGCAGAAGTGCGAGCTGATCAAGTCGATCCTTGCCGGGCTGAGCGACCCCGTCCTCGCCGTCGACGACTTCGACGAACTGATCCTGGCCAATCCGGCCGCCGAGGACTTGTTGGGCTTCAAGGCCGAAAGCACGGAGCAGCGGGCGCTGGGTCGGCTCGTCCGCTGCCAGAAGCTGATCGAGCTTCTGACCTCGACCGCCCGTCGCAAGACCGCCTCCAGCCGCAGCGACGAGATCGAGATCGTCGACGCCCAAGGGTGCTCGCAGTGGTTCCGCGCCAGCGCGGTCAAGCTGCCCTGCCCGTCGGGCGGCGATGCCCCCTCTCGCGGCGGCGCCGTGGCCGTCTTGCGCGACATCGGCCAGCAGAAGGTCCTTCAGAAGCGGAACGCCGAATTCGTCTCCAGCGTCAGCCACGAGATGAAGACCCCCCTGGCCGGCATCAAGGCCTACGTCGAGCTCTTGGCCGACGGCGAAGCCGAAGACGAGGAAACCCGCGAAGAGTTCCTTGCGGTGATCAACGGCCAGGCCGACCGGCTCCAACGGCTGGTGGACAACCTCTTGAACCTCGCCCGCATCGAAGCCGGCGTGGTGCAGGTGAACAAACAGAACCAATCGCTCAACGAGATTCTCGAAGAGTCGCTGGGCGTCGTGCAGCCGGCGGCCGAGGCCAAGCGGATCGAGCTGGCCGGCGAGCTCAGCCCGCTCTACCTCGGCGTGCTCGCCGATCGCGACATGCTGCTCCAGGCGGCCATCAACCTCCTCTCGAACGCAGTCAAGTACACGCCCGAAGGCGGGCGCGTCGCCCTGCGGAGCCGGCTGGCCGGCGACGAGGCGACCTTCGAGGTCGAGGACACCGGCGTGGGGCTGAGCGAGGAAGACAGCCGGCGGGTGTTCGAGAAGTTCTATCGCGTGAAGAAGGACAAGGACATGGCCTCCGGCACCGGCCTGGGGCTGCCGCTGGCCAAGCACATCGTCGAGGACGTCCACGGCGGTCGGCTGACGCTTCGCAGCACACTGGGCACGGGCAGCACGTTCATCGTTGGCCTGCCCCGCGCCGGACAAATGACCTAGAAGCAAAAGTTGCCCCAGTGATTCATCTCAGTCAAAGCGACGGTTTGGGTGCCACTGCTGGCTCGTCCAGCAGTGCTGGAGCACGGTTGCATAAGCCAATCGTGGCACCCGTGCGTGAACGCCCGGAATCCCACGTCCCGCTAAATCTGAACCCTGGACCTCTAACGCCCTGCCAAGCCAAGGGGACCGGCGCCGAGCCTGTGCTTCTCCGGTTCCACTAGCCCTGACGAAGGCGAAGCGCCGGTCCCCATGTCTTGGCAGAGATTCAAGGCGGCGGAGAAAGCAGATAGTGAGTAGTGGATAGCGACGGGGGGATAGGAAGCCTTTCCCTGCAATGCACGATCGATCCGAAGACCCGATTGCCGGTTTGCGATCCCGATCCTCAATCCCCGGACCCTGACGACCATGACGCGAAGCATCTTGCTCTGCGACGACGACGTCCACATCCTCCGCGCGGCGGAGTTCAAGCTGCGCCGGGCGGGCTATGATGTCCGCACGGCCGGCGACGGCCAGGAAGGCTGGGAGATGATCCAAAGCCAGCCGCCCGATCTGCTCGTGACCGACTGCCAGATGCCGCGGCTGGACGGTTTCGGGCTGACGCGGCGGGTCCGCGAAAACCCGGTCACCAGCGACCTGCCGGTGTTGATGCTGACCGCCAAGGGGTTCGAGCTGGACCATGACGCGGTGGCCGCCCAGTGGAACGTCACCGCCGTGATATCCAAGCCCTTCTCGCCCCGCGAGCTGCTCAAGCAAGTCGACGCCGTCCTGAATCAACAACCCCAGGCAACCAGCCCCTAGCGCTCAGCCCCTCAACCCATGAACCTTCCCACCGAGATTTTCGGCCAGGTCATCGTTGCCCACACGCCGGACGAGCTCGGCTCCGATCAGACCGAGGGGCTGGAAAACTACCTTGCCGGCCTGGAGCGGAATCACGTCGTGCTCGATCTGGACAACACGGAGATGATCAACAGCCGCGGGCTGACTTCGCTCTTGGACGGCCAGGACAGGCTCCGCGAAGAGGACGGCGAGCTCAAGATCGCCACCACCAACGCCACCAACCGGAAGATCCTGGAGATCACGCGGCTCGATCAGCAACTGGAGGTCTTCGACAGCGTCATCGACGCGGTCAAGAGTTTTCAGTGAGCGAGGAGTGAATGGTGGTTAGTGAAAGCCGGGTGGTCGGCACGAATCGCCACTCTCCAATCCCCCGAATTCTGAACCCTGAACCCTGAACCCTGAACCCTGAACCCTGATTCCTCAACCCTCCCATGTCCACCGCCAGCACGTCGCGACGCCTGGGTGATCTGCTCGTCGGCAAGGGCTACATCACCGCCGAGCAGTTGGCTGCGGCGCTGGAGCACCAGCGGCAGGGGGGGCGAAAGCGGCTGCTGGGCGAGATCCTCGTCGACGAGCAGTTCTGCTCGGAAGACCACATCGTCGAGTGCCTGGCCGCCGAGTACGGCGTGCCGTACGCCAAGCTCGACGCCCGGCTGATGGACCTCGACGTGGTCGACGTCCTGCCGCGGGAGTACATCGAAGAGAACCTCGTGCTGCCGCTGTTTATTGTCCGCGGCATGCTGACGATCGCGGTGAGCGAGCCGGCCAACTTGTTTCTGCTCGAGGAGATCCGCAGCCTTCTCGGCAAAGAGAACCTCCAGGCGCAGATCGTCGCCGCCACGTCCAAAGACATCCGGCGGATGATCACTTCGCTGCCCAACAGCAAGGTGTTCGTGATCGACGACATCATCGAGGACTCGCAAGGGGCCGACGTCACGCTTATCGAGGACGCCATCGAGGACATCGGCGACGTGGAGGAGATCGCCGGCCAGTCGCCGGTGATCCGGCTGGTGAACTACGTGATTTTCAACGCGGTCAAAGAGGGAGCCAGCGACATCCACGTCGAGCCGGCCGAGCGGTGCCTGCGGCTTCGTTACCGCGTCGATGGCCGCCTGCACAAGGCCCTGGAGGTGCCCCGCCACCTCCTCGGCGCGGTCACCAGCCGCATCAAGATCATGGCCGGCATGGACATCAGCGAGCGGCGGCTGCCCCAGGACGGCCGCGTCAACGTGCTCTTGGAGGGCCGCAAGATCGACCTCCGCGTGAGCACTTTTCCCAGCTCGCGGGGCGAGAAGACCGTGATCCGCGTGCTGGACACCAAGACCATCTCGCTCAACCTCGAAGACCTGGGCTTCGCCGAGGACGTCCTCGCCGAGTTCCGGCGGAACATCCGCGCCCCCAACGGCATCATCCTCGTCACCGGCCCCACCGGCAGCGGAAAATCGACCACGCTCTACGCGGCGCTGAATGAAATCAGCTCGATGGAGAACAACGTCTGCACGGTCGAGGACCCGATCGAGTACCACCTGCCGCTGATCAACCAGTTCCAGGTGCAGGAGAAGATCGGGCTGACGTTCTCCAAGGCCCTGCGGACGCTCCTGCGGCAGGACCCCGACGTCGTCATGGTCGGCGAGGTCCGCGACGAGGAGACCGCGCGGACCGCCATCCAGGCCGCGCTGACCGGGCACCTCGTCTTCAGCACGCTCCACACCAACGACGCCTCCAGCGCCATCACGCGGCTGGTGAACATGGGCGTCGAGCCCTACCTGATCGGGGCGGCGCTGAACATGGTCCTGGCCCAGCGGCTCGTCCGCCGCATCTGCGCGAAGTGCCGCCAGACCTACGAACCCGCCCGCACGCTCCGCAAGGCCCTGGAGCGGATGGGCTACCGTTTCGAGAACTTCTACCGCGGCGTGGGCTGCCGCAGTTGCCGCAACTCGGGCTTCAAGAGCCGCATCGGCGTCCACGAGCTTCTGGCAATCGACGACCGCATCCGCGACGCCATCGCCTCCGACCCCGACCTGGGAAACCTGCGGCGGATGGCCGCCACCGCCGGCATGATCGACCTCCGCTCGGACGGCTTCCGCAAAGTCCGCGAAGGCATCACCACCGTCGAGGAAATCCTCCACGTCGTCGGAGAGATTAAGGACTGAGGGTTGAAAAAGAGGTTGAGAGTTGAGGGTTCAGGAATTGGGAACTGGAGATTGGAATCCCGGCCAACTACCCACTAACCACTTGCCATGAACTTCCAATACCGCGTTCGCGATCCGCTGGGCAACGTCCACCAGGGCACGCTCGACGCGCCCTCGGAAGACGACGCCACCCAGCAACTCCGCCGCGACGGCTTCCAGGTGCTCTTGCTGGAAGAGGCTGACGAGGCTCCCGGCGGGTTGTTCCACCGCGTCGCCCGAAGCGAGATCATCTACGCCACCAGCCAGTTGGCGATCATGGTCGACACCGGCATCACGCTCTCGGACGCCTTGGGAGGCATGCTCACGCAGGAGAAAAACCCCGCGCTCGCAAGCGTGCTGGAGGATCTGAAGAGCTCGGTCGAGGGGGGTGAGGATTTCTCCGCCGCCCTGGCCCGGCACCCCAAGCTGTTCGACCGCACCTATGTCTCGCTGGTCAGGGCGAGCGAGGCCACCGGCTCGATGGGTTCGATGCTGGACCGCATCGCCGCCTATCTCCGCAAACAGTTGGAAACCCGCAGCAAGGTCCGCGCGGCCATGGCCTATCCGACGGTGATGATGGTCCTGGCGGTGGCGGTGACCGTATTCCTGTTGACCTACATCCTTCCCAAGTTCACGCCGCTTTTCAAATCCAGAGGCACCGAGCTGCCGGCACCGACGAAGCTGATGATGGCAACGTCCGACGTCATGCTGGGCTACTGGTATTTCTGGCTCGGCGGGGCGGTCGCCCTGGTCGTCGCCTATCTCGTCGCCGCGCGGACCGACCCCGGCCGGCGGCTCTTGGACCTCGTGAAACTCCACCTGCCGATCCTCGGGCCGATCTTCCGCAAGGTGACCATCAGCCGCAGCATCCGCACCCTCGGAACGATGCTCGCCAGCGGCGTGCCGATGCTCGACGGGCTGCGACTCTGCGGCGAAGTGTCCGGCAACTACCACTACGAGCGGCTCTGGGAACACGTCCGCGACCAGGTGACC
>Ga0180438_10006487_pt1 | contig 15816 bp, 6 predicted proteins | sample SS_ome_12_FD_132455 | JGI IMG/M metagenome (GOLD analysis project Ga0180438, IMG submission 132455) | Hypersaline lake sediment archaeal communities from the Salton Sea, California, USA - SS_3_D_2 metaG | ecosystem: Environmental > Aquatic > Non-marine Saline and Alkaline > Hypersaline >...
CTGGTGGTGGCGAAGTAGGGAGATGCCCCCGGAACAGGGCGTCGACTGCACAGACCAGCGACCGATGTCGGCGTTGGCCGGTGGGTGCATCATGCTGATGGCGAAGAGGAATATCTGACCATATACTTCTCTGAAGATGTCAAAACACAAGATCTGACCCCAGACCCCCCCAGAGCGCTCATCCGCAACAGGAAGAGAGAACGGCACTTGGACGATCTTGTTGACATAACCCTGCGCCATAACGTCTCCGTAGTGGTCTCTTAGCATTGCGTGCGTCCGCTCCGGATCGAATGCGAGAACGTACGTTGTGTTCGCGAAATCTGCATTCAGCCGTATCAATCGGAGAATAAGAGCTACCTGGTCAGGCTCCAGACGATCCAGGTCATCGACGAGCACAATCAGTCGGGCTTGTGTATCGATTATGAGCCGATCGATTTGCCCCTTGACATCTGCCAATGCCTTCTTTCCCGCCTTGCGTTTGAGAAGTCGCCCGATGGGAGAGAGCACAGATGAGATGATCCCGGCAGCCTGAAGCCCGGGGATGGCTGCGAGCGGCATCAGGAGAACGGCGAGGCTCTCAAGCGCCTCTCCGATCTCTTTGGCGGTTTCTCCTGAGATGCCTCCCGCGAGCTTGAGTCGAAGCTCGCGGAAGAACATGCTGATGAGCTGCTCAAGCGTCGTGTAATTCCACGGGTCGAAGCGGACTACAGCTGTCCATTCGTCGTCATCGTTCTTGCTTTCCGCACGCACGTGCTGCTCAACGAGGTTCAGCAGAGAGGTCTTGCCTGTCCCCCAACTACCGGTCAGTCCGTAGACCATGCATTCGTTTGTCGTCCGACTGAGGAGGTGTTCCGCGATTCGCTTTGCGAGGCGGTCACGATTCAGCCGATCTTCGCTGGAGTCTCCCGTGGGCGTGTCAGGTAGATGCGGGAGGGCCGGGCAGCCGCTACTCGCCATGTTCCGCCACCTCCTTGGGGGGATGGATGTGCGGGGGCCAGTTGGGGGGCTTGGGGTGGCCGGGTTTCCACTCGGGGAGGGGGAGGAAGTTGCCGTGTTCGTCGGCGGGGGGGCCGGGAGGCGGATCGAGGAGGGTCTGGTAGGGTTCACCGGTGTCGATGGCGTGCTGCATGCGGTCGTAGATGTCGAGGATCTGGAGCTTCGTGCGAAACTCGCCGTACTTCTCCTCGTCCTTCCGCTTCACGATGGGGAAGGTCTCCATCATGTAATCAACCGCGTCGCGAGGCGTGGGGAAGTACTCCAGAAGCTCCTTTGAGCCTTGCTTCTTCCACTCTTGAGGCGTTCCGAGGTAAAGATGAAAGAAGGCTGCGTCGAGTTCGCAGCGAATCAAGAATCGCCGATGCGCATCCCAAGCAAAGGGAGGAGCAACGTACTGGTTTTCAGCAGCCATGCCGTTCAGGTCCCACGACGTGTAGGTGAGCTCCAGTGTGCGCCGTAACACCCAAACCCATGTGGATTCCCCATTGCGGGCCCAAAGACAAGCTTCCGCTATTGCATGCGGAGGAATGACCGGGAGCTGTTTCAGAGCGAAGAAGCTCATCTGGATGCCGCCGATACTTTGACGTGCTGCGAAGTCGAGCGCAAAGGAGTTGAGGAGTGCTAACAAGCAAGGAGCTGGGACTGCCCGCGCCACACCAAGGATTGGCAGTTTGATTGAGGCAGGCACTCTCGGTATCACAGATGCAACGACCGTCCTCACATCTGTTGATCGAGCAACGTCACGATAGGCCAGAAACCAGTCGCGCGAGTAGTCGTACTTCTCAAGCAAATGCTCAAAGAACCTGGACGACACTGCATAGCGCGGCGTTACTCGAGCCAGCGGGTCTCGCTTCTCCTCAAGAGAGAACTCTTGGACAGAGCCGTCAGACGAGTAGGTCGCGAATCGGTGATCGAATGCGTGAATCAGCTTGCTCTCATAAACTGGCAGTAGGGCCCAATCTCGATTGGGTGGCGGTGTATCTGCCCTTTGGGCCCAGAGAATGAGTTCATCTGAGTGGTCCCCGTAGTGAACCAGCCGCAAGTAGAACACACCCCAGTGATTCGACTCGGCGCTCTCGTCGCGAACTAGGACCGGTACCCTCCGGTAAATCTGCTTCGTCAGCGCCGCAGCTTGACCACTACGGAACAGCGGGCATGTGTGAGTATTGGGATTCAGCAGTGCGATCTCGGCAGCCGTTAGCGAGAAGTGCCTCGTGCTATCGGCCAGATCGACTATCTCGAGTGCAAAGAAGACGAAGTCGGCTCCCGTGCCGCTGGGCTGGGCGTCCCCAGACAACGTGAGGAGACAGAACTTCATGCGGCTATCGACGCCCGGGAATAGCTTCTTGCGATTCTCGAAGTCGTAAAGGCTCACAAGCAGTGCGTTGTCCACGAGATCCCGAAAGAAGTACTTCGTGGTATCGTCAGTGGCTATCCCGGAAGGTACGATACAGCCCACCCTTCCTGATGCACGAGTGAGCATGCGGTTCAGCTCAGCGAACAACGCATAGGTGTTCACATCGCCTCGGCCGCAGAGCGGATACAGATTGGTGTCACGTGCAAGGTGGCCTGCGCTATCTGCCTTGCGCCTGGCAATGAGGTACGCTCTCCACAGTGGTTCGTTTCTCTCTTGGAGTGCCTCGATGAGACGACGCCTCTTCGTCGCGTTTGGGGCAGCTGCTATCTCCGGGGCGGTCCCAGTGAAGAACTCTCCCACCTGTAGCTTGATGCGTTCCCACGGCGGATTCCCCAATACACAGTCAAACCCACCCGACCAGCCACACTGCTCGTTCTCAAGCGTCTCGTCACCGCAAGGAATCCGGAACACCTCGGGGAACGCCAGATGCCAGTGGAAGAACTGATACTCGTCCGCAATCTCCCGAACTGCCTGACGATCGTCAGTGTTGATGGTCTCAGGATCAGCCTCCCACGTCCGGAATCGCCGATGCGTTACGGCAAGATCCTCCAGGCTCGTCTTCGGCAGCACGAACGCCGCACACCAGGCATCGGCCAAGAACCAGGTGTTCTCGTAGTCCTCAGACTCCACGAGTGATCGGTAGTGAACTGCCTTTCTCTCTCGCGCAGCAACTGAAGAGTCATCCTCGTCGGTCAGTGCACGGAACGGCCCCGCAAGCTCCGGTGCCGCGGCACGCCCCAGCATCTCTCCGAGCGCCATCTGCCCAGCACGTTCTTTCTTGTTCAGGGCCTTGAAGTCCTTGCAGACGGTCTTGTCGTCTCCCTCGATCGGCTTGAAGGCATCGTTCGGGATGCCATCGGCCATCAGAGCCGGCGTGGTTCCCAGGAGCGAATTGCCAAACTTGATGTGATGATCGAGGAAGCCGAGCGCCTTGCCTGGCTCCATCGCCTCCATCCAGAGCGAGATCTTGCATAGCTCCACAGCCATCGGGTTGATATCGACACCGTAGATACAGCGGCCGATGACATCTCGAAGTGCGGAGCGCGTGGCATCGGGGGACGGCTCGTCCTCGCCCGTTCGCACAGCGGCCAGTCGCTTGGCGACGCGATGGGCGGCTGCGATGAGGAAATGGCCCGACCCGCTGGCCGGATCGCAGATCTTCAGGGAGAGCAGTGCTGCTTCCGGATCAGGCTTCTTGACCGCCTCAGCCAGTACCGGATCGAGTGCGGAATCGAGCAAGCACTGAACCAAGCTCGAATGGGTGTAGAACGAGCCCGTCGTCTTGCGCTCGCTTCCTGCCGCGACTTCCAGTTGGAACGTGGCGGCATCGGTGTTCACTTGCGGATGCATCTCCAGGAGCGATTCATAGACGCTACCCAGCTCTTCGGGCCCGAGGTTGCGGTAGTCGATGGGGCGGAGCGCTTCCCCGTCGATCGTGCATGCGAGCTGTCGGAATGCGGCCAGCAGCTCCCTGTTGGCAATCTCGACAGCATCCAGGTCCGGCGTCGCCCCATCTGAAAAGAGGAAACTGCCGAGGGCTGGCAGTGCCAGCGCCGTGCATCCATCACGCAGATTCTCGAACACCAAGCGCAGGCTTCGATACAGATCCGCATGCTTGGTTCCACGGCGACGCTGGGCAAGCTCCCGAACACGACGGGTGGAGTAGTAGTTGGCGTAGACGGCCCGATTCTCGAGTGGCGCATCCGGATCGTAGAGCAAGTCACGATCCTCGGCGACGAACAGGAACAGAAGACGATAGACCACCCGGAGAAGCTGCCGGTAGTAGTCCTGCGTCGAAAGGGCGCCGCCCTTCAGCTTGGCACGCAATCCCGTGTTCGCAGGATGGGCGAGGAATCCGGCACCCAAGCTATTGATGGCCTGCTGTACACCCGCACGAAGCGTATCGAGGGCACGAATGCCCTGTTCGGCTGCGGCGTTGTGCCATTGCTCCAACCAGCAGGATTCCGGCGTCTTGTCCTCGGGGACCTCGACACGGGATTGATGGCAGATCATGAACAGCAGGACGAAATCGCTGAATGCCTCGCCTTCCATCATCGCTTCGAGGTCGAACTCGACATACGCCTGTCGAGTGAGCGAGACGTTGTCTCGGAGTAGGCGCAATGTGAGGCCATTGGAGACGATGCCCCACAGGTGATCATCCGAACGATTCAAGAACTCCTGGACCAGGCTGTGCGGACTGACGCGAGCGGCACCGGCCACACCCGCCTGTTTCTTGTCGAGGCTCACTCGGCAGCCGACGAGATGAATCGGTGTGTCTGCCCACAGGTGACTGATGGGATAGGTGCGGCCGTCAAGCTCCCACGCACGGCGCGTCATCAGCCGGCCGTAGCCGAGCTCCTGGAAGAGGATCAGAAGCCAGCGCTCGCGTGTCAGCGTAGTGCCGAGATCGTTCTCCGGAAGTCGCAGCGATGCGTCTCGGAAGGCCTCCCACGCACCTTGCAGCCGGTTCCAGGCGCGGGTCGCCACTTCGTTGATCCGTTCGTTCTTGGCGAGGTGATAGGACTCCGCTGTGAGTCCATCGAGATCCTTGTCGCGATCGATGACGCGGGAGAGCACATCGGCGGGAAGGATCGAGCCTTCGGTACGAACCGTTAGGAAGGGATTGCGGGTTCGCGTCCGCATCAGGCCCCGCCTCCCAGGCTGACATCGGGAAGGAAGACGTAGATCCCAAGGACGTCGGGTGGCAGCTCGGGCCGGATGGTCTGGCGCACGTTGCGCCATCTGGCAGCGGAACGGACACGCTTGTGCGCCGCCAGGAGGGCCTCGCCCTGCTCGTTGGCCTGTTCTTCCAGTCGCTCGCGAATGGTGTCGTGCCCGTCGAGAACACGTTGGATGAACTGCCGCTTCTGTTCCGTCTCGATGTTGCTCGTCGGGGTCGCCTCAAGTAGGGCTTCCGCTTCGTCTGCAGACAGCCATTGAGCGCTCTCCGGCGACCCTCGAAACGCTACGAGTTGGCAATCCTCGGCGAGAAGCTGCCTGGAGTCTCCGGCAAGCTCGGTCACGATGTGGTAGCGGTGTCGCAGCAAGAGGAGCGTCGTTCGCTGTTCGACGGCGTCGGTGTAGATGACGCCCGAGCGTCGCGCCAACGTTTGACCGTGCTCGTCGAGGGCGGTGTTGAGCACGTAGCTTGCCAGCCCCTCGACCAGCGGATGCGTTCGCTTGAGGTGCTCGCCGCCTCGCGACGCATCGAAGGAGACGGACAGCTCTTTGCCATCCTGCAAGCCACAGGCGTCCCGTAACTCGACCGGCGTTCCAGAGAGATCGAGCGTCCATCCGTGGCGTCCTTCCTGGAGGTGCCCACCGGCTGCATGCACGGCGTCGCCCATGAAGCGCTTGACGTCCTCCGCCGATCCGACGGCACGGCGGCTTGAGAGAAGCTCCGCTTGAACCTCGCTGACGTGTGCCTGCAGACCCTCCTGCGCGAACATCGTTCGCGAGCGCTTCTCCCTGTCGCTCGCCTTATCCCACTCGGCGTAGACCTCCTCCGTGGTCGGCCGGAGGTACTCCTCGAGCCCCGGGAGGAGATCCTGTGTCGTTCCACCCCGCTCCCTCAACAGCAGCCCCTCGAAGATCGCTTCGACAACTGCGTTCGTGTCCATGGGCACCGGCACAGAGATCCCGAGGGAGTTGCGGATGGTCTTGTGCTTCCGCAGCAGGACATCGAGCACGATCCCGTCGATCTGATTGTCAATCCCGTAGTAGGTCAGCGAGCGAACGATCTCTCGTCGCTGGCCGTAGCGATCGACGCGGCCCTCCCGCTGCTCATGCCGCGTCGGGTTCCACGATAGGTCGTAGTGCATCACGGCATCGAAGGGACCTTGCAGGTTGATGCCTTCACTCAGACAGTCGGTGCAGACAAGCACGCGTGGGCTCAGTTCGCCGAGTTCCTGAACGCGACGTTCCCGTTCATCCGGCGGCAGGGTGCCCGTCACGATCCCGACGTTCACCTTCTTGGCCAGGCGCTGACGAAGCTCCTCGCCAAGGTACTCGGCGGTATCGATGAAGCGACAGAACACGATCGGACTGAATCCGTCCTTGAGCAGTCGTTTGATAAGGTCGACCGCCTTGATCAGCTTTGCGTCGGAATCCCCGCGAAGCGCATCGGCTTGGCGAGCCAGCTCGTGAAGGCGGCGCGCATTGGTTCCCGCTTCCTCTTCCTCTCCGGTCGGATCGCCCCCCGGGGTGACGTCGACGCCGGAGAGCTCGTCACCCTCTCCTTGATCGAAGACGTGGATCGTTCCGACTGCGTCGGCTTGCTCGGCGGTGTCCGTATCGACAACCGGGCTGCGATTGCGAAGCGTCTTCGCCGCAGCGGCCGGGCTGGATGCCAACGATCGCAGCAGAGCGAGCGCCGACCACCACCGCACGCGCTGCCGATGCGCGCCGCCGGATTCGTCGAGGGCGATCTCGCGTGCGTATTCGAGTGCGTGGTCGAACAGCTGCTTGTACTCCGGCGACAGCGTGTAGTTGTGTTCGGCTTCCTCGCGTGTCGGGAAGACGGTCTCCTCGTCGAGGAAGTGGCGGATGTCGGCACGCCGGCGTTGCACAAATTGCTGGGCGAGGCGGCGGCGGATAGGTCGGTTGGCATCGCCGGACAGATCGGCCGGAAGCTCGCTCAACTCAGGGCTGAGAAAGCCCAGCAGAGATCGAAACGCCTCTTCCTTCCCGCTGTGCGGGGTGGCGGTGACGAGGATCAGATGGCGTGTCTCGTCTTCCGCCAATCGTCGGACCAATTCGTTTCGCTGATGGCGGCCACGCGATTCGCCGTGGGCACAGGTGTGCGCCTCGTCGACGATGACCAGCTCGGGACAGCGTCGGAGGAAGTCATCCCGTCGCCTGTCGGCCTTGATGAAGTCGAGTGAGACGACGGTGTGGGGGAAGATGTCGAACAGGGATTGGTCCATGCGACACTGACGTTCCAGTCGGCGAACGGTCCCGGCGAGCACGAGCGCTGCATCGATGTGGAACTTCTCCCTCAGCTCGGCTTGCCATTGCTCGGCCAGATGCGGCGGGCAGAGAACAGTCAACCGCTGGCATTCGCCACGGTCTAGGAGCTCGCGGGCGACAAGAAGCGCCTCGATCGTCTTTCCGATCCCGACGTCGTCGGCGATCAGGAGTCGGACCGGATCGAGCTTCAGACCCATCAGCAGCGGGACGAGTTGATAAGGGCGCGGCTCCACGGCAATGCGTCCGAACGATCGAAACGGACCCGCACTGGAGCGGAATCCGAGCCTCAGAGCGTCACGGAGTAGCCGACATGAGCGATGGTCGCCGGCAAGAGTCGGATCAGGGAGGCTGAATGTCGCCGGCTCGACGGCTTCCAGCGCTGTGCAGATGCCGGTGGTCTCTGCCTCGCCACCTCCCAGGGGTCGCAACAGCAGCAGGTCGTCGGTCGATTCGGGCAGCACGACCCATTCCCGTCCGCGCGCCTTGACGAGGGCTCCGACTGCGTAGCTCATGAGCGACCTCCGAAGGTCCCTCTGTGACGCTCGATAACAGCATCCCAATCGTCTCGATGCGTGAATCGGATGACCGTCCAGCCAAGATCCTCCATGCACTCGGCTTGCTCTCTGTCGCGCTCCGCTCGCTCGGGGTAGTCGTGCGGCGGACCGTCGACGTAGATGACGGTCTTCTGTCGCTCGTAAACGAAGTCGGGCCTCGTCTTGCAGGCTTCGAAGAGTCTCTGGGCGTGCGAGGGCAGATTGCAGTCCGCGGCTTCGAGATGCTTCAGCCACGCTCGTTCGAGATCGGAGCCGACCACGCGAAGAAGCCGTTCCAGATGATCGCCCCTTGAGAGAGGCGATGGGCTCGCCTCGACGTGACATCTGGAGAGCTGCAGCAAGATGTCCCGAATCTCCTGGCGGTCGAGGATGTCGTGATCACGCTGATTGGTATAGCTGAGAAGGCAGTCGTAGCAGGCGGCTTCACACTCCTCGGTCGCATGCTCGGCCTTTCGCAGATCCTCGCCGGTATCGGGATCGAAGTGACAGAGCTTCAGAGCAATTCGCGCGATGCGGCCCAGCTCATCGGGGCTTCCGAGGACGCGCCCGAGGGCGCCGAGTCCGCCTTCCGCGGCTTCGTAGATGAGAATCGCGCGGCGCTGATCCCGATCGGGCAGCGCTTCGACGGACAGCTCACGATCCTCCAGTTCGTACGCCAGCTGCAGTGCCGACTTCAACGCAGCCTGGAGCGAGGCCATCACGTGAAGATCGAGGGATTCGGTCGGGCGCAGGATGAGGCAGTTCTTGGAGTCCTGGACGAACGGGACGACACGCTGAATGCGATCGCTCATCGGATTGTCGTCGTCCTCGCCCTCACGCTTTGCCCAGAAGCCGCGCTCGATGTCGAGATCAAAGCCGGCCTGAGCCGTTGCCCCGCGTCGCCGCCAGCCCAGATTCACTCGCCACAGGTCGGCGGACTGACCGTACTGGAGCGTCGCGATGTCCTGTCCTTCATGCAGTGCCGTCCCGGTGCGGTACGAGGGTTGGCCGTATCGTTCCGCAAAGCGAACGACCGTGTGGATGTCGTAGCCCATCCGCAGGCGCTCTTCCTCGTCGCACGTGATGCGTTCACGTCTCTTGGCCACAACGTTCTGGAGCCGGAAGAGCCTCCGCCACGGCGCAGGCAGTTCCGCATCACACAGCTCACATCGCTCGGGTCCGTCCCCGCTCGTACACGGATGGAGGTAGCCGCAGTTTTGGCAGACCTTGGCCTCGATCGTCTCGATATCCTCGGCAATCTGTGCCGGGAGCATGACTTGGTTGATTACGTACTGAGAACCCTCGTGATAGATCACGGCTCGTGGGCCAAACTCGGTGATGGCAAGGAATCGCGGTCGAGACAGGTACTCCTCTTCTCCGGACTTCATGACGCGCCCGGGCACGAAGGCCGAGAGCGGCAGTCGCGGGAAGTTGTAGCCCGGCAGGAAGCCTTCACTGGCGAAGTAACGGTAGCTGTAGAAGTCCGACTGCGCGATGTTGGCGGCTTCAGTGAGAAGCGACAGCTGTTTCTCCGCCTCCTGCCGGAGGCGTTGTGCCCGTTTCTTCTCCTGTGGGCTTCGCGATGCGTCGAGGACGATCTCGCCCTGTTTTCGCGACTGCTCGTGCGCAGAACGGTACAGGTCACGCCACCGATTGCATGCCTGGTCGAAGCTCACCGGAATGGCGTCGAGAACCCTGTCCAACCAGTCTTCGCGGAACCAGTCGGTTCCATCCAGATCATTGCGTAGGGTCTCGATGATGTGCTCTGCCCGCTCCTTCACTCGGCGCTTGGCGGTGGCGTTCGCCAGTGCGTCGTCGACGTGCGGCTGGAAGCGAGCGGCCGGGGGCTTTGTACTGAGGTCGAGAAGCTCGGCCAACGTCGTGCCGAGCCTGAGCCCGCTTTCAGCGAGCCACAACGCGTGGATGTGAGCGCGCAACAGATCCTCGTTTGTCAGGTCGATCGGCGGGGGGCTGACAACGCCGGCCACCATCTGCTCGGGATGACGGAAGTAGTACTGATCATGCGGGCTGCCCCCCGAGCAGTATGTGAAGACCATCGCCGCCTGGCCGCTTCGACCCGCACGCCCGCTACGCTGAGCGTAGTTGGCCGGCGTGGGGGGGACGTTCCGAAGGTTGACCGCGTTCAGCTCAGCGATGTCGATCCCAAGCTCCATTGTCGGAGAGCAGAAGAGAATCGGAAGCTCACCCGAGCGGAACTGCTGCTCGCGCTCTTCGCGAACCTCGTTCGGTACCGCCGCCGTGTGCTCGTGCGCGTTGATTCCCGTCGTCTGAGGTGCAACCTCGCGGTAGTAGTCCACGAAGAAGCGGTTGGGTGGTGCCGCCTCCGAGGATTCCGATGGTTGCCGTATCGGATCGCGGAAACCGGTTGTGCCGTCGCCCGCGTACCATCGAATCGCTGACGCATCGAGCTGGTAACCGGGATCTTCGTCCGGGTCGCGACCACCCTTTGAGACGATGCCATAGGTCTTCAGTCCCTCCAGAATCTGAGTGATGATCTCGCCCGTCTCCTCAAGCGAGAGCTTCGAGTCGTAGTTCGGGAAGGTGGTCGTCCGCCGAAGGTACCTGCCCAATCCGCCTCGCGCCGAGACGTAGACATGCTCTCTCGTGTCGAAGCGCTTCTGTGACCGCGGATACGCCACGGCACTGTGAGCAAGGCTCTTGATGGTCTCGTTCTCGTCAAATCCCCATGGCGGCGCCAGCCGCTGGTGGCTGCGCTGGAGCATCCCCTCTTGATACGGGGTAGCGAGGTAGTCCACTCGAATGGCAAGCTGCCGCCGGAGTTCGTCGAGGAGCACCTTCGAGATCTTGATGCGCGTCTCCGGTGACGCATCAGCCAGAGCGGGATGGGCTGCAGACCAGATCTCGGCATCCTCGCAAGCTTGTGTCAGATGGGGGAAGTCAATTCGGAGGAGCCCCGTTTGCTCCAGATTCGGAGCGAGAATGCGCCAGCCGCGCCGCAGGTCACGGTACAGGCGATACGCTACGACCTCGCGCATCGCTGCGTTCGTCTGATCGCGCGCGTTGCCTTTGATTCCAGGATCGTATGCGTAGTCGCGAAGAGGGAATCCGAGTCGTTCGAAGACTCGCTTCGGGAGCTCATCGTGGTCAATGCCCTCTTCTCCAGCTTCCACTACAGCTCTCTGGAGGGCCGAACGCAGAAGACCCACCTCGACGAAATCGTTGAAGTGTCCCGCCTGAAGAGAGGCGTCTTGTCGATTGTCCGTAAAGCTCAGGAGTTTGCGCGAAGCAGTGTCGTACGTCGAGGCGCCCATGTTGCGAATCGTCGATAGGGACAGGATGGTCGTTGCGGTGCTCCGGCCTTCTGTGCCCACAGGCGACAGCTTGGGGAAGTCGGACTTCTGGTAGAAGTCGTAAGAAACTCCACAGCAGAGGCAGAATCGAAACGGAGCGGTTACGAACGTGCACGACTCGCCCGACTCTGCCTCTGTGCCATCAGGGCCCACGCACACATTGGCGGGAAGGTGCTTGCGGCGATCTCGTCGGAGCCTCCCGTCTTCTTGGAGCCAATCCTCGGGCAGTCGCTCGAGCATCTCGCCCAGTTCTTCCGGCCACGGACGGGATTCGGAGACGTACAGGAATCCGGCATCTACTTCGCCCTCTCCCGACGTATTGAGAAGCTCGCGAGGCTTGTAGAACGCGTTGTCCGGATCGGTCGCGTCGCGCCAGACTGCGTAGTACGCCTGACCGCAATGCCTGCAGAAGACGAGAGGCAGGAGGATCCGGTCTCGACCTCCGGGCACGTACTTCTGGCCTCGCAGTGTGAGGTAGCGGTCTTCTGCCGTCTCGCTGTTGATTGACGCGTAGACGGTGTCGCCACGGCTGATGAACTGGTGAATCCGATAGGCAAACGCGGGATCACCGGTCTCCGGATCCTCGATTCGGCTTCCCGCAAGAAGGAGGTCCTGGATCGCGCTTTCGCAGGCGAGCTGCGTGCATCCCGTCAGCTGACTGAGCTCGTTGGCCAATCCGTGTTCTCCGCTAACGGCTCGTGGAGATCCTCGCTTGAGTGTTTCGCTCGCCTCCTCACGGGCGACACCGACCGCGCTCTCAAGCCAGCATGCCAGCGGATGGCCTCGAAGCTGGTCGAAGGTCTCAATGTCTGGCCGCTCACCTTCGATCCAGCTTCTCAGTTGCTCGGTGAACAGAGCATCCGATTCCGCCGGCTCCTCGGTCATGCGGCGAAGCGCCTCGCCAATGACGTGCTCGTGCTCCAGATTCGTGCCGAAGATCCGGGCAGAAACCTCGCCGACAGATCCGCCTGCTGCATGGTCGCTGGCCATCGTCGCGGAAGTCCCCACGCACTGAAGATCTGTCGCACGGAACGCCTCGCGCGCTCGCCGCACCAGCATGGCCACGTCCGCTCCCTGCCGGCCACGATACGTGTGCAGCTCGTCAAGCACGAGGAACTTGAGCCCGTGCGCTGCACGTACGATCGGGGCATCGTCCGGACGAGTGAGGATGAGTTCCAGCATGACGTAGTTCGTCAGGATGATGTCGGGCGGGTTCTGCTGGATCTCGATTCGCTTCTCGTCTTTCTCCTGACCGGTGTAGCGTGCGAACGTGACCGGTCCGTTCCCGCCCGGGAACCCGAATTGAAGGAACTTCTCAAGCTCGAGGCACTGGCTGTTCGCCAGCGCGTTCATGGGATAGACGATGATCGCCTGCACGCCCTTCCCGGAGCCGATCCGAAGGACCCGATCGACAATTGGGATGATGTATGCGAGACTCTTGCCTGAGCCCGTTCCCGTCGTCAGAACGTAGCTCTTGCCGGCGGTGGCGAGCTTCACCGCCTCAGCCTGATGCTTGTACAGCCGAATCAGCTTGCCGCGATCGTGCAGGTCGGCTTTCCTCCGGAACACACTGGAACAACCCTCGTGGAGTATGCCACTCTTGACCAGCTCATCGATCGACTCGCCTCGCTCGAACGCCGGATTGAGCTGGAGGAGTGGCTGAGGCCACAGCGTCCCGGAACCGAACTCGCTCTCCACGTACTCACGTATCCTGGCATCGCGAATGTTGACGAAACTGGAGACGAAAGATGCGTAGTCCTCAATCAGCCGATCGCGAAGCTCAAAGGCATTCATCGTTGTCTCTCAGTTCCGCCGCCGATGTACATCTCTGCGTAACTTCCTCCCCCACAATCCAAAACGCCCCTGGGGCGGTGCCTTCGAGTGCTTTCGATGTGGTCTTCGTCTGACGCAGCCTCGAAGACGGAGTGGAAACGATCGCGGGACTCCTCGACGTTTCGCCTGCCTTGCCTCGGCACGGTCATTCTTTCACGCCCTCGTCAACCCGTTCCAGCTCGGTTTACAGTTCCCCCGGCGTTGGCATCCTTGTCTTCGTCATGATCGTCTTGCTTGCCTTCCTCATGCTCTTTTTCCGACTGCTCACCGCGGTCGTCACATTGGCGATCGGTCGATTCGTTGGATCCGTCGGCCGAATGTCAGTCGATTCTCTCGCTCGTTGTCTCCCGCCGCAATCAGGCGTCATCAAGATCCTGATGACGCCACGTCTGGCATCTGGCGATTGCCTGACAGCTCATCGAACCCCGATTCCTTGGCTCTTACGATTCCTCCTACCCTGTTTACGATTGCTTTACGCTTCTTTCTCCCCTGACTCACCCCTGTGGCCTCTCGTTCAAGCGACCACCACTTAACGATTCTGGCAAACCGGTTCACGATTCGTTAACGATTCCCCCTGTCGCCAAGACATAACGCGTCGCGCGGCCTTGTCCTCGTCTCTCTGCGATGCCGAGTTCGATGAGCTTGTTGAAGTCCTTGGCCAATGCGGGACGAGATATCGAGAACCTCTCCTGGCACAACCCACTCGTGAGTTCTTCGCCATTGGCCAGCATCTTGGCCATCTCTCTCTGACGGTCCGTCAGCTCTGCCTCAAGAGACGGGGAAACGAGTTGGCCGACAACGGTGGTGGGTACACGCAATCGATCAAGATTGTCCTCTGGGCCTGGCAATGTCACCTGGAAGTACCCGGTATCCAACCCCAGCTTGGGCCTGTCAAGTCCGTGATCCAGCATGGCATCGTGCATCCGGCGGACCCCGCTTCCTCGTTCCTCGATTCGGTGGAAGTACGAAAGGCATTGTGCAATGAGAGGGTTGCGCGAACATGGCTTGCAGTTGCCTCTTCGGAGCTTCGCCATCGTGATTGGGCTTGGCGGACTTCCCGGGCTCGAGATCACCACGCGGTCAGAGAACACCTCGACCATGATCTTCCTGCCGCCGTCTTCGTAGTTGCGGTGGGCGAGGGCATTGACCACCGCCTCGCGAACCGCCTCAACGGGATACTCGTCCAGTCGGACACGGTTGAGCCCCACGACGCGCATGGGATGCCGAGTGTTCCTGTCGATGAGTTCCACGATCCTCTCGACGACCGATGGCATGGGACCCCGAACATCCTCTTGATCGTTCGGCTCTCCGTCCGGCCCTCTGCCCCGGTACGCGTCAGCACTGACTCGACAGTGAGGGAACACGGCTGACGGATCCTTGCCCAGAAGAACCAACCCGGCCGCTGTTGCGTGATGCTCCGGATGGTCCGAGTCCCGAGCGATCAGACTGCGCAGTGCGAGAGCCGCGAGTACGTCGGTGTCCATCAGTTCCTGGGCCTGGTCCTTCCCTCTCGTGGCTTCGATGAGCCTGCGGCCTACGACGAGATCCAGCTCCGACAGAGGGACATGCTCTAGGAGCCGTGATTCGAACGCGGATGTCGCTTCGATCGTGTTGTCAGCGATCTCGTCTTCATCGCTCGTCGGCATGACGCCGAACCGCTTCTCAAGGAGCTTGACGAGGGCGGCCCGCACCTCCTTCTGAAGCTCAATCACGTTACTGAACCGTTTGCGCTTGAAGTTGTCTTTCTTCAGTTCAGCAAGGAGAGAGTCGGTCCCAGCTTCCCGCTTGAGGTTGGTTGGGCCGCGAATGAACGCAAGGATCGGGATCTTGTTCTCTCTCGCACGCCGGTACTCCCAGTGAGTGATCGAAAGACCATTGATCGGATCTCCGTATTCCTTCCAGACCATCAGGATATAGATCTGGCATTTGGTGCCGAGATCCAGACATTCCTCCAGAGCGTCGTCAGGAGAAGCGGGTTCAAGCTCGTAGAGAACAGGAAGGCAATGCTTCTGCAGGAATGGATCGGTTTGGATGAGGTTCTGAACGATCAAGCGTTCATCCTCCAGCTCCTTCTGAACCGAGCTCACGAACACCTTCAGCTCCGCCATCGCTAACCTCCGCTGCTACCGAACCCCGGCCTCTTGAAGTTCTTCCGGATCTCGCTGTGCCCGCGCATCTTGTCCGCGGTTTGGCAGAGCGTCTCCTCGAACCCCAGCGTCGCACCGTTGCTCTTCTTCGCTGCCATAACTACCTTTCGAGAGGTCGTCACGATCTGGGACCATCTCCGTCCCGCCGATTCTACCCAAGTCTAACGTAGGATGCTGAGGGAGCCAAGGCCGAGGGGTACGTGTGATGGGTTACGGTCACGTTTCATGGCGTCGGCGAGACAGCTGGGGGTTCTTGAACGTCACCAATGACGTATCGGCCGCGGCTGGATCGGTAGATACTCCAGACGACATGTTCGACGAGAGGGTCCCGCAGAGAGCTGCTTTCCGGATGACAGTGCGCAGCTACGCCGTCCCGTTGCTGCTCTTCTTGGCTGCCGCGGTGGCTGCCCTCGTGCTTGCGTTACGCTAGGGGGGAGAAGCTAGGGGATAGGGGGACTGCTAGGGGGTAGGGGTTGGTTTTGCAATAGACCTACAGAGTTCGCACTCTGGAGGTTCATGCACCGCGAACTGCTGATTGCTAAACGAGAGAAGGCCAAGCAGCTGCATGCCAAGGGATGGTCGGTGAACAA
>Ga0180438_10006488_pt1 | contig 15815 bp, 13 predicted proteins | sample SS_ome_12_FD_132455 | JGI IMG/M metagenome (GOLD analysis project Ga0180438, IMG submission 132455) | Hypersaline lake sediment archaeal communities from the Salton Sea, California, USA - SS_3_D_2 metaG | ecosystem: Environmental > Aquatic > Non-marine Saline and Alkaline > Hypersaline >...
AACGCGTACAAGATGGTCAGGCTGGAGGATATCGCAGGGGATGAGGAGATCGAGAAGCTCGTCGAAGCACTCTCCCGGAGCGACCCGTCGGGACGTGAAATGACCGCGATCATCAAGGACGAGACGAAGTGCGTCCGGTGTGGCGTGTGCGCCCGGCGGTGTCCCACAGGAGCGATTACGATGGAGGCCTTCCACGTCGAGGAGGAGTGGGAATATGAGTGAACCGGCGGATTATACATGGAATCTAGAGGACGAAAAGGACGTGAGCCGAAGGGAATTCGTCCGTCACATGATGGTGGGCTGGGGAAGCCTGTCGTTGATCGCGGGGATTTCAGCAGTCGGGTTGATGCGGTTCCTGTTGCCCAATGTGCTGTATGAACCCCCGACTGTCTTCAAGGTTGGTTTTCCCGAGAGCTTTCCCGAAGGGGTGACCCCGATTCCGGAAAGGAACGTGTTTGTCGTCCGGGACGGAAGCTCCTTTCATGCCATCTCGTCGATCTGTACCCATCTGCGATGCCAGGTGGGCCATGTGAGGAATGGATTCCGGTGCCCCTGTCATGGCAGTCGATTCGGCATGGACGGCAAGGTGATCCGGGGTGCGGCGCCGAGGCCCCTGGACTGGTTTGAGATCACGTTGGCGGAAAACGGGGAGATCCGGATCAACACGACGCGCAAGGTCAAAGCAGGGACAGGGTCCGTCCTGATCGGATGAGGAGAAGTTCTCCGATGGGTGAGCAGGCTTACCGTCTGACGGAAGCGATCCGGCTTCTTCCCCGGAATCTCTGGGACTCCGTGTTCCGGCAAGGTGTGCCTACCACGGACCAGGAACGTTCAGAGGCCGTTTTCGGGAACTTCTTCCTTCATGTACACCCCGTCAAGGTGCACGAAAACACCCTTCGGTTTGGATACACCCTCGCCCTGGGGTTGATCTCGTTCTACCTGTTCCTGATCCTCGTGGGATCCGGGGTCTTGTTGATGTTCTACTACGTTCCTTCCACGGACCTGGCCTACCAGAGCATGAAGGATATCGAGTTCACGGTCTCCTTCGGGATGGTCCTGCGCAACATCCATCGATGGGCTGCCCATGCGATGGTGATTACCGTCTTCCTCCACATGTGGCGAGTGTTCGCCACAGGAGCCTACAAGGTTCCGAGGGAATTCAACTGGGTGATCGGGATCTGTTTGCTCGTCCTGACCCTGCTGCTGAGCTTCACAGGGTACCTGCTTCCCTGGGACCAGCTGGCCTTTTGGGCCATTACGGTGGGAACGAGCATCGTCTCGTATGTTCCCGGGATCGGGGAGGACCTTCGCTACCTGATACTTGGGGGTAACGTTGTCGGACAGAGCGCTTTGTTACGGTTCTACGTCCTCCATTGCGTGGTTCTTCCCCTGTTCATGGGCGTTCTGATCGGGATCCACTTCTGGAGGATCCGGATGGATGGAGGCCTTTCCCGCCCCTCCCGGGAAGAGGGGGATGAAGCCGAAAGTTAGGAGCACTGGGAGACAGAAAGTATGGACGTGAACGATAGGGGGGAGATTTTCCCGAAAGATCCCAACAAGACGTATGCCCTGATGGAGATCGTGAAGGGATCTTCTTTCCACGTGGAGAAGGGCCCGGAGCACACGGTGCTGAGCTGGCCCCACCTCGTTCTGCGGGAGCTTCTCCTTTTTCTCGTCGTCTTCATCGTGATCGTTGGGTTCGCAATGGTCTTCGATGCCCCCCTCGAAGAGCCGGCCAACCCGCTGCATCCACCGAACCCGGCAAAAGCCCCCTGGTATTTCGTGGGAATCCAGGAACTGGTCAGCTATTCAGCCTTTCTCGGGGGGATCCTCGTGCCTGCCCTCGTGATGGTCATTCTCCTGTTCCTGCCGTTCCTGGACAGGGATTCGAAGGGTGTGGGGATCTGGTTTTCCCGGCATCGGCGTAAGGCGAATCTCCTGTTCTGTGCCTTTGTCCTTGCCGTGCTGGTTCCGATCCTGGTTGGGCAATACCTACGGGGTCCGAACTGGGAATTCTACTGGCCGTGGGAGGAGTGGCCCAAGGTATCCACGCTGGCGGAGGGGCCCTGATCGAAGATGGACAGCTCCTGGATGAAAAGACTCTTCACCCCTGTCTGTATCGTGGCCCTTGCCGTGGTCTTGCTGGCCCTGTGGCAGGACCGGGAACGGGACTGGAAGCAATACCAGGAAACCTATTACGGACTTGCCGCCTCGATGGCGTCGGATCCGGCCCAGAGAGACAAGGTCCTGGAGGTGCCGCTCGAGATCAAACAGATTCAGGCCGAGGTGGGCGGGCGTGTCGATCGGTGCGTGACTTGTCACCTGGGGGTCGACAACCCGTATTTCGCCGATGCGGACCAGCCCTATACCACACACCCGAAGCTCGATAGCTTCCGGAAGATGCTCGATCATTCCCTGGATGATTTCGGGTGCACCTTCTGCCACGATGGCCAGGGCCTGGCCACGAGCGAACAGGCCGCTCACGGCAGGGTGCCGCACTGGGACCGCCCCCTGCTAACGGGCCAGTGGCTGGAGATTGCCTGTGGTCGGTGTCACAAGGGGACCATCGACCTGACCGGCGCTCCGATCCTGTCGAAAGGCAGGGGATTGGCCAGAGAGGTCGGATGCTACAACTGTCACAAGATGGAAGGGTTTGAGCAGGAAAAGCAGGGGGAGTTCGGCCCTGGCCTGCAGGGAGCGGGCCTGAAGATGAACGAGAAGTGGTTGAAAGAATGGTTGAAGGATCCCTTCGCCTTCCGAGCCAAGACGAAGATGTTGAAGTTCTATCTTTCGGATGAACAGGCCGAAGGGATCGCCAAGTTTCTGCTGACCTTGAAGGGTGAGGGCACTGTCCAGGCTGCTGGTCCGAGCGATGTTCCCCAGGTTGCCAAGGGTAGGGAGCTGTTCGGAGAGCTGAAGTGCTTCTTCTGCCACAAGATGGAAGGCTTCGAGAAGAAGGAGATGGCGCCGGACCTGACCGGTTTCGGAACGAAGAACGCGATGGATCTGGATTTCGGGCATGTGAGGGATGCCGGATACACCCTCAAGGACTGGACGATGCGCAAGATCAAGGAGCCGCGAGCCTTTGAAACGAAGGAGACCGAGCTCACCATGCCCGGCAACGACCTCGAGGAGGACGAGATCGCTGCCCTGACCGTTCTCTTGTTGAGTTACACGGGGGAGGAGGTCCCGAAGGCCTACCGACGTGCGGAGACATACGGTAACGACGAGGGAAGGAGGTTGTTCGAGGAGCTCAACTGCACGGGTTGCCACAACGTGCGTTCCCACGGAATCATCGGAATCAGCGACGAAAATGTTGCGAAGGACCTGTCGAACATCGGGGACAAGACCAAGGTGGCTTGGATGTTCCAGTGGCTGAAGGATCCCTCCTCGATATACAGTGATACCAGGATGCCTACGATTGGGTCTCTCACGGAACCGCAGGCCCTCCATCTCACCAGTTACGTCATGAGCTTTCGGAAGGAGGGACGCGAACCAGGCGAGGGTGAGATCGGGGGGACGACGGAGGAAATCGGGCCTGCCGATGTCATCGAAGGGAGGAAGATCTTCGAGACGATGGAGTGCTATCGTTGCCATCGGATCGCGGGCAGGGGCGGGGAGATTGCCCCGGAACTCTCACGCATCGGGGAAAAGGTCCGGAAAGACTGGCTGCGCGAGTGGCTGGCACAGCCGGAGAACTACAACCTGAACATGCTCGATGACCGTCCGATCATCCTCTCGGACGAGCAAGTCCGGTCTCTGGCCCGTTATCTCCTTGCCCTGAAGGGACCCTTTCCTTCGGATCCTCCCCACGTGCCCGAAGATGCCCTCTTGATAAAGGAAGAGAAGGAGCAAGAAGATGACCGGCTGGAGAGGGGTAGAAGCCTCTTCGGACAGGCTGGTCCGGTCCAATACCTCTTCGGGAAGCGTGTCGGCAAGATGGGGCTGGGTTGCTACGGCTGCCATCGCCTCGGGGACCAGGGGCATGATATCGGCCCGGACCTGAGTGAGCAGGGTGAGAAACTCAACCGGGATTGGTTGTTCCGGTGGCTCAAGAAACCTGAGGACACCATGCCCGACTCGAAAATGGGTGATTTTCATCTCACCGATGAAGAGGCTGCGGCCTTGGCCGATTATCTGATGACCCATCGAAATCCGTCGGCTTTCGGGGACGCTACCGAACGCAAGGAAGGGCCTTCTGCCTCGTGAGGATCTTATGAAACAGGTTGGGTTCTACGATGATCTGTCGAGCTGCATAGGTTGCAGGACCTGTGAGATTGCCTGCAAGGACAAGAACAACCTGGAGGTCGGGCCACGCTTGAGACGGGTTGTCGAGGTGGACGGGGGGAACGCTCCTACCCTCTGGTCGTACAAGGTCTCCATGTCTTGTTTCCACTGCGAGGATCCGGCCTGTGTGAAGGTCTGTCCCACAGACGCCCTCGTGAAGAGAGAAAAAGACGGAATCGTCATTCCGTTCCCGGACAAGTGCATCGGTTGCCGCCGGTGCGAGTGGGCCTGTCCTTACCGGGCGCCACAGTATGACGCCGTCCGTAAGAAGGTCGTGAAATGCAATTACTGCTACGACCTCGTGGACCAGGGGCTCAACCCGGCCTGTGTCGATGCCTGCCTGATGCGTGTCCTGAAGGCAGGGCCATTGGAGGACTTGAAGAAGGAGCCGGGTGTGGTCACAAAGATTCGAGATCTGGCGAATCCCCGGTTTACCCGACCGAGCGTGGTCTTCAAGCCGCACCGGACGAGCCTGGAAGAAGAGCCCGGACAAGAGATCCCTTCTCCCCTCAGGGGAAAAGGTCAGGGTGGGGTGGGAGGGCCTGATCCCTGACCCCGAGGGAGAGGGAATATATCATGAGAAAAGAAGAGGTTACTTTGCCCTTGCGTTCAAGGGGCGTGGAGCGGGGAAAAGGAGAGAACCATGAAGAGCAAGAAGGTGTTGATCCCGGTTGTCCTCCTCGTGGCGTTGATCGTCGCCCTTGGTCTGTTCTGGGCCAAGCAGAAGTCTGAGGAGAGGGAGGTGCTCGTCTCCCAGGAGGTCATCCCGGAAAAAGAGGAACTCAAGAAGGTCGCTACGGAAGGCCTCGTCACCGAGGATCTCAAGGAAGAAGGCAGGAATTTCCAGCTGAGGCTCGTGGCGGAGGTGAAAGCCGATCCTCGCACCGTCTATGATACCCTGGTTGATTTTGAACATCTGAAGGAGCTGATTCCGGACTGTACCAAGTTCGAAGTGGTAGAATCCGAGGGGAACCGGACGGTTGTCTACCAGAAGCGCTTCATCCTGTTCATGGGCAAGGAGATGGGAGGGAATGTGGAATACGCATTGTATCCGGAGGAGCTGAAGTTCAAAACCGCGGTGCTCCGGGACCCGAATGCGAAGGTTGTCGAGCAGTGGTCCATCGAAGGCGTGGGACACAGGGCGCGCGTCACGTACGTAGCAGATGTCAAGCCGAAGCTGAAGGTCCCGATCTTCATGGCCCAGGCCTGGATCAAGGAGAACTTCGTGGATCTCATGAAAGCCGTCAAAGACAAACTGGAAGGGCAACCCGCCTCGGGGTGAGGAAGGCATGAGCAACCGGATGGATTCGAAAAAGGGGAATATCTCCGCGATTCTCGACTGCCCTGCGGACCGACGAAGCTTCTTGAAGTGGACAGCCTCGGTCGGCGCCGCCTTGAGTGTGGCGCGGCAAGGTCTCGGTCCGGGCGGCCTCCGCCCGAAGGCCGCAGAGGCGAGTCCGGCCCCTCGGGAGGAAGTCAAGGTGACCAGCTGCTCCCACGACTGTGGGGGGCGATGTGTGCTCGTCTGTCACTTGCAGGACGGGATCGTCACCCGCATCTCCACGGATGACGGGTCCCTGCTGGACACCTATGGGCTGGATACACCGGAGGTGCCCCAAATCCGGGCCTGTCTGAGGGGCCGTTCGTACCGGAAGCGGCTCTACTCCCCGTATCGGCTCAAGTATCCGATGAAGAGGATCGGGGAGCGGGGTGAGGGCAAGTTCAAGCGGATTTCCTGGGACGAGGCATACGACACCATCGCCAAGGAGATGGTCCGGGTCAAAGAGACACACGGCCCTGCCTCCATCCTCGATATGTGCTTCGCAGGGGACACGGTGTCCCTGTTGAGCGAACTCTATCCCTTCCTGCCCTGGGCCCTGGTGCGCAGATTCCTGGACTGCTTCGGGTGTGCCGTCCATTTCTGGGATACCATGTGTTTCGAAGGGGCCATCTTCGCGGCCAACTACACCGTCGGGGATCTGCTCGATGGTTGCGAGGCGGACAACTTCCTGCACTCCAAGCTGATCCTCCTGTGGGGCTTCAACCCTACCCACTCGATCCACGGGACGAACACCCCCTGGTACCTCAAGCTGGCCAAGGAGAAGGGATGCAAGTTCGTGAGCATCGACCCGCGGTACACAGACTCGGCTGCCGCCTACGATGCGTGGTGGATCCCGATACGCCCCGGTACGGACGTGGCCATGATGCTGGGCATAGCCTATGTGATGATCGACGAGAATCTGTGCGACAAGGAGTTCTTGGACAAGTACACCCTCGGCTTCGATGAAGAACACATGCCGAAGGGATCTCCCCCAAAGGGTTCGTTCAAGAGCTACGTCCTGGGCCTGAACGATGGGGTGAAGAAGACGCCCCGGTGGGCTGAGGCGATCACCGGAGTGCCGGCCAGTGACATCGCCAAGCTGGCCCGTATGTATGCGACGACGAAGCCGTCCGCTCTGATCCACTGTTGGGGACCGGGCAGGCAGCCCTGGGGCGAGCAGTTCCACCGGGGAGGGTACACGCTGGCCGCCATGACAGGGAACTTCGGCAAACTCGGAACCCATGTGGGGGGCATCGGAGGGGCGCTTCCGATCACGGCTGCGATCTTCCCGCCCACCAAGCCACCGGTCAAGACGACGATCAAGGAGAGCAAGTGGGCGGATGCAGTGCTCCTGGGGGAGAAGGCTCCGAGCGATCTCATCGGCAACTTCGGCGATGCCCCTCCGCCGAACATCAAGATGATCTACGGGGCCGGCCACAATTTCATGCAGCAGACGGTCAACATCCGGAAGAACATCGAAGCCCTCAAGGAAGTGGAGTTCTTCGTCTTCCACGAGCAGATGATGAACTTCACGGCCAAGTTTGCCGACATCCTGTTGCCGGTGGCCACCCATTTCGAGGCAGAGGACGGGACTGCCATCTGGGTGCGCGGGCGGTACATCATCCACAGGGACAAGATCATCGAGCCCATGTTCGAGAGCAAGCGGGATCTGGAGATCCTTACCGATCTGTCAGAGCGCTTGGGTTTTCGGGAGGAATTCAACCCGAAGACCCGGCAGGAGTGGATCCGGGACTGGATCGACGGGCTCTCCCGGCAGTTCCAGGCCCCGATCGATCATGACGAATTCATCGAAAAGGGGCTCTACAAGTTCCGGTACCCGACCCCGGTCTATGCCTTCAAGGACGAAATCGAAGACCCGGACGAGAACCCCTTTGCCACGCCTTCCGGGAAGATCGAGATCTACTCCCAGGAGATGGCCGAGATGGACTGGAAGCAGTCAAAATACGGCAGCCCGATTCCACCCATTCCGACCTACATCGAGGGGTGGGACAACATCAACGATCCCAAGAAGAAGTACCCCCTCAAGGCGATCACCCCGAAGATACGCTTTCGAACGCACTCCATCTACTACGAGAATCCATGGCTCCGGGAGACCTACATTCAGCACATGATGATCCACCCCGAGGATGCAAAACCCAGAGGGCTAGAGAGCGGCAACGTGGCGAAGGTCTACAACGACCGTGGTACGATCTTGACTCCTGTCTACGTTACGGAACGGATCGTTCGGGGTGTGGTGTCGATACCACAGGGCGCCTGGTGCGATCTTGGTGAAGACGGTGTCGATCGGGCGGGAAGTGCCAACATGCTCACCGAGGATCGAGCGTCTCCTTCGGGCGCGTGGCCCTTCAACGCACCCCACGTCGAGGTGAGGAAGACCGATCAGGAGTACCGTCCCGGCTGGGACATGGAGAAGGGAAGTCGATCTACCCTGAGTAAAGGGTGATTTTTTTAGGTGTCAGGTATCAGGGGTCAGGGCTTCCGAGGCGAAAGGGAAAAGGCAAAAGGGCCTCCCTTCGCCTCACCAGAAGCTGTCATTCCCGCGGAGGCGGGAATCCCTTGAGCGCCGAGGCAGTTCCTTCTCTCCTTCGAGAGGAGAAGGCATGCCGGTAATAGACCGTATTGCAGGGGCTTGATTCCAATGGACTGGCAGAACGGTGCGCACGAATGGCGAGGTCATCTCTATGCCTTGATGGGCCTCGCCTACTACCGGGAGCCGACCCGGGAATTCATCGAAGGTCTCGTGGAGAACGACCCTTTTTCGCCGTCCCCTTTCCTGGCGGTGGATGAGCAGATGGCTCGTGGGCTTCGACTCCTTTGCGCGTCCTTGGAGCCTTGCAGGGGGGGCGTGTCAGATCGAGGATTGGAGCGGCTCCAGGGAGACCATTGCCAGCTATTCATCGGTTCCGGAATGCCGGCGGCACCGCCATGGGAGTCCTTCTACAGGACCGAAGAGAGATTGATGTTCAGCAACCATACACTGGAAGTCCGGGCCTTCTACGAACGGTTCGGCCTGGTCTCTGAGCGGAAGGAGCAGGAGCCAGAAGATCACATCGGTCTCGAGCTCGAATTCATGGCCTGTCTCTGCGACAGGCACGGGGAATGTCTTCGCAAAGGGGATGTAGCGGAGGCCGCTCGCACCGTGCAGGCACAGAGGGATTTCCTGGACGAACATCTGCTTCGATGGGCCTCCCGGTTCTGCAAAGAAGTCGACCGCTTTGCCTGGACCGACTTCTTTCGAGGAATGGCCCAGCTCACAGAAGGGTTCATTGCCTGGGATCGTTGCTTTCTGGGTGAGCCGGAGGCTTACGGGCTCGGGTACGTAGGTGAAACAGGCCTTTGAGATGGATAAGCCGACAATCCTCCTGGACCGCTGCGTTCGGGGCTCGAGCCGATGGGTCGAGTGCAGAGCCTGTGAGCAGAGCTGTCCGCAAGGGGCCATTTCGCTAAGAGAGAAGCCCTTCCACCTCTCTGTGAGTGAGGGATGCGATGGCTGCGGCCTCTGTTGGACAAAGTGCCCTGCCGAAGCCATCCTTCCGCCGATGGAAGAGAGATTTTCTGGTCAGGAGGACCTGTGGGTTGTTTGTCAGAGGACGAGCACCGACAGGGCTGAGATGCCCGAAGGCATTGGCCTGAGGGTCTCGTGCGTCAGAGAGATCGGTTTCCGCTTCCTCACTGCCGGGTGGCTGGCAGGTCTCCGAAGGTTGATTGTGCACGGGGCAGACTGCTCCGGATGCGACATTGTCTTCCCGGCGAACCATGAGGACGGTCTCCAGAGGGTGAGCGAGATCTTGCGCATTGCCGGACAGGGATCGATGGAGGTTGTCTCCGATGAATCCTTGGTGGAATCCGAAGGTTGGGTGGGAGGCAGAGAACAGGGGGATGCAGAGCGCGCGACGAGCCGCCGTGGGCTCTTCAAAGCCGTGATCGCCGGAACACTCGATGCGGCTCTCCCTACAACCCTCGAAGAACTCGGCAGGGAACCCGAAGGAGGCCGACCTGTGGCTTTCCTGGAAGCCCTCGAGAGGCTCGGCAACGCAAGAGAACCGGAAACAGAAGGCCGCCTTGCGGCCTATCGGCTGGACGTAGACCCTCGAGTCTGTTACGGCTGCAAGGTGTGCGCGATCCTTTGTCCAACAGGGGCCCTGGTGTGGGAGGAGGAGCTGGAACCACCTGATTCTGCCCGAATGCGAATCGACCCCAGCCGCTGTCATGGCTGCGGCGTTTGCAGGGATCTGTGCGATGCGGGGGCGATCGAGCTTGCGTTCCGGCCTGATTTCCGTGTCAAAGAGGAGATCCTCTTCAGGGAGAGAAGATGTGCAGACTGCGACCGAGACTTCTTGTCCGTCCACCCGGCCGAGAATCTCTGTCCTGGGTGCCGGATGCACGATCGATATGGCTCATGCGCAGGGGACGTTGAATAGCATGAATAGACCCTGAAGGGCTCCCTGACGGGGGAGCATACGATCTTTACGAAAAGGATGGGAAGGTCAGCCATGACGAAGATTCGGTTACTTCTGTTCTTGGTCTCCTTGTCCCTGGTGGTTCTTCAGGTCCCACAGGGCGACGCCCAGTCTTTCACCCCGGAAGAGGACAAGCAAGCAGAGGTGACCAGGGGGGGGTGCGTCACCTTTCCAGATCGTTTCACCGACGTGGTGCTCGTCCCGGGTCGTCGACTCGAGCGTTTCTTGGGCCAGCCCCTCTCAGGGATTCGCCTGATGGCCTGGCAGGATGGCCGGTGGGAGCCAGTACCGTTTCAGATCGACGAGAAGAACGAAGGGGGAGAGTTCTTGTTTCCCTTCGGGGAGGAGAACGATCAGGACGAGCTCGACCACAAACTGGGTCCGTGGGATGAGCTTTCCTTCATGGCCGGGGACACAGGATGTCGGGCAGCACCCACGGGCTGGCCTCGCGGGGTTGCGAAGGGAGTGGAGCTCGAGATCATCGATCCTCTGACCGGAGAGAAGGGGTGGCTCTACCTGTTCTCATTCCTCGAGCCGCCGTCCCTGTCTCCTGTCGATCTGATCCGATACGATCCCGACTATGACAGGATCCACAGCAAGTACTATGCGGCAGGGTACTCCCGCACAAAGAATGATCAAAAGGCGGTAATGGAGTACTACTCGGTACCAAGAGAGGATGGAGGGGAGGGTGTCAACTGGTTCGATTCGGCCAAGATCTGGACCCAGATCAAGCTTTTCTTCTCTCTCTTCAAGATCACGATCCACAGCGATGATTGGGTTTCCTGGGTGCCGGCATACATAGACGGCCCGATCCGGGTCATCGTGAAGAAGCGAACAGCCATCAAGATTGGGCTGGGGCTCCATACGCCCACCGTAGAAGCGGATCTCGTGTATTATCCTCACTACTTCGTGTCAGCCGTCGTCATCGCGATACCCTTCGACCCTTCGATTGTCACGAGTTCCTTACGTCTTACGATCGGCACCGACCTGAATCACCACGCAACGGGCATGCTCTTCTGGAATTCCGAGAACCTTGAACCCGTGATCGTGGACGGGCGGATGTCTCCACAGGAGAGGGCCATGGACATGAGCCCGGACAGGTGGCGGGTCGTATCCGGGGTCGATCGGGGGAAATACATGGGCAAGGCCGTCTATGCGGGCAACTTCAAGTTGTCGAACATCAAGCTGGACGAAGGTCGCTATGTGGACGATTATACCCACGAGGAGCCTCCCGAGAACGAGCCCGGGATCTTCGGTAGTTACAACTGGACATGGGACATCACGAACGGCAAGAAGGGAAATTATGTGGTCTGGATGGAGGCGCACTATGGGCTGCCCATTGAGAGCGAGGCGGACCTGAAGCGTTGCCTCGATGTGACGGACAATCCCCTTCGGGTCCGGATCGGAACCTCAGTGGCACCGAGTTGCCTGTTGATTCCTCCTCCAGGATTTAGAGAGGACGTCCTGCCGGAGATCTTCCGGCAAGACACCGGTGTCGGTGAGGCGACAGAGGAGTCTCCGGAGCCCGAGGTGGCCCCTGAACGTCAGTGGAAGAAGAGAGGTAAAGGCTATGGCAGCAGAAAGTAACAATAAGGTTCTCTTCGTCGACTTCGAGAAGTGCACGGGATGCAGGACGTGCGAGGTGGCCTGTTCTCTCAGGAACGAGGGTATCTGCAATCCGGCCCTGTCGAGGATCAGTATCGTGAAGTGGGAGGAGATGGGCATCGACGTGCCCATGGTGTGCCAGCAGTGCGAAAACCCACCTTGTCGGGCCGTGTGTCCGATGGAGGCCGGGTACCGGGATGAGAAGACAGGCGCCCTGGTCATCGACTACGATGTCTGTATCGGCTGTCGATCCTGTGTGACGGCCTGTCCTTTCGGCGCCCTTGTCGTCCATCCTCATACGGGTAAGGTGATGCGGTGCACCCTTTGCGACGGGGACCCGACTTGTGTGAAGTACTGCGAGACAAAGGCCCTCCAGTTCATCGTGCCGTCCAAGCTGACCTATCTGAAGAAGAAGGCAAGCGCCTCTCGGCTGTCTGAGCTTCTCGCAAAAATCGAGCTTGAATAAGAGGAGGATTGAATCATGTTCGGCTGGGCCGGGAACGTAATCCGAGTGGATTTGACAGAGGGCAAGATTCACAAGGAGCCTCTCAATGAGGCCTTTGCGAGGAAGTGGTACGGGTGTCACGGTTTCCTCCAAAAGGTCGTCTTTGACGAGTACGATTTCAGCGAGCGGGATCCGATGAGCCCGAAGAACATCGTGGCCATCGCACCGGGTGCGCTGACGGGGACATTCACGCCGGGCTCTCAAAGACTGGGCGTTGCCGTCGCACTGAGCCCGTCCTACGGAGGCTATCTGGACGGGTTCAGCGGAGGGCATTTCGGACCGGAACTGAAGTACGCGGGCTACGACTTGATCGTCTTCACAGGCAAGTCGCCCAAGCCCGTGTATCTAAGGATTCAGGACGACCTGGTCGAACTGAGGGACGCGAGCCACCTGTGGGGGAAGAAGGTCAGGGAGACGTCAAGGCTCGTCAACGAGGAACTCGGTGATCCTCGTTACAAAACGCTTTTCATTGGTCCCTCAGGCGAGAACCGGGTACATGGTGCCATGGCTGTTGCCGATCTCTTCCGCTGCCCTGCAGGGGGGTCCACCGGGGCGGTGATGGGTTCAAAGAACTTGAAAGGCATGGTCGTCCTCGGGACCAAGGGCGTGAAGGTGGCGGATCCGCAAGCCTGTTTCGAGGCTTTTGACAGAATCTACGAAAAGAACCGTGTCGAACCCCGCTTCAAGGTGTTCGCGGAGAAGGGCACGAAGTGGCTGATTGCACTCTCCGGGACCCTGAACTGTCAGTACAACGTCCAGGCCAGGGAATTCGACTATAGCAAGGTCAATGTGGACCGCTTTCTCGAGGACCTGGCCGAGGGGAACAAGGCCTGCCATATGTGTTTCCAGCACTGTGATCATTATTGGAGGGTCAAATCCGGAAAGTACGCCGGGGAGTTCGGCTGTGGGGGCGAGGCCGGGTCGATCATCCCGATGGGGCCGATGGTCGGGAACGACGACTTTGGGTCGGTCATGCACTTCGTGGCGCTGATCTCGGACCTGGGTATGGACAGCATCACCCTGGGCTCTCTTCTGGCAACCGCTATGCACTGGTTTCAGGATGGCCTGTTGACTGAGAAACACACAGGCGGGCTCAAGCTCGAATGGGGGAACGTCGAGCTGATCGAGACACTGATCCACCAGGTCTGTTATCGGGAGGGCTTTGGAGAACTTCTGGGGGAAGGGGTGTTTGCCCTTGCCGAGAAGGTGGCCGAGTGGAACAACCTTCCCCTTGAGGAGGTCACGAAATACATACGGGTCAACAACAAGAAGAGGGAAGTGGCTGCCGACTTCCGGCCCCTGAAGGGCCTCGCTTTCTCAAAGGCCATCGACATCCGGGAGTGTGACATCCTGAACATCGCGGACACCCTCATGGCAGAAGGGCCTGTGAACCAGGAGCGTTTCGAACACCTGGGCGTACCCACGGAATTCGCCGAGAAATTCGGCTTCTCCTACGTGGGCAACCCTGCCTTCTTCGATGACAAAGCGATGGTGAAACACTACAACGACAATCACTGTGCGGTTGCAAACAGCCTCGGGATCTGCCTTCGCTTCACGACCTGGGCGCAGATGCGCATGGGCCTGGAGGACATGGCCATGTGTATCAAGGCTGCGACAGGTCTGGACACAACGTGGCAGGATCTCTTCGCATTTGGGGAGAGGTGTCGGCAGATCGAGAAGGGTATCCTTCTCCGGCATGGCTTCCGGAAAGAGGATGACTATATGCCGGATCACTGGTACAACGTTCCTGTGGAGAGCGGCATGTTTGAGGGGGTCGTGATGGACAAGGGTGAGTTCACGCAGGAGTTGGAGAACCTCTACGAGCTGCGAGGATGGGACAAAGAAGGCTTTCCCAGGCGAGATACGTTGGAAAAGCTGGGCCTTGAAGGGGAAGCTGACCGGCTTGAAAAGCAAGGCCTCATCGCCAAAGGATAGACAAGAAACGACATATTTCTCTGCGATGGAGATCTTTCAGACAAGTTGTTCCTTTCATGGAAGAATCTCTCCAGGGGAGCATTTCGCCATACGGCTTCCAGCCATGAAAGAGAATGCCGCGGCGCTGGAACATACCCATACTCGTGGTGGACTGTTTACTGGTATCGATGTTTCGGCGTAGATTTGTGCCGGGCGACAGGGGGAGGGGGAGACCGAGCCCAAGCAAATCGAGACGGAACATCGATACCAGTAAACCATGCCAGGCGAATAGGGTGTTGCTAGCCCTGGAAAACCGCTCAAGGAGGGAAACGTTGGCACGCGTAGAACGATCGGCCCGACTGAACACCCCGGTCAACGAGGTATTCGACTTTGTAGCAGACTTCCGAACGCTCAAGGAATACAACCCCTCCATCCTCAAAGTTCGTCCCCTCACACCCGGTTCCCCCAAAAAGGGCAGCCGTTTTGAGCTGACCCTGCGGATGTTCGGAAGGGAGATTCGACCGGTCTTGACGATCACCGAGTTCCGAAAGCACGAGTTGATCACCACCCGCCTGGATGCCTTCGTCCCTGCCAGGGAAGAGCGAGTCTTCCGGCCCGAAGAGGGGGGAGGCACCCTCTTCTTTTTCACGATCGAATTCGCTTCAGGATGGCCACTCGCGGGCCCGCTGGTGGATGTGTTCCTCGCCAAGGGGTTTGCCGAACCCCAGGCGGATACGGAAATCCGTCTGCTGAAGGAGAAGTTCGGCTTCGACAAGTAGCCCCTGCCACTCGTAGAGGCTGCGCCCTCGACAGGCAAATCCTTCTCTCAGAACTCACGTTACTCCTTGGGATCGACGTTCCTGCTCGATTTGCTTGGGTTCCGTCTCCCCCTCCCCCACAAAGTCGCCCGGCGCAAATCTGCGCTGGCTCGCCGATCCCAAGGAGTGATCGAGCACAAACCCGGAGCTATCTGCCTGTCGAGTAACGGAAGGGAGCACCCGTGGGCAGGGGCTTGGCGGGTGTCAACGGACAAGAGGAAGAGTCTCTTGGCCGGCCGTTCTTACAGGGAGGATTCCGGTCAGCTGCCGGCGCGGTGCTTTTCGTAATAGAGATCCCGGATGTTCGTGCTTCGGATCATCTCCCGGATCGTGTCCCCGCTGATGTCCCGTCGGATTGCCTCTCCGATGTAGGGCACGATCGAGATGATGGAAACCTTCTGCCGCATCTGCTCGTCTGCCAGGACATCCTCTGCAAAATCGGGTCTCGAATCGGTTACCACGAGTTCGTCGAGATCCGATTGGGCCAGGGCGCTGCTGAAGTCTCGAATCAACTCGCCCTCCCCGGAGACCGAGTCGAAGCCCAGGGCGTGGGCACAAAAGCCGATCACGTGGACCGCGCCTGCCCCCTTGGCTGCGCGGGCCGCGTTGAACAGGGTCGACCCCGAGGCGAGGATGTCATCCGGGACGGCCACGATCTTGCCCTTCACATCCCCGACGACGGCGAGCAAGTCTTTCTTGTGAAGGGCCCGCCGATCCCGCTGCTGCATGGCAAAGGCCATTTGCCCATTCCAGCCGGACACGTTTCTCCCGAACTCCTCCGCGTGGCGCACGCCCCCTTCGTCCGGGGCCATGACCACGAAATTGTCGGGGTCGACCTCCAGGGAGATCTTCTTGCAGAGGGATTCGTAGCGGGTCGAGAAATA
>Ga0180438_10006489_pt1 | contig 15813 bp, 10 predicted proteins | sample SS_ome_12_FD_132455 | JGI IMG/M metagenome (GOLD analysis project Ga0180438, IMG submission 132455) | Hypersaline lake sediment archaeal communities from the Salton Sea, California, USA - SS_3_D_2 metaG | ecosystem: Environmental > Aquatic > Non-marine Saline and Alkaline > Hypersaline >...
TCCCCGGCAGCGGCACGGGCGTCTTCCAGAGGATGCCTTCCCCCGACTCGCCGTCCCACTGGGTCGGTATCGTATCGTAAGCCGAGATCCCCGAGCCGCCGGGGCCACGAAAACTGGGCCACATCCGGCCGATCTCCTCGGCCGACGGCGGCGGCGGCAACTCGACCGCCGTATCGAATGGCGCGGGCTGGGGTTGCTCGGGATCGGCGCCGTTCTCCTCGGGTTTCACCATCCCGGCCAGTTCCTCCTCCGTTCGCGGCAACCCGGGGCGAACCGCCAGCATCAGCCCCACGGCCACGCCGACCATCGCCAGGCACAACGCCGCCACGGCGTAGCGTCCCCGGCGGGTCCACTGCGTCTCGAAGTCACGGGGCGAGGTTTGCGGCCCGGGCTCGGGGAGCTTGCGCCGCAGCGTGGCGGTCGACTTGGCGGCGACCAGGAAGACTACGACTCCACCCAGCAGGAGCCAGGCTCCCGTGGCCGTGAAAGTGCGCTGGAAGAAATGCATCTCGCGGCGATAGAGGTCGGCTTCCCGCAGCGACTCCTTCAGCTCTTGATTGTCCGGTTGCCTGGCCACCTCCTCTTGCAGGGCCAGAAACGCCGGGTCTTCCAGCAGTTTTTCCGCACCGCGAAAGCCGTATTCATACAACAGCAGCGCGCAAACCACCAGGGAAAAGACTCCGGCAACCGCCGCACTTCGCGCGGCGATGCGATAGGCGACCTCCGAGGTGGCCGGTTGGGCTTCCGTGGTCATGCTCATCGAAGACTCCCAGTTCATCAAATTCAGTTCATCGAATTCAGTTCATCGAACTCAATCGCTTAGCAGTTTTTCTTTGAGGATTTCCGCAATGTGCTCGTTGTACTCGCCGGAGGTGGTCCGCGGGGGAATCCAGTTCGCGTAATCGAAGTCGGGAAAGTTCAACGGCTCGTCGAGCTTCTTGTGGACGATAAAGAAGTCGCGCACGCGGGCGGCGTCTTCCGCGCTGTCGTAGTGGCCCAGCTTGATCGTCCGCGGCGGCTTGTCCTTGGCGTGACGCTGCGCCACGCAGCCCACGTAGATGTTCAGCCCCATGAAATCCATGACCGCGTTGATCTGCGGACCCTCGCCGTAATCGCCGACCCAAAGCTTCTCGTAAGTCTCGGTGACGCGATCGGGCCAGCTCACGCCGAGATGGACCACCGCATCCGGCTCGAACTTCCGCAATTGCTCGATCAGCTCTCTGACTTTCATTGTCTCGGTCTCCTTGAAAAGGATGCCCGGCGGCCGGCGTCACGGCTCGCTGCTCGAGGCGGGGGAGTCTGCGATCAAGCCTAGTCGTGCTTGTTCGTTCGGGCAATACCAGAAACAACGTCCGCAAGACACGCAGTTGATGCGGTCGGGTTGATAATCGGTGCGTCGGCGGCGGAGCGAAAGGTGGATCAGCTTCGCGCCGATCACCAGCCCCACCCAAGCGCCGAGCCAACCGCCGGCGGTGCCGAAGCGCTCGGTCTGCACGATCGCCTCCCGGCCCAGGTCCTCGATCGACCGGCCCGTTTTGCGAAAGGCGTCGCTGGCGTCGGTGGTGTCCGCCACCTGGCCGGTTTCCTCCAGCAGCACGCGGTCCGCCAGTCGCACCGTCGGGTGCAAGCGCGACAGCGGCCCTTTCAGACCTCGGCCCAGCCACGCACCGAGGGCCACCAGCACCGGCAACAGCAGGATCAGCATGGCCAGCCGCCGGCGGCCTTGGCGGCGCTGGTCCGGCGGCTGGGCGACGGTCGGCTCGCGAATCGCCCCGTAGGGACAGACGTCCTCGCACAACCGGCACTGCACGCACTGATCCGGCGGGATCTTCACGTGCCACTTCGACACCTTCGACAGCAGTCCCAACAGTGCGCCGTAGGGGCAGAAGTACCGACAATACGGCCGCCCCACGAACAACCCCACCACCAGGAAGCAGCCGCCGAAAATCAGCATATTCGTGCTGCCGCCGAGACGGAAAAACGCCACGAAGGGATCGTAGCGGCAGATCACGAAGATCGGCTCGTCGACCGTGCTCATGGCCGCAAACAACACGGCCGCGCCCAGATAGACGTAGGCCAGCAGTCCCAAAGCGTGTTCCAGCCAGACGGGCACCTTGACGGGGCGAACCGCCACGAGTTCCTGCAGAGCCCCCAGCGGGCAAACGCCCGCGCAGAACGTACGTCCGAAGAACAACGTGAACACCAGCGGCAGCGCAAACAGCGCCACGACCGCCGCCGGAATGGCATAGCTCGGATCGCAAACGGCCAGGGCCACGTTCTGGATCGCTCCGATCGGACACACGCAGCCCTCTCGCCAGAACCCCAGCCACGCCAACGACACCACGGCCAACAGATACAACCCGCGGCGCGAACGCTTCACCAAGGCAAACCACGAAGCCAGCGAGAGGCCGACCAACAACGCGGCCAGGTCGAGGTGTTCGGACCACGCGGGAGGTCCCGGCGGGTGGATCGTCTCCTTGATCGGGTGGTCGGTGAACTCCGGAATGGGGATCAGTTCCTGGGCCGTCGCCGCGTCGGCCAGGATCACCATCAGGATCAGCGAGAAGAAGCTCAGCAGCGGTCGTATCATCCGTCGTTTGCCCTCTTCTCGTACAAGGCTTGGGCCGTCTTCTTCAGCAGGTAGGGCCGGCTGGCGGGCACGCGGCGGAAGGCCTCCGAGGGACAGGCAATCGCGATCGCACATTCGTTGCAGTTGAGGCACCGATCGTGACGCACCTGCAAATAAAGCGAGCCGTTCATCAAGGCACAGCCCTTCACGCACTTGCCGCAACCGATGCAGTCCTCCTCCTTGATCGTGTACTCGAAGTAGCGTACGCCGGCTTGCTCTTCGACGAACGTGCGCACGATCGCTCCCGTGGGGCAAAGCTGGTTTTCCGCGCTGGTATTGAGTTCAGAATAATCTTCAAGAAAATATCCCGTGCAAATGTCGCAATAGCCGCACATCAAGAAGCACTGTACGGCCTTGACGGCGGATTCATCCAAGACGCAATGGGTCTCGCAGTTGCGGCAGGCCATGCACTTGTCCGGGTCGATCTGCCAGACGTACTGCTCCGCCTGGCCTTTTCGCCCGGCCAACAGCCCCGTAACGCCGACCAGACCGGCGGCGCCGGCCACGCGCAGTCCGCCGCCGACAAACGCTCGCCGGTCGATCTTGTGGTTCTCATCGGCCATGGTCGTCACCTCGCGTCGCCTTGGGGACTGTCCCGATTTTCGTGGAACGAAAATGGGACTGTCCCCTTCTGCACATCGGAAGTTGTTCTTGTACGATTTCTAAGTCTACAGTGGTCAAAGGCCGCACATTCGCGGCAAGACAGCGACCGCCGGCACGAAGCGGGAGCCGACGAAGCCGTTCGTCTGACAATCAGCCCGGCCGAGAGCACGGTAATGCCTCCCAAGGCCAGATACCGCAACGCGCTGCGGCACATTTCCCGGCGGTTCTGGGTCTCTGGTTTCGGCCCGCTATGATTCATCAGGTGCTCCCTTCTCGCTGGGCTTCGGCTCGAAAATCAGCACGCCGCCGGCCCTGGGGTCGAGGATCAGGATGCGGCCCCGGCTGTCGGCGGCAACGTCGGCAAGCACTTCGTCTTCCCGCACGGCCAGTTGCGCAGGCCCGGCCACCACGCACTCGAACTCGCCCGCATCGTTGTAGATCTTCACTCGGGAGATGCCTTTCTCGGCGGTCACGTAGCGGCCGTCGGGCAGGATGGCGAAGTGGGCCGGGTTGCAGCAGCCAAAAAACCCGTCGACCTTCGACGACGCCTCTCCCCACTCCAATTCGAGATCGCCGTCGAACGTGTATGTCTCGATACACAATCTCCGCGGATTCACCACGGAGAGCAGCTTGTCCGGGGCCACGGCCAGATCGAAATAGGGCGTGGTGATCATGAAGCCGGGAATCCGGCGTTTTGCATCCCGGGCGCCGATGCGGCCCACGAGTTGCCCGGACGTGTCGTAACGCAACACGATCCGGTTGCCCATGTCGGCCGCGAACACGTCCTGCTCCGCCACGCCGACCGAAGTGAGCAGCGCTCCCTCGCCCAAGCTGTCCCACGTTGCCTGGTGAGCACCGTCCAGATCGTACACCGCAATACGGTCCTTCCCGCCGACGTAGATCCGTCCGGGCGACTGATGGTCCGGACCACCCACGGCCAGGCACCGCGGCTCGATTTCAAGCTTTACTTCCGCTGACTTCTCGCCACCGGGGTCAAACACGTGAATCTGCTTGTCGCCGGCCACATAGATCCGATCTTCCGGTCCCACGGCCAGCGCCCGAACCGGCTGCATCGAAACGGGAATCTCCCCCGTCTGACGATACCGGATCAATGCGGGATCGATCGCGTCGGGCGTCGTCGGATCGGTGTCGGGGCCCGGCGGCGTGCGACTGCTCCCTTCGCCGTAGATGTCCAAATGCAACACGGCCACGGCTCCCACGATGATCGCCATCAGGATCGCGGCGACAATCACCACGCTGGCTGCCGTGACCGGGGTTCGCGTGTCCACGTCGGTTCTCCTTACGGTTCAGTCCGCCGTCAGTTTCCTTCGCGCCGGGCCACGTCCAGGCAGACCATCCTCGTCATGTCGCGAACGATCAGCCTTCCCGCCACCATGGCCATGGGGCCCCAGGCGTGGTGTCCGTCGTCGATCACCTGGGCCCGGGCCAACGGCTGGTATTGCTTCGGCGTGGCTTCCGCCATGGTGAGCATCCCGTCGTCGTCCATCACGTAGATCAGTCCGTCGGCGATCATATAGGGGGCCGAGCCGAACTTGTGCTCGCCGCTGTTCCAGAGTTCCTTCCCATCGAGGTCAAGGCAGATCAGCTTCCCGTCGTCCTTTCGCACGCCGTAAAGGTGGCCGTCGAACAGAACGGGTGTCTGTTGCTCGGAACCGAACTGCTTCTGCGTCAGCTCGAAGAGGATCTCGGGCGTCCACTGATCGCCCTCCACGTTCAACTGCAGCATCATGCTGCCCACCTTGTAGCCGCTGCTGAGGAAGATCCGGCCGTCGTCCAGCACCACCGGCGAAGGGCTCATGGCGACGCTGTTGCGAAAACGGGTCGAGTGCCACAACAGCGAACCGTCGTCGGCCGCCACGCCGGCCACTCCGCCCGTGCCGCAATATACGTACAGCCGCCGGCCCTCAAACTCCATCGGCGCGATCGAGGCGTAGGACATCTCCCACGGCTTGCTGCCGGGGTTGCCGCTCTCCCAGATCACGTCTCCCGTCCGGTAATCGACGGCAATCAACAGGTGCTCGCCGCCGGGCGCCAGAATCAGCCGGTCGAGCCTGGTGTCGATCAAGGGACACTGACCCGCGTACCATTTGGGGACCGTGGCGCCGTAGTCGAGCACCAGGTCTTTCAGCCAATGACACTGGCCGGTCTCGGCGTTCCAGCAGACCACGTGGCACTGCGGCCCGAAAGAAATGACGTATTCTCCCACCACGGCCGGGATCGTCCGCGACATGCCGTGGTTCCATGCCACCTCGACCGGATAGCTGTTGCGCCAGATTTCCTTGCCGTTGTCGAGCGAGAGGCACCGCATGGTGTCGGCCAGGGCCTCCTCGTCGTAATCGAGCACGTAGACCCGCCCGTTGCTGATCGCCGCGGCCGCGTATCCTTGGCCCAGCTCGATATGCCAGATTTTCGGCGGCCCCTTCTCCGGCCACTGCCGGGCCAGCGGTGTGCCGTCGTCGCAGATCAAATCCAGCCGCTCCCCTCGAAACCACGGCCACGAACCGGCCAACTTGGAGGGGAGTTCCTCAAATCGGATCGGCTCACCGACCACCGGGCGCTGCCGGCCGGCGGCCTGATCGACCGCCGGCGCACCGTCCAACCCCGCTACCCGGGCTTCAAGCGGCCCGCCCAGGCTAAACATGGTCCACCACACCAACGACAGGACGCCAACGACGGCCAGCAAGCCTGGAACGATGATCTCGGCCGGTGAGTGCTTCATACTCTTCAATGTATCCGTATCGGGCCGGTGTGGAAACGGCGCGCTGGGTGCGAGCACTCGCACGAGGGAACGGTCACTCGGACCGCTGGGGCGGGGGGCAGTGGACGGAACCTGCTCATATTCCTTCATATCCGAGGGGATGACCGCCGTCAACCCTCGACGGAGCGGCGGGACATTTGCCTCGGCCGAACGTTCCCTTTATGATGCGTGCGCGTGGCGCTGGGCCGCCAGCCCGTAGAAATGATCGTCAGCCACTTCAGAAAGGGAGAAGACATGCACCGCAACTCGCGACCACCCTGCAGATCTCACCAATCCGGGGCTGTCACTGTCGGTGTGCCACTGCTTCGCAGAAGCAGTGCCGGCCGCAAGTCCACGCACAGACACTGCTTCTGCGAAGCAGTGGCACACGGTGGTGAGAAATGCGGACTGCTGCTCGAATGGCTCTGGGTCGGCAGCCGGCTGTGCTGCAGTTGGCTTCTGCCCGTGGTGGCCCTGTTCGCAGCGGTCAACACCGCAGTCGCCGAGACCCGCCACGTCTGGGAAACCGTGCAGATCACCCTGCAGGCCGAGAAGTCGTACCAAAACGCCTACACCGACGTGGAGGTCTGGGTCGACTTGCGGGGCCCCGATTTCCGCAAGCGATGTTACGGGTTCTGGGACGGCGGCAACACCTTCCGCGTCCGCGTGCTGGCGACGGCCCCTGGCGACTGGACATGGCGCAGCGGATCGAAACCCGCCGACCCGGGACTCGACGGCAAGACGGGCCGTTTCACCGCCGTGGCATGGACCGAGCAGCAGAAGCAGCAGAACCCCTGTCGCCGCGGGATGATCCGCGCCTCGGCCAACGGCCATGCGTTCGAGTACGCCGACGGAACGCCCTTCTTTCTGATGGGCGACACCTGGTGGTCCACGCCGACCTTTCGCTACCCGTGGTATGACGACGACCGTCACCGCCCCATCGGCCCGGACGCCGGACTGAAGGATTTCGTCCAGTTTCGCAAGCGGCAGCAGTTTAACTGCATCGCCATGATCGCCGCTTTCCCGAATTGGGCCAACGACGGCAAGCCGGCCCGGCTAACCATGGACGACGGCACCGTGCTGCGCGCCGCCTGGCGACAGCCCGGCACCCAGAGCGCCAAGGACATGCACAACGAGGCCCGGCAACGCCCCTTCCTGTTCCCCGGCAAAGTCCCCGGCTATGAAGACGTCTTTCCCGATCTGGATCGTCTCAATCCGGCGTATTTCCATTCGATGGATAAGAAGATCAACTACCTCAACTCGCAGGGGTTCGTGCCGTTCATCGAAGTCGCCCGGCGCGACATCGGCCAGGGCTGGAAGCGTTTTCACCGCTGGCCCGATTCGTACACGCGCTACATCCAGTACGTCTGGAGCCGCTACCAGGCCAACATCTGCCTGCTCAGCCCGATCCATTTCGACACGCCGGGCAGCAGCATCCCGTCGGAGGACTGGAACCTGGCGGCCAACCGCGTGATCGAGAAACACGGGCACCCGCCGTTCGGCACGCTGTCCGGCACCAACTCGAATCCCTCCACGCTGCAGAACTTCGGCCACGTCGACCGGGCCCGCTGGCTCACGTTCCACCAGATCGGCAACCGGCGCACCCACGACCTCTACGCCTATCTGACCGAGATCTTCCACGCCAAGCCGCCGGTGCCCGGCATCAACGGCGAACCCTACTACGCCGGCATGGAGGGCCACGCGGGCGGGACCGAGATGTCGGCCCTCTATTGCCGCTCGGCGATGTACGGCAGCGTGCTCTCGGGCGGCCTGGGCGGCCACATCTACGGCGCCGGCGGCTGGGACGGCGGCATGTGGGGCGGCAACGTCGAAGAAGCCGCCGAGAACCACACCTGGGACGTGCTCAAGTGGCAATCGGCCGACCAGATGCGCCACCTGAAGACGTTCGTGCTCTCCGAGGGACGGAAGTATCAGGACCTGGTGCCCAGCGTCGATCTGATCTCGCCCAACAAGTCCGGCGAGCCGAAGACCTGCCTCGGCTGGGCCTATTGCGCCCGCACGGCAGACAAGGACTTCTTCCTCGTCTATTTCGAGAGGGACTGCCCGCGGGCAACGCTTTCCGGCGCCAAGGCCCGCGGCAAATACCAGGCCCAGTGGTTCAACCCCCGCACCGGCGATTGGGCCGCCGCAAGCGACGAAACGTTGACCGCCGATGCGACCGGCCAGATCGCCTTGCCGGCTCACCCAGGCAATAAGGCCAAAGCGGACGCCGACTGGGGGCTGAAACTCACGTTAGTAGACGTTGGTTCGCCATGAGTGCTTTCGGATCGGCAGTGGCCTCATGGTCTGAGGGGACGGCTCTGGTATATTGGTGAATAGACGCCGATGACGAGTTGCTCGGTTGGCCGGCTTGGGCGAGTGAATGCCCGACCTATCCGACACCTCAGAACGTGTTTTGAAATAGGTACGACGGCTCTCCGAAGCCGTCGATGTGCCAGATAACGGCCGAGAATCGACGGGCTCGGAGGCCCGTCGTACGAGTCTACTCTAATTTCAAAACACGTTCTCAGACACCCTAACCCCGGAACGGCCCATATCATGCGATGTCGCCAACCAATGATCCCACACCGGCCACTGATCATCAGTTTGCTGCTTGGTTTCCAGGCCATCCCGTCGAGTCTCGCGCAGGATTTTCTGCCACCCCAGCCGGTATGGCACGGCGCAAGCGAGAGGCTGATCGTCCCGCCCGATGACCCCTGGATTACACCGGCCGAAGCCAGCGGGCTGACGAAAACGCCGGACTACGACCAGACGCTTGCCTGGCTGAAGAAGGTCGACGGGGCGTCACCGCTGATCGAGTTGGACGTGTTCGGCCGCACAGCGGAAGGACGCGAACTCGTGGTCGCCGTCGCCAGCAAGGAAGGCGCACGCCGTCCCGAGCAGTTGCGGGCCAACAGGCGGCCGACGCTGCTCGTGCAAGCCGGTTGCCACGCGGGTGAGATCGACGGCAAGGACGCCGGGATGATGCTGATTCGTGATATCGCGTTTCGTGAGAAATCGCATTTGCTCGACAAGGCAAACCTGCTGTTCATCCCGGTGCTCAACGCCGACGGGCACGAGCGCGCGTCTGAGTGGAACCGGCCGAATCAGCGCGGCCCCATCCGGCAAGGCTGGCGGACCACCGCCCAGAACCTGAATCTGAATCGGGACTACGTGAAGCTGGACGCACCCGAGATGCGGGCTTTGCTTCGCCTGCTTGACGACTGGCAGCCGTCTCTCTACCTCGACGTTCACGTCACCGACGGCATCGATTATCAGTACGACATCACCTATGGATTTCACGGTTGGGACGGCGACTTTGCCTGGTCGCCGCAGATCGGGCGGTGGCTCGACAAGACGCTCCGTCCCGGATTGGACGCCGCGTTGAAGAACGCCGGGCACATACCCGGACCACTCGTGTTCGCCCTGAACGGCCGGGACATCACGCAAGGGATCTCGCTTGGGCACTACAACCCACGCTACTCTTCCGGCTACGGCGACCTGCGGCACCTTCCGACGGTACTCGTCGAGAACCACTCGCTGAAGCCCTACAGGCAGCGGGTGCTTGGTACACGTGTCCTGCTGGAAGCGGCGCTGAAGACATTGGGAGCGAACGCCGTATCGCTGAAGGCCGCCATCCTCGACGACTCAGCCGCCCGCCCGCAGCGCATCCCGATGAACTGGGGCCGTGGCGGGGGCGGCCAGCGTACGATCGATTTTCTGGGCACCGCCTACGAAACCTACGTGTCCTCCGTCTCGGGCGCCAAAGAAATCCGCTGGCTGGGAGAACCGAAGACCTACCCGGCGCTTCCCGTGCGGCTGGACAAGGCGGGCATCGAGCTGCGCCGCCCGAGGGCCTACGTCGTGCCGGCCACGAAACCTGAGGTGATCGAGCGTCTCAAGTGGCACGGGATCCGGATGCAGACGTTCGCCCAGGCGACGACGCTGCCGGTCTCCATGTATCGGCTGGTCGATCCGCGGCCCGACTCCACGCCCTACGAAGGCCGCCATCGAACGACGACCGGCGTGAAGCTCGAGGAACACGTCCACACGTTTCCTGCCGGCTCCGTGCGTGTTCCGACGGATCAGCCGCTGGGCGATCTGACGGTGGTGATGCTCGAGCCCCAAAGCACCGATTCGCTTTTCGCATGGGGCTGCTTTCCCGAGATTCTCCAACGCACCGAGTATATCGAAGGTTATGTCATCGCCCCGATGGCGGAGAAGATGCTGGCGGAGGACGCCCGGTTGAAGGCCGAATTCGAGGCGAAACTCGCCGCCGACCCGGCGTTTGCCGCCGACCGGCGCGCTCGGCTCCGCTGGTTCTACCAGCGAAGCAAGTTTTACGACCAGCGATACCTGCTCTATCCGGTGGGTATTGAATATCCGTCCCGACGTGGGCGGCCGGCCGCAGAGGACGCAACGGGCTCTTCGAAGTAGATTAGGCTTGTCGCGTCGCGGACGGGAGGCGAAAAACGCATTGGACGATGTGTTTCGCTACGCACCAACATGTTGAGGCGTGTGAGCGCTGCCCCAGCGAGGATTTGAAGAGAGGACGGCCGGTCTACCGCAGGTTTGGGACCTTTCGGCACGTGCGACGAAACGTTGACCGCCGATGCAACCGGCAAGGTCGATCTCCCGGCTTTTCCCGGCGATAAAGCTAGTTCCGACGCCGACTGGGGACTGAAGCTCACGTTGATCGACGCCCGGTCGCCGTGAGTGCTTGCAGCGTGGCGTGCCAACGGTTATAAATCAGGAGCGTGCCAATGACGATAGTCGTTTGGCCCCGGGTGGCGAACCATTTTGCGAACAAGTTTTCTCAAATGGAAGACCTATTCCGGAGAATCTCGGGGCCGCCCACGGGGCCATCTAATAGCGTCGGTGTGACTCGGATCTCCCATCTCAATCCAAGGGGCCAGAACGATGCAAGACTTGTTCAACTCAATAGCCACTGGCGTAGCCGTTGTATTATCCTTTGCGTCTCTGCTCATCTCCATCTACATCTTCTTCAAGTCTCGCATTCTCAGCATGCAGCCAATTCTCGTGTTCACAAAACACCCTACAGAAGACAAGCGATTGGTCTACAACGTGGGCTATGGTCCGGCACTTGATATCCTTCTCGCCAAACGTGCTCAGCATAGTAATGAATGGACGGAACCGGAACGTATTCCTCCCTTGGGTACAAACACCTATATTGAATGTTACACTGGGTACGAACTTCGTTGCGACTACTGTGACGCTGATGGTCGTGAGTACAAGTCCACGTGCATGCACTACAAAACGACCGTCACGAAGCGGAAGAGTAGCCTGCCGGATTGGCCGGAAGAAGAGATTCGTAAATCACGAGCCGTCCCCTGTTCTTTCTAACAATGAGTTCTCGGCTATTGGATCGGTTTTGACGCGAGTGCCCCGACGTTTCTTACGAAACAAACGTGGCCATGGCAACTCGCGGATTCGGAAAGACGGCGGGCTGACGCAGTCGGAAGAGCTAACCGAGCCCCGTTCACCGCGCGCGGCGTGCCCCCGGCAATGGCAAGGCCCGGACAGCAACACGGTCAGTTCTTGCACTGGTCCTTTGAGTCCCTCCGATCAGTCCGCCGGGGACTTTTTGCCACGTTTCTAAACCCGTATACACTTGCCCTGCTCAGGCAACTTGTGATAGAATAATATAGTCTCGAATGAGGAGACTCTCATGGCGGCCCAATTACCCAGCGAAATCGAGTCCTTCCATCGGTTTCTGACCGAACAACTCGAACGCGGCGAGGTAAGCCTTTCGCCCGAGGCGAGCGTGGAGGCGTTTCGGGCGTACCAGCGCGACTTGGAGCGATGCCGAGACGAGATTCGGCCGGCGCTGGAGCGGAGCGTGCGGGGCGAATCGGAGCCGCTGGATATCGAAGCGTTAAAGGTACGTGTGACCGAAAGGCTGGCCGACAAAGGCATCACGGACTGATGGCCCGAGTTACGCGAGACCCTCTGGCCGACCGCGATCTGACTGAAATCGCCACGTACATCGGCGAGGTGAATTGCAGTCCAGATGCCGCAAGACGCTTCCTTGACCAACTCAACGAAAAGCTGAAGCTTTACGCCACCCAGCCTGAGATGGGCGAACTTCGCCCAGACCTTGCCGACGGCGTCCGAATCTTCTCCTTCGGCAATTACGTCGTGGTTTACCGGCCATTGGCGGACGGCATCGACGTGCTTCGCATCTTCGAAGGGCATCGGGACTATCCCACCCTGTTTTGACACACTCAGTAGCCGGCTGCCGCCCTGCGTTTCGCCGCCTCTCGCCGTCTGCCGCCGGGCTGCCGTAAATGCTTGCAGTATGGTCCGCCACTCGGTATAAAGTCGGGAGGCCGATAGCGCTTGCCGTTCGGCCCTGGGTGGCAGACGATTTCGCGAACCAGTTCTCTCTGATGGAAAACACCTTCCGGAACATGCTTCCCTTACAGGAGAAAAACTCATGCGACGCACCATAACAGTGTGGACCGTTTCGATGCTGGCGGTCTTGGCCGCTGCCGTTCCTGCGGCCGGGCAGTGGGTCGAGTTGGAGAAGCTGACCGCCTCCGACGCCGCCATGATGGACGGCTTCGGCTATTCGGTGGGTGTGAGCGGCGACACGGTCCTCGTCGGGTCAGTCTACGACGACGACCTCTACGAGGACTCCGGCTCGGTCTATCTGTTCGACGCGATCAGCGGAAATCAACGCGGCGACAAGCTCACCGCCTCCGACGCCGATGAGGCCGACGCGTTCGGCTTTGCCTTGGCGATCAGCGGAAACATCGCCATCGTCGGGGCGCCCGACCATCACCACGTGCCCGGCGTCCGCGGCGGTTCGGCCTATCTGTTCGACGTGACCACCGGGCAGGCACTGTTCGAGTTGCTCGCTTCCGATCGGGAAGACCTCGACCATTTCGGCACGTCGGTGGCCATCAGCGGCAACACGGCCATTGTCGGCGCCTACGGAGACGACGACGGCGGCGATGTATCCGGCGCGGCCTACCTGTTCGACGTGACCACCGGGCTACAGATCGGACCGAAGCTGGTCGCACCCGACGCCGCGGCCGACGACGAGTTCGGCTATGCGGTGGGCATCAGCGGCAACACGGCCATCGTCGGGGCCCACGGCGATGACGACGGCGGCAATGCTTCCGGGTCGGCCTATTTGTTCGACGTGACCACCGGACAGCCGATCGGACCGAAGCTGACCGCGCCGGACCCCGCGGCCGACGACCAGTTCGGCTATGCGGTGGCCATCAGCGGCAACACGGCCATCGTCGCGGCGCGCGGCGACGACGGCATGGCCGGCGCGGCCTATCTGTTCGACGCGACCACCGGGCTGCAGATCGGCTCGAAGCTGACCGCTCCCGGCGCGCCGCCCAACGGTGCCTTCGGTCAGTCGGTGGCCGTCGACGGCGACACGGCCATCGTGGGGGCATACGGAGAGGACGGGTTCAGCGGGGCGGCGTATCTGTTCGACCTGGCCACCGGGGGCACGCCCCAGAGGATCACCCCTTCCGACCCGTCGTCGATGAAGTACTTCGGCCATTCGGTGGCCGTCAGTGGCGGCACGGCGGTGGTCGGGGCGATCGGCGACGGCCAGGCCGGCTACTATGCCGGCGCGGCGTACCTCAACGTGCTCGGCACCGACTCGGGCTTCCGGCTCAACGGCGTTCCCATCCCACAGTTCCAATTGCCCAGCCTGGCCACGCCGGCGCTGGAGGCCGGCGACGTCCTCTCGGGCCAAGGCACCCGCGACGGCGTGTTTGTCGGCCAGGCCGGTTCGGCCATCGTGGTCGACGAGGGCGACATGACCCTCGGCGAGCCGGACAGCTTTGCCGGCTTCACCACCGAAGGCACGATCGACGTCGGCTCCAACACCCTCGCGCTGCATGCCGCCGGATTTGCCGGACTGGGTGTCCAGACCACTATCGACGGCGGCAAGCTGGAAGCGGCCGGCGGCGTGGCGCTCGGCGTGGGCGACAACCTCGTCGGGCAGGGCACGGTCGACGCCAAGATCGCCGCCGCACTGGGGTCGACCATTTCCGCCACCGGCGACCTCGCTTTGGGCAACGCCGACTCGACGGCCGGATTCGCCAGCGACGGCGAGTTGCACGTCGGCCCCCATACCGTCACCATCCGCGACAGCAACCAGGCCCTGCTGGGCTCGCTCACCACGCTCGGCAAGCCCGCGGTGTTCGACGGCGACGGAACGCTCATCGAGGACGCCGTGCGCGGGACACTGCAATCCGACGGCGGGCTGGTCGTCGAGTTCGGCAAAAACGTCACCGGCTACGGGAAGATCGACACGCCCAACCATGTGTCGACACCGCTGCTGAACAACGGCTTCATCGGGGGCAACTCGGCCGACGAGCCGATCACGCTGAACGGCTACGTCAAGGGCGTGGGCAGCTTCACCGACGTGGTGATCAACGGCACCCTCTCCCCGGGCCTCAGTCCCGCGGAAGTCACCGCCGGCCGTCTCGCCCTGGGCGACGCCGCCACGCTGGTAATGGAGATCGGCGGGCGAAGCGCCGGCAGCGAGTACGACGTGTTGAGGATCGCCGACGGCCTGGCACTCGGCGGCACGCTGCGGGTCGAGTTGATCGGCGGTTTTCGCCCACAGCAGGGCGATGCCTTCGACCTGTTCCATTTCGACGCCGCCAGCGGACAATTCGCCGCGGTCGACCTGCCAGAGTTATCCGCAGACCTGGCGTGGGACTCCTCCGCGCTGTACCAGATGGGTCGACTCGTCGTGGTGCCCGAGCCCAGCACCGTGATGCTGCTTGGTGCCGCCGTGCCGTTGCTGCTGATGTTGCCCCGCCGGACGACGAAAAGACGACCGCACGTGCAGCGGTCTTTTTGACCCGATTCCCCAGTCTGCGGACGGCCCTGACGCCGACCGGCGGCGGATCCCCATGTGGATCGACGATCGGTCGGCGTGAGCACTCGTAACTCGGTGTCTCAGTGACGACATTCGCCTGGCCGACGGCTCGTACCCCCTCTGCGGCAGGGTTCTTTCGCCCGATTCCCCAAGAACTTGGCCTTTTCTTGGGGCGGGGGCAATAAGTTCTTCCCATCCTCACGATCCACAAATACACTAAGGATTGCGCCGTTTGGGTAGCTTACCCGGAATGGCCAAGGTCCGAGTGACTACAACCGAGAAGTGGTTTCATTAGGAGGGACGCCCCTCCGGCCGAATTGCAGGGTAGTTCTGAAGAGGAGACTGGAAAATGAAACGCAGGGTGATCGTGATGTGTACGATCGCGGCGGTGGCGGCCGTGATCTGTGGCCATGTGGGCGTCGCACAGGCGACCGTGGTCACGTTCAAGTTTGATCCAAACGATCTGGTGGACCTCTACCCGAGCAGCGCAGGCATGAGCGACGTGGTTGGGGAGAACAAGGCGACCCAGCCCAACGCGAGACGGGTTCACGAAGTATGGGCAAATACGTTCTATGAGACGTTCTACAATCCCGCCGCCCCCCACACTCAGCCCGACGATTACAACGCGTACGTGAGTTGGCTCGGCGGTCTGGGCGAGGGCGAGGGAATCGCGGCGTTTAACACCTGGCTGCTGGACAATCCCAACGCCCGCAGTTGGGGCGAGACGATCGTGGCCCGCACCGACGCCCCGCCCGGCGTTGCCACCGCCTCCGATGGCTGGACCGGGGAGATCATCGACAATCCGTGGGGAGCCGGGTATCTGGTTCAGTGGTATACAAACGACCCCGCCAAGTACCTCCGCCCGAATGGCGCCGATATCGCCGACTTCAGCTTTACCGTGGACGCCTACGAAGACACCGACGCCGACGGCTGGGACGACGACGA
>Ga0180438_10006490_pt1 | contig 15811 bp, 13 predicted proteins | sample SS_ome_12_FD_132455 | JGI IMG/M metagenome (GOLD analysis project Ga0180438, IMG submission 132455) | Hypersaline lake sediment archaeal communities from the Salton Sea, California, USA - SS_3_D_2 metaG | ecosystem: Environmental > Aquatic > Non-marine Saline and Alkaline > Hypersaline >...
CTTACCGGAACGAACTTGTCGGTTTTTGCGAAACACCTGTATGAATGCCGTAAAATGTATTTATAGCCATTGGCGGTTTTCGGATGTCACGCAGTTTGGTTCTATGCTGCAGCAAGCCGGCCTGCATTGCAATTAGCTGACTGCTGCAATTCATTTCCGAGCTGAAGGGCGGTCGCCTCAATTTACAAATATGAATAATCATACGGATTTCTTTGCGGTAAAAAAAATTTCTGAAGGTTTTTAAAGATTTGGCCGATAATAAATGGTAAGAATAAAGATAATAAGCTCTTTGAAAATTTAACAGGTGGAATAATAAGTTTTATATGATTATAAAGTGTTCATTAACGTAACAGAAAAGATGTAACAAAATGAAAGGTGGAGATTAAATTATGGCAAAGAAACGGAAAGCAAAGAAAAAGACCAGGAAGAAAAAGACCAAGAAGAGGAAGACCAAGAAGAGGAAGACTAAGAAGAAAAAAGCCAAGAAGAGAACAACCAGGAAGAAAAAGACTAAGAAGAGAAAAACCAAGAAAAGAAAGACTAAGAAGAAAAAGACTAAGAAGAAAAAGACTAAGAAGAGAAAGACCAAGAAGAGGAAGAGAAGATAAGTTGCCGGTGTTTTCGGAACAACAGGAAGGCTCCATAGTAAAGATGGGGCCTTCCGTTTTTTTATCTGCAGAACAGCCCCCCCGCCGTCTGTGATGGTTGCAATGGCAGCTTTTACCCGGTACCTCTCCCCCACCTCCCAAATTACTTGTATTTACATTTAGCCGCAAATCTACTATACTGCAGCGATAGAAGTCGAGCCGGCAAACGTATCTGGCGAGACCCGCCAGAGGCGGGGCACGGCTGGAAAACGGTTATAAGCGAGACAATCGAGTATGGATTATTTCAACTACAAAAATGCCAGGCTGTTCGCTGAGAATACAGCCATTGCAGATATTGCCGACGCCGTCGGTACACCTGCCTATATCTACAGCAAAGCCACCTTTCTCGACCACCTCAACAAAATCAATCAGGCTTACAGCGAGCTCGATACTACTGTTTGCTATTCCGTCAAGGCCTGTGGAAACATTAACATACTGAAATTTCTGGCCGAGGCCGGCAGCGGCTTTGATATCGTAAGCGGCGGAGAGCTTCACCGTGTGCTTTGCGCAAACGGCGATGCAGCAAAAATCGCCTATGCAGGCGTCGGTAAAACAGATGCCGAAATTATCGAGGCATTAAAGGCCGGCATCGCTTACTTTAACGTGGAATCGAAGGCCGAGCTGGAAAACATTATACGCCTGTCAAAGCGCAACCATGCACGCTCCGGTAACAAACCCAAAGTTGCCCTTCGTGTCAATCCCGATGTTGACCCGAAAACACACACCTACACAACGACGGGCAAGAAAGAAACGAAGTTCGGCGTAGATATCGAATATGCCGGCAAACTGTTCGCCGAGTACGGGGCATCCGAGGCAGTGGACCTGTGCGCGATACATATTCATCTTGGTTCGGCGGGCAGCACTGTCGAGCCTTACGTCGAGGCCATAAATAAAATACTGTTGCTCATCGAAGAGTTGCGTTGTGCCGGCCACAAAATAGAAGCGCTCGATATAGGCGGCGGCTACGGCGCCGACTATGTGACGGGTCGCTCTCCTACCGCAGAGGAATATGCCGCTGCAATCGTGCCGCTGTTAAAAGACAAACATCTCAAACTTATTCTCGAACCCGGAGCCAGTATAGCCGCTAATGCGGGCGTACTTATTACGCGGGTTCTGTACGTCAAAACCGGCGGCAGTAAAACGTTCGTCATCGTCGATGCCGGTATGAACGATTTAATTCGCCCGCCGCTGTACGGTGCATTTCATTTTATCTGGCCAGTCGATACACAGGGAAAATTCATGCATCCTGAGCGTGCGGATGACCTTGAGCTTCCCGGCTGCCGGAAGGTTGACGTGGTCGGGCCGATATGCGAATCCGCTGACTTTTTTGCAAAAGACAGGCTCCTTCCGCCGGTTAAACGAGGGGATTTATTGTGCGTTTTCACAGCGGGGGCGTATGGTTTTACGATGAGCAGCAATTATAATACTCGGTCCCGCCCTGCCGAGGTTCTTGCCGACGGCGATAACTTCAGCATCATCCGAAAACGCGAGAGTTACGAAGATTTGACCGCACCGGAAAAAGACATTTTTTGAAAAACCAGCTATAGAGAAACTAAAATGATGCCCCAATGCCCACATTGTGAAACAGCCTGGCTTCCACAATTTTTCAGAAATGTCTTTCGATAAAGCCGGTGTCGATTTTGCTTTCAGACTAAAAACTCAAAAGTTCAAAGCATTCTTTACCAAGTCTCTGATTTCGGATGCTTCCCGTCTCGCTTCGATAGCCGTGTCTTCATCATAACTGGTCGGCCAGTGCACAGGGTAACGGGTATCAATATAAAAGGCGTTGAGGAAACGACAGGACCGCTCTAATTCTTTAATGTCAGATGATTTTGTTCTGCAAATCTCCAGAAGCTCCAATAGATTATGGACGGCCCTGAATTCCAGTTTATTGGCGACTATAAAGGCTTTAAGATATTTCTCCGCAGCCTGCTGGAAGTGAAAACATACCTGCGCAAAGTAATCGGTGGCCCCGATACTTTCACAGGCAAATCCGTAATCCTCTTCTGCTTTTTCTATCCATTCTCTGGCGATTTCAGGCAGCATTGTAAAGCACCTTGCCTTCCTTTAAGATACTTTTTACGAACGGGTCATCCAGTTCCAGTCTGCTCTTGACTTCTTCCGGCTTATATACGATAAAATCAGTAGCCAACTTGTACTTGATAAGAGCGTCCAACTGACGAATTCTATCAACGCCCAGTTCAGGTATATCGCTTTTGATAATAAAGAGGTCGATATCGGTTGTCTGCGTTATCCGGCCTTTGGCTAACGAGCCGAAAAGGATGATTTTCTCCGGCTTGTAAAGGCTGACCAGTTGTTTTACGATGTCCCGGATTTGACTATCGAATTGTCGCTTTGGTACCATTTATGAGTCCTTCCTTATTGTATTTGCGAAATCCCAGGCATTGTAGTCGATTAAGAAGGAATAATCCACAGTTTTTCAGAAATGTCTTTCGATAAAGCCGGTGTCGATTTTGCTTTTTACATACAGATTGTGAGACAAAATCTCCAGGCAAAGCGGGATGGTGGTTTTAATCGGGGCGATTACGAACTCCGACAGCGCCCGCCTCATCGTGGCAATCGCATCGGTGCGCGTTTTACGATGCACAAGGACCTTGGCTATCATCGAATCGTAATGTGGTGATATGGTCATACCCTGGCAGACGTGGCTGTCCACTCTCAGGCCGGGTCCGCCCGGCGGGATATAGCGTTCAATCGTGCCCGGCGACGGAGCAAAATCGGCCTCGGGGTCCTCAGCATTTATCCTGCATTCAATCGCTACGCCGTTGTGGTTGATATTGGCTTGACTTATATTGAGCTTGTGGCCGGCTGCAACTTTCAACTGCCATTTGATAAGGTCGTATCCCGTCACCAATTCGGTTACCGGGTGCTCGACCTGAATCCTGGTATTGACCTCGATGAAATAAAACCTGTTGTTCCTGTCGAGCAAAAATTCCACGGTGGCGGCATTGACATAATCAGCCTCTTTGATTATTCGCAGTGCGGCCTGGCACAGCTCCTTTCTGGTGCGCTCGTTAATCACAGGAGACGGTGATTCCTCGATGATTTTCTGGTGCCGCCGCTGAATAGTGCAATCACGCTCGAAAAAATGCACGACGTGGCCGTGAGCATCGGCCATTATCTGGACTTCTACGTGACGCGGCTCGACAATAAACTTCTCGAGATAAACACTGTTGTTACCGAACGCCGCCTTTGCCTCGCTGCGGGCGGTATTGAATGCCGAGCGAAAGCTGATTTCGTTGTGTACCAGCCTCATCCCCTTTCCGCCCCCGCCGGCAGCAGCCTTGACAATTAGCGGATAGCCCAGCTTGTTTGCAAGCTTCAGCGCCTCCGCTTCACTATCGACTGCCCCGTCTGAGCCGGCAACTACCGGCACGCGCGCCTGCTGAGCAAGCCGCCTTGCCTGTATTTTATCGCCGAGCTTGCGCATCGACTCGACGCCCGGGCCGATGAATACTATACCGCAGTCCTGACATATCTGGGCGAACTTAGTGCTTTCGGCCAGAAAGCCGTAGCCGGGATGTATCGCATCGACATCGGCCACTTCGGCTGCACTTATTATCCGCGGGATATTCAGATAGCTCTGCGCCGGCTCGGCAGGCCCGATACATATTGCCTCGTCGGCAATGGCGATATACGGCGCTTCTTTGTCGGCCTGTGAATAAACAACCACCGCTTCGATACCAAGCTCGTGACATGCCCGGATAATACGGAGTGCTATCTCGCCTCGATTTGCTATAAGAATCCTTGAAAACATAAAACAATACCTGTCTCTGCGCGGCACAGTGTTAAAAAAATACAAAAAACTCCACTACCCTGTTATTCCGTTTTGACCCTGAACAGCGGCTGGTCATACTCCACAGCCTGTCCGTTTTTGACGAGCACCTCCGTAACTGTCCCGCTGACCTGAGCCTTAATCTCATTCATCACCTTCATCGCCTCGATAATACAGACCATCGTCTGAGGGGAAACCTGCGAGCCCGCTTCCACGTACGGCTCCGAATCCGGGTTCGGCTGGGAGTAAAAAGTGCCCACAATCGGCGATTTAATCTCAGTTATACCTTCGAGGTGTTTCTGCTCATCCTGCGATTGCTGCGGGATTGGCTGGAGGCCGGCAGCGCCTTCGCCCGCGGGCGCCGCTGCCGCCGGATTGACCATCGGCATTGCATTTATTATCTGCTGGCCGGGCTGCGTGCGCCTTAAAAGGATTTTGTCGTCGCCGTGTTTAATCTCTACTTCGGCAAGCTCGTTGTCTTTCATTATCTCAATGAGCTTTTTTATCTTCTGCAAATCTTTATCTTTTTCAGCCATATATGCTCCCTTTCATCAAAAAGGCCGCTTCAAGCCAAAAAGTATAATCATAATCTGCCCACTTTTGCAAACATTTTCTACCCCCCTGCCGATGGCGGGATAAAAGCCGTAAAACCATAATAATCGATTTACAGTTGAACTTTACTGCGTATTCGTGTTATATTGCCTTTTCTAAAAGATATATTTTCGATTCAGGACGGAGTTTACACCTCTAATATTACGAGTTTCTATGAGCAAAAAGCAAAACCTGCAGCAGCTTCTGGATGAACGTATCGTGCTCGGCGACGGTGCTATGGGCACGATGCTCTACGAAGAAGGTGTGTTCCTGAATTCCTGCTTCGACGAAGTGAATCTCAAAAACCCTCAACTGGTCAGACGAGTCCACGACGGGTACATCCGGGCTGGTGCCGATTTTATCGAAACCAACACCTTCGGTGCCAATTGTTTCAAACTCGGCAAATTCGGTCTGGCGAGCCAAGTGGAAGCCATAAACAAAGCCGCCGTAAAAATCGCCGGGAAATCGGCAGGTAAAAAAGTGCTTGTTGCAGGTGCCATAGGTCCGCTTGGGCACGAGCTGGAACCTTTCGGCAACCTTACAAAGCACCAGGCCGACCAGGCCTTTACGCAGCAGGCCTGTGCACTCATCGAGGGTGGTGTAGATTTTATTATTATCGAGACCTTCGACAGTACACAGGAGCTCCTGACTGCCATAAGCGCTGTAAGAAAAATCAGCGACATTGCCGTTGTGGCCCAGATGACTGTCAATGAAGAAAACGAAACACTGTACGGCAAACGTATCGACAAAGCCATAGCGAGAATCTCGCAGGAAGATGTTGCGGCGGTCGGGCTTAACTGCTCGGTCGGTCCTGCCGAGATGCTCAGCAGTCTTGAGCTGATACGTGACGTTACCGATAAACCCATATCGGTGCAGCCGAATGCAGGCCTGCCTCGCCGTGTCGAAAACAGGTCACTTTATATGTGCACACCGGAATACATGGCGGAGTACGCCAGGCGTTTCTTCGAGAAAGGTGCCAGGATTATCGGCGGCTGCTGCGGGACCACCGCCGCCCACATAAAAGAAATAGTCCGGGTCGTGCGTGGGCTCGCCAGAGTTACCGTACCCGGTGCCCGGAGAGTCAAAGTCCGCAGCGTTCAGGTGCCGCTGGAGCCACCACGGACCCAGCCGGAAATACCCATCGAGCAGAGGTCAAAGCTGGGTAAGAAACTGACGACCGGCGAAAAGATTGTAACTATCGAAATAACACCTCCTCGCGGTGTTGACCTTGATGCCACACTCGATAAGGCGCAGCAGTGCGCCGAGGCCGGCGCCGATGCGATAAACATACCCGACGGCCCCAGAGCAAGCTCCCGTCTGTCGCCGATGGTGACCGCCATAAAAATACAGGAGCGCACCAAAATCGAAACGGTGCTGCACTACTGCTGCCGCGACAGAAACCTGATTGGGATGCAGTCCGACATACTCGGCGCATCGGCAATGGGTCTGCACAACATTCTGGTCATAACCGGCGACCCGCCGAAGCTCGGCAAATACCCCGATGCAACCGGGGTCTTCGACGTCGATTCAATCGCTTTCACATCCGTGGTCAAAAACCTGAAACGGGGCGTTGATATCGGCGGTAACAGCTTTTATCCGCCGGTCTGTCTGGTATCCGGCGTTGGTGCAAATCCCGTTGCCGGCGACCTGCCGCGTGAAATCAAAAGGTTCAAACGTAAGGTGCGGGCTGGGGCGGAATTCGCCGTTACTCAACCGGTCTTCGATACCGATATGCTTTTTAGTTTTCTCGAAGCCGTCAAAGACTATCGAATCCCGGTCATAGCCGGCATCTGGCCTTTCACCAGCTTCAAAAATGCCGAGTTTATGGCGAACGAGGTGCCGGGTGTAGTAGTGCCGCAAAAGCTACTCGATAGAATGAGCACCGCAAATACAAGAGAACATGCCCGCGCTATCGGCATCGAAATCGCACGTGAAATGATTCAGAAAATCGGCGACTATGTTCAGGGTTTTGCCGTAAGTGCGCCGTTTGGAAATGTTTCAATTGCATTGGCCGCTCTGGGGAAACAGGACATCAGCAAGTGATGAGACAAACGCGGGGTGTACGTTAAAGTATCTCCAGGCCCACTGTTGTAGCGTCATCTACCTGCGGCGGTGTTGTCTCCTGGTAGAGCGTCAGCCACCTGAAACGCTCGTTCATCGTGGCAATCGAGCCGTCGGCACTTTTGCAAAAATCGGGAGAAAACCTGAACGAGCTGTCCTTTTCAACGCCGCCTATAAGAGGCTCAACGCCGTCCGAATAAAGAAGGAACTTATCGCCGGTCTCTAACCTGATTGAGGACTCGGCAAATTGCGCATCTTCGAATACACCGAGAAGAGGGCCGGCCGTATCGAGTTGGACCAGCTCGCACCCGCTTTTTATAACAACGGGCAGCGGATGTCCCGCACGCGCATAAGTTAGCTCGAGCGTCCGTGTATCAAGCAAACAATAACAGCACGTTGCAAACTGATGCCCCGAGAGCTTTTGCTGGAGCATCCTGTTGTTCAGGTTGCCGAGGACATCCGACGGAGAAAAAATCCTGTACTTATTCCTAATAGTCTCACGCATTACCAGTGCCTGCTTGATGAACATTGTCAACAGTGCAGCCGGCACTCCGTGTCCCACCACGTCCACTATATAAAAACCTATATGATTTTCATCGAGACGTGTTACATCGTAGATGTCGCCGGCAACCCATTCCGCCGGCATAAAAGTTACCGCCCACCGAAGCCTGTCTGTGTTAGGCAGCTTATCGGGAAGAAAATCCCGCTGCACAAAGCCTGCCATTCGCAATTGCTCTCTGGCACTGTCTCTGCCGGGATAAGCCCTTGCTTTTTGAACTCTGGTTGAATCGAGTGTATCTTGCTTTACCATTTTTTTGTCCTGCATTCCGGATGAGTGCTGGAGTCTGAAAGCTGGTGTTATCTTCGGCGAGCCGATAATGTGACTTTGGCAGCTTTTTTTCCGCATCAGAACCTTGAAAACAATCCCACAACTGACGCAGTACCGTACTCACTGATACAGACAGTTAATGGCAAACAAACTTCCTGCAACGTCCCAGAAACATCAGTTTCTGAATACAATTAACGCAGATACCACACCGGAAAGCGAACCTGGCGAATCGGTCGTGCCGTTCAGCCGTTCTTCATCTGACGGGCAAAAGCTATCGCGGTGCAAATCAAAATCGAAAATTAACACCCCCCTGCCACAGGCGCATCGACCGATAACCACACGACGCACACGCTACTTGCAGGCGGACTGAGAGCAATGCAATTACAGGCCGTAACCGGCATAAACAGTGCCGGAGCCGAAGCTGATTAAGCGGCAAAAATTTTTTCAAAAATCACAAAAAAAGGACAAAACGGTAACAAATCGGTAACATTTGGTCGCTAAACTACCTCCTGTTAAAAATGAACATTTTCTGTTAACCTATTTTTGAAAGGAGCGTCATTATGGAAAAGAGTAAACTTAGTACCATTCTGTTTTCAGGGATAGCTTTGGCTTTTTTTACGATATCAGCTTATGCGGTTCCACCGAAGGTTGCTAAAACCGTTCCAGAAAGCGGCGACCAGAACGTAGATCCTAGTTTACGGCAAATACGAATCGAATTTGATCAGGATATGAGTCAAGGCGGCTATTCAGTCTGTGGCGGTGGACCAAAGTATCCCAAAACAATCGGCAAGCCAAAATGGGTTAACAAACGTACCCTTGCGATTCGGGTCAAACTACAGCCAAACCATGAGTATGAATTGAGCGTTAATTGCCAAAGCTACAGAAATTTCAAAAATCTTCAAGGCGAATCAGCCGTTATTTACCCCATCAAGTTTAAAACCACCATAGCCGGAGAAAAATCAAGCACATCCACAAAATCCCCAAGCCTGCTGTTACAGGAAGGTCTGTACGCCGAGGAAACCGAGGGAGACCTGGAAAAGGCTATAAATCTTTATGAGCAGGTCATCGATGAGGCCGGCGAAATCCAAAGATTAGCTGCTAAAGCAACCTATCAGCTTGGTATGTGCTACTTGAAAAAGGGAAAGGAACAAAAGGCAGCCGAATATTTTCAGCAGGTCGTCTCAAATTACCAAACTCAAAATGTACTCGTGAAAAAAGCATCCATACAATTGGAAAAAGTGTCTTCTGTAAAGGATATCATCGCAAGAAGCTATGTGATTCATTACAAGGCTATTGACCAGTCTCAAGATGCTCTGAAATTGCTTAACAAAGATCATCCTAAGGGGGTAAGAACGCATCACGCCAACAGGTATAGGGAAAATGGTGAAACAATTGACAGCATTTGCACAAATACAGAGGAAGGAAAAGATAAAATAGTTGCCGTCATAGAGGACAGTGATGAGTTGAAACTGGTGAAGGTAGTCCCGCCAATGGGACAAACCAAATTTCCGGAATTTGAAGGTTGCAAGATTAAGGAAACTGTTAAGCTCAAACTCGACAAGCCAGAATACGAATGGTGGCTGAAAGAACCTTATATTTCAAAAACAATTTATGAAAACAGCAAAATGGAGATCGAATGGGACTTAGATTCCATTATTGGGGAAAAGGTCAAAAGCTTCGCCGTCGGCGTTTTACCAATAGACACTGATGTTAGTGATATAGACAGTCATATGTGGTGGGCAAATAGACTGGCCTTTACTGTACGTAAAACACCATACGGTAAAGAATGGTCCGACTGGTCAACAAAATCCAAAACTTTAAAGCCAGGAAATTATAGAACCTATATCTGTGCCTTAGATTCTGATGAGAACTTGGTTTGGAGGGCTATGCTTGATAAACATACTATCGCTGTATCTACAGCAACACTGATCATAAAAGTGATGCCATATACCCAAGTATCTATCAACGATATCCAGCCTGACGGTACAATAAAAATGAAAAATATAATCCAGGAAAAGAACACCGGTGGTACTCCTATAACCACCAAAGGCTTTATCAACTCTGATTTTGTCCATGTAGAAAAAATGTTTGATGATAAGGACAGACCTATCAAGTTCACAACCAAGCACGAAAACGATATTTTTAGATATCACCTGACTTTCAATGAGCCAGTTATGCCTGATGAAGCTATGCTTTATTCAAGTGAAGGTACAATAACAGGGTTAGTAAAGCCTTTAACCGGCAGCAAAGATGAATATCAGTACTATATGAGACACCATCCCGGAACTAATGTACCTACCAGAAGAATTGAAGTATTCAAACTACCGGAGGGGGCAGAGCTAATTTCTACAACACCGACAGATATGGCCAGAAGAGAAAAAGATGGCCGAATTGAGCTTTTTGTCGAAGAAATAGTCCCTCCGGGCGGCAGTATAACTACGGCATTTCAATATAAACTTGCAGGTGCCAGACTCGCATCAGCAGAGCCGCTGAAACTTGATCCTGCTCCCTGGATTGATGGCGAAGTGATGGAATTAAGGCTCAAACGTCCTACAGGCAGAGAGTATGGAACGATTATCTATTCAGCCAAGAGCAACACTTTGGATGGTAATAATATGTGGCAGATTATTTCACATATGTACGTTACTGAAGGCTCCCTTTCTCAATATACCTTTGTTGAAGCGGATGCTGACAGTTTTGCTCCAATTTACGGTCAGACAACAAACTGGATGGGGGATTTTGTGGCTGAATACAACGAGGAAAATGTCAGGCTTACCGTTGACACACAAGGCAAAGAAAGCACACGGGATGTCCCTATTAAGGGAATAGCATATGATAATGAACAGGCACTTTATCTCATAAGACGCATGCCCCTTGCAGAAAACTATGAAGGCAGTTTCCCTATTTTTTCTGTGCAGGGCGGTACTAGAATCGAATGCAGGATTAAAGTGCTGGGTACTGAAGAAGTTACTGTTGAAGCAGGAACCTTTACGTGCTACAAAACTGATCTTTCAATCTACGCGGGAAATTTAAGAACATTGCAGCACACGCTATGGTTTTCAGCCGATAAACATAAATATCTGGTTAAGTATGATGTAGGCGGAACCGCAACAATGGAACTGGCAGAAGTCTGGCAGAAAGACAAGAACAAGCCTTTAGCTTTTGATGATGAAGAATCATATTTCACCGTTTCTGTGCCAACTGACTGGCGTTTATATAACTATGGTTCCGGTCAACAGTCGAGTCTCCAGCTAATTCCGCCTGAAGTTAAAGCCTGGGCTGTGCTTGTCTGGCAAAAACGTGGAACCGATCCAGATTCGGCTTCTGTAATGACAATAGCAAAAGCAGATTGTGAGAAGCTAAAAGGATTCTTTGAAAATTACACCACTGTCGAAACAAGCTGGAAAGAATATAAGATAAATGGGCTTGAAGCAGCTCAGTACCTTGCGACTTATCGGGAAAAAGGAAATCCTCTTCGAAAATACACCAAACCCAAACAAATGGTCGAATATAGAACGTACCTCGTCGATGAATCTAATGTTTACTGGTTTGTTTTCCGAATTGAAGAAGATGAATTTTTGGAAAACAAAGCTGAGTTTGACTCTATAGTTAACGGTTTCAAAGCGAATGCGAAATAAATTTGTACATAACACAGGTTCCGGTCAATTGCGATGGGTGATATTACTGCTTGCAATAGCAGTGATATTGCCCACCGTTTGTCTGCTCTGGTTTATGACGCAGGCTGTAAAAAACGAACGCCTGGCTGTTCGGCAAAAACTGATTGACGTTTACAAAACCGAAATTGAAAAGAAATTCTCTGAACTCGACAGCAAACTTGAAATACAAGCCCGTTATTCAGAGAAATTATTACAAAATAGACCTATGCAAAACGTTTGGCTCGAACTTATCCATCCTGGAAGCTCAATTGAGCCTCACAGGGCGGATGGTCTAATTCTATATGATCCGAATGGTCGTTGCGTTTACCCCACCCGCTTGCAAACTTACCAAGATAATTCCAAGTTTCAAAATGATTTCGACGAGGCCTGGCAACTGGAGTTTGCAAAGCAGGATTTAAAAGAAGCTCTGAAAAAATATAAAGAAATTGAACAAAAAGTTGATGATGAAATCGCAAAAAAGCTTATCCTTCTGGCACAAGCAAGAATTCATAAAAAAACCGGTAATATTGACGAAGCTATTAAACTTTCCGGTAAAGTAGCGGAAAGTGGCAGTGGCTATAAAGGCCAAATTGCTTATTTAAGGGCAAACGCTGAACTAATGTACACAGAATTTCTTTATCAAAAGGCTCTTGCAGATAATCAATACATACCCACATTCAGTTCAGCCTTTGGGAATCTCATCGGTACCATTTTAAATTACAATACTGATTCGGGTGGTCTCCTCGATATCTCCTCTGAACAAAGAATCTTTCTTGCTGATAAGATGCTAAAATTATATGGACAGAGCAAAGACCTGCTTAATATACAGATAGGTTCCCAAGTGGAGCTGGCCAAAAAAATTTCCGCAGTAGAAAAGTTATCTCTTGAGATGGCGGAAAAATTTTCTACAACTCTGCCTTTCAAGGACTGGAGCAATGGAACTGTCAATAAATTGCCAAATACAAATATTTATGCCACCATATACAGAGTTAACGGCAATACTGCACTTAGGCTGACAAAACGGGATAATATTATTCTCGCCTTTACAGGTGATTTGGCCTACACAGATAGTAAAGGCAATGTTTTTTCAAGTGACTTAGATTGCCGAATCCTTGATGCTCATGGAACGCATATCTATGGGATTAAAGACACAGCTGCAAAACCGTTCCTCAAAACTGAAATCAGCAAATTTCTGCCAGACTGGATCATAGAACTGTATTTCAAGGATGCCAATGTATTCGAAAATGCCGCCAGTAAGCAGGCCGCAATTTACACTTGGACAGGCGTGCTTGTTGTATTATTGATTCTGAGTTCAGGGGCAATAGCCGCACAAGTTGTCGGCAGACAGATAAAGCTAAACAGGCTAAAGAACGATTTTATTGCTACCATCACACACGAGCTAAAAACACCGCTGTCATCGATGCGGGTGTTAGTCGATACTCTGCTGGAAGGCAATTACAACGACCAGCAACAGGCAACCGAGTATCTTCAGCTAATCTCAAAAGAAAATCTCAGGCTAAGCCGCCTGATTGATAATTTCCTGACCTTCTCCCGGATGGAACGCAACAAACAAGCCTTTGATATTGTAAAAACCAATCCTGCCGAAATTGCCAAAGCTGCCGCCGAAGCGGTGCAGACCAAATTCAATCACGAAAACTGCAAATTTACTGTCAGCGTTGCTGATACTTTAGCGTCTATTATGGCAGATAAGGATGCTATGGTTACGGTGCTGGTAAATTTGCTGGATAATGCATACAAATACTCTTATGATGATAAGAATATTGAGCTAAGCGTATCCAGCCAGGACAGTTACATTTGCTTTTCAGTTAAGGATAACGGCATAGGAATGACCCGCCGACAAATAAAAAGAGTATTCGACAGGTTCTACCAGGCCGACAGCAGCCTGTCCCGCCAAGCCGAAGGAACTGGCCTGGGTTTGTCTATTGTCAAATTCATAGTTGACGCCCACAAGGGCCAAATCGAAGTTGAATCCAAATCCAGCAAGGGGAGTGAGTTTATGGTGAAAGTGTATAAGGAAATTTAAGGGAAATACAATGAAAACGGGAAAAGTTGTTCTCATCGTAATTGGCATAATTTCTATTGTCCTCGGTATTCTCGGATTGTGGTATAACACTAAAACTTTTTCTGCAAGTTTTTCAGACCTAACCGAGGAACATGAAATACCTTATTTCTACCCTGCATTTTACATAATGTCTACTGTATGTATTTGTTGTTTTTTGGCTCTTATAATGAGTGGAATACAATTTGTTCGTTTAAAGACTAATTTTCTTAAAATTTTCATTGGAATTTTGGTTTTTGAAGTTATCTATTTCTTTTCAATAGGATTATTTTGGCTGATACCGAACATTGGAATAAGCATAGGGGCTGCGACTGGCGTTGCTAATGGGGGATTAACGTTTCAAGCTGTTATTCTGTTTCCATTATGGGCACCTTTTCTTGCTCGGTTTGCTTCAAAACGAATAGCAAATAATAATTTGTCCACAAAAATTGCGAAAGGTTGATATGAAAAAAATATTTATGGTCTTTTTATGTGGTTTGTTTGCATGTGTACTAACTGGTTGCCATACGAACAAGGGAGTATTTGTGCCGTTTGTTGGAACGTGTTACGATTACAGTTATTTAAATTCTCTTGAAGGAGGAAAGATCGGGGAACCACTTAACGAGGTAACAATTGAAGATGAAGCGGGTGCGATAAAACTCTATGGTTCTGTCGAAGCGGCTGAAACATTCGAAAGTTATTTCCCAGATGATATTGATGGCGGCAAAGAACTTGATAGGTGGTGGGATTCACCCTTGAAAACGCTCCGCTCTGATAAGGATATTATCAGTACGATACGGCATGGTTTCCGCAGAACCGAACAGGACAAAACTAAAATTATCCGTTGGGTTAAAGAGCGTTATGGAACTCCAAGGAACTTCTTCAATAAATACAGCCTTAAGGGATACTGGTTGATGTATTACGCCAGTTTCTCCCCGGAAAAAGAGGTGAGAAGTGCCGCGGTGCGATATGGAATAGGACGACATCGAGGAGGCGGTGCGGGTCAGATATATAAACGATTGCTCGAGCTTGCGATGGCAAATGAGCATGCTGAAGTTGCAATTAATAAGGCACGACAAGGGGGTTGGCATAAAGATTTGATGCTGGAATATCTCCAACCTTATCTTAACAGTCAAGATGTCAAAGTTCGTGAACAGGCTGTCTTTATAAAAAACGCTTTTACAAAATAAAATATTGAGAGTTACGCAATGAAAAAGAAAACCACATGGCAGGAAAAGCTGGTCGATAATAAAAAAGGGTTGCCGAAGGTTGAACGCTTCGATAAGAAAAAGGGCAAAAACTGGCCGGCAGGTACTTATGTTATACCCGCTCCCATCGAGGTTGATGCGATAATGAAAAAAGTGCCTAAAGACAAGCTCATCACAATAAATGAAATTCGGCAGATTCTTGCGAAGAAACATAAGGCTGATTTCGGCTGTCCCATAACGACCGGCATATTTTCCTGGATTGCTGCCAATGCCGCTGATGAAGCTGAGAAAGAGGGCAAAAAGCGAATCACGCCATATTGGCGGACACTGAAAACCGGCGGAATTCTGAACGAGAAATATCCAGGTGGCCTTGCGAACCTCAAAAAAAGATTAAAAGCCGAAGGCTACACAGTAATCCCAAAAGGCAGAAGCAAGCACTTTATGGTAAAAGACTTTGAAAAGACATTGGTTAATGTTGATAAGATTAAATTGTATTGAGATGTTATGTGGAAATATTTGTTTATTATTTTAGTGCTTGTGAGTCTGGGAATTACATCTGGCTGTTCGGTTAATTTGGCAACAATGAATGTTGAGGATGAAAGGTTGCGGTCTTTGCCTCATCGAGACTTTAATGAAATGCCACTTGAAATAACGAAATCGAAAGAAGACCCCAATAAAACAACAATACGTCATATTAACAACAGCAAAATAGAATTGCCAAATCCTTGCCGCTTAGAGTATCAATCTTTTTATTTTGATTTAGTTGGACTTGTTGCGGTAACAGGAACACTGCCTCCAAATGATAAAAAATACACGGTATTTCTTGATACAGGGCATCCCGGTTATGCACTTACAAACAGTTTGACAATACTGGAAAACAAATTAGCGATATGTCCTTTTGGTGAAAGTACTGTCCACTCTTCGTATATGGGTTTTTGCGAACTTCCCTCTCTTCAATTGGGTC
>Ga0180438_10006491_pt1 | contig 15810 bp, 12 predicted proteins | sample SS_ome_12_FD_132455 | JGI IMG/M metagenome (GOLD analysis project Ga0180438, IMG submission 132455) | Hypersaline lake sediment archaeal communities from the Salton Sea, California, USA - SS_3_D_2 metaG | ecosystem: Environmental > Aquatic > Non-marine Saline and Alkaline > Hypersaline >...
CTTGATTTCCAGCGCCTTTTGGTAGTGCTGCTCGGCCTGCGCCCACTGCCGCTGCTTTTCGCGCACGCTGCCCAACTGGTGGTACGTTCCGGCCTGTTCTTAACGATCGTTGAACTCGACGTAGATTTCCAGCGCCTTGTGGTAGTGCTGCTCGGCCTGCGCCCACTGCCGCTGCTCTTGGGCCACGATGCCCAACTGGTGGTAGGTTTGGGCCTGGGAGTAACGATCGTTGAACTCGATAGAGATTTCCAGCGCCTTTTGGTAGTGCTGCTCGGCCTGCGCCCACTGCCGCTGCGCTTGGGCCACGTAGCCCAACTGGTGGTAGACGCTGGCGGTGGCCTTTTGCCGCTGGTCCGAGTCGCGGAGCCGTTTGGATAATGACAGGGCCTTCTGATACGAGGCCTCGGCTGCCGCATACTGCTTCAGCAAGAGTTGACGCATGGCGATGTTGTCGATGACGCCGCCGAATTCCGCGCCCAGTTCTCCCGTCAGGCTCTGCTGCGGATACTCTTCAAGCCGGGCCAGGACGGTCTGCCCCAACTCCAGCCCGCGCTGTTGTTGTTGGGTTGCGTCCAGGTACCCGGAAATCGCTCCATACGGCTTGAGAATCGACACCTGGGCGTCCAGGGCCAGGTCGAGCGCGGTGGCCAGATTCTCGTATTCCAGTCTCACGATCCCCTGACCTGCCTGCTTCTCGGCCGGTTGCTTCGACTGCAGCAGCCCGAATATCTCGCCGGCGAACTGGTCGTAGACCTCGCGGAACGCCGCGTGGACGGCCCGGCGGACCTCGGCCTGCTCGGGCGTTTGCAGCCGGCTGCGGAGGAAGTAGGGGAAGATCGGCTGGAGCTGCAGGAAACCGGGGGCTGCGGGGTGCTCGACCAGCAGCCCCCAGTCGGCCGCCTCGCCGAGCACCTCGTCCCAACGGTCGAACGGCAGCTCGGCCACCGCCGCCTGCTGCCGCAGCCGCTCGCTGTAGTGCTCCAGCAACGGCCGGAAGATCACCCCGGTAAACGGCGCCAGGCAGGCCAGCAGGCCCTGGGCCTCCGGCGAGAGGTTGCTGTGGGAATAGTCGATGCAGCGGACGATGCTCTCGGTCTTCTCGACCGCGTCCGGCGTGTCGAGCTTCACGTCGCCCGCCTGCAGCCCGTCAAGCACCTGCGCCGGGGTCTGCCCGCGCGTCTGCGGGTTGAGGTTGGCCAGCACCACCTCCAGCGCCAGCGGATAGCCGTCCAGCAGACCCAGCACGTGCTTGAAGTCTTCGTCGTCGCGATGCTTGGTCGCGTCGTGCCGAGCGAGGATCTCGTCGGCCAGCGTGGAGGCCGACTCGGGGTCCAGCCCACCCAGCAGATAGACGTTGTCCTCGAAGGTGCCGCCGGCCAGCCACGTTTCTCCCCCGCGGGAACCGAGCAGGACCAGCGTGAGGCCGTCGGCCAGCTCGGCCAGCAGCGACTTCAGCGCCTCTTGCTCCTGGGGCGTCAACGTGTTTTGGATGGCCATTTCGGCCCCGGTGATCGATTCCAGGTTGTCCAGGATCAGCAGGTGTCGGCGGGCCCGCAATCGCTCGGCGATCATCGCCTGCTGGGCCGCCTCGGACATCGGCCGAAACACCTTGCTATAGTCGTCTTCGTCGAGCAGTTCGCGGGCGATCCCGTCGAGGATCTGCTGCCGGGTCCAGGCCTGCTGGTCGTAGCCGAAGTAGAAGACCCGATCGACCCAATTCGTGGTCTGCCACCAGGCGGCCAGGTGTCTCAGCAGCGTGGTCTTTCCGGCGCCGCCCAGCCCGCGGATCAGCAGCAGGTTGCGGCCCAGCAGCCGCTTCTCGCACTCCAGCACGTCCAGGTCGCGGCCCACGAAGCCGTAGGTCGGCTTGGGGAAGGGGAAGCGGACCGCCTCGCGCTCGTAATGGGCGGCTTTTTCCTCCGGTGTGGCTTCGCGGACGATCAGTTCCTGCTGCCGATTCTGGTAGACCACCGGCAGGATCCAGTCTTCCAGCTCGATCGTCTGGTTGAAATAGGCCCGGCGGTTCTTGTTGCGGAACAACTCCTGCCGGGCGCGACGGATGGCCACGGTCAACTCGCGGCGGGCGAACAGTTCGCGGTAAAGCGTTTCCATCATCAGCTCGGCAGCCGAGACGGTCACCGAATAGCCCATCGCCAGCACCATCTGCACGCCGGCGTCCATCAGGTGGCGACCCAGGCTGGTGTCGGTGGGCCCGATCTGCTTGCCCGACTGGCACGCGTTAAGGACCACCACCGGCACCTGGTGCGAAGTGAGCAGCCGGGCCAGCTCGGCGGCCTCGACCGGATCGGCCTTCCCGTCGCTCTGCCCGTCGAGGAAGATGAACGCCTTGTGGCCCTCATACTCCTCGATCTCTCCGCGGCCATAGCGGGTCTGGAACATCAGGCGGTCGGCGTCACGCTCCTTTTGCAGTTGCTCGAACGTGAGCACCTGGCCGTGGACGTCGAAGTGGACCACGTGGTAGTGGCCGCCCGGCTCGTCGGATGCGTCCCGGAGCCGTTCGAGGTGCTCGGCCAGCGCCCGGTAGCTGCCGGGTCGGAGGATGTCGACCTGCACGGGCAAGTCGGCCCGGCGGAGGCCCTGGACCAACGGGCGGGTGATCGTGCGGTAGTTCACGTCGCGTTGGCCGTCGGGCCGGGAGGTGACGACCAGCACGTTGATCGTGGCCGAATCGCGAACCTTCGCGCGGATCACCTGGGGATCGATATTCTGCCGAACCATGGGGGCCCGCAAGGCCAGCGGCTCCGGCAGCCTGCGGTCCTTCAGCGCCTCCCAGTGCAAGGCGTGGAAGGCGGGCGATCCGACAATCTCGAACTGCAGCGTCTCCGAGCCGTCGCCGCGCGACTTTGCGTACTCGGCGTAGGCCTCCGTGTCTTCGAAGACCTGCTTAAACAGCGACTCGCCGTAGCGGGCCACACTGGCGGCGGCCTGCTCGGCGCGCTTCTGATCGACGAACGGATGACGCAGATGATGCTCGAAGTACCACTCGAGCAACTCGGCCTCGTCCGGCGAGAACGGGCTCTCGACCGTGGCGGGAAACTCGCCGACGCCTTGGAACTCCACCGACGTGTTGTGGTCGTCGCCGTCGGACCGCTCGCGGATGCGTATCGTCGTCGGCATGGCGGCTACTCCTTGACGACCGTAACGACCAGCACCTGGGTGCCGTCGGGTTGATCGACCCGGGTCACGTCCATACGTTCGCGGACTCCCTGCCGAGCCATCAGCCGCTTGATCGAGTCGTAAAGCGCGGCGCCGGCGACGCTCGCGGCGACGGAGCCCAGCACAGCCGTGGCGGCTCCCAGGCTAAATTGCGCCCCGCGGGTCGTCTCCAGCCGGGCCTTTGCGACGGCCGAGCATTCGGGTGTCTCGTTCCAGGCGGTCACGAACCCGGCCACGTCGAGCCCCAGGTCCGGCGGCAGGGCGATAGGGTACTCCATCGGGGACCTCCTGCTTCCAAGTGAAGCGGTGTGCTACCTCAGTGGAGTTTCTCACGTTGGCGGGGGCGCGTCAAGTACCCTACTCCTCCCACGGCATCACGAACTTCGGCCGCTTCACCTGCTTCGGCAGTGCGACCCACTCGGCCGGCCCCGTCAGGCCGACGGTGCTGGTGTCGATCGGCTGGAAGCCAAGCTTCAACGCGGGCGAATCGGGCTTAAGGCGGAAATCGTAGCGATCCGGATCGACCAGTTGCGGGTCGGCCACGATCGAATCGACGTCGTGCCCCTTGGCCTGCCACTGCTCGAGGCTCAATCCGCCGGGGAACTCGGGCGGCGTGCCGGCGGCGTCGAAGTAGACGTTGCGATCGAGCTTGAACGTCTCGTCGCCGCCCCAATTGCCGCCCAGCAGTGGGAGTTCCCGATAGTAGACGATGTTGCCCTCGAAGCTAAACGACAGGTGCGGCTCCTGCCGGGTGCGGACGACTTGTCCCCGGCCGCAGGAGAAGGCGAACACGTTGTTGCGGACGGTGTTTTCCCGGCCGTAATGCTGATGGAACCCGCCGTCCTTGGTGCGGTAGACGACGTTGTTCTCCATGAGGATCCCGGTGCTGCCTTCGTCGGTGTAGAGGCCCCAGCCGCCATAGCCGGTGGGATAGCTCATCACGTCGTGGATCACGTTGTGGCAGAGCCGCGTGCCGGGCGAGAGGCCCAGGCAATAGATGCCGCCCATGTCGCTCAGCTGCCGCCAGCCGAGGTGGTGGATGTGGTTGTACTCGATCAGGTTGTGGTGGGCGGTCGAGGGGGCGTATCCCCAGCTCCAGCCGACCGAAACGCCCGAGTAGAAGAAATCGCAGATCTCGTTGTGCAGCACTTTGTTGTGGGAGCTGCGGCCGATCCAGACGCCGATGCCGGCGTGGAAGACGTTGCCGCCGTTGTGGATGAAGCAGTTGAGCACGTCGTTTCGCTCGGCCTGTTGCTGCTCGTCCTGCGGCAGGCTGGTTTCGCCCAGCCGCACGCCGCCGGCGCCCAGGTCGTGCAAGTGGCATTGCCGCAGGCGGTTGCCCTGGCAACCTCGTTCAAACCAGACGGCGTATCCACCGGTTCGGGCGATCTCGCAACGCTCCAGCGCGCAGTTCCTTGCACCCCGGGCGAACACCGTGGCCGTGCCCAGAAACGCCGCCGCCTGACCGTCGACCGTGCCGGTCCGCGGCATCACCCAGTCGGTATGTTGAAAGGAAAGCCCCTCGAAGTGAAGGTGCTCGACCCACTGGTGCTGTTCCGGATTTCCTTCCAGCCGCAGCACGTCCTCCGGCCGCGGGGCGACGGCTTCGACCGCAGTCATGTCTTCTCCGGGCCGCGGATGATAGCTGAGCACGCCGGTCTGTCGATCCAGGTAGAACTCGCCCGGCGCGTCGAGCCCTTCGCGAACGCACTCGACGTAGTACCGTTCCTTGTCGCCCCACCAGTACATGGGCCAACTGCTGCGGTTGGAGAAGTGGACCGCCCGCCGCTCGGGCTCGAGCTCTTCGATGTGATGCCGCGAGGTGGTCCAGGCGTGGTAGGCCACCAGGATTACATCGTCGAGCTGCGACCACGGCTTCAGGTCGTCGCCCTGATAGAAGAACCCCAGCCGCGTGCTGGGATCGCGTCGGGCGGCGTTGCGATCGGTCAGCGGGTTGAGCGGACCGGCCGGCTTGAAGACGTCGTCGTTGGGAATCCGGGCCGGGATGCATCGCCGTCCGTTGACAAACAACTGGCGGAAGTACCAGCTTCCCGCCTTCACCTCCGGGACGACGGCCGTCCAGAGCGGCCCGTCGGCCTTCTTCCAGCCCGTGATCGGCACGCCACCGCTGATCACCGGCTTCTCGTTCGGATAGGCCGCGTAGGTGATCGGCGCGTCCTTGCCGCCTGAGTCTTCGGCCGTGAACACGACCGGCTCGTTCACGCGGTAGGTACCCTGGCGAATCGACACGCGGACCGGCTTGTTCACCGGGCCGTCGGCCTTGAGCCGCCGGACGGCAGCCCGGGCGCCGGAGAGCGTGGCCAGCGGCCCGTCGCTGCGGTCGGCGTTCGGCGCGGCCAGTCGGCCGGACCAGGCGTCGTTTCCGCCAGGGGCCACAAAGAAATCGGCCTCGACGCGGTCGGCTGCTATTGAAGTTGCCGGACTCACCGCCAATGAAATCACCGCCACGCTGAACAGCGTCTGACGCAGATCCATCGCTCCCTCCCTTTCGTTTTGCCGAACCATGAGTTATAGTCTTCTGTCTTCACGCAGGGGCGATCATTATAGTCGGCGAGCGAGGCCATGAACAGCGTGTGCGTATTCTCCGGCTCCAGCCCCGGAGCCCGACCGGAATATACCGAAGCCGCCGTTACCCTCGGGCGGGCGCTGGCCGAGCGGGGCCTGACGCTGGTCTACGGCGGATCGGCGCTGGGATTGATGAAGCAGCTGGCCGACGCGGCGCTGGAGGCCGGCGGCCGCGTGATCGGCGTGGCGCCCATCTGGCTGGTCAAGCGGAAGAAGGCCCACCAGGGGCTCTCGGAGCTGCGCGTGGTCGACTCGATGCACGAGCGCAAGCGGCAGATGGCCGAGTCGTCCGACGCGGTGATCGCGTTGCCCGGCGGGCTGGGAACGCTCGACGAGCTGTTCGAGGCGGTCACCTGGGGGCAGCTCGGGCTGCACCGCAAGCCCTGCGGGCTGCTGGACGTGTGCGGCTACTACGGCCGGCTGATCGAGTTTCTCGAACACGCCGTCGCCGAACGCTTCGTCAAGCGCGAGCACGTGGCCATGCTGGCCGTGGCCGAAACGCCCGAGGGGCTGCTGGAGAAGTTCGCCCAGTACGAGCCGCCGGAGACCGCGAAGTGGCTGGATCTTTAGGCGAGGCAAGCCGCCGCGCCGGCGGCTGCTAAACGATTGGCTACGTGTCCTCGGCAGCGGCATCGTGCGTATCGCGGGCAAGGGCCGTCAGCGCGATGCCGGCCAGCGTGAGGTGCGGCACGTGTTGGGCGGAGCGGCCCAACAACTCGGCTACCGTCGGCGCGGCGCCGCCGCTGAGCAAAACGTCCGGTTCGGCGTCGAGACCCCGGCTCAGTTGTGCGATCAACTCGCGGATGGCGCCCACCGCACCCCAGAAGAGGCCGGAACGCATGGCGGGAACGGTGGAGGTGCCCAGTGCGGGCGGGGGCGTGGCCAGCTCGGCCATCTCGATCAGCGGCAGCAGGTCGGTGAACTGATGGAACGCGCGGGCCGACATGCCGATGCCCGGCACGATGGCGCCGCCCAGAAACGCACCGTCGGCCGAAACCAGGTCGACGGTGATGGCGGTGCCCACGTCGATCACCACGGCCGCGCGATCCGGCCGGCGGATCCGATTGGCCGCTACGGCGTTGATGAGCCGGTCGACACCCACCATGTCCGGCCGCTGGAGGCGGACCACCAGCGCCAGATCATCGGCCGCCAGCAGTGTCACTGGGTCGTGGGGCCGATGCTCGCGGAGCCAGTCGACCAATCGGGCGGCCATGGGCCGATTGACGCTGCCGATCCACCACGCCAATTCCGCTTGCGCGGCGGCTGCTTCCGCGCCCTCCAACCATCCGCCGAGCCGGGCCAACTCGGCCGCGTCGTCCAGTTGCAGCGTCCGTTGCGGCTCGGGCAACGCGTCGCCGCCGTCGACGGGGAACCACCCGAGCTTGGTTCGGGCGTTGCCCACGTCGACGGCAATGAAAGGAAACGGTCGCATCGAATCTTCAAAGATCGCAGGCCTGGGTGGAAGGAATCGCCGAGACGCCAACCCAGGCTACCACGGCTGCTCGTCCCCCTGCAACTCCCGGGCGATCGCTCCGACCAGCATATTGAGCCCCTGGCCGGTGACGGCCGAGATCAACAGCACGTCGCGGTCCAGCTCCTCGGCCAGTTCCCGCTGGATTTCTTCGGCGCTGGGCAGATCGGCCTTGGTGACCGCCACGATTTCGGGCCGGCGGCCGAGTTGCTCGTCGTGTTGACGCAACTCGTCGCGGATGGCCCGATAGTTCACCGCCGGCTCGGTGCCGTCGGTCGGCTCGGGCTCGACCAGGTGGACCAGGATGCCGGCCCGTTCGATGTGGCGAAGGAACTCGTGCCCCAGCCCGACGCCGGCATGGGCCCCTTCGATCAGGCCCGGAATGTCGGCCATAATGAACGAGCGGTCGCGGTCGATCTGCACCTGACCCAGGTTGGGATGCTTGGTCGTAAACGGGTAGGCGGCGATCTCGGGCCGAGCCCGGGAAAGGCGGCTCAGCAGCGTGCTCTTGCCGGCATTGGGTTTTCCCACCAGCCCCACGTCGGCGATGACCTTCAGCTCCAATCGCACCGTGCGGGCTTCGCCCTGGCCGCCGGGGGTCGATTGGCGCGGCGCCTGGTTGGTGGCCGACTTGAATCGGGTGTTCCCCTTGCCGCCTTTTCCACCCCGGGCCGCCACGACCTGGTCGCCGTCGGACGCCAGATCCTTCAGCACGTGCCCGTGTTTCGCGTCCATCACCACGGTGCCGGGCGGGACCCGGATCAACAGATCGTCGGCCGAAGCCCCGTGGCAGTTGGCGCCGCGGCCGGGCTGGCCGTTCTTGGCCTTCCAGTGTCTGCGGTGGGCCAGGGCCGAGAGGCTGTCGACGCCCTGCCGGGCCACCACGATCACGCTCCCTCCGTTGCCGCCGTCGCCGCCGTCGGGTCCGCCGCGGGGAACGTATTTCTCCCGGCGGAAGCTGACGCACCCGTCGCCCCCCTTGCCGGCTTCGACGTGGATTTCGACTTCGTCGATGAACATGGTGGGAGGATGACCCGGTTGCCAATAAGAACAGGGGCTGGCCCTCTGCCGGACCACCCCCTGCGAGTAAGCAAGGTTGGATTGACGTGACGGTTCAGAGCGCCTCGACCACGTTGATCCGGCGGCCGCCGCGGTCGAACTTGACGAAGCCGTCGATCAGGGCGTAGAGCGTGTAATCGTTCCCCTGGCCGACGCCCTTGCCGGGATGGAACTTGTTGCCGACCTGGCGAATCAAGATGTTGCCGGCGGAAACCTGCTGGCCGCCGAATCGCTTTACGCCGCGGCGCTGGGCGTTGCTGTCGCGTCCGTTTCGGCTGGAGCCTTGTCCCTTTTTATGTGCCATCTGACTATCCTCATCGTAGATCGTCCGGCCCGGGCGGGCGGTTGGCCCACGGGGCCAAGACGGAACGTCTTGTGTGCCTTGTACTTACACCACTCGCCGGCTGGGTCCAACACACGGCCCCAGGCGGCGAATCCTCCTTTTTAGCGGTAGACCCACTCGTAGTCAACCTCTCCCGGTATCCCGTAGCGGATTTCCCGCTCATTTTCGTCATATTCGTCGCCGGGACGCCAGAAGTTCAGTTTCAAAGTCTTTTGCAGCAGCCGTCGATACGATCCCGGGCGAGCCCCCTTCTTGTACTCGCCCGGCTGGTCCTGCCACTTATACGCGTTGGTCAAACCCTTGACGTAGACCGAGAAGCGGTCAACCTGCGGATTCACGTTGTCCCACATCACGATTCCCCAGGCGGTCTTTCCCACGGCGATCCGCCCCTGGCTGATCTCGGTCGTATTGAAGAACCGCCGGTTGGGGTCTTCTCGTTTCCAAATCGGGCCGGGGGCGCCTGGCATACCCATTGCCACCGGGACGAAGCGGTCCGGCTGGACGGTGTTGAATTCGGGGCTCTCCAGCAGAAATTCAGGAACGAAGCGGATCGGCCCGTTGAGACACTGGATCTTGAAAGTGCCGTCGGCCGCCTCGACCGGGTGCAGCCAGCCGTACTTCGGCGGCGGCTCGGGATCGTTCGGATCGAGCGTCTTCTCCTCGATAGCCCGGTTGGTCACGCAATAAACCATGTACCAGACCCGCTTGGGCTCCATGTATCCGCCCGGTCGCGGAACGTCCACCCAGACCATCCGCATCGGCTTGAACCTGAATTCCAGGGTCCATACGTCGTGTCGAAACGACCGGTCCTTGGCCCAGTCAAACGTAGGATTGACCGCCAGCAGCTCGACGATGTCGTGCCGGCTGAACGACTCCCGCAATTGCCGGCCGGGTTCCACCGACTTCAGCACGCCGGGGGCCAGAGCGCGATACGACCTGCCGGCCGCGGTCGGCGCAGCCTGTTGGCCAAACACCGCGGCACCATTGAATCCCACGGCAACCAACACGGCAAGTTTCGTCCAAGAACACATCGAGCGACTCACGGCTAGATTCCCCCTGTTCCAAGCACACCCAGAGCGCACCGTCACCTCAGGACGCCTGCACTCTCCCTTCAACTATTAAGTATAGTCGCCCCAGGGTGTCACCGTCAAGCCGATCGCACCCCCCATGAGTACGGTGATCGCGTTTGTCTGGGTCGAATCCCGCAGAGGCCGCCGGAAAACCGCTGGGCCTGCCGACGCGGGTGGGTAGAATAGAGGCTGACGGGTCGGTTCGCCCGGCGAGCGGGGGCCCGATCGTACCGCGGCCCAAACAGGACTTCAACAACCGAGAAATCGACGCCATGAAAGCCGTCATGCCTCAAGTTCCCCCCGATATTCAGCAGTACCGCCTCCGCACCGGGGCCGACCGCTGGGACGAGATGTGGGAAGGAGTGTTGCACATGCCGCCGATGCCGAACCGAGCGCATCAGGAGTTGGAATGGGCGTTGGAGACGTGGCTGCGGGCGCACTGGGCCCGCCCGCTGGGCAACAAGGTCTACCACCAGATCAACCTTACCCGGCCGGGGAGTTGGCCGAACGATTACCGGATTCCCGACCTGGTGCTGTTGACGCCCGACCGTTTCGAGATCGACCGCAACGAGTATTTCGAAGGACCGCCCCTGGTGGTCGTCGAGATCCGCAGCCCCGGCGACGAAACGGACGACAAACTGCCCTTCTACGCCGAACTCGGCGTGCCCGAGGTCTGGATCGTCGATCGGGACAGCAAGGTCCCGGAACTGCACGTCCTGGAAGGTGCCACCTACCGGCAGCAAGCGGCCGATGAAGACGGTTGGTTGCAGAGTGCCGCAACGGGAATCCGGATGCGTGCCTCGGACGGGCAGAAGCTTGTGATGGAGATCGCTGGCCAGGAGGAAACTCGGCAACCGCTACCCGAGGACTGAGAACCGATTCGCCCGGCATCACTCCGACGGCTGCCCCGGCCACTGGTCGTCTTCGAGGATCACGAAGCCCTGTTCGTGACGGACGCGATAGGCGGCCGGGTCGTTGCCCAGTCCGCGATACTTGACCGACGGCACCTGCTCCGTCTGGTCGATGCCGTACTCTCCGACGACCAGTTCCGTATCGGGTCCGGGCCGGTTGACGGTCACGCAAGGCAAAACCAGGAACATGGTCGGTGTTTCCGGCTGGTTCTGCTGAATGTCGAGCACGGCCCGCTCGGCCTGGAGTCGGGCGCTGACGACTGCCGCCAGCAGGGGCCGATGCCGCGGGTCGACGTGGCTGGAATCGCGGAGCACGGCGATCCGGTCCAGGCCGCCGCCACGAAACGCTTCTCGCAGCTCCTCGATGCCCGGCAATTCGGAGTCGCCAAACATCCCGGCCAACGCGCCGCAACAGGCCGATCGGCAGCCGAAGCGGTCGAACCAGCCGTATTCGAAACCTTCGGCCGCAGGGCGCACCGCAACGTGCGCGTTGATCTTGACCAGCATCAGTTTCCAGGCCGCTCGCGACGCCGGCGTGGCGAAGTGCTCCTCGGCGATTCCGATCGCGCCCGGCTCATAACGCGCGCCCAGATTGACCGAGCAGAACGGCGCCCGGACGTCGGGCTTCAACTCGGGCAACACCTCGCGGACGAACCACCGTTGCAGCGCGTCGGCGCACTCGCGCTCCGACTCGTCGGAGCAGGTCACGTGATACGCGCCCACCACGGGGGCCGCCAGTTCCTGGGAGAATTGCCGCAGCGCATCACCCACCTGACCCAATTCGCTCTCCGTGCCAATCAGATCGTGCAGTTGCGTCATGGGTCCCAAACCAACGGCTACTCGGCGAACGGATCGTTCGGATCGACCGCCGGAGGATTCGCGGCGGGCTCAGCAGGCGGTGCCGCCGCCGGTTCGGCAGGCGCCGCGGCGCCCCCATCGGCAGGTCCACCCATGTCGAACGGATCCGCAACCGGCTGGGCACCGGCATCGGGCGGGGCGCCGGTGTCAAACGGATCGGCTGCCGGCTCGGCGCCCGCGTCCGGCTGGGCGCCGGCGTCAAAAGGATCGGCTACCGGTTGGGCGGGCTGTGCCGCATTCGGGTCGGGCTGCGCGCCAGCGTCGAAGGGATCGGGCACCGGCTGGGCACCCGGGGCGATGGGCGCGGCGCCGTCGGGAACGGCAGCTGGCTGTTCGTCACCACCAACCGCAGCTTTACCCAGGGCCCTCATCATCCCGCCAAATACTTTTACTGAATTCACGTCACCGGCCGGTTCGGCACCAACCGGCGGTTCGGCACCAACCGGCGGTTCGGCACCAACTGGAGGTTCGGCACCGACCGGCGGCTCAGCGCCAACCGGCGGCTCGGCCCCGACAGGCGGCTCAGCGCCAACCGGCGGCGCGTCGATCACCCCCGGAGGTTCCACCGTGAACGGATCCTCGTTGCCCGGTGGAGAAAAGACGTCGGTATCGACCGGTTCGGTGTCCGTCGCGTCGGGAACTTGGGGCGCCGACTCGAAATTCTGCTGGATGATGTTCTGCTCTTCCCGGCGAATGGCGTCATAGCGGGCCTTGTGCAACTGTTCGGCTCGCTGGCGGGCGGCCATGCGGGCTTCGACGCGGTATTCTTCCAGCTGCAGCCGTGCGCTGCCCTGGATCCGTTCCAGCGACTTGGCCACGTTGAAGAACCGGTCCACGTCGCCGCTCTCCAACTCGGCCCCTTTCTCGAAGTCCATCTTGGCTTCGTCCGCACGACCCAGCTTCAGATAGGTCATCCCGCGGAAGTAATAGGTCCGCGGGTCCTTCGTGCCGCCGTCGATGGCTTTGGTGAGATACCGATGTGCCGCGAGATAGTCGCGCGAAAAATACGTGTGTACTCCCTTGCCGTAGAGCTGTCCCAAGATTGCGTCTTGGGCGTGCAGCGACGCGCAGCACAGCACCACCAATACCAGTCCTCCGCCGAGCAGAGTGAGACTCCGGTACATGACACCTGACTCCTTCTTTGTTCCGAACGTTCGGGCTTGCGCGGACCTCGCGCGGGGGTCTTCGGTTTGTGTTCTCGATCGCAGGCGTTGCCCACCTGAAGAAGATCGCCGATTCCGTGCGACGAATCGTAAGCGGCCACACACCTCCCAATATAGCCGATCTTAACCGATCGTCTGCCATATTACAAGCAACGGTCCCGTTGGAAACGGCCAAAAAAGGGCCGGCTCGGCAACAGAACCACCCTGCTTGCGGGTGGTCCGTCCAGAGAGTCAGGGTGATGGGGTTCGGCGCATGGAAACAGGACTGCCGGCCGCGCTAAGACTACCCTGTGTGGATCAAGCCACCCAGTAGCCACGAGGAAGCGAGTCTCGTGTCCACAGCAGGGTATGCAGCCGAGCAGTCCTGTCTCGAATCGGCTTTCGGCACTCACGCCCGTCGCGGCAGTCACCCCAACGCCAAGATCGACGGGCCATTGCACCCGCGGAAAGTAAATCTCTCCATTTTCTCTCCGCAACCTAGTCATCGTAAAACGGTTCCGCCGGTCTTAACGTAGACGCCGCCTGGACCGGAAATCTCCGCTGAGGCACCGCAGATTGTCGGGATCGTAGCGGTTAGGCAAGCCTTCAGTGTGAAAATCAGGCGTCTGCGGAAAACGGCCATAATAAGCCGCTAACACGGAAACCGTCAGATGGGGTGAATAGCCAGTAGATAACGATCATCCTGCCATCCCTCACCCTGTCACCCCCTCACCCTGTCACCGGCTCCCGCTCCAACTTCCGGCGGTAGTCCGGCTCCAGGCCGGCACGCTGGCGGGCTTTCTCGATGGCTCCTTCGTCCACGCGGGGAACGATCGTGTTGTCCTCGAGCCGGATCCGCTCGACGCGGGTGTCGTTGTAGCGCACCGGCGGCACGCCCTGACCGACCGCCAGCAGATTCCGCCGCACCAGGTTCTCCCAGCCCTTGTGAAAGCGCAGCGGCGACCGCGCCACGTTGTAGATCACGTTCTGCTCGATGATCATCTCGCCGGTACCCTGGTCGAGGAACATCCCGTTGCTCTCCGCGCGGCCGACGTTGGCCGGCACGTCGTGAATCAGATTGCCGCGGAGCGCCGATCCCGGCTGGGTGCCCAGGGTATAGATTCCGCCGCCGTCGGAGAGGATCTGCATCACGTGGTGGATGTGGTTGTCGGCCACCAGGTTTTGCCGGCACGGCGTCTTCCGAGGCTCGGCCCGATCGCGCGGATTCCACCACATCCAGCCGACCGAGACGCCGGTGTAGGGGTGATGCCGGACTTCGTTATGGGCAATGGTCGTTTTGGCGGCCAGGCCGACCCAGATGCCGACCGCCCCGAAAAGTTCCTGCCCGCAATGCTCGACCACGTTGTTGGCCACGACGTTCGCTTCGGCCGCCTGTTGCGGTGCGGCCGACCACCAGGGCCGGCCGCCGACCTTTCGCGCCTGGCCCTCACCGACGGCGACGCCGTTGCCGCCGGCGCCGGAAATCACGTTTCCGACGATCCGGTTGTCGCGGCATCCGCGGCCGAGCCAGATGGCCGAGCGGCCGACGTGCTCAACGCCGCCGCCCTCGAAGCGGCACGACTCGGCCAGGTCGAATTGCACGGCCGCCGGATCGGCTTCGTGGTGGCTGATGCCGGCCGCCACACCCGCCGGCGTCCAGTAGGTGCACGCCTGGCGACCCCAGTAGACGCCCCCGGGCGGCGACCAGGCCGCGTGCTCGAAGCGAAGCCCGACGAAACGGAGGTTCCGCACGGGCCGGTTCTTGTCCGCGTCGCCGCGGACGACCAGCAATTGCCCGGCGACCGGGGCAATCACCTCGACCCCTTCGATGCGCTGGCCGGGTCGGGGCCGATAGGTCAACCGCCCGCTGCGGCGGTTAAGGACCCACTCGCCCGGCGCGTCGAGAAACTCGGCCGAATTCTCCAGGTAATACCTAGGCTGTTTCTCGAACCAGTCCATCACGGCCCAACTCGACGGTCCGCCGATCTGGTGCGGCACCCTCAGCGTGCGGGTCGCTTCGTCGATCGTCTTGACGGGGGTCCGCGTGATCGACCAGTCGTGCAGAAACACCAGCTCGACGTCCGGCAGGTCGGGATAATCGCGGAGATCGCCCCGGGCGAACTGGAAGTTGGTGCTACGGTCCTGGCCCACCTTTTCCACGCGGAGATAGCCATCGTTGGGGTGTCGGGCACGGCGGGCGCGGCGACCGTCGACGAACAATTCGCGGAAGTTCCAGCGGCCCGCCTGCACGTCGGGAATCTCGACGGTCCACGTCCCGTCCGCGCCGGCTTTGAAGCCCTCGATCACGCGCCCGCCGCTAATGACCGGCGTTTCCCCGGGAAAGGCGGCATAGGTGACGCTGAACTTCTCATCGCCGCCGTCTCGGGGGCCGAAGACGATCGGCTCGGTCACGCGATAGGTGCCTCCGCGGACCAGCACCGTCACGTCCCCGGTCGGCCCTTGGGCAATCGCCGCGCGAACGGCGTCGCGGGCGCGGGCAAGCGTGGCAAACGGTTCTTGTTGCGTGCCCGGATTGGCGTCGTCGCCGTCGGGCGCGACGTAGAAGTCGGCCGCGGCCAGGCCGGATGCGGGAAACGAAAGGACCACGGCCGAAAGAAGGCAAAGGAGTTTGGTTCGCACGGGAATCACCTCGGGGTTTGGGGGCCAGGTTTGGAACTTGTAACGTAACTACTTGTCCTCTTCCGCACCCCGCAAGTCAATAGTCCGCCAGTCCGGCGCACCGATAGGCACGGTTTTTCATCCCGGCGGTAAAAAGGGGCCGATGGGATCGGAGGCTTCTCGCGGCAAGCCTTTGCCTGGCAAAGAGTTGCGTCGCACAACCGCCGCCCACTCACCGGGTCGACGCGAATTGTTCTCCGCCCCAAGCCTCCGGCGGGCTGCGGCCAGACCGGCTCGATGCGGCATAAAGCGTTGCTCTCACAAGGTTTAGCCGCTTTGGGCCATCGGTGACCGGGCCGCGGAAACGGCATTTTTCGCGTGTCGTAACGTGTTGTCTCGCAAGGGTTTGCTGCATTGTTCCGCACTTTTCTTGGATTTCGAGTATCGAAGAAGGAACATTTGCGTTCGGCCGAAACCTGCGAGCTACCGGATTTCCAAAGAGCGAGCGTCCGTGGTGGACATGTGTTAACTATACTAGAGAGCGCGGCCGTTTTCAAGTCGGCATCGTGGGAAA
>Ga0180438_10006493_pt1 | contig 15809 bp, 9 predicted proteins | sample SS_ome_12_FD_132455 | JGI IMG/M metagenome (GOLD analysis project Ga0180438, IMG submission 132455) | Hypersaline lake sediment archaeal communities from the Salton Sea, California, USA - SS_3_D_2 metaG | ecosystem: Environmental > Aquatic > Non-marine Saline and Alkaline > Hypersaline >...
GCCACAAGGTGCAATATGGAGGCTGCCAGTGTTCTTGGACTTCGCCCCCAGAGTCTTGGCTTTCAGAAGATCGATTGGATGGAGAACGTCCAGTAATCCTCCTTGTTTTCCATGTTGTTCGACTCCTTTGACTTCCCAGTCATCGCCCAGAAGAGAGAATCGGTCGTGTGTCTTGTCGGGGACGCGGTATTTCCGAATTAGTTCTGTTAGACTATCTGAACTACTGTAGTCAATTTTGGCAATGCTTCGCTCCAACTGATAGCTCTTGTCGTAAGTGATGTGCCAGCGCAGCAACCCTTCTACAAAGCCAAAGGGTGCCTGACTCAGCGCAATTTCGGTCAAAGGTTGAAAGAACAGGTGCATTCCCGGCGCACGATAATCGAAATCGATTACGAGCACACGTCCCCCTTGGTTCAAGGCCAAGTCGAGTGCAATGTTTGCACAAGCCCAAGTTCGTCCTTGGCCTCCCTTATAGCTCCAAAAGATGACGATGCTGGGATTCGAGTGTGTTGGCATATCGATAACCTTTCCTCCGACTACGGTATTCTTATGCCTTAACTAGGAATACTGTGGCTGACCACGAGGCTGCTTTCCAGGGGCCCACTTGCTACCCATTTGGGAATAATGACACACTCTCCGCCATCTCCGCAAATAGCCAATAGTGCGAAGAAGCGATAGCTGCCTGGGGCATCTCCTCGAAGTACGCGAAGAACATACGAGCGATCATATCTGTCAAGGAGTTGCGAACCGCCTCCGCCTACGATCCGAGAGTATTCTTCCCTGCACGCCTCTTCTATCTTCTTCCCTTCCGTCTCCACTGCCTCCCCTTCTGTTCCCCCGAAACCTCCGGGGGGTCGGCTCCGCTCCATCCACTCTCCAAGAGGACTCCCTGAAACCTGTCGGTCGAATTCCGCGGCTTTCACGAAATGCAATTCATAATGCCCTCTTCTTCTGTCAGGGCCATCTGCACGCTCAACACCATCGCCCTTCTCGCTTCCTGCTTGAGTGAAGCTCTCGAGCGCGCTGCGTAGTCGCTTCATAGAAAGCGAAGCATGTCCCGCAATCACGCGATGAAGATGTCCTTGGTCAATTCGCTGCGCGCGACAGAACTTTGCTGGCTTTGGGTACGACCACAGAATCAGTGGAAGAAGGCAAGGCCCGAAAGCCAAATCCCGTCTGCAAATCAATGCCTCGCGCAGCAGACACTCAAGGATCAGGTTGCATTCCTCTTCCTCCCATATACTGTTGCTGCCTTGAAGCCCGCTGAACTCCATGCGAAGGTTCTTGCGAATCACATTGCGATACCGCCAGAGCATCGGCCCTGTATCTTGCCACTCGTTAATGCCGCGGACTTGCTCCAGGCCCTTCACCAACCCGTCGCAAGCCTGGGACAGCCAAATAGACCCCGCTACGTCCCCATGCGCGTCGAGTGCTTTCCGAACTTGCGATGCGGTCTCGGATACGATCTTCTCGAAGTCCTTCGCCAGCAACAAGTGCGAGTAACCACGAGTAAGTCCCCAGAGTTCGGCTAGTCTGTCAGATACTGCGAGCACCATTCTAAGAGTCTCAATTAGCTCTGGCCGAGGAGCTTGCTTCGGTCTGAACGACCTGCCCGTGACAGAACGCCAAGGATATATAGTTTGTCCGTCCGGCATGGTTCCGCTTCCGGTCTCTCGAGTCAAGGCAGCATGAACGGAAAGCCAGCCTTCGTGTAAAAAATACAATCCTGAAGAAAGGCAAACCGCACATCGTCTAGGATATATTCGTCAAATTGCTCGATAGCGGCGTTCGCAGTTGCACCACTGACTGGGATATAGCAGACAACTTCGAGATTCATGTCCCACCGCAGGTCTGACTGGTCGTCTTCCTCAACCTGAGTCCTCTTCCAATAGTTGCCCTGCAACGGCTCACAACTGACAAAACAAGTTGCCTGCCATTGATTCCGCAAATCCTCAAGAACCTTCTCCCAACGAGCTCCCGGCACCAATCGAGCCCAAGGTGACATCCAGAGAACCAATGGAAGCTGTTCTTCCAACCCAGTGCGATCATCCATGACATTCGCAACTGCCCCATCTGCAGCTTCTTCGGCTTCCCCCCACGTCATTTCGCAGACACATTTGTGAAGTAATGAAGGGGCACAGGACCCGGAGGTCCCCGCGACTCCCAGTTGACGGAGACGCTCAAGAGACATCGACAGCAAGATGCCTGTTTTACACCACTCACCGGACGCAGGTGCTGCCTTGATTTGGTCGCGAACAAAGCCGCAGTCTATGCTGTGCCAAGAAGAGCAACCCGGGGCGAAGCCGCCGTTTTCTCCGTAACAGTGAAGCCACTGCGAGTGTTTCGCCGGGAAGAGCCTGTCGGCCAGTATTTCAAACGCATACCCGGAGATGAAGTCATGAACTCGCCCAAGGTAACCTGAGAGGAAAGTCACGGACGAATACTGCCTTCTATCGGCGGGGCCAGGGACCGCACCGCTGGCAAGGTCTCGCCAGCATTCGCCCAGTTTCCAGCAATGCTCAGCCAAGCCATCATAGAACCTTCGGATCTCCTCCTTGGCTTCGGCTTCCGCAAGCGCTTCCCTGGCCGCCATGACAGGATGGTCGCCTCCCGGCCCGCTATCGACGATTCTCAACCTCTCCGAAATCGCTAGTTTCGGGTCAATAAACATTGGCAGAATCAAACGATACTCGATCACACCACACCCTCCCACCCCTGGCCAATCGTTGCCAGGATTGCTGGGAAACTGTGCTCTAGATGAACACGGAGTCTTGTCAGGACGCACGCCCAATTCGAAAGGTCGTCTCTGAAAACACCCATTCCGAAGTGTCGGTAGATGACCAAGATTCTCTTCGTGTGGCTCAATGCGGCGACGGGACTCCCAAATGGCAAGTCTGTTGCAAGGTTAATCGGCTCACCAACGAATTCCCCAAAATCAGTCCAGCCGCGGAAGTACTCCAGAATCGCGTACTTTGAATGGAAGTAGCCTCGAGCCAATGCACAATTATCAAGTAACGAGAAGGGGATTGTCTGGATCCCGTTCGAATCGATCGGTGAAGTGTTCTCGCAGTTGACTACCCTGATCCCCGATGCCAAGAAGACCTTCAGGTACCAACTGAAACAACTTGCTGCGGTCACTGTCGGTGCATCTAGCACCCGGACCACATTTGCGCCCTCAAGAGACGTGCAAGCAGGCCCTACCGGGATAGCGAAATGTCGAAGCAACAGGTCGGGGACCATGACACATGACTCACGAACCAAGATTTCCCTAGATTCTCCCTCACGGCGACTCAATAGTCAATAGCGGCCATGCCAGCACCAGGATTTCCTGGATAAACTTGACTATAACGCCGCCACGCGAACGCCTTCTCGGTTGCGCCACAACGCCTCTGGACCCTCTATTCAGTCGACTTGTCCACGTTCAAACGACCTGTGTCGAATTTCCGTCTTTTGGGAAGTTGGGAAGCGTGATAACTCGTTGAAGTGAGGAGGTTTACGTGAAGGCCGCGGAGAGTGGACCCTCAGAGAAGTCCACATGGATCTGCCCGAAGTCGGCCTCACTACGCTGGCCCGGATCGGGCGACAATAGCGAAGCTAGCAGGCGGTGCTGAGCAGACGACAAGCTAGGGATCACAGCTCTAAGGGGCTGGCAGTTGACACCCGAACTGGCTAGCGATGCGGCTGCCATTTTGATGGTGCGGAACGTGTCAACCAGTCTGAGACAACTTGCTGTCTGAAATCAGTGTAGCGCGGGAGTCGTAACATTTCGGGTTCCGGCCTGTCGGCCGTTGGGTTGATCCGGACCTCGGCGGGCTACTTGCATCTCCGTCGCCCGAGCTCGCCCATTTCCTGCCTCAAGTGGTTACTCTGTTTCCCTTGGTGTCAGGGGAGCTGTGTCGTGATTTGTCTCGCAGCATGCAAATATTGCCCGTCCCAAGCAGCCTTGCAGCGAAGGAGACCTGCCTGCGGCGCTTGCCATTTTGCGAACACTCTCCAGGCGTTCCCGCAATCCGTCTTGACGGCAGGGCAACTTCAGCATGCAGGCCTCAAGGCAGATCAGCACGAGCTCCAGGCGTATCTGTGTGTTCGGGTTGGCTTCGAGCTCGCCGGCAAGATCCAAGACGGTTTTCTTGGGGAGGCAACGATCACGTTCGTCCAATTCGTGTAAACATTCTACAAGCCATTTCAATTGAGAATCGTCAGCCGGCGGCGGATCGGCCATGAGGGACACGACAATCGTGTCCAAAGGCACGATTGGCTGCCGTATGGGCTTCTTGAAAACTGCGCGGGAAGCGCGACCGCAATGATCATGGCAGAACAGCGTCTCAAGCAACGGCTGGCGCTGTGCCTGACGGCGCCAACGATCGAATGCGCTGACCTCCAAACGACCAGGCTCACCGGATACTCCGCCCGCATCCTCTCCTTCTTCCGAACCTGATAGTCGCCTGGCTAAGGGATCGCCCATGTCTGAAGGTGATGTCTGGGTCGGTGTGGACAGACTACTCTCGATGGCCAGTCTGAAGCCCTCGATCTCCTCGGTCCGATCCAACAGCTTGGCAACCAGCAACAACTCGGGAGGCATCCGCGGCGAACCAGAGTCGATCCTGGAGTCCTGGGGGGACAACGCAAGTAGTTGATCGCCCGTGAGGCAACCTCCACGAGCGAGGGCCCTGATGTGTTCGTCACCAAGCCTCAGGCGCTCCGGCCATCGTCCGACCGCTTGCTGAAAGCTCTCGGGATAGGCTTGAGCGAGGTTTTCGGTCCAGGGAACGAGCAACTCACGCCGCACCCGCTCGATTACTTCGTCACAATCCTGGGCGAAGAGCAAATCGCGGAGAAGCGACGGCGTTCCCGGTGGCAGAAAAACGTGGCCCGCCACCTCAAACAGCTTGTCAAGCTGCTCCAGGATCTCCCGGCGTTCGTTGTCGGCTTCAGGCCGCAAAGCGCGAACAAACAGGACAGGATCTTCAGCATCAGGATTCCGCTCCAACGTCTTCAGGACGTCGTAGACGATAGCTTGAACCATGGGCGGCCACCTTGAAGGCGAGTTGAAGCTTCAGTCCTTAAGCATGAAAGTGAGTAGGCCAGCGGCCTCGTGCAAGCAATCTTTGGGAGCGGGAATCAGTTGAAGTGTGCTGTAGATGCGAAGCAAGCGAGGCCGCAGCGAAGGCCATCGTTGCCGCGGCGAGAGAAGCACCTCCCACAGCAACGGCCACACGGCCTCGTCCCGAAAAGCCCTCGGCGGCTGGAGAAGCGGCGACAGGGTCTTGGAAAGCCGACCTACGATTTGGTCCAGGTAGCTCGGCGACCTCACCCACTTTGCCAAGCTGCTCAAGTGATCCGTAGCCGGAACCGCACGGTTGACCAGAGACGTCGATATTTGGCCGAGAAGCAGCCGACGATATTGACCTTCGGCCGGGGCAGGCATGATCGGCAAGGTGTGCAATAGACATGAAGCCGCTCGTAGCGGATTCTCCCGCATGAGCATTTGCCGAAGATCCGAGGCGACATGGTCAAAGGGGTGGATCCCCAGTTGCGACTCGGCTGCATTGAGCAATTTGACGCAATTCTTTGCGTGCGGGAAGTTCGCGCCGCACCATAGGCGATACAACTGCGGAATGAAGATACTGCCAGATGGTCTCCCGCCAAACGAGGATCCCATGTCCTCTGCCCAGGCACATCGCAGTAGCGGCAAGTGGGCGGGGTCACTCGTGAGGGGTTTCTCAACAAGATCAGCGGCACGACAATACCAGTCGCGTGATTCGCGCCGGCATGACTGCCCCATTGCTGCACACAGCCGCGCGTACTTCTTTAGAAGCGAAAACGCCACGGAGCGATGGAGGCGACGCTCCGAGTTGACACTATCGGTCAGCAGGCTACCAAAGATGTGGCCCAACCGTTGCCTCGCCTGATTCGGGAAGAGGCTGCCCAATTCCACCACCCCGGCGGCGTCTTCCAGTCTCTTGACAAACCACTCTGCCCGCACGGGCCGCTGGAGGTTTGTTGGGTGCGACCGCAGCAGCCAGGCAGCTATCCAAGGCGTTTCCCAAAGGGGAAGTGCGTCAACGAGTACCCTAAGCTGTCTGGGGCCCAGCGCCGCTAGCGAGCCGCACGCAAACTTCGAGCCCTTGGCTTCGGCCCACAGCGAGAGAATGGCCTTGGCGTGAGCTCGAAGCGCGACCGGCGGTGGGCGACAACTGCGTATCGCCAGCGTGCGAACGTGTATCGGATCCAGCTTCAGTCCCAGTGGCGGCTTCTGAAATAGTCTGGCAGCCTTCACAACCGCGGCACCCTGGTGCAGTTGCCTCTCCAAATACGGCAGCACCACCAGCCGCACCAGGTGACTTGGCCACTGTTGGTTACCTGCCACGAGCAGCCATACGGCCGTGAACAAACGCTCATCCTGCGGGAGCCGCGGGTAATCGGCAGGATTGAGCAACTGCTTCAGGCTACTGTATCGGTCGCTTGGGCAGACGGCCGCCGCGTATTCCAGGGGGTTAAAGATCAATCCGGCGCGATGCCAACGTCCAACGGCATCAGCCAAGGCACGTTCGGCACGCTGGTCGGTCATCGCTCTCTCCAGACTCACTTCAGCTTCAGGAGCTGTACCCATAATCGAGCCTGCCGCGGCGTCAGCACCGGATGCTCATCGTGTAAACCGCTATGCGCCGCCTCTTGGAACAGACTCTCCAAGGCCTCGACCCGGCCATCCAGAAGATCCCACAAAGCCAACTGGAAGTTCCGCTGCTGCTCGTAGCCGGGGTGCTCCGCGAGGAACGCGTCGACAGTGGGCGCCGCCTGTGGACAAAGGACATCCAGGGCTTCACGCGGGATTCCACTACGATAGAAGGCCTTACGGTTTGCGAGCTTCGCAAAGAAGACGCGTGCACACTCCTCGCGGAGCTGCCGGACACAGCCAGCGTCGCTGATTTTCCAAAGGTTCCCCTGAAGTGTCCACCCACTGCCGTCCCCGACCTTGCTGAACGGCTCGGCACAGGCGAGGCGCCGGCGGCCGTTGCAGGACGAAAGGGGGAACTGGAAGACCTCCGAGACGTGCGACGTTGCGGCGTGCTCGGCATGGAACTGGTCGCCGCCGGTGCTCGCGATAATGCGCAGGGGTGCTCCCTGCTCGATGGCGGTGACAATCGAAGCGAGGGCAGCGATCCACGGTCCCGGGCTGGTGGATCCGGCGGCCCGCTCCGCCAGCGTTCTGACCAGCAAAGGATCACCTGGCCGTAGCCAGGCCGCCCATGAGAGAAGCCGCCTCGGCTCATTCTCGCTCAGCGCAAGATCGATCGCACGCTCCCAGCCATGCAAGCACGCCTCGATGACTGCCCGGGCGATAACCGGATCGGCCTCGAAGGCAATCTGATAGAGTAGCTCCGCTACGCCCTCCTGATCGACCATCGCCTCCGCAAGTTGGCAGCTCACGTACTCCTCGGCAACGCGACGGAGAGCTTCGTCACTTACGAGATCGTGCCAACAGTCGGATAGCAGGTGGAGTGCTTCGACCGCAGTCCGCTGCCGGAGCCACTTGCCAAGTTGCTGGGCGTCGGCAGTGCCGGCAATGGCGTGGAGGTGGTTGCGACAGACCAGGCACTTCTCCGCCACCGCGGCTAGGCTGGCAACGGCTGGGACATCGAACGTGTCGTTGAGCGCTCGCCAAGTCGTCTCTACCAACGCTATCCACCACCTTTGCCACCTGCTTCTGCATTCCACAGGCAGATCGCCAAAGTAGACAAGGAGGTGCCACTTGCCCGGTTGGAACGCGACGTCCAACGGGATCGAGAAGAAGCGGATCGGTCCTCTGCCGGGTAGCACGGGATGGGTATGCGAGCCGTCGGAGCGATGGTCGAACAGGCGGACCGCGACACAACCGGCTTCGGCAATCCACTGGTTCCGCAGGAACTCCTGCGCCAGATACGTTTGCCCCACCCTCTCCAAAGTCCATCGCATCGCCCATACGGGGTTCTGCATCCCGGCGGCATGGATGCCGTAGTACTGGTCCAGCATCCTTTGGATTCGCTCGACCTGGTGGGGGTCTTCGTTACGTGACGCCAGCCACGCTTGCACAGGAGGAGCCTCCTCGTCAATTGCCTTCAATCCCTTGATGTCACGCTGGATCAGCTTCCGGAGCGCTTGTATCGGAGTCTGACTGTTCCGCGCGGCGGCGATAGCATCTGTTCTCATGCCTTGGCGGAGAAGCGTCGAGCACAGTTGACCGTCAAGGATGGAGGCGTTTGCCAAATACTGGTGGTCGATTTTCCGTAGTCTGGCTTCCAATTGAGTTCGATTCTTCCGCAAGAACTCCTGAACCAGGCACTCGTCCACCCGAAGGTTGGGGAGACTTGAGTACGTGATCACGGCGTCCGGGCCTAAGCCGGTCAGCGCGTGCAGTCTCACGTCGATGCCTCGGAGCAGTTCGCCGAATTCAAACGCCTTGAGCATCACCGCTTCCTCACTAGCCGGGCCCACATTTGCACAAGGTCGCGCAGAAGCCGTTTTCCGCAACTGCGACTGTCGACGGTCACGTAGCCACGACAACAGCGTGAAAGCTGTTGGGATAGGCGGCGCGCCCATTCTTGCTGGATTCTCAGGCGCTCCACCGCGAGTGGGAAAGGTTCTTTCCCCGGATCATTCAAGGGATCGTGTTCCACTTCATAGCATCGGTCGCCGAGGGTATGACGTTCGAAACCGCGGCCCTTAGGATCTTCGGGAGGCATTTGGACCTCGTCATAGTGGTTGATTCGCGCAGTCAGCAACGTCCGCCGCAGTGCCCATTGCCGAAACAGATTGAGTGTGTGCAGGCATCGCACCTTCTCACCCGGCTTCTCCCAGGCGTAGGCACCGTCCATGAAATCCCCCAGGAAGATGAACACACCTTGGCGTTTGCCGAAGTGGGCGGCGACCTTCTCGTATAGCGACATCTCCAATCTCGGGTGTGCCGTGACCTGCAAGAAATGACGGTCGATACGTTCGAAGAACCCGGGCAGATCAACACGGTGCCGGATGGGCTTATCCTCCAGGATTCCGTCGGCGCCGAACAGGACCACGCGGAGCCGAAAGCCGTTGCGAACGGCCAGCGCCATGAACGCTCCCGCCATCAGCTTCAGCAGGTTCGGCTTACCGGATTCCACGTCTTCCATGTCACCTGCCTTCAGGTCTCGGCCCTGGTAGACCTGTTTCAGCGGGTAGCGCATCGACTGGGACACATCGCAAATTACGTAGCAATCGATTTCTGCCTGGCGGCTGAACCGCTTCACCAAGACTTCCTGGTTGAGCAACGCCAGGCTTGCCAGACTGGGAGCGGCAATTCGCGAGAACTGGATGTGCTCGCAGGACTCCTGCAAATCGTAGACATCGAAACCATCGACCTCCATTCCCTCCTGCGTGCGCACGAGCGTGCGGAACCGCTCGCCGACGAACCCGTGGCTCAGCAATTCGGCACAGCGGCTGAGGATCGTGCGATTGACCTTCCTGCGAACCTGACGATTCGCGAGTTGCAGTTCTTCACGATCCGCCATCTCTGAATCCTCGCGGACAGTCTCCGACGCTTAGTCCTTGCACGGATTGTGTGCGACACTACTCAAGATCTTACTGCCGGGGAGCACGCGGCCGTATAACTGATCCAGCAACTCCTTCGGGACTACGGGCGACGCGTCGTCCAGTCCGTCTCCATCTGCCAAGAGGTTCTGGACCAGTTGCTGGATCACGTGTGAAGTCTTCACCTGGTCGGCCTCAGCCTGAGGCTGGATCCCAATGCGATGACGGAGCACGTCCTCCGCCGTGTTTCGGAAATGGCTTCGCTGCAACTCGTTGTCACCGCGAAGGAAAGCCTCGGCGGCCGCCGCCGAAAGCCAGTCGATCAAACCCCGCGGCGAACTGCCGCGTTCGGTGTATTCAAAAAACCGACCGGTCAGCATCACGTCGACGTTCCGGCGAAGCTTTTCGGACTTCCTCCAAGACTCGCCATCCCCCCGCCAGGCACCACTCTGGTTCCATTCGGCGACGAACCAGCGCAGCGCTTCCTGCACGGGGTTTCGCATCGCAGTGGGCAGTTCGTCGTCGTCCATCAGTACCATATCGTGTTGCGCGTTCTGATAGTGTGACAACATGATTAGCAGGCACACCCGGTGCCATAACCCTGGACTTGCCTGAAATAGGTGCTCAACCATGCCCTGTTTCTCGTCGAAGAGATTGCTGCGGATCCGCCGAAACAGGCAGATCGCCCGCAGCCAACTGGGAACGCCCTCGGGTTTACCGTCCCAAGGCACGGTACCTTGCCCGAACAAGTTGATGCGAGCGATGCTCTCGTAGAACACCAGCGACGGATGCTCTACGATCACTTTGAACGCGAAGCGATCGGTTTGGGCTTCTGAGAGCGGATAGGTTCCCTCAACTTCAATGGGGTTTTGCGTGGCCACGACCACTTGATGCACTTGATGCGGATCCGTGTGGTCTGGCAGGGAAGCTCCGAAGCAATTGTGGTGTTCCTCGCGTACTCGTTTCAAGTCATAACGATCGCTCTCGGAGTATGGAGTATTGGTCTGATCCAGGTCGATCCGTGAGATCTGCCGCTCCTGCATAACCTGGAGCATGGCGGCTTGTACCTTCGACGGCGCCCGGTTAATCTCATCGGCGACGACCAGCGGAGCGCATAGCGGCCCTTCGCGAGGCTCCAACGTCGGCCGGCCCTTCGCGTCGAGGGCCAGCACCCGGATACCCAGAAGGTCGGAGGGGACCATGTCCGGCACGAACTGAATGCGGGAGAACTTAAGGCCCGAGCACAGGGCCAGCGTCTGGACGCATTTCGTTTTTGCCTCTCCTGGCAAACCTTCCACGAGCATGTGCTTGTTGAGAAGAAGCGCCTGCACCGCTCGCCAGATCATCGCCTGCTGGCCGGCGATGACACTTTCCATATCACGAAACAGTTCGGTAAGCAGACTGCGGCAGTCCGAGAGTTTAAGCGGTTTTTGAAAGGGCAGTTTGCCCAACGCCTTGAGGAAGTGATACTCCATCGATCCCACTTGCCTTCGTTCTTGTACTTATCGGCAGACTTTCTGCTAGCGCCTCGTCGACCACGGGCCAGTTCTCAGCGAACATGCGACAGCCGCCACGAGAAGCCCACACGGCAGTATACCTAGAACGGCCGCTTGCCGCAAATCATTGCCCGGTGCGGGTACGAATCCGGTCATCGCGACGGCCACCGACAGCGCTACGAACGTGGCGATCGTGGTCCAGCAGAGAGGCCTTTGCAGCACTGTCGTGGGTTCACGCGTGAATTCCAATCGAGTTCCCGGCTTGATGGGAAGGGTGGCTACCCGTATTGTACACCAAAGGGTGGGCAGCAAGAGAACAAGCCCCAACAACCACGGCATTCCCTGTGAACAGAAGCCAAGCAGCACGCCGGCAGAGAACACGATCGCGGGTAGGCACAGAATGCAGGCGAGACCGAAACCGCCGAGGATTCTCGTGTAACCGAGAGACGCCCGCATCGGCCACAAGACCAAGATGCCCCACGTCGCGCAGAACGACCACACGGCTGCTGCCGGTCGGCCATTCTGCCGCCAGTTCAATCCTGGGCAAAGACGGCACACCATGAAAGCGGTTAACGCTAGGCCGATAGCCCCGACCAGAAGGCAAACGAACCGGCACCGCCAGCTGGGGGCCTTGACATGGTTGTCGGCGGCAAGCGTGCTGTTGGCGATACCATGAAACGAACATAACGAAATCAAAGCGATCGCGACGATTGCCACTGTCCAAGCGACGTCACGGGCGCTGGCGGCTTCCCGTCGCGGTTTCTCCGGCTTTGTGATGTTTGAAGCCTCCAGCAGGCCGTCGAACAAAGTACTGTCGATGGACGAGTCCGGCACCGTCGAGTAATACTTGCGTCGCAACGAGTCGAGATCAAAGCTCTCTGGCTGGTACCAATTGTCCCTTCCTTGACGAGGGTCCGTTTCGTATACGGGCGCCCGACCGTCCAGCAGAGCCAAGTACTCCTCATCGGCATACACCTTATCGGCAGGCGGCTGCTGGAGCCAGACCACGCCAGCGCCACCGGACTCGAGCAGCGCGGCCTTGGCAGCCGCAAACCGCCGTGAGTCGCCGGATCGCGGCAGCGAGGGCAGCATGAACACGATCGTCTTGCTTCTGCCGGCCCTCTGCGCGGCTGCTTGCCAGCGAGCCATCTCGTGTGGCGAATCGAAGTCGCCGGTCGTGAGCATGACGAACACGTCATTCTTGCCGCGCTGCTCATGCAGGTCGTTCAGCTTTCCGGGAAGCCCTGACGCGCGTACGCGCCAAAACACGTTGTCCTTACAGAGTTCCTCGACGGTCCGCTTCTGCAACTGGGCGACCAGAGTCTGCTCGAGGCCGTCCATGACCTCGACTGGTTCAAGCATGCCGTCCCCATGCACGAAATGAAGACGAGGCGTCATCAAGTGACCACCTGAGTTACCCGATGAGGGCACGGGCGCCCAGTTGATGAGGACCTCCCAAGATGGACGGTGACGCGTCGCGTCTTGAGCACCGGCGAGATCGAAGAAGCGGTCGAACTCGCGACTGACCAGTTGTGCTGCCTTGGCCAGGCCGTTCTTCTCGAACACCTTTGGTCCCGCCCACGTCCGATTCCCGTACGGGTACAGCACCTCCGGACTCACCTCAAGAATGAAGTGCAGCTCACCCGGTTTGGCGGGAGGAGGCACGAGCGTCATGCCCTTGAAGAACCAGTAACTTAGCACCAACGACCCTGCCCCGAGGAACAGCAACACACCAAAGAATACGAAGGTCCCCGGGCGCCCTGGGGGGTGTCCCTTGAAGTACTCTCGCCAGGCATAGCAGACCAGAACGGACAATCCAACAAGGAATACGGCGACCGCTATGATCTTGCTGAATACCGACCATTGAACGGCCATGCTCACCGGGCATGCAACGATTAACCACGCTTCGGCAATCCCGACCATCAATGCAACCACGGCATAGAAGGCGGTAAGACCAAGGTCCCCTAACGTGATCCCGCGGTATCGGTTGTTGGATGATCTTGTAACCACGCTGCTTTTCCTGCACCTTCCACAACTAGACCGGCATGATATGGCGTGGCTAGGGTGACTGGCCCCATAGATCCAGAAGATCCACGAAGCCCGTGTAGCCACCGGCCACCGGCCGAACGGTGCCGTCCGGCAGACGTCGCCACTGCAATAGCATCTGAGAGGAGAGACACCTCCTGACAAAAGCCCTTTCCGTGGTGGAACTCTTTCGGATCTCGTCGGGCGTCCAGATTGCCGCCTTAGGGTCCCACCCCTCTATTTCCATATTGTTGTTCTTGCCGTACCCCTCGTTATCCTCATCACTATCCTCGGGGAGAAAAGGAGACGCGCACGGCTCGGCCCGACAAACGAACTCGTAGTACTTCGCCATTGCGGAGTGCGAGGCTTGATCCTCTTCTGCTCCCGCCATACGCTGCCAAGCCCCTGCCGCCGCCACTACGAACGCCATCTTGTCCCTATATCGATGCCGCCATTCGTTTGCCGGAAGCGATTTCCAGCAGTAGCGATCAATGACTCCTGCGGCTAGAGCCCCGAGCACCTTGCGGTCAATCTCGTCAACGGTCTCAGAATTGATCTGAGAGTAACGGTAGCCTGCAACGTTGGCCACTTCCGACTGCTGCTCCAGCAACGGAAGCCATCCGGTGAGGCTCGTCCACTGCTCTACTGCGGTGCAGCATCCGTGGGAATCTCGTGCCAACGACACTTTGGGAAGGAGATTCGGATCAGAACCGGCACGCCGGCCAAGTTCGAGCTCACTCCCGAGCGAGTGCTGGACTAGAAGCTGATACAGGGCCAAAGAACTGCTAGTCAACCGGGCGCCACCGCCATTCTCGTCAATCTCCAGCAACCGCAGAAGTTGCAGTATGGCGTAGTCTTGTAGTGCGGGGGCCGCCGTTGCGTTGGTGAAGGCTTCGGACGCAAGCCCCCAGGCGGCCGGTTCATCGACCGGGTTACTTGGGTCATAAGACCTAACTCTGCCGATGTACTCTTCAAATGGCGCCCAAGCCGTGGCAAGGTAAACGAGCCGCTCTTGATCGACGAACCATCGTGCCGTTTCCTGATCGATATAGTAGAACGGCCAATCGCCATTCATGGCGGAAGAAGCAATGTCCTGGTCGGCGGCGGAGGAGCGACGAGCAAGACACCTGATTCGGGCGTTGTGGCGCAGCCGGAAGTCGATCGCTGCCAGTGTCGCCTCTATAAGCTGCCCTCGCCCGTTCAATGATTCGTGCAAGCGGATCCGCTGGTCGAGGGATCCCTCCGCGGCCAGCTCATGCTCGACCTCACGCAACGGGACGATCCAGGGCCTAACTCCTTCCTTGGCAGAAGCGCTGATGGCCAGCCAGACGGCGTGTCGATAGTCTCTCGGTCTGGTTTGCTTCGGGTCGACATCGCCACCTCCCAATCCACGGCGGTTCTTTCCATCGGCAAGAGGGATCGTTTCTCTCAGCGGCTGCCCGAGCAACGCCCTGGTGTCTGAATCCGAGAAACGACGGTCCCAGTGGCTGGACCATTCGAGGGCTTGAAACAACGGGTCCAGCTTGTCTTTGCTTAGCACACAGCGGTGGAACTCATCTTCGTCCACCGGTATAATGCGTCCTGTCAGCCGATCGACAAACATGGACGCCAAGAACGGAAGATCTGCGTCTCCGAGCCCATCACCCAACGTGACGGCCCGTAGAGCCGATTCTGCAGCCGTCAAATATGACGAAAGGAAATCGACGCCAGCGGCCTTGGGATCCGAGATTCCCAACTGGCGAAGCGCCTGCTGAGTAGTCTGCAACCCGCGAAGCTTCCACCGGACTCCTTCCGGAGACTCGTCATCCGTAAAGTCGCCGGATACTAGTTGCTCGAAGAGCTTCCGCTGGGTTTGCAGCGCCGTCGGCATATCCTTCTCGGCGTCGATCTCACAGAAACGCCGGACGAATGCCCTTTGCCACGGTGGTGGCTGACCGTCGTCGTCGCCGAGCAAAAGCCGCTTCCAAATTGCCTCGTAGCTTCTCAGAGCGTCGCGCCGCCACTTGGGAATCGACTGCTTTGCGGTCCGTTTCTCGACGTCTGTTGCATGCGCATTCGACGGCGCAATCGACTCGCCGGCCGCCTCACAAATCGCGAGATACGTGTGGGGATGATCAAGGGCTGTGGGGCTTTTCTCGCTCAGCCACGCTAGTGGAGCGGCCTCTTCAATGAACCTTCGGGCATCTGCTTGAAAACCCTTGGCCGCCTCCGTGGCTTCGTCGTCGTTTTCGTACCGAGGATCATGCATGATCTCGGCCGCAGTTCTCAGCACGTCGGCTAGCGGCGGTGCGAGCGGCTTGCTCTCACCACCTGGTCCCGGGACACCGGTGAACATGAAATCGAATACATCGCGGTCGCTGTCCGTGGATCCGGTCGGGCTGCGAAGCAGGCGGTAGTTGAGTTCGCAGCCTCGTACGGCGTGGTCCAGAAGATCCCGAGCATGGAGTTGGATTTCGGCCCGCCGGCGGTGGAGGATTCGGAAGTTGATCGATTCGATGGTGTAAGATCGCAGTCGGCGAGTGGCCAGGAGCATTTCTCGATCGTCGAAAACGCATTGGGCCAGCATCATGGCCACGTTATTGTGCGCGATCAGCATCTGGTTCAGCAGAGTGCGGAGCACAGGTGATAGACCGTTGTCCTCGGGATCCGTGATCAGGTCGACGAGGTACTCCTTGGCTTCGCCATTTAGCTGGCTGAACAAGATGAGCCGATTCAGGCGAACGTCGATGTCCGTGCCGGTGCCGA
>Ga0180438_10006494_pt1 | contig 15809 bp, 12 predicted proteins | sample SS_ome_12_FD_132455 | JGI IMG/M metagenome (GOLD analysis project Ga0180438, IMG submission 132455) | Hypersaline lake sediment archaeal communities from the Salton Sea, California, USA - SS_3_D_2 metaG | ecosystem: Environmental > Aquatic > Non-marine Saline and Alkaline > Hypersaline >...
AAACCGGTGCCCGTAGACCCATATAGGCTCCGCTACGGCCCTGCAAAGGGCATGGGTATCGTCTCCCTCGCCGGTCCTTTGGCGAACCTGGCAACAGCAGCGCTGTTGGCTTTACCCCTCAGAGCCGGCCTGATGGTGCTCCCGGGTTTCGTGATGGAGCTTCTCGTGGTCGTGGCCATGGTCAATATTGGATTGGCGATCTTCAACCTGATTCCCCTTCCGCCCCTCGATGGGTATGGGGTACTGATGGGAGTCCTGGGAAGTATCCGCGCTCCGTGGGCGTACCGCTGGGCCTACAACCTGGCTCGCTACGAGCAGTACGGGCCGATGATCCTTCTCTTGGTGATCCTAGCTGACAGATACATTCCCATTTTCAGTTCGATCATCTACCCGCCCTACATGCTTCTGACGCGCCTAATACTGGGGGTCTGAGCACCTTGGGGATCCTCTACCGCGTGCGCCAGTTTGCCTTGGCGCTGGGGGCGCAGGCGAGCGGTGAGAGAGTTGAGGATCTATCACTATTTCTTGACGGCCGGAAGCACGATCTGTTTTGCGAGATGCCCCCGATGGATCAACACCATTGCCTCGCGGTGTTCAGGGCCCTTCGCGAAGCTGGTCACGATGATCCCTCGTTGCTCGAAGCTGCCCTGCTCCACGACGTAGGAAAGACTCTGGGACCGGTGCGCATCGGCCATCGTGTTCTGGCCGTGCTGGGGAAGACCTTCTTCCCCGCCCCGTGGAACGAGATGGAAGAGCAGCCCGGCACTTGGCGCTATCCCTTTTTCGTCCATCGCCGGCACGCGGCCCTCGGAGCAGAGCTGGCGGCACAGGCGGGATGCACCCCGGATGTCGTCTGGCTAGTCGCCCACCATGAGGATGAGAGATCGGACGTCGAACCCGGGGACAGTAGGGGCAGCCTCCTGGAAGCCCTGCAGGCCGCTGACCAAAGCAACTAGATCCTTTTATCACGCATAGGAGGTCCGAATGTCTGAACCCAAAATCACCATCGTGGGGCTCGGTCTGATGGGGTGCTCCATGGGCCTGGCCCTGCGGGAGGCCCAGCCGAAGTTCAAGGTTGTGGGCCATGACAAGGATAGCTCCCTGTCTCGAAAGGCACAAGACCTGGGCGCCGTGGAGAAGTGGGAGAGGAACTTGCTCTCGGCCGTCGAAGATGCTGAACTGGTCATCATCGCCACGTCTTTGGGTGATGTACGGAAAGTGCTGGAGTCCGTGGGGCCCGAGTTGAGGGAGAACTGCGTGGTCACTGACACCGCTACCATCAAGGGCCAGGTTCTGAAATGGGCCGATGAGTTCCTACCCGAGACCGTACACTTCGTGGGCGGTCACCCTGTAGTAAGCCAGCAGTACGTTGACGAAGATACCGCCAGACCTGATCTCTTCAAAGGCGCGACCTACTGCCTCGTCCCCTCCGCCAAAGCCCACGCCGCTGCGATCGAGTTGGTGACGAGCCTCGTTCATACCCTCGAGGCGGAGCCTTTCTTCCTGGATGCTGACGAGCACGACGGGCAGGTAGCGGGCGTCGAGCACTTGCCGATCATGCTATCGGCGGCCCTGTTGATGAGCACCGCCGAGGCCCCATCGTGGCGCGACCTCAGGAGGCTGCCAGGGGAGACCTTTTGGCGATCGACTGAGTTCCCGTCGCCAGAGCCTGAGGAAAGCGGAGAGGTCTGTGTCGCCAACAAGGAGAACATCTCCCGCTGGATTGACGCCTATGTGGAGAATCTAAGGGGACTTCAGGAGAAGCTGGCCGTAGCAGATGAGCAGACCTGCACTGCGCTGTTGACTGAACTGGCCGACACCCGAATGCGTTGGCTGCGCGGCTTGGGCACACCCGACGAAGAGGCCGAGAGCAGATCAATGGAAGAGCTTCGCAGCATGACCTCTCTGGGTTCCATGCTCGGGCTCAACCAGTTCCGCGACTTCACAAAGAGACTGGGAGACCGATCGTCGAAGTAGGATGCCGTACACCTATGTGCTGTCCTGCTCCGATGGAACGTTGTACACAGGGTGGACTACGAACGTGGAGCGCCGGCTGCGCGCTCACCAGGCGGGCAAGGCCAGCAAATACACCAGGGCGCGCCTGCCGGTAACCCTGGTCTATCAGCAGGAGTACAACACGGCCAGGGAAGCCAGACGGCAGGAGGCTGCGATACGGCGACTATCGCGACGGGAGAAACTGGAACTCATCGACGGCTCGAGGTCCTGATCCTCGCCCCGACCTCCTTCTTCGCCGACTACGGCTGCCACGTCCGAATACTCCTCGAGATCCTGGCGCTCCAGAGGCTGGGCCATCGTGTCGTCGTCTGCACCTACCACAACGGCGAAGACATCGAAGGACTTCACATCGTACGTACGCCCAGCTTGCCTTGGCGTCGCCAGTTCGAGGTAGGCTCATCGCTGCACAAAGTAGCCTTCGACGCGCTGCTCTCCATAAGATCTCTGGCCTGGACCTTGCGGCGCAAGCCAGACATCATCCACGCCCATCTGCACGAAGGCGCTCTGATCGGTCATGCACTAAGTCGTCTGTGGCGTGTTCCGCTCGTCTTCGACTTCCAGGGCAGTCTTACGAGCGAGATGATCGACCACGGTTTCCTGTCCCCCGATAGTCCTCTGCACCGGTCGCTGAGAAGCCTCGAGAGGGTCATAGACCATCTGCCCAGAGCGATCATCGTCAGCTCTCGCCACGCGGCCCAGCTCCTGCGCTCTGAGTTCGGTTGCCAGCAAAAGGAGATCCACATCCTGCCCGATACCGTGGATACAGATCTCTTCCGACCTGGCGACTTCGAGGGTGAGATCATCGCCCTGAAGCGGAGTCTGGGCATTCCCGTCCCCAGCAAGGTGGTGGTGTATCTGGGTCTGCTGGCCGAGTATCAGGGCACTACGCTCCTGCTGAAAGCAGCTAGAGCGCTGCGGGACAGATACCCGGACCTCCATTTCCTGATCATGGGACACCCGAACGTGGAACACTACAGGGGACTTGCCACGAGGATGGGTATCTCGGAGCAGACCACCTTCACAGGCCGAGTCCCCTACCTCGAAGCCCCTCGCTACCTGCGGATAGGCGACGTGGCCGTGGGACCCAAGGTGTCAGCCACCGAGGGGAGCGGGAAACTGCCCAACTACATGGCCATGGGGCTGCCCACCGTCGCCTTCGACACGCCGGTTAGCCGGGAGTACTTGGGGGAATTCGGAGTGTATGCCAGGGCAGGAGACCACATGTCTCTCGCTGAGGCCATCTCCTCCATGCTAGAGCAAGAGGAACGGGCCACTGACCTCGGCCGAGAGCTACGGGAGCGAGCAGTGAGGCTCTACTCCTGGCCGGTGCTTGAGGAGAAGCTGAGACTCATCTACTCAGCCGCACTGGGGGAGGAGTGATCATTCGGCTTTCAGGACGGAGCCGCAGTAGGGGCACTCCGCAGAGTTCGGTCCTACCCAGTTCGCCTCACTCTCCCTGACAGGTCCTCCGCACTGAGAGCACTTTCCAGGCAACTCTCCCCGACGCACTCCGGGACGCCCGGGCGCTGGCATCTGCTGCAATTCCCGCTCCAGAGCCTCGGCCTCAGCCTCTCGGCCGTTTTCCTTGAGAACCTCCACCATCTTCTCGGCCAGCCGCCGTCCAGCGCCAGGACGTTCAGCCTGCTTGAAGAGGTCCAAAGCCTTCGTGCCCCTTGTGTAGGCCTCGTCCACATTGCCTACCTTCACATAGCAGCGAGCAGCTTGAGCCCAGAGATTTGCTGCGCGGAGGAGTCCCCCTCTATCTTCGATGCCCTGAGCCAGAGCGTCGAAGGTGTCAGCGGCCTCCTGGAACTTTCCCTGTTCGAACAACCTCATGGCCCGTCTCAGTGGCTCGGGAACGGGCCGCCCGGGTCCGACCGGTCTTCTTCGCCCAAGGCGTCTCAAACGTCGAACTGGTCGTCTTCGAAACATGATCCTCCTCCGTGATCGAAATCCACGAGGCCAACGAGCCCGGCACCGGCCTCCCCACACGAATCGCCCCTTGAACTACGTCATGGTTCCCCGAGGAGCATAGATCCCTGCCCCGGGAAAAGGCCCATCACCTTGGGCACCCTGTCCCGTCACCACTCTGGGCTCGCTGCGAGTCGCCACTACCCACTCAACGGTCGCGCGAACACCAGGTAGCCAGTATGCGCCACCATACGATCCTCAGGCCTGAATCGCGCCGGCACCGTCTTGTAATGACGCAGCAGTATCTCGCTCACTTCTAGATCGACGAAACCCTCGCGCTCCAGCGCGTCCAGCAGAGCGGCCACCTGGTTGGCGGTGGGGACGATGGCCCCCAAGAAGCTCCCGGCGGCCAAGGCTTGCTTCACCTGCCCGAGGTAAAGCTGGGGCTCTCGAACATCCATGAATACGCCATCAACTCCGGTCTCGTCGAAGCCTTCGGCGATGTCGCGGCATTTGAAGTCCACGTACTCTGCCAGCCCCACGTTCGAGAGGTTGCGGCCGGCCAGGTTGATCATGTCCTGCCGCCTATCGTAGGAGTAGACTTTGCCGGAGGGCATCACACCGCGCACCAGGGCCATAGTCATAGCGCCGCTGCCCGCTCCCGCCTCGATGACCCGGGCACCAGGGAGCAGGTTCATCTTCAACAGGATGTACCCGCTCTCCTTGGGATAGACGATCTGACTCTCGCGCTTGATATTCATGATCAGATCGTGGAGAGAGGGGCGGAGGAGATAGAAGGAATGTCCCAGATGAGAAGAAATCTGCGAGCCCAGAGGCTGGCTCAGCATGTCATCGTGCTTGACGAAGCCCTGATGGGTGTGTTTCACCTCTCCGGGGCTCAATCGCACAAAGAATCGCTTCCCATCCTTGCCCAGCAGGAGAACCAGATCGTCTGTCTTCGCAACAACCATCCATCAGCCCGTACGCACCAGGAATACCAAGTGGGCGGAACAGGGCTCGAACCTGCGACCTCTTCCTTGTAAGGGAAGCGCTCTCCCAGCTGAGCTATCCGCCCACCTCAAGTAGAGTATACGATGGAGAAGGGACAATGGCAACTGTGGGTATCTCTCAGATGTCCCATGGTCACCCGCTACATGCTCTCCGGAGCATCGACCCCCATCAAGTCGAGGACACGGGACAGGACAACCTTGGTCGCCGCCACCAGTTTCAGTCGGGCCTTGTTCAGTGGCCCATCCTCGGGAAGTGACGAGACTACGCGGCACTGCTTGTAGAAGGGGTGAAAGATGCCCGCCAGTTCCATGGCGTAGTAGGGCAAGTAGTGTGGGCTGAGCCCGATAGCAGCCTTCTCCAAGACCTCTGGGAGGCGCAACATCTGGCGTATCAGGGCCAGTTCCGCAGGGTGTTCCAGCAGTGAGACGTCACCATCACGGTAATCGATATCCTCAGCATAGCGCAGGATACTGGCTATGCGGGCGTGTGCATACTGCACGTAGTACACCGGATTCTCGCTCGACTGCTCTTTGGCCAGGTCCAGATCCAGGTCCATCTGGCTATCGGAGGCGCGGGCGAGAAGAAGGAAGCGCACCGCATCAGGGCCAATCTCCTCTAGCACGTCTCGCAGAGTGACGATATCACCCGAACGCTTGGACAGCCGGACGATCTCGCCTCCACGCCGCAGGGTAACCAACTGGTAGAGAATGATCACCAGCCGATCTGGATCCACATCGATTGCTCTCAGCGCGGTCTTCATACGAGGCACGTGCCCCTGATGATCGGCGCCCCAGACGTCTATCACCCTATCGAACCCACGGATGACGAACTTGTCATAGTGATAGGATATGTCAGAAGCGAAGTAGCCAGGTTCACCGTCAGAGCGGATGATGACGTTGTCCTTCTCGTCCCCCAGCTCGCTGGAGGCAAACCAGACAGCCCCATCCCTCTCGGTGATGTACCCTCTCTCATCCAGAATGGCTTTGACCTTGTCGAACAGCCCACTCTCATAGAGGCTCTTCTCGGAGAACCAGCGATCGTAGTTCACACCCATCAGGCGCAGATCATCACGGATAGTAGCCAGCATCTTCTCCCGACCCACGTCATAGAGAGCATCTAGCGCCTCCTCGTGGGGCATTCCGAGGAATCTATCGCCTTCCTCCGCAGCGATCTGGTTGCCCAGATCCACCAGATACTGACCCGGGTAGCCATCCTCTGGTATCGCCTCCTCGCGACCGAGCGCCTGAGCATAGCGGGAGTACAAAGTCGCAGCGAAGACCCTCATTTGGGTGCCCGCGTCGTTAACGTAGAACTCCCGCTGGACCTCGTACCCGGCAGCCTCCAGAATACTAGCCAGACTGTCTCCTATCGCCGCGTTGCGGCCCGATCCCACGTGCAAAGGACCTGTGGGGTTCGCGCTGACGAACTCCACCTGTACCCGCTGTCCCTGACCCAAAGAAAGGGTACCGTAACGGTCCCCAGCGGCCAGGATCTCGTCAACCTGCCTCACCAGCCATCCTTGATCCAGCGTGAAGTTGATGAAGCCGGGCGGAGCTACCTCCACCTGAGCCACGAACTCAGTCTCCCTGACATGAGAAACGATGGTCTCTGCGATTCGCAAGGGGGCCATGCGCGCGATGCTCGCCAGTTGCAGTGCTACGCCCGTCGCACAATCACCGTGCTCCTCTCGCTGAGGCCGCTCCACTGACAATGGCGGTATCTCGAAGGCCGGCAAGTCGCCAGCTTGCTGGGCTGCCAGGATCGCCGCCTGAACTAGCTTCTCTACCTCATGTAGCGGTTGCAGCAACATTCTAACTCTGGTATGCCTCCATCCGTTCCCAGTTCGTGCCGACCTTGACATCCACCTGCAACGACGCATCAAGATCCCAGGCATTCTCCATCACATCGCGCACCAGGCGGGCCACCGGACGCAACTCCTCTCCCGGCACTTCCAGCACCAGCTCATCGTGAACCTGGAGTATCATCCGCGCTGCCAGATTCTCGTCCTCCAGAGCACGAAATAGACGCACCATCGCGATCTTGAGGATATCCGCGGCTGAACCCTGAATGGGCATATTGATCGCCTCACGTTCGGCGGCGCGCTTCTGCCCTGCATGGGCGGGGCTCGTACTCTGCAATTCCGGGAAATAGCGCCGCCGTCCCAAGAGAGTCACGACGTAGCCTTGCTCCCGCGCTTCTGTCTTGGTCTCGTCCAGGTAGTCGCGCACCTTCCCAAACCGCGCGAAGTAATTGTCGATGAACGTCCGCGCCTGCTCCACAGAGAGATCGGTCCGCTGCGCCAGGCCGTATTCGCCCATACCGTAGATGATGCCGAAGTTGATCGTCTTCGCCAGACGACGCATATCAGCGGTGACGTCCGGCAAGGGCACCTCGAAAATGGCAGCGGCGGTGCTGGCGTGAATATCCTCGCCGCGGGCAAAGGCGGCCAGAAGGTCAGGGTCCTGAGAGACGTGGGCCAGGATGCGCAACTCGACCTGAGAGTAGTCGGCCCCCAGCAGCAGCCAGCCCTCCCGAGAGACGAAGGCACAGCGCACATGCCGCCCCAGCTCCGTCCGCACCGGTATGTTCTGCAGATTGGGATCGCTGGACGAGATGCGGCCCGTCACCGTGCCCGTCTGGTTGTAGGAGGTATGCACCCTGCCCGTCTCCCGATTCACCAGGGCCGGCAAAGCATCGACGTAGGTGGACTTGATCTTGGTCAGCTGGCGATGCTCCAGAATCAGTTCGATGATCGGGTGTAGATCCTTCAGCTCCTCCAGGACGCTGGCGCGCGTCGAATACCCGGTCTTGGTCTTTGCCTTCGCGGGCAGTCCCAACTCCTCGAAGAGGACGGCACCCAATTGCTGCGTGGAGCTGATATTGAAAGGGTGTCCCGCAAGCGTCTGGATCTCAGCCTCCAGTTCCACGATACGCTGGTACATGCCCGTGGATATCTCCGTGAGTTCAGAGACGTCCAGCGCAACGCCAGCCATCTCCATCTCCATCAGCACCTGTACCAGGGGCATCTCTACATCGTGGAACAGTCCCCATTGCTCTTGCTCGCGTAGCTCCTTCTCCAGCACGCCGACCAGCCGCAACGTGGCATCGGCATCGGCCCCGGCGTACGCGGCAGTGTCGGCGATGGACACCTGGGCCAGTGTGATCTGATCTCGGCCCTTGCCGATGAGTTCAGTGATGGGTTTCATCTCCAACCCCAGCCTGCGCCACGCCAGGTCCTTCAAGCCGAGTCCCCGCCGCGAAGGTTCCAAGAGGTAGGCCGCGATCATGGTGTCGAAGTCCAGGCCTCGCACTTCGATGCCGTGGCGAGTGAGGACGGTCAGGTCGTACTTGCCGTTGTGGGCTGCCTTCCTGATGTTCGGATTCCCCAGCACGGGCCGAATGCGCTCGACGACCAGCTCGAGCGGCAGCTGGCCTCCCGAACCCGGTGTCAACAGGTGCCCCACGGGGATGTAGAAGCCTCGTCCCGGCTGTGCCGCAAAGGATATGCCCACCAGGTCCGCCTTCAGCGCATCCGTGCCCGTGGTCTCCACATCGACAGCGATCCGAGACGCACGGGAGAGTTCGGAGACCAGAGAGTCCAGCTGCTCCTCGGTCACCACCGCTACCGAGGCGTCGGCAGGAAGCGACTCCTGCGCGAAGAACGTCATCTGTCTGGCCTCTTCCCGTTCGCTGGTGGGCAACCTCTGCACCAGACTTCTGAACTCTAGCTCGCGGAACAGAGCGGTCGTTTCCTGGCGGTCGTAGTCGCCAGTCCGGCACTTCTCCAGATCCAGGTTAATGGGCACGTCGGTAACGATGGTGGCCAATCGTTTGCTTAGCAGCGCCTGCTCCTTCTGACCCGCGAGAGCGTTTCTCGCCCTGGTAGACTCGACTTCCTCCAGATGCTCGTATATCTTCTCCACAGTCCCGTAGCGCCCAATCAACTGCCGGGCGGTCTTGTCCCCCACGCCGGCGACGCCGGGGATGTTGTCGGACTTGTCGCCCACCAACCCCTTGTAGTCGGCCAAGAGATCAGGCTCGATGCCGTACTTCTCCCTCACCGCCTGCTCATCGTACACTTTGGCGTCGGAGAACCTCTGGCTGTATCCTCCGGGGGTGATAACCTCCACCAGTGGCGAGACGAGCTGAAGCGTATCATTGTCCCCGGTGACGATGACCGTTTCTACCTCCATGCCACCGGCCTGCCGCGCCAGCGAGCCGATGAGATCATCTGCTTCGTATCCTGCGAGTTCGAAGATGGGGATGTTGAGAACCCGGACCACCTCACGTATGCGGTCCATCTGGCTGCGCATCTCCTCCCTCATCGGCGGGCGGTGGGCCTTGTACTCCTCGAACTCCTCGTGACGGAAAGTGGCCTCCGGTGCATCGAAGGTAACGGCGATGTAGTCAGGCTTCTCCACCTGTAGGGAGTGCAGCAGCATCATGGTGAAGCCGTAGACCGCATTCGTCAATTCACCCCGGGAAGTGGAGAACCCGTCCACCGGCAGCGCAAAGAAGGCCCGATAGGCCAACGCATGTCCGTCGATGAGCATCAGTTTCTTGGCCATCAGAACGACGCCTCCGGGGGTTTCAGAGATTCTATGGGCTCTGCGTGCAAAAGTCAACGATTCGGCGACTTGGCCACGTTCAGTGGAGGTGCTCTCAGCCCACAGTGCGGTCCGTTCCGGACCGCAGGCCGTCAGGAGGACAGACCCGGCCTGGGTCGGCACACCCCCCCGGGGTTGGCGACCAAACGCTTCTGTTCACCCCGCTGGGCAGCGTCCTAGGCCTGTTTCAGACCCTCAGCATACGCAAAAAGTGCCACCGCGCCGCCAGTGTGCCAGAAGAGGATTGTCTGCCCTGAATGGAAGACACCCTTCTCTATGAGGTCCAAGAAGCCGGCCATGGCCCGGCCCGTGTACACCGGATCCAGCAGAAGGGCCTCGGATCGGGCCACCACACGGATGGCCTGCTTTTCAGGCTCTCCGAGGACCCCATAGCCCTCGCCCAGATAGTCGTCGTAGACTACTAGTTCTTTGTCATCGACAGAGACGTCCAGCCCCAGAGACTTCGCTGTGCTGGGCACCAGCTCACGGAGGATCGTGCTCACGGTCTCACCATCCGCGAACACGCTCACGCCTGCTATCTGGCCCCCAAAGCCCAACGCCTTGGCGCCCACCAGCATCCCCGCCTGCGTCCCTCCCGAGCCGGTAGGCATGATGATGGCATCGATGTGCAAGTCCAGATCCGCGAGCTGGCCCAGCAGCTCCTCCATGGCCGCGACGTAACCTGTCACTCCCACAGGGTTCGAACCGCCCAACGGTATCAAGTACGGGCTGCGGCCGGCCTTCTCTACCTCGGCCGCTGCCTCTGTCATCGCCTTTTCGAGAGGTTTCTCGCCCGCCCAGTGGACCTCGGCGCCTAGCAAGTCATCCAACAAGAGATTCCCGTTCCACTCCGAGGGGCTGGACCCCGCGAGCACGAGAACCGAGCGGAGTCCATACATCGCCGCCGCCGCAGCGGTCTGACGAGCGTGATTGGACTGCGGGCCCCCAACGGTGAGAACGGTGTCGGCACCCTGAGCCAGAGCGTCAGCGATGAGAAACTCCAGCTTGCGGGCCTTGTTGCCGCCCGTAGCCAGCCCTGTCTGGTCGTCTCGTTTGACGAAGATCCGCGGCCCATCCAATAGCTCGGAAAGCCGTTTCATCTCCATGATCGGCGTTGGTAGGAAGGCTATGGGTACACGATCTATCTCCGAGATCAGCATGTCGGCTCCTCCGTCGCTTCCTGGAAGCTCTGGGCACGATTATATCACAGCCCTCCTGGCGCGGTAAGACACGAAGAAAGTCCTCTCCTCTTTGCTTCAGCCGAGGTTGAAGTCCACCCTACCTTGTGTTATACTTCTGCTAGGGGTTAGGCCCCCGGCGGGCCGTTAGCTCAGCCTGGTTAGAGCACCTGCCTTTTAAGCAGGGTGTCGCTGGTTCGAGTCCAGCACGGCCCATCTGAGCCACCCTAGCTCAGTTGGTAGAGCAAGCGCCTCGTAAGCGCTAGGTCGTCGGTTCGAGTCCGATGGGTGGCTCCAGAACAACACGTCCTTGGGCTGACCGGTCTCTGGGTTGGCCCTTTTTTGCAGGGGGCGAGATGCCGCGGAAAACAACCGCCCAGTGGTATCAAGACGGCCTTTCGCTCTTGGATGCAGGGTTCTTCGACAGCGCCGTGGAATGCTTCGACAGAGTCCTGCAGGACCAACCAGGCAACGCCAAAGTCTGGATGCTGAAGGCAACTGCCCTGTCAAGAGCGGAGCAGTACGAGCAGGCTTTGGAGTGTCTGGACAAGACGTTGGAGATCTCCCCCCAGGACGGACAGGCCTGGCAGATGAAGGCCCTCTGTCTCTCCCGGCTGGGGAGAGAGAGTGAAGCCTCCGACTGCCAGCAACGGGCCTGGAGCGCGGCGGAGGATACCGGGTATGCCCCAGGGGGTGATAGAGAGCCTGCAACGCGGGCCTACCGCACGGAGCATGGTCTTCTCAGTGATGACGTTTCCATAGTGGCGGCTGACGAAGAAGAGGCCTGGTTTGCCTACGAAGACGCCGAGGGAGTGACCAGGCTCACCCTCAGTGATATGCGCTTTCAATCGTACAGCGAGAACGACGGTCTGGTGAGCAACGACGTTAGGTGTATCCACCTCACTGAAAAGGACGCCTGGGTAGGTACGGATCGAGGAGTGAGCCATTTGAGCAGAGAGACTCTGCGTTGGACCAACCACACTCAGGAGTCCGGACTCAGAGCCCGGGCCGTAAACGGCGTGGCGACCGACGAGGAGCTTCTCTGGCTGGCGACCGACTCGGGTCTCGTCGTATTGGACTCACAGAGCGGCAGGTCAGTGATCTGTCGGGGTGGACCAGATCCTGCGGAGATCGATCATCTACTTGGAGACGGCAACCTGATATGGTGTGGTTCCAGCCGGGAGACTGGGGGACTGTGGGTCTTCGATAAGAAGGCGGAGACCTTCACTGGGCTGGACATAGGTGCAGGGGTTCGAGGGATGCAGCTGTTCCCACGCGGCGATTCCATTCAGCTCTGGGTGGCCAGAGGAGATAGCATCACCGTCGTGGACAGAACAACTCACAACACCGAGGTTTTTCCACTCCACTCTATGCTGGTCACTGATATCGCCGCCGGTGTCAACAGCCTGCTGCTGGCCACAGACCGCGGCCTGGCCATCGTCGACTCCAGAGAGAATCAGGTCTCGGTGAGCATGGCAAGTGCCGCCAGCGGGCAACACGTCAGGGCCATGTGCGGAACCCGTACCAGGGAATGGATGGCCCTGGCCGGGCAAGGCGTTCTGTGCCTTGACTACTCTTGACAACCGCTTCTGGCTAGCATATAATAGGCGGCCTAAGCTGTGACCCCGCGGGTGAGTCAGCGCCCAGCAGACTACCACCGTCGCGAAGCCAAGTCGCCCCAGATAGCAGTTGTAGAACAGTTATGGAGCGTCACTAGGACGAGTTTGGATGGCACGCAAGACTGCCAAGAAAAGCAAGAACAAGAAGACTCCTTTGTGGAAACGTTTTCCCATCAGTCTCGAACCGCGTTTGCGGGAGGAGATCTTCAGCCTGCTGTTGATGGCCATAGGAGCGATCACTTTGTTGAATCTGCTCTCAGTGAGCCACGCCCAAGGGCTTCTCGTAGACAACTGGTCGATGCTGCTACGACGGATGTTCGGATGGGGTTCTTTCTTCGTAGCCCTGGCCATGATCGCCGTGGGAGGCATGCTCCTGCTGCGCAACGTAGAGGCATTACGCACGATCCCGCGTCTCAGGATCGCCGGAGGGCTGTTGCTGTTTCTCAGCGTCCTGGGGATGCTTCATTTCTTCTACCCAGACCCTCTCCCTGTCGCCGAGCAGGGCCGCGGGGGCGGGTACATAGGTTGGGCCATCAGCGCTGCGCTATACAACACACTGGGAGACATCGGTGCCTTTCTGGTGCTGCTGCTTGTTGCGCTGGCCGGCGCCTTACTGGTAGTTAGTTTGTCCCCGGCTCAGATGCGGGACGCAGCAATCGCCCTGGGCAAGCGAGCAGACTCTATCTACCGGGACCATGCCGCCCCCTACCTGGAGAATCTTCAGGGGCCAGAGGAGACTGTTCAAGAGCCCGAGGCCATGGTCCCGGCAGTCCAATTGGTCCCCGAAGAGATGGAGTCCCAGGACTGGGTAGACTCCCAGCCTCCGGCGGACTTGCAGCCACCACGCGCGCGACCCAGGCCCGAGGCCGGCCCGCTGCCCCCACTGGAGTTGCTGGAAGAAGTGTCACTCGAAGCCTTCAGCGAGACTGAGGCCCGCCGCAAACTGAGAATCATCGAAGACACACTCAGCAGCTTTGGCGTGCCCGCCAAGGTGGTAGAGATCAATCAGGGCCCTACGGTTACCCAGTTCGGCGTCGAGCCGGGATACGTCGAGCGCAAGGGATCCGATGGTCAGGTAGTCTCCAGAAAGGTTCGGGTCAGAAAGATCAGCTCGCTGTCCAAGGACCTGGCCCTGGCCCTGGCTGCCGCCCCCATTCGTATCGAAGCCCCTGTGCCGGGTCGGTCTATCGTGGGCATCGAGGTTCCCAACGACAAGATCTCCCTGGTGGCCCTCCGAGCGGTAATGGAATCTGAGGAGTTCCAGCGAATGGACTCCCCCTTGAAAATGGCGCTCGGTGAGAACGTGTCTGGTCACCCTGTTGTGGCTAGCCTGGACACTATGCCGCACTTGCTCGTCGCTGGTGCCACCGGGTCGGGCAAGAGCGTCTGCATTAACTCCATCATTACCTGCTTGCTGTTCAACAACTCGCCGACTACGCTGAAGCTGCTGATGATAGACCCCAAGACGGTGGAATTGATCCACTTCAACGGGCTACCACACCTGGTAGCTCCCGTGGTCACCGACATGGAGCGGGTGCTGCCTGCCCTGAGATGGGTAATGGCGGAGATGGACCGGCGGTATTCCCTGCTGTCGAGAGTTGCTGCACGGAACATCGAGGACTACAACCATCGGAAGCTACCCCCCGACCAGGATCCGCTGCCTTACATCACGGTGGCTATAGACGAACTTGCCGATCTGATGATGATGGCGCCAGACGATGTGGAACGAATCATCTGCCGGCTGGCGCAGATGTCGCGCGCTACTGGAATACACCTGGTCATCGCCACCCAACGGCCATCTGTAGACGTGGTCACGGGCTTGATCAAGGCCAACTTCCCAGCCCGCATCTCGTTTGGAGTGAACCCCCAGATGGATTCCCGTGTGGTTCTGGACAGCACAGGAGCCGAATCGCTGCGCGGGCAGGGCGACATGCTGTACATTTCCTCTGACTCCTCCAAGCTGGTGCGGCTGCAAGGATGCTTCGTATCAGACCGGGAGATAGAAAAGGTGGTCCAGTTCTGGAAACAGACGGTTTCCACCACCGTGGATACCACCGCTCCTTGGGGGGAAATCGAGGCCGCCGCTCAAGAGGAGGACCGCGATGATCTGATGGATGAAGCCATCGACCTGCTGCGGCAACAAGAGCGCGCCTCCACCTCGCTCCTGCAGAGGCGTCTTCGGATCGGTTACCCTCGGGCCGCCAGACTCATGGATCAGCTGGAGGATGAGGGTATCGTCGGTCCCCCGGAGTCAGGAGGTCGCTGGAGGGAAGTCCTCATCCTAGGGGAGGATGAGGAAATGGAGGAGGAGAATTGGGAATCGTGAATCTAGAAACAAGGAGAATGTATGGCACGGAGAGATGCCGAGGAGAGAGCCAAAAAGAGTAAAGGGATCCAGGCCGAGGGTGTGGTTGTCAAGGCTCTGCCCAACGCCATGTTCCGGGTCCAGCTGGATAGCGGACCCGAGGTGCTCGCACATATCTCCGGCAAGATGAGGAAGTACTACATCCGCATCCTGCTCGGGGATCGCGTGCTCGTGGAGTTGTCGCCTTACGATCCCACTAGAGGCCGTATCCTATACCGATATAAGAAGTAGTGAGGTCGGCGGCGACCGCCGCATAGAGGTCGGAGTACGCAGTGAGTTCACCGACCCAAATGGATACCCTTAGCTCTCTTCCGCGCTCGGGTGACAGATGATCTACTTCGGAACTAGTGGCTTTAGCTACAAGGACTGGGTGGGGCCGTACTACCCTCAAGGTACTCCGCGCAGCGAGTGGTTGGAGTTCTATGCTCGGGAGTTCAACGTGACCGAGTTGAACTTCTCCTACTACCGCGTCCCCACCAGGTCCACGCTGGAGCGGCTCGTCACCAAGACGCCGGACGACTTCTTGTTCACCCTCAAGGCTCATCAAGACATGACCCACAACAGGGAAGACAACGAAGGCGTCTTCGAGGCATTTGTGGAATCCCTGGAACCCCTTATTGCGGCAGGCAAGTTTGGATGTATCCTGGCTCAGTTCCCATGGTCTTTCCGTCCCGGCGAGGAGGGCCGCAGATACCTGGGATTCCTCCGCCGCCAACTGGATGATCTTCCGGTCGTGATCGAGTTCCGGCGCAGGGAGTGGATTTGTGAAGAAACCTTCGACTTCCTGCGGGCGCACGACCTGGGCTTCTGCTGTGTCGATCAGCCGCGCCTCAAAGGTCTCATCCCGCCTGTGTCCGAGGCCACGAGCGCGATCGGCTACGTTCGCTTCCACGGCCGCAACGCCAGAAAGTGGTGGCAACACGACGAGGCGTGGGAGCGCTACGACTATACCTATGCGGAGGAAGAATTAGAGGAGTGGGTGCCGAAGATACGCAAACTGGAGGAGAATACCGAGAGCACTTTCGTCTTTGCCAACAACCACTGGCAGGGTCAGGCTGTGCAGACCGCGCGGCAACTGCGTATGCTCTTGCCCGACCTTGAG
>Ga0180438_10006495_pt1 | contig 15808 bp, 9 predicted proteins | sample SS_ome_12_FD_132455 | JGI IMG/M metagenome (GOLD analysis project Ga0180438, IMG submission 132455) | Hypersaline lake sediment archaeal communities from the Salton Sea, California, USA - SS_3_D_2 metaG | ecosystem: Environmental > Aquatic > Non-marine Saline and Alkaline > Hypersaline >...
CAACAGCAGGTCCGATGGGCAACGGGTAGCCCGTATCAAGGAGGTTTATAACCTCGAAGAGCTGCTTGCATCTGCTGCGGAGGATTACGAGGCTTCTGTCGGAGGCCTGAATGCCGAGCTGTTCGCGACGGTCTCACAAGGCATCAAGGAGGATCTTACACAGGTCAAGGATGCGCTGGAGATCTTTATTCACAGCAGTGAGAAAAATACAGCTGATCTGGAGCCGCTGCTGGAGCATCTGGTCCGGATTGGCGATACCTACGGTATGCTCGGTCTGGGTGATGCCAGGGCCAGGGTGCTCGAGCAGCGAGACCGGGTCAGGGATATCACGCAGGGCAAGGCGGAAGTCAGCGAGGAAGCCGTGTTCGCTATTGCCGAAGAGCTGCTGGGCGCGGAAGTTGATCTGGATAACTATGTTGCACAGCGCAGTGGTATAACGGACCACGTGGACGATGCCGACAGGGTAGTGCCGGCTGCGGAATACCGCGAGGTTCTGTCTACCGTAATCACCCAGGGCCTGCACAATTTCACCGAAGCCAAGGAGGCGATACTTTCATTTGCCAGCGGGGAAGGCAACGCGGAGCAGCTGCAGTCCGTTCTCAGCCTGCTGGAAGAAGTCAGGGGCGTATCGATGATGCTGCCCATGGCCCAGGTCGAGGCAATGCTCGTAAGTCTCAGCGACTACGTTCAGGTGGCGCTGCTCGATCATGGTCACCGTCCCGACGGCCAGGAGCAGGACAAGGTTGCCGATGTCGTAACCGCCATCGAATATTTCTTCGAAGCCATGACAGAAGGCCGTCCCGGTGTCGAGGCCGGTCTTCGCGCCGGCGAAGAGGCCCTGCAATCGTTGATCGAGGTCCATGACCGGTACAAGTCCGTTGCAGTTCCACCGAAGGCAGGCCGTGAGCCTGAAGAGGGTGGCGAAAAAAAGCCGATAACGACTGAAAGCGCGCCGGCTTCTGAACCCGCAGAAGTCGTCGAGCTGAAGTTGGCTGAACCTGCAGCACCCCCGGCCGGCGTGGCGCTGGCGGCCGGCGCTGATTACGAAGAATTCGAAATACTCGGTGATGACGCGGATGAAGAAATACTCGGGATCTTCATCGAGGAAGCTCTGGAAGTTCTCGAGGAGCTGCACACCAACCTGCCGCAATGGAAAGAAAGTTACGAAGACGAGGAAGCACTCAGTGTGGTGCGCAGGTGTTTCCACACGCTTAAAGGCAGCGGCCGGCTCATAGGCGCGCAGTTGATTGGGGAGTTTTCGTGGAAATTCGAAAACATGCTCAATCGGGTGATCGATAAAAAGATCCAGCCCTCCGCCGATTTGCTCAATGCGCTCGACGAGGCTGTCGCAGTATTGCCGCAACTGATCGAGCAGCTGCAGGGTAACAGGGAGCCGGTACCCAATGTCTATCCTCTGATGGCGAACGCCGATGTGATTGCCGAAGGCGGGGAACCGTCGTCCCGGCAAGGCGGCGAGGTCAGCCCGCAGACCGGCCAGGCTGAGCCGCCGGTGGAAGAAGCGCAGGCAGAAACCGAGAATATCGAGCTGGATATCAGTGAGCTGGCGCCGGACGGGGACACCGACGGCATTGTCCTGCAGACCGATGAGGTGGAAGCGGCCGAACCTGATATCAGCGAGCAACCCGCTGAAGATGAACTGCTGCAGTCGTTCGAAGCAGACCTCGAGGCCTCCGGGGACGAAACCGTCATTGAGGTCGGCGAAGATGACGCTGAAATCAGCGTCGACCCGTCGCTTTTCCCGGAAGCTGCGGCGGGTTCTGAAGACGATGTGGATATCGTCGAGCTGGATGAAGAATATGCTTTCGGCGACACATCGCCGGCGGATGATTTTGCATTCGAAATCGATGAGCAGCTGCCGCCAGATAATGCCGGGGGCCTGCCGGCCGGCATGGACCCCGTACTGTTCCAGATCTATTACGATGAAAGTATCGGGCACCTCGGCCTGGTGCAGAAGCTGCTCGATGCACATGAAAGCAATGAGCGGCCGCTGGCTGCAGACAAGGACCTGGTGCGGGCTTTCCACACGCTTTATGGCAGCGCGCGCACGGCGGAAATCGACCCGATTGCGGAATTGTGCGGCGCGACCGAGAAATACGTCAAAGTCAGGCAGGAAGCATCGGATACGACCATAAGCGAAGACATCGTACAGCTGATTAGCGCTGTCGCGCGACAGGTTCGCACCATGCTGGACAACATCAAGTCCGGGGAATTGCCTGCTTACGACAAGCCGCTCGTCGACAGTATCAACAAGGCGATCCAGGTCGAGCTGCAGCACCAGTTGCAGACCTCGTCATCCGACAGCGAGCCCGCTATCGCTGCCGGGGCTGAAGTCGAGGAAGCTGCCGAACCGGTCGGCGAGGTCGATGATGCCGATGAGCTGGAGTTTGCGCCGGACCAGGGTGGTGTTGAGGAAGTCAGCATCGAAATCGAGCCGGAACCGCTGGAGGTCGCGGTCGAGTCACTGGCTGAAGAGCCGCCGGCCGGGACAGCCGCCGCTGCCATAGACTATGGTGAGATCGACGGGGATCTGATCGATATCTTTATCGAAGAAGCAGACGAACTCATCGAAAGCTGTGAAGAGACCCTGCAGAAAGTAACCGCAAACCCGGATGACGCCGATAGCATCCATCAGCTTCAGCGCTACATGCACACGCTCAAGGGTGGTGCCAGGATGGCCGAACTGACACCCCTGGGCGACCTGACGCACCTTCTCGAATCGCTGGTTATCAAGGTCGCAGACAAGCAGGTCCATGCCGACAAGCTGCTGTTCGACACCCTGAACGACGCCGTGGACCGCCTCGCGGTCATGCTGAAGAACGTCAAGGAGCGTGCACCCGTCAGCACGGCCAGCGACCTGATGGCACAGCTGGAGGCGTTGAAGAACGGTGAGGTAGTCGAAAAACGCTCGCTCGAGCGTTACGATGTCAATCTCAGTGACCTGGATGATAAAAAGCCATCGGCTGCGGCGATAGGTGGAGCCGCTGCGGGCGCCGAATCAGCACCAGCCGAAAGCGCCGGGCCCAATCTCGGGCGCCGCGCTTCAGACAGGCAGGACAGGCCGCAATGGGGCGAGCGATCGACGGACGTCAATTATCGCGATACCCAGGACCAGGTGCGTGTGCGCGCGGACCTGCTGAACGAGCTGGTGAATTCAGCCGGTGAGGTCAGTATTCATCACGCCCGTATGGGCAAGCAGATGAGCGACATCGGCTTTAACCTGAACGAGCTCGAATCGACCGTAGTACGATTGAAACAGCAGCTGCGAAATCTGGAAATCGAGACCGAGATCCAGATCCGTTCTTCCTTCGAAAAAGAATCCGACCAGTACGATACTGACTTCGATCCGCTGGAGATGGACAGGTATTCGACCATACAGCAGCTGTCGCGAAGCCTGACCGAGACGGCGAGCGACGTCGAGAGTATTCGGGAAATCCTCAGCGACATCGTGCGCGATTCAGAAAAACTGCTGCTGCAGGAAAGCCGGGTCAGCACCGAGTTGCAGGAAGGCCTGATGCGCACCCGCATGGTGCGTTTCGGCGGCCTGTCGACGCGCCTGCGCCGAATCGTCAGGCAGACATCCAGGGAACTCGGCAAGGAAGTGGAGCTGTCGATTTTCGGTGAGACCAACGAACTCGATCGCACCATCCTGGATCGAATCATCGCGCCGCTGGAGCATATGCTGCGTAACTCGGTAGCGCACGGAATCGAAGCGCCGGACAAGCGTATCGCGATCGGCAAGCCCGAAACGGGCCGTATAACCATCATGGTTGACCGCCAGGGCGGTGACGTAGTACTCAAGATCAGCGATGACGGTGCGGGCATCAACGCCCATGCTATCCGTGCAAAAGCAATCAAACAGGGCCTGCTGGAGCCCGACAGCAACATCAGCGACCGAGACGTTCTGCAGTTTATCCTGAAGTCCGGATTCTCAACCGCGGAAAAGGTGTCGCAGGTCGCCGGCCGCGGTGTGGGTATGGATGTCGTCGACTCGGAGCTGAAGCAGCTCGGCGGCGTGCTCGAAATCGATACCACGCCGGGCAGGGGCAGCGAGTTCACGATTCGCCTGCCGCTGACGCTCGCAATCAACCAGGCGCTTCTGGTCGGCGCCGCCGAAGACATCTACGCGATACCGCTGGCCAGCATCGAGGGTGTGGTGCGGGTAACGGGCGCCGAACTGCAGCGGTTCTACGATGGCGAGGACCAGCTGTACGAGTTCAATAATGTGAACTACGATCTCAAGCATCTCGGTCAACTGCTGACCGGCTACAGGCCCGACTACAGTGAACACTATGGTCTGTATCCCGTATTGCTTGCGCAGGTGGGTAACAGTCACTTTGCGCTCCATGTCGACGAACTGGTCGGCAGGCGCGAGATCGTGGTCAAGCCGGTAGGACACCAGATCGGCATGGTCCGCGGTATCGCGGGCGCAACCATTCTCGCCGACGGGCGCGTCGTGCTGATCCTGGAGACGTCGGCGCTGGTCGTCGGCGAAAGCCTGTTCAAGGAAGCGAAGCCTGTCGAGGATGCTGTCGAAGAGGCGCAACCCGGGAAGGTGGAAGAGCGTACCATCATGGTAGTCGACGACTCGATCACCATCCGGAAGGTGACCGCGCGCATGCTGGAGCGCAACGGCATACAGGTCATCCTGGCAAAGGACGGCATCGACGCGACCAACCAGCTGATCGATACCAAGCCGGATTTGATGCTGCTGGATATCGAAATGCCGCGAATGGACGGGTTTGAACTGGCAACCTACATCAGGAATGACGAGCGGCTGAAAGACCTTCCGATCATCATGATTACATCGCGTACCGGTGAGAAGCACAAGGAAAAGGCGAAGGAGATCGGTGTCAACCAGTATCTCGGCAAACCGTACCAGGAAGAAGAGCTGCTGAAAAACATCAACGAAATTCTTGAAGCATAGACCTTATGGACCAGAACACGCAGCTGATAAAAAGCATTATCCTGACCCTGAAAAACGAGCTGGTCGTTGTGCCCAACGCGGCCGTCGCGGAGATTATTTCGGTCCAGGGCGTGCAGCAGGTCGACGATTCACCGGGGTGGATGCTGGGCAAGGCGCGATGGCGCGGGGTCGAGGTTCCGGTAGTCTCGTACGAGGCGGCGGGCGGAGAGGATGCCCAGTCCGTAAACCTCAATACCCAGGTGGCTGTAATGTACGCTGCAAATGAAAGCGACGACAGGCCCTACCCGTATATCGGGCTTGCGATGCACGGAGTTCCTCATGTCAGCACGTTTTCCCGGGAACAGATAAGAGTCGACGAACAGGCGTCCAGCGATCACCCGATGGTCGCGCACAAGGTCAGGGTGAACGGCGCTGCAGCCGGAATCCTGGACATCGACGCCATAGAGGACATGCTGCAACAGGCGGCGGTCTGATTTTCACAACAACCCGTTTGACCAGTACCGCAAAAGATGGGGACTGGTACTCTCGCCAAGGCGCAAAGCCCGCGAAGGTTCTTTAATTTTTTATTAGCCTGCTGTGTGCCCTGTGCCTCAGCGAGTATCAACCTGGACTGGAAACCCTGGACACTAACAGCGTCACTTTGTAGTTCTCGCAGAGGCGCTGAGGGCGCAGAGCACTCTTGTTAATGAAACCTGATCAGCGCCTTGCGAGCTTTGCGCCTTGGCGAGAAAGAAAAACGGTTTATCCCATATCCCCCCACAGCGTCTGCAGAGCAGTAATCAACGCGGGCCCAGCGGTTTCTGTTCTGAGCACCCGTGGGCCGGTGTTGATCCGGCTGAAGCCCTGAGCAGCGGCTTCATTGACCTCTTGTGCGGAGAGACCGCCCTCGGGGCCGCAGAGGATACAGACCGATGCTTCGTCGGGTTCCATGCTGCGAATGCGTTCGTCGGCGGCCGGGTCCATGACCAGTTTCGTGCCGGCCGGGACCGTGTTGATCGCATGATCGAACGCAGTGGTTTCATGAATGAAGGGCAGCCGGTTCCTGCCGCTCTGTTCGCAGGCGCTGATCGCGATCTGGCGCCAGCGCGCGTGCTTTTTCGCGGCGCGTTCTTTCTTGATACTCGCGGAGCGTTCGCAGATGACGGGTACGATCTCGCTGACACCCAGCTCGGTGGCTTTCTGGATGCTTGTGTCCATGTGTTCGCCGCGTGACAGGCCCTGAATCAGGGTAATGTGTAAAGGGGACTCGCGATCGCAGTCGACAAAACCGGTGATTTCAAGCTGCGCCGCTTTCGGGTTTTCATTCAGCAGCACGGCCGAATACTCGCCGCCTTTGCCGTTGAACACGGTGACGGTCGAGCCCGCCTTGCTCCGCAGAACGCGAACCAGGTGATTCGAGGCAGCGGTCGAAAGCGTGAGCGCCGCACCGCTGCTGATACTGCCATCGTAGTAAATACGTGTATTGCGCAAGACCGCTGTCAGCTGTTCAGCCGACGCCAGATTTCCAGTGTGGCCTGTGATTGATTCATCGTGTAGAAATGCAGGCCCGGTGCGCCGGATTCCAGCAGGCGTTCACACAGGCTGGTCACAACATCCATGCCAAATGCGAGCAGGCTGTCGACATCGTCTTCATAGGCTTCGAGTTGCTTGCGAATCCAGCGCGGGATGTCGGCGCCGCAGTTGTCAGAAAACCTGACCAGGCCACGGTAGTTGGTGATAGGCATGATGCCGGGAACGACCGGTGCGTCCAGCCTGGCCTTGCTGCATTTGTCGATGAAGTGCAGGTAGGCGTCGATATTGTAGAAGTACTGGGTGATCGCGGAGTCGGCGCCGGCCTCGATCTTGCGCCTGAAGTACTCGAAGTCCGATTCCGGGGTCGGCGATTCGGGGTGATACTCCGGGTAGGCGGCCACTTCGAGATGGAAGTGATCGCCGGTCTCGTCGCGGATGAATTCGATCAGTTCGTTGGCGTGCAGGAAATCACTGGTGCCCGATGCGTCCTCGGGCAGATCGCCGCGCAGCGTGACCAGCCGGGTTATGCCCATGCTGATATAGCGCTCAAGCAGCTGCCTGATCTGGTCGCGCGTGGAACCGATGCAGGATATGTGGGGTGCGACGGCGGCCCTGTCTTCCCTGAGACGGTCGACGGCGTGCAGCGTGCGTTCACGGCTGGTGCCTCCTGCGCCGAAGGTCACCGAATAGAACGCAGGCTGCAGGCCCTCGTCCAGTTGATCGCGCACGGCGAGAAGCTTTTCCATCCCGGCCTCCGTTTTCGGTGGAAAAAACTCGCAGCTGAAAATTCTATCGGCGTTCATGGAAGAACTCACGGTTACTCACGGGTAAGGGTTGACACAGGGTGCCGCCGGGGCGGCACCCTGTACGGTTATCAGTAGCGGTAGTGGTCCGGCTTGTAGGGACCTTCGACCGGGACGCTGATGTAGTCAGCCTGTTCCTGGGTCAGCCTGGTCAGATTGACGCCGATTTTCTGCAGGTGCAGCCGCGCGACTTTTTCGTCGAGGGCCTTGGGCAATACATAAACCCTGTTTTCGTACCTGTCCGCGTTGGTGAAAAACTCGATCTGGGCCATGACCTGGTTGGTGAACGATGCGGACATCACGAAACTCGGGTGGCCCGTCGCACAGCCGAGGTTCACAAGGCGGCCCTTGGCCAGGATGATGATGCGTTTGCCGTCGGGGAAAATCACGTGATCGACCTGCGGCTTGATCTCTTCCCACTGGTATTTTTCAAGCGAGGCAATGTCGATCTCGGAGTCGAAGTGGCCGATATTGCAGACGATGGCTTCGTTTTTCATCGCGGCCATGTGGGCGTGATTGATCACGCTGACGTTGCCGGTCGTGGTAACAAAGATATCGCCCTGGCTGGCTGCATCGTTCATATCAACCACGCGGTAGCCTTCCATCGCGGCCTGAAGTGCGCAGATCGGGTCGATCTCGGTGACCCAGACAGTCGCGCCCATTCCGCGAAAGGCCTGCGCGCAGCCCTTGCCGACGTCGCCGTAGCCGAGTACGACGCAGATCTTGCCGGCAACCATCACATCGGTTGCGCGCTTGATGCCGTCGATCAGCGATTCGCGACAGCCGTACAGGTTGTCGAATTTCGACTTGGTGACCGAGTCGTTAACGTTCATTGCGGGAAACATCAGTTCACCGGTTTCCTGCATCTGGTACAAACGATGTACACCGGTCGTGGTTTCCTCGGTGACGCCCTTGACGCTTTCCGCGATCCGGGTCCATTTGCCCGCATCCTCTGACACCGTGCGTTTCAGCAGCGCGATAATGGCCTTCCATTCCTCGTTATCGTCATCCGCTGTGTCCGGTACCGAGCCGGCCTTTTCGTACTCTGCACCCTTGTGAACAAGGAGGGTCGCGTCACCACCGTCGTCGAGAATCATGTTGGGACTGCCGCCGTCGGGCCATGTCAGCGCCTGTTCGGTGCACCACCAGTATTCCTCGATGGTCTCGCCTTTCCAGGCGAAAACCGGAATCCCCTGTGCAGCGATCGCGGCCGCGGCCTGGTCCTGTGTCGAAAAGATGTTGCACGATGCCCAGCGGACTTCCGCGCCCAGGGCCACCAGGGTTTCGATCAGTACAGCGGTCTGGATGGTCATGTGCAGGCTGCCGGTGATGCGTGCGCCCTGCAGGGGTTTTTCCTGGCCGTATTCCTCGCGCAGTGCCATCAGGCCGGGCATCTCGGTTTCGGCTATCGCAATTTCCTTGCGGCCCCAGTCGGCCAGGGAAAGGTCTGCGACCTTGTAATCGGTGAAGTTATTTTCGATGACAGCGTTCATATCTCATCTCCTAATCAGAATTAAGAAATGAGCGCCGTTGATAGTGTCTGAGCCTGACCTGGCTACCTGAAAAAACAGCCGGGCTGCAACGCTCCTCAGAACAGTGTTGCCGGATTATAGCCCAGCCGGTGCTGAAAAAACACCGGCCGGCCATTGTTCAGATTCCGGCAGCTTCCTTAAGTTCAGCCGCCTTGTCGGTTTTTTCCCAGGAGAAATCGGCTTCTTCGCGTCCGAAGTGACCGTAAGCCGCGGTGCCGCGGTAGATCGGGCGCAGCAGGTCGAGCATCTCGATCAGACCCCTGGGTTTCAGGTTGAAGTGGGAGCGTACCAGTTCCACGATGCGCTCGTCGTCGATTTTACCGGTGCCGAAAGTCTGCACCGAAATCGAGGTCGGTTCGGCCACGCCGATCGCGTAGGAGACCTGGATCTCGCACTTGTCAGCAAGCCCGGCCGCGACGATGTTCTTCGCCACATAGCGCCCGGCGTAGGCGGCGGATCGGTCGACTTTCGACGGGTCCTTGCCGGAGAATGCGCCGCCGCCGTGGCGCGCCATGCCGCCATAGGTGTCGACGATGATCTTGCGCCCGGTCAGTCCGCAGTCACCGACCGGACCGCCGATCACGAATTTGCCGGTCGGGTTGATGTGGATGTGTTCCTGCGGGCACTGGTCCAGCCACTCGGCCGGCAGCACCGGCTTGATGATTTCATCCATCACGGCCTCGCGCAGGTTGCTGTACTCGATGTCCGGATGGTGCTGCGTTGACAGAACCACTGCATCGATGCCGACCGGTTTTCCGTTTTCGTATTTGAACGAAACCTGGCTCTTGGCATCGGGGCGAAGCCAGGGCAGGGTGCCGCTCTTGCGGATATCGGCCTGGCGCTTGACCAGCCTGTGCGCATAGGTGATCGGGGCCGGCATCAGCACATCGGTCTCGTTGCTCGCATAGCCGAACATCAGGCCCTGGTCGCCCGCACCCTGCTCATGGTCGGAGGACTCATCCACACCCATGGCGATGTCCGACGACTGCTTGTCGATCGATGTCAGCACGGCACAGGACTCCCAGTCGAATCCCATTTCGGAGCTGTTATAGCCGATATCTTTCACGGTCCTGCGTACCACGTCCTGCATATCGACCCAGGCAGAGGTCGTTATCTCGCCCGAAATAACCACCATGCCGGTGTTGACCATGGTCTCACAGGCAACGCGTGCCCTGGTGTCCTGTTCGAATATCGCATCCAGAACCGCGTCCGATATCTGGTCAGCCACCTTGTCGGGGTGACCTTCCGAAACCGATTCCGAAGTAAATACATGTCCGCTCATATTTGTTACCTGCCGTTAGTGGCCTTTTTCAAGGCAATAAAAAACCCGTCCAAGCACAGCTTCTGACGGGTTTTCGATATGTTCTGTATCGGAACTCGCTTTAGCTGTATTTATAATGCGCCCGCAATCTGAGTCAAATTGGCGCGTGATGTCAGCGGATTATGCAGGATTTGGAGGGGTTGTCAACTTGGGTGGGGGTGTTTCAACGCAAAGGCGCGGAGACGCAAAGAGCGCAAAGGATTTTACAGCTTGTTTCGAAATCCTGGTTACCTCGTAGGAGCGACTTTAGTCGCGAATTCGGCGTCATTCGCGACTAAAGTCGCTCCTACACGAACAGCCCACAAAAAAATCACTTTGCGGCCTTTGCGTCTCTGCGCCTTTGCGTTAAAAAAATCACCGCCTCAACAAGGCCTTGTACTCCTCGAGTTCGGCTTCATTCAGGCCGTTCTGTTTCAGCTTGTTTTCGAGCGCCTCAAAACGCTCGTCGTTGTATTTCGATGTCAGGCGCTGGATCGCGTCGCTGAAGACGGCGATCCGGCTGTCTTTCTCATCGGTGCCGAACACATTCCTTTGCATCAGCTTCTGCACTATCGTGAATTCCTGCTTGTCACGCCAGCGTTCGAGCAGGGCCGAAGACGTTATCGCGGGGTTGTTCCTGATGGTCTGGTACAACGCGTGGAGCAGGGCAAAACCCTGTATCGACGCGGTGGCAAAACTATCGGGAATTTCCGCTTCCATGGCCAGCGCCGGGTGCTGGAGCAGCAGGGCGATGGCATCGCGCGTTGCGTTCTGCTTGACTTCGCGGTTGCTGCGTCTCGGGGACGCGGGTTGCGGCTGCTCCGGTTGCGGTTCGGTCACCGCGTGTTCGCGGTGCAGTTTCGTTTCACTGATGCCAACCAGGTCCGACAGGCGCTGATACATCAGGTCCCTGAATACGCTGTCCGGCAGCGAGGCGAGCAGCGGCCTGGCTCGTTCGGCCAGCCTCGCCTTGCCGTCCACGCTGCGCGTATCGATTTCCTGCTGCAACCTTTCGAACAGAAACTCCGACAGGGGAATCGCGTTTTGTAACCGGGCTTCGAACGCGTCCCTGCCTTCCTTGCGCACCATCGAGTCGGGATCTTCGCCATCGGGCAGGAACAGAAACCGGGCTTCGAGTCCGTCACGCAGTATCGGCAGGCTGTTTTCCAGTGCGCGCCAGGCGGCCTTGTGTCCCGCCTGGTCGCCGTCATAGCAGAAAATAATTTCAGGAACGCTGCGAAACAGTTTCTGGATCTGGTCCCGGGTCGTCGCGGTGCCCAGCGAGGCAACCGCGTAGCCTATGCCGTGCTGGGCCAGTGCGACGACGTCCATGTAGCCCTCCACGACAACGATTCGCTGCAGGTTTCGTTCAGACTGCCGGGCCTCGTAGAATCCGTAGAGCTCATAACCCTTGTGGAAGATCGGGGTCTCCGGCGAGTTCAGGTACTTGGGTTCGCCCTGGTCGATGATGCGGCCGCCGAAAGCGATGGTGCGGCCGCGGCGATCCAGGATCGGGAACATGATGCGGTCGCGGAAGCGGTCATAGCGCTTGCTGGACGATTTTTCGATGACCATGCCGGTGGCTTTCAAATTCTTGATATTACTTGGGTTATCACCCATGCCGTCGAGCAGGAACTGCCAGCCGTCGGGGGCATAGCCCAGGCGGTAGCGTTTCGCTATGTCGCCGCTGAGGCCGCGCTGCTTCAAATAGCGGATCGCGCGCTCGGACTGGCGCAACTGCTGTTGATACAGCTGCGAGGCCTGGTCCAGCGCATCGTACAGAGGCTGTCTCTCGTCGCGCGCATGACGCGCGTCGGCGCTATCTTCCCGTGGTACTTCCAGGTGGTACTCCGCTGCCAGGGTTTCGATCGCATCCACGAAATCGAGGTGTTCGTACTCCATCAGGAAGCCGATCGCGGTACCGTGTGCGCCACAGCCAAAGCAATGATAGAACTGCTTGGCCTCGCTCACAGTGAAGGAGGGGGTTTTTTCGTTGTGGAAAGGGCAGCAGGCAGTGTATTCCCTGCCTTTCTTCTTAAGCGGCACCCGGGTGTTGATTACCTCAACGATATCCGCGCGCGCAATTAAATCATCGATGAATGATTGTGGGATTCTGCCCGCCATCAGGGTGATCAGGGAATCAGGTTGACGAACGAAAGCTGTCGGGGATTGAAGATGCGTTCGTATTCGACGATCGCGTAGCGGTCCGTCATGCCCGCGATATAGTCTGCAACGCCGCGAGCGATACCCTCGTCACCCAGCTCGCTTTGCATGATCCTGCACTGTTCCCTGTTCTCCGGCGGCAGGATCCTGGTGTCGTTCACGAAGGCTTCGAACAGCGCGGTCAGGATTTCAACCGCCTTCAAGCTCATCCTGTGAACACGGTAGTGCTGGTACAGGTTCTCGCGCAGAAACTGCTTCAGCTCCAGAATCAGTGCGGACATCTCGTCGCTGAAAGTCATCAGCGGCCGCGGTTGCGCGCGTATATCGTCGAGGCTGTCCGGTTTAACGGACTGAATGTTGCTGCGGCTGGTGTCGATCAGGTCGACGACCATGACATTGATCATGCGCCGAATGATCTCGTGAATCATCTGCCGCTCGTTGATGTCGCTGTATTTCGCCGCGACCTTGTCGTACTGGTCGCGGAACAGCCGGATTTCGAGCAGGTCGTCGAACGCGATCAGGCCGTAACGCAGGCCGTCGTCGACATCATGGTTGCTGTAGGCGGTTTCGTCAGACAGGTCCACGAGTTGCGCCTCGAGGCTGGGCTGGGTTTTGTCGACGAAGCGCTGCGCGACTTCACCGAGCATTTGCGCCTTCTTCACCGAACAGTGCTTGAGTATGCCTTCGCGGGTCTCGAACATCAGGTTCAGGCCCTGGAACTCGGCATATTTCTGCTCCAGCTTGTCGACCACGCGCAATGACTGCTGGTTGTGCTCGAATCCGCCGTAGTCCTTCATGCACTGGTTCAGGGCAGTCTGGCCGGCATGGCCGAACGGGGTGTGTCCGAGATCGTGCGACAGTGCAATGGCTTCGGCCAGGTCCTCGTGCAAATGCAGCTCGCGCGCAATGCTGCGTGCGATCTGTGCCACTTCCAGCGAATGGGTCAGCCGCGTGCGGAACAGGTCGCCTTCGTGGTTGACGAATACCTGGGTCTTGTATTCCAGCCGGCGGAAGGCCGCGGAATGGATGATGCGGTCTCGATCGCGCTGGTACTGGTTGCGGTAGACCGGTGTGTCTTCGGGGTGCACGCGTCCGCGAGAATTGGTGCCGGTACATGCGTAGGGAGCGAGATTTTCCATTGGGGGACGGCCGTGATCAGGTGGCGTAACTGCTTCGAATCGCTTCAGTGAGCTGTTCCTGCGTGTAGTCGTCGGTGATCACAGCTTGGCCGATATCCTTGAGCAACACAAGCCGCAATACCCCGTCCATGACCTTCTTGTCTACCGACATCAGTTCGACAAAGCGTTCGACGCTGAGATCCGCCGGGGCGTGCACCGGCAGGCTTGCCTGCTCGATCATGGTGGCGATACGGTTGACGTCATCGCTGCCGATCCAGCCCAGCTGTTCGGACATCGTCGCTGCCATGCACATGCCGGTGGCGACGGCCTCGCCGTGCAGCCACTGACCATAGCCCAGCCCCGCTTCTATTGCATGGCCAAAGGTGTGGCCCAGGTTCAGCAGGGCGCGCTGGCCGCTCTCTTTTTCATCGGCAGCGACCACCTCGGCCTTGTTGCGGCACGAGACTTCGATCGCGTGGGCCAGCGTGGCAGTATCGCGCGCCAGCAGTCCGCTCATATTCTGTTCGAGCCATTCAAAGAACGGCAAATCACGAATCAGGCCGTATTTGATGACTTCCGCGATACCCGCGCTGAGTTCGCGGTCGGGCAGCGTGTTCAAGGTCGTGGTGTCAGCGATCACGGCTCGCGGCTGATAGAACGCGCCGATCATGTTCTTGCCGAGGGGATGGTTGACGGCTGTTTTTCCGCCGACCGAGGAATCGACCTGGGACAGCAGCGTTGTCGGTATCTGTACCAGGTGGACGCCGCGCTGATAGCTTGCGGCTGCGAATCCGGCCATATCGCCTATCACGCCGCCGCCGAGCGCGACGACGGTGGTATTGCGGTCCAGCTTGTTGCCGAGCAGCGCATCGTAAATCGTGTTCAGTGTATCAAGATTCTTGTATTCCTCGCCGTCCGGCAGTATGCAGGTCTCGGTATGCTTTCCTTCCAGCATGGCCAGCGTGCGATCAAGGTACAGCGGTGCCACGGTTTCGTTACTGACCACGAGTACGTTCCTGCCGGGAATGTGCTGCAATAACAGGCTGCCGTCGCCCAGCAGGCTGTCCCCGATGTATATCGGGTAGCTGCGTTCCCCGAGGTCGACGGTGAGGGTGATCATGCCTGTTTGCCTGTGTCTACGGTGTTTGTGTCAAGGCAGTCAATAATAGCCTTAATCACACCGCGTATCGAGCTGTTACAGGTGTCGATGATATGGTCAGCCGTTTCCCGGTAAAGCGGATCACGCTGCTGCATCAGTCTCTTGAGCACGACCTCCGGGCCTTCTTCGCCGTGCAGAAGCGGGCGGTTCTTGTCCTTGCGCGTGCGCTCCAGCAGCGATGAAAGGTCGGAATACAGGTAGATGCAGGTGCCGCGTTCGCCAAGGTGCCTGCGGTTGGGCTCCCTGAGCACCGCGCCGCCCCCGGTAGCGAGCACGATGCCGTCCTTCGCGGTAAGTTCGTCGATCACGGCCTCTTCACGCTTGCGAAAACCTTCTTCACCCTCGAGGTCGAAGATCAGCGGGATGTCGGCGCCGGTATGCTGCTCGATCACGCGGTCGCTGTCGTAGAACTTCTTTTTCAGTTCGCGCGCCAGTTGCCTGCCAATAGTGGTCTTGCCGGCGCCCATCGGGCCGATCAGGAAGATGTTTGTGTTCTTTGGCATAGGGCAAGTACGTCCTCGATACAGCAGCTGCACATTATATCGCCTGCAGAAACGAAATGCCCCGCCGGGACAGTGTCACGGCGGGGCAGGTCTGTTTCCGGGGCCAGGGCCTAGGGCGCGGCCGGCGGACCGTCGATATAGAGTTCGATGTCGTCCCAGATCATGACCGACGTCCTGACGCCGCAAAGGCTGGTGTGGGTGCAGCCCGCGCCGTTGAAGAAGCCGTCGGCAATGTCGTGCGCAAGATTCTGGCCGGTCGGATCGTTGGTGCTGACCACGTCGATGATCTTGTCACCCGGGTTGAAGCTGCCGTTGTAGTTGGCGTCGAGGTAGGGTTCCTCGATGTCTTCGAAACCGGCGTCGCCGTCATCGAACAGACCGTTGCCGTTGCTGTCGGTGAAAGCCTCTTCGCCCATGGTGTAGGCCGTGACCGTTACCCTGAAGTCGCTGCCGGGATTCGGGTTCGGACCCGGGTGCGCGATCGCGGACCAGGTCACCTCGCAGGTACCGTTTTCGCCGGTTACACAGGAAGGCGGGTTGATCAGGCCGTATTCGGATTCGAAGTACACCGTGTGGGCGTCGGTCACGGTCTGGTTGTTGCGGTCACCGGCGAACACGGTCAGGGTGACGTCGGTCTTGGTGAAGCTGCCGTCGTCAGGGTTGATTACCTGTGGCGCCCAGTCGGATGCCAGTATCGAGAAATTCGTCTGCGAGATTACACCGGCATTTACCGGAAGCTCCTGTGTACTGACATCCTCGAAGGCCTCGAAACC
>Ga0180438_10006496_pt1 | contig 15808 bp, 13 predicted proteins | sample SS_ome_12_FD_132455 | JGI IMG/M metagenome (GOLD analysis project Ga0180438, IMG submission 132455) | Hypersaline lake sediment archaeal communities from the Salton Sea, California, USA - SS_3_D_2 metaG | ecosystem: Environmental > Aquatic > Non-marine Saline and Alkaline > Hypersaline >...
CATCCCGGATCAACTCGTCTATTTGACGAATTCCAAGGTCGCCGAGCAGGACATCCCCCTGGTCATTGCCCGCGGGGACGAAAGGCTGGATTTCACGGTCGACGGGGGACAGTTGGGCGTCCAGCCGGTTGCCTACATCGTGCCAGGCGAGGGGACCGTCACCGCGGGCCCGGAGGTGGAGGAGATCGTGCGGATGTTCGACGAGATGGCGGCCGCCATTCGCGATCACGGCTACTCGACTCAGCGAGATTTCCTCTGGCCGGGAGCCGTCATGATCTCGCAAGAGCTGGATGAAATCCGCGTGCTCAGCGGCGAGGAGCTGATGCGCGAGGTTGACGCGGAAGCGCCCAACATCGACCGGCAGTCGTGGCGCTACAGCGATTTAAGGGCCGTGGTCGGCGGCCCGGTGGCCTTCGTCGAGGCGACGATCCACGCCCGCCTCAACACCGGGCAGGACTACGGTGGGCCATACCTGCGGGTACTGTTCAAGCAGGAGGGCCGATGGCAGATCATTGCCATGATCCCGCCTTATTCAAGGATCCATCCCAGCGTGCCCGTCTACTCGCCGGCCGAGCCGCCTGAAACGGAGTAGCCGGCGGACAGCGTCCGCTGGTGCGGACGGCCGGTTCTCCGGCGGCTGTTCGCTGCCGGCTACTGGGGTTGCTTTTCCTTCGACCAATCGGGGACAGGGTTCCCAAGCCGGAGATCGGCAACCAGAATGTAGCAGACTGGAACGGTGCGTTATCCAAATACCCCTTCCAAACACCTGCAAATGCATCAACAGGCAAGTACAGCAAGAGTGATAGGGAGCAACAGCATGACGAAGGCGGTCGTTTGGACTCGGCTGGCGGCTTTTTGCGCGGGCGTGGTTCTTGGCGGCTCGGCAATCGGCGGCGAGAATTGGACGAGCTTTCGCGGCCCGAGCGACCAGGGGCAGTGCGACTCGGCCAACCTGCCCCTGCGTTGGAGTGAAACGGAAAACGTCGCCTGGAAGACGCCCATCCGCGGCAAGGCGTGGTCGTCGCCCGTCGTCTGGGGTGATCGCATCTGGCTCACCAATGCGCCCGAGGAAGGCACACAGCTATCGGCCATCTGCGTCGACAAGAACTCCGGCAAGATCCTGCTCAACCAGCGGGTGCACTTCGTGGCCGGGCCGCAGTATTGCCACCCGTTTAACTCCTATGCCTCGCCGTCGCCGGTGATCGAGGAGGGTCGCGTCTACGTCAGCTTCGGCTCGCCCTCGACCGCCTGTCTCGACTCGACGACCGGCGAGATCCTCTGGAAGCGGACCGATTTCGCCTGCAACCATTTTCGCGGCCCGGGCTCCTCGCCGTTTATCTACAAAGATCTCTTGATCCTGCACTTCGACGGCAGTGACCGCCAGTACATCGCGGCCATGAACAAGCACACGGGCGAGACGGTCTGGAAGACCGATCGCAGCGTCGACTTCCAGGACACCGACCCCGAGACGGGCGGGCCGACGCGGGAGGGCGACTACCGCAAGGCCTTCTCGACGCCGGTGATCGCCCAATCGGGCGGAAAGCCCCTGCTGGTGAGCCTCGCCTCGATGGCCCTTTACGGCTACGATCCGGAGACGGGCACGGAGTTGTGGCGAGTGGAGGCGATCGGCAGCCATTCGGGCTCCAGCCGCCCCGTCGTCGGCGACGGGGTGGTCTACTCCTCGCTGGGATTCAAAACAGGGCTCTTTGCGATCAAGCCGGACGGCCGCGGCGTCTTCGACATAAGCCATGCGCTCTGGCACTACACTGGGGCCGTGCCGAAGCGGTCATCGGTCGTGCTCGCCGGCGGGCTGTTGTTCATGGCCGACGACGACGGCGTGGCCGCCTGCATCGACACCGCCACGGGTGAGGAGGTCTGGAAGACCCGGCTGGGCGGCAATTTCTCGGCTTCGCCCATTCACGTTGCCGGCCGGATCTACTTCTTCGATCAAGAAGGCACCACGACCGTGATCGAGGCCGCGCCCGAGTTCAACAAGATTGCCGTCAACGAACTCGACGACGGCTTCATGGCCTCGCCCGCCGTCTCCGGCGATGCACTCTACCTGCGGACAAAGACGGCCCTCTATCGCATCGAAAAAAGGTGACAGCCACCAAATTTGACAAAGATGGGGCGTTTTGGTAAGAATCGTCCATGCCGCGACCAAGGCGATGTTATCCGGGGGGCATGATCCTCCACGTGCTCAACCGAGGCGTGGGCCGGAGGATGCTTTTCACCAAAGACGCGGACTTCCTGGCCTTCGAGCGGGTCATCGAGGAATCGCTGCGGATTCGCCGGATGCGGCTGTGCGCTTACTGTTTAATGCCCAATCATTGGCATCTGGTCGTTTGGCCTGAGCAGGACGGTGACCTTCCTGCGTTTATGCAGCAAGTGACCAACACGCATGTGAAACGCTGGAAGGAGCATCGTCACGAGATCGGCTATGGCCATCTCTATCAAGGGCGTTACAAGTGTTTCCCCGTGGAGACAGAAGACTACTTCTACCGGGTCGTCCGCTACGTGGAACGGAACGCCCTGCGGGCAAACCTGGTGGAGCGAGCGGAATCGTGGCGGTGGTCGAGCCTGCGACGCGCGGAGCGCGAAGACCCGGCGTTTCCGATCCTTTCCGCGTGGCCCTTGCCACGCCCCGCCGATTGGCTGGAAATGGTCAATCAGCCGCAATCGGAAGCCGAGTTGGAGTCGTTGCGTTGTTGTGTCAATCGCGGCCGCCCCTTCGGCAGCCCGGACTGGGTTCAAGACACGGCCGAGCGATTAGGACTGGGCCGGACCCTTCGACCTCGCGGACGACCCAGGAGCCAACCATAGCCTTCCTGAAACTGTCTATATCTCCCAGATTTGGTGGCTGTCACCTTTTTGTCGCCCCGTGGAGGAAGCATCCGTGACCAACCGGGAGCGTCTGCTGGCGATCATGGAGGGGAGGCTCCCGGACCGCATTCCCTGGATTCCCCGGCTTCAGATCTGGTACGAGGCGAACCACCGCGAGGGCACGCTGCCCCAGCCGTATCGGGCGATGAGCCTCCGCGAGGTGGAACGCGCCGTGTTCGGCGGCACGGCCGCCCGCGACGGGCTCATCTACCGGGTCGAGCTGGATGGGGTCGAGGTCCGCACACACTCGATCGGTCGGATGGAGACCGTGACCGAGTACGTCACGCCCGTGGGCAGCGTCACCACCCGGCTTCGCAGCACGGCGCAGTTGCGCCGGCAGGGCATCCAGGACGCAGAGGTCGAGTTCATGCTCAAGCGACGGGAAGATTATCCCGTCGTCGAGTACCTAGTCGAGCACATCAGGTACGTCCCGACGTACGAGGCGTACGCGGCGTACGAGCGGGAGGTGGGCGACGAGGGCTACCCGATGGTCAACTGCGGCGACTGCCCAATGCACCACTGGATGCGGGCCCTGGTCGGCTATAAGCAGGCCTATTTCCACCTGAGCGACTATCCGGCCGAGGTCGAGCGTATGCTTGCGGTGCTCACCGACCACTACCGAGAGACGGTGTGGAAGCACATGCTCGATTCGCCGGCCCGGCTGCTGATGCACGGGCATCACCTCTCGAGCCAGATGACGCCGCCGGCGTTTTTCGAGCGGCATATCCTGCCGTATTACCAGGAGCTTGCGCCCCAGATCCGCCGACAGGGCAAGGTGCTGGCCCTGCACGCCGACAACGACACACGGCACATCCTCTCGCACATTGAGCGGGCGGGGTTCGGCATGGCCGAGTGCTTTGCCACCCACCCGCTGGTGCCCACCACGCTGGCCGAGGCGCGGGCGGCCTGGGGAGATCGCGTGATCATCTGGGGCGGCGTTCCCTCGGTGATCCTGGAAGATCCCTTCTCCGACGAAGAGTTCGAGCAGTTCATGGACGAGGTGTTGCACACGATCGCCCCCGGCGCGGCGTTTATCCTGGGCATCGCCGACAACGCCATGCCAGGGGCAAGAATCGACCGGATCTGCCGGATCACCCAGATGGTTCAAGAGCGAGGCACGATTTCGATTCCAACGGCTCGTCGGCTTGCGGGGCCAGAAAAAAGGTGACAGCCACCAAATTTGGGTAATCTGGCGAGGAACGATCCAGTCAATCTTCTCTATACCGCCCAGATTTGGTGGCTGTCACCTTTTTTCCGGGGCCAGTCGCTATTCGTCGCATGCGTACATGGCGAGGATGTTTTCCGGCGGCACGTCGGGCTGGAAGAGGTGGGCCGGGGCAAGGATGTAGCCCCCCTTGCGGCCGAGCACCCGGCAGTAGCGGCTGACTTCCGCTTGCACCTGTTCGGGCGAGCCGTGCGGCAACAGGTGCTGCATGTCGATTCCGCCGTGGAAGCAGAGCCGCTCGCCGAAGTCGGCCTTGAGCTGCTCCGGGGCCATCTCCGGCCCGACCGGCTGGATCGGGTCGAGCACGTCCACCCCCAGCGCGATCAACTCGGGAATGAACCGTCGGATCAGCCCGCAACTGTGATAAAGCACGTTTCCCCCCAGCCCGTGGATGCAGTCGATCATCTCCTTCAGATACGGAGCGACAAACTGCCGGAACATCGATAGCGAGATGAGCGGGCCCGTCTGAGAGCCCAAGTCGCTGATCAGCAGGTAAACGTCGATCCGGCCGCCGGTCGCTTCGGCCGCCCTGGCGTAGTCCTCTTTGTAGAAGTCGGTGAACTTGCGGGCGAGGAAATGCACGCAGTCGGGTCGCTCGGCCATGTCGAGGAACATTCGCTCCCAACCACGGACGAGCCCCGGCCGCTGCCAGACGTCGGCGAAGCCGTAGAGCAGGGCGTATCGCTCGTGCCGGCGGCACTGCCCGGCCAGCGAGGAGTAGTCCAGCCGGTCAGGCGTCGGCCAGTGAAAGCGATCGAGGTCATCCAAGGTTGTCGCGTCGGCCAGCGCCCCGCGGACGTCCTCTCGCATCGGCCCCCAGGGGGTCGGCTTGTAGACGTAGCGCTCGCCCCACATGTTCTGGAACACGCCGCTGCCGAGGTCCATTTCCGGCAGCGCCGGCACGTCGAGGTGGCGGACGTCGACGCCCAGCTCATCCAGGAGGCGGTTGCGGTCGGCGTGGCCGACGTGGGCCAGGAGCCGCCTCCAGGTCGGCTCTTCCGCCCAGAAATCGCGCGGCACACGATCGGGCCGGTCATGCTCCAGGGCGGTGAGCACGCGATCGCGGGGCGTCATGGCCGCGCTTGCCGGCGGGCGCAAAGCTCTCGCATCGCCTCGCCCATGCTGCTACCGATCAGGAAGTAGGTCTCCGCGTTGCTGTTCCAGTGGTAACCCTGTGCCGACGGTGAGACTTCCGGGGGACGGTAGAAATCCTTGGTCTCGACGAAGGCCACGTTGCCCTGGAATTCTTCGTACCGGGCCACTGCCGCCTGCGCCCGCATCAGCGAGAGCCCTCTGGGATGGATCTCCTCGCGGCCGCGCATTCCGGTTTCGGCGATCACGAAGGGCAGATCGGCGACGCCCAGGTCCTTGCGGACGTCACGGATGAAGTTGGCGAGGTTCTTTTCGTACTCGTCGTTGAAGGCCTGATTCACGCGGTCGTTCCAGCCCTGGTGCCAGCCGAAGCCGGCCAGCTCAAAGCCGCCGCCGTCGTAGTCGGGAAAGTGAGTCTTGAGATCGGCCAGCACCTCCTTGACGAGCCGCAACATTTCGGCGTAATACGGCCCCGTCTCGCCGCCGGAGCTGGGTGGACGAAAATCCTTGGCCAGGCTCTTGCCGCCCCAGGCGGTCTTGATCAGCAGCACCTGGTTGTCGAAATAGTCGCCCAGCACGTGGCCGAACTGGAGTTCCGGGCCGATGCGGTCGTCGCGGGCGCCGTAGCCGACGGTCAGGCCGCCCTTGCGGTCGAGATACCAGATCCAGACGTCGTCGCGCGTGACCCAGCGGCCACTTGCATCGACAAGGTGACGAAATTGTGCGGCGGCGGCCGGGTCTTTCGCCAGGTACTCCAGCGTTCCCTTGCCCGCGTTCTTTTCGGGATCCAGGACGATTTTTCCCTGGCCCTCCATGTTCGACTGGCCGGCAAGGATGAAGACCTTAACGGGACTCTTGCCGGCCTGAGCAGCCGAGGCGGAAGCCGCCGCTGCGAAAACGGCCAACGCAGCGGCGACCGCGGCTTTCGCCCACGTTTGGTTTGATGTGCTCATAAGAGGCTCCTGATCGGGACGGCGGGGAAAGAAACTCGGCGCGGCTCTGCTCGCAGGCTATGGCGCGAAGCGGCATCCCCCGCTTCCGCCCTCGCCCTAAAACGTCGCCGCCAAATAGCTTGGGCAAGATCATCGTACCCGGCGGAGCCCGGCGTTTCAAAGAGGCGGATAGCGGGGTCGGGTCGTTCGGCATCGCGCGATTGGCGACGCCGTACGCCCCTCATTGTTCATGTCCCGGGGGGCAAGTAAAATGGACGTTTTGATGAGCCAGAACTACCCTTTCGGGGGGAGAAGATGAGCAGGCTGCGGAACCTTGTCGTCGCCCAGAGCGGCGGGCCAACCTGCGTGATCAACAACAGCCTTCGGGGCATCATCGAGGCGGCCCGCGATCTCGACCCGATCGGCACGGTTTACGGCGCCCGCCACGGCATCGAAGGCGTGCTCAAGGAGGAGTTGCTCGATCTGTCGGCCCAGCCTGCCGAAGAGGTCGCGCTCTTGCGGTTCACGCCCGTGGCCGGCTCGATCGGCACCTGCCGGTACAAGCTCAAGAAGGAGCAGCGGGAGGATTTTGAGCGGGCGATCGAGGTGTTTCGGGCGCACGAGGTGGGCTACTTCCTGTACATCGGCGGCAACGACTCGATGGACACGGCCAACAAGATGGCCCAGCTCGCCCACGAGAGGGGGCTGGACCTGGTGGCCGTCGGTGTGCCCAAGACGATCGACAACGACGTCGGCGACAGCGAATTCAAGCTGATTGACCACACGCCGGGCTACGGGTCGACGGCCAAGTATTGGATGCACATGGTGCAGAACGCCGACCAGGAGAACAAGGGCTCGTGCCCGGCCGACCCGGTGCTGGTGCTCCAGGCGATGGGCCGCAAGATCGGCTTCATTCCCGCCGCCGCAAGACTGGCCGATCCCCAGCGGCAACTGCCGCTGCAAATCTACCTGGCCGAGAGCCCTTGCTCACTGGTGCAGCTCGCCGACCAGGTCAACGAGCAGTTGCGCGAGTCCGGCCGGTGCCTGGTCGTGATCAGCGAAGGCTTCGACGTGGGCGACCTGGGCAAGGTGGCCGACGCCTTCGGGCACCAGGCCTTCGGCTCCAGCAAGGCCACAGTGGCCCAGACCGTCGTCAATTATCTCAACACTGTCGGACTGGCCGCCAAAGGCGCCGCGCGGGGCAACGTCGCGGGCACCGACCAGCGGCACTCGATGGCCTACGCCTCGACGGTCGACCTCGATGAGGCCTACCGCGTGGGCCAGACGGCCGTCGATTTGGCGGCCTCCGGGCAAGGCGGCTTCATGGCCACGATCCTCCGCGAGCCGGCGGCGGTCTACTGCGTCCGTTACGACAAGGTCCCCTTGGAAGTGGTCGCCAACAGCGAGCGGAAGTTTCCGGCGTCCTGGATCATGCCGAACGGCTGCGACGTGACCGACGAGTTCGTCCGCTACGCCAAGCCCCTGGTGGGCGAGGAGATGCTCACGCTGCCGCTGGTCGACGGCCGCCAGCGGCTCGCGCAATTCCAGCCGCTGTTTGCCGAGCAGAAACTTCCCAACTACGTACCCCAAGCAGATCGGAGGTAGCGACCGGAATGAGTGAATTTACGCCCAAGCACGACTATCTGGTCGGCATCGATTCCGACGGCTGTGCCTTCGACACGATGGAGCTGAAGCACAAGGAGTGCTTCATTCCGAACACGATCAACTCCTGGGAGCTTCAGGGCGTGAGCAAGTACGCCCGTGAAGCGGCCGAGTTCGTCAATCTCTACTCGAAAAGCCGCGGCGTGAACCGCTTTCCGGCGCTGGTGGAGACGCTCGAGTGGCTCCAGAAGCGGCCGGAAGTCCGAGCGCGGGGCGTGAAAATCACGATTCCCGAGTCGCTGCGAGAATGGATCAAGGGGGAAACGAAGCTCGGCAACCCAGCTCTGAAAAAAGCCGTCGAGGCCGACGGCGACGCTGGGCTGAAGCAAACGCTCCAGTGGTCCGAGGCGGTCAACCGGTCGGTGGAGGGCATGGTTCGCGGCGTGCCGCCCTTTCCATTCGTCCGCGAGAGCCTCGAGAAGCTCCGCGGCAAGGCCGACGTGCTGGTCGTCTCGGCCACGCCGCAGGAAGCGCTCCAGCGGGAATGGGATGAGCACGACCTGACGCAGTACGTCGTGGCCATCTGCGGCCAGGAAATCGGCACCAAGAAGGAGTCGCTGCGGGCGGCCGCGAAGTACGCCGAAGGCAAGACGTTGATGATCGGCGACGCGCCGGGCGACTATCAGGCCGCCGTGGCAAACAAGGCGCTGTTCTTCCCGATCAATCCCGGCGCCGAAGAGGCCAGTTGGCAGCGGCTTTGCGAAGAAGGAATCGACCGCTTCCTCTCCGGCACCTTCGGCGGTGAATACGAGGACGCCCTGCTGGCAGAATTCGAGCGCTATTTGCCGGAAAAACCGCCCTGGCCGGTGGTGGAGTGAGGGAGACAGAGTGATGGAATGATGGAATGATGGAATGATGGGTAGCCGGGTGTGGGAATGATGGAGTAATGGAGGCACTGCTGGCATGCCGCCTGCCAATATTCCATCATTCCATCGTTCCAAACGCCGCACTGCATTCCGTGAACAACACGCAAGCACACAGGACCGACAATGGCAGAAAAATGCGACTTCGGGCTGGTGGGCCTGGCCGTGATGGGTGAGAATCTCGCCCTCAACATCGAAAGCCGGGGATTCAGCGTCGCCGTCTTCAACCGCACGACGAGCAAGGTGGATGATTTCATCGGCGGGCGTGCCGCGGGTAAGCGATTCGTCGGCTGCCACTCGCTCGAAGAGCTCGTCGAGAGCCTCGCCGCGCCGCGCAAGGTGATGCTGATGGTCAAGGCCGGCGCGGCGGTCGACGAGTTCATCGAAAAGCTCATCCCGCTGTTGGCGCCCGGCGACGTGATCATTGACGGCGGCAATACCCATTTCAGCGAGACTGAGCGGCGGACGGCGTACGTCGAATCGAAGGGCCTCTTGTACATCGGCACGGGCGTCTCCGGCGGCGAAGAGGGAGCCTTGAAGGGCCCGAGCATGATGCCCGGCGGAAGCGAAAAGGCCTGGCCGCTGGTGAAGCCGATCTTCCAGGCGATCGCCGCCAAGGTGGGCCCCCAGAAGGACATCCCCTGCTGCGAGTGGATCGGCCCCCGCGGCGCCGGCCACTACGTCAAGATGGTCCACAACGGCATCGAGTACGGCGACATGCAGTTGATCTGCGAGGCCTACTGGATGCTCAAGAACGCCCTGGGTTTGTCCAACCGCGAGCTTTACGAGGTGTTTGCCGAGTGGAACCGCGGCGAGTTGGACAGCTACCTCATCGAAATCACCCGCGACATCTTCAGCGTCAAGGACGACCAGAGCGAAGGCGAGCTAGTCGACGTGATCCTCGACACGGCCGGGGCGAAGGGAACCGGCAAGTGGATGAGCCAGTTGGCGCTCGATCTGGGCGTGCCGAGCACGCTCGTGACCGAGGCGGTTTACGCCCGCTCGCTCTCGGCCATGAAAGACGCCCGCACCAGGGCCAGCAAGGTTCTCGGCGGGCCGTCGGGCAAGTACACGAACGATCGCCAGGAGTTCGTCGAGCAGGTCCGCCAGGCCTTGTACGCGTCAAAGATTTGCAGCTATGCCCAGGGCTTCGTCCAGTTGCAGGCGGCGGCCGTCGAGCACAAGTGGCCGCTGGACTTCGGGTCGATCGCCCTGCTCTGGCGGGGTGGGTGCATCATCCGCGCCGTCTTCCTGGAACGGATCAAAGAGGCCTTCGACGCTGATCCCAAGCTGGAAAACCTCCTCTTGGCGCCGTACTTCCGCAAGGCGATCGAAAAGGCGCAGCCGGCCTGGCGGCACGTGGTCGGCACGGCGGTGAGCCTGGGCATCCCCGCCCCGGCGTTCGCCACGGCGCTGGCCTACTACGACGGCTATCGCTCCGAGCGGCTGCCGGCGAATCTCTTGCAGGCCCAGCGGGACTATTTCGGTGCACACACGTATCACCGCATCGACAAGCCGGACGAGGGCCCGTTCCACACCGAGTGGCTGCTCTTGCGGAAGCCGCCGCAGGGGTAGGGGAGAAGAGATGGAATATTGGAATGATGGAATGATGGGATGATGGTTGATACCCGAGCGGGAGCCGCGCATGTCTGTTGCTGAGTACTTGGAAGACCTTTTCGGGCTCAAGGGTCAGGTGGCCGTCGTGATCGGCGGCGCCGGGGTGCTCGGCGGCGCGCTTTGCCGAGGGCTGGCCGGGGCCGGGGCGCACGTCGTCGTGGCCGATCTGACCGAGGAGGGCTGCACCGCCCGCGTCGAGGACGTCCGCCGGCACGGCCGCGAGGCGAGCTTCGTGACGATCGACGTCACATCGCGGGCGTCGATCGAGACGGCGCTGGCCAAAACACTGGAGCAGACCGGCCGCGCCGACATCCTGATCAACTCCGCCGGAGTCAACTTCGGCAGTCCCTTCCTCGAGCATCCGGAGGAGCAATGGGACCGGGTAATGGCGATCAACCTCAAGGCCGTATTCACGGCCTGCCAGGTCTTCGGCCGCCAGATGGTCGAGGCCGGCGGCGGCGCCATCGTGAACATCGGCAGCGTCACGTCGCATCTGCCCTTGTCGAGGGTCTTCGGCTACGCGGCCTCGAAGGCGGCCGTGGTGAATCTGACCAGGAACGTCGCCCAGGAGTTCGCCTCGCGGGGCGTGCGGGTGAACGCGATCTGTCCCGGCTTTTTCCCGGCCGAGCAGAACCGGAAGCTGCTGGATGCCGAGCGGGTAGACAACATCATGCGGGGCACGCCGATGGCCCGCTACGGCGAGCCCGACGAGCTCGTCGGCGCCGCCTTGTTGTTGTGCTCTCCCAAGGCCGGCAGCTTCATCACGGGCATCACGCTCAACGTCGACGGCGGGTTCACGTGCGGGTGGTTTTAGATTGCGTTGTCGTCGGAAATCGGAAATCAGTAGCCGGGCTAACAGCCGCCGGGAGTCGTGGTACCTCCGGTGGCAAGAAGGAGGAGATCCACTTGTGAAAGTTATCGAGAAACAGGAAGCAACACGGAGCTTGGCTGACTATGCTTCCGAGGTATACGACGAGCCAGTTGTCGTCACCGACCACGGACAGCCTGTCGCCGCGTTGGTCCCCATCGAGAACGCCGACCTGGAAACGGTTTCTCTGAGTACGAACCGCCGCTTTTTAGACTTGATCGAGCGTTCCCGCTCGCGTGTGCGAGAAGAAGGCGGAGTGTCCAGCGAAGAAATGCGCCGCCGGTTCTGTTGACAATTCCGGGGCGTGCCAGACGGGGAAAACAAGGAGAAAACAAGGGGGTCGGGAGTCTTTGATCGTGACGCAACGTTGACGGCAGGTTCACGTGCGCCTGTTTTTATGTCGGCGACGAACTCCCGGTCCCTAGTGGTACACCGAGTTCAAGTTGACGGGTGCCACGGTTGGCTTGTCCAACCGTGCTTCGGGTGCTGCTCCGGCAAACCAGCAGTGGGAAACAACGCGTCATCTTCGATTTGAACCACCACCAATTCCAAGGCAGGCATTTTTTGGAGTGCGGCGACTCGTCGCCGCTTTTTTGAGCGGCCGGAAAGCGTAACGAGATGGCTTTCAGGTGAACTTTCAGATGGGTCGCCGGTTGCGTAAAACGCCGAAGAAAGCGGCGACGAGTCGCCGCACTCCAAAGGAAGCTTGCTTTTTCAGCACGAGTCTTCAGCCCCCATGCCCCACACGATCATCATCTTCGGCGCCTCCGGCGACTTGACCAGCCGAAAGCTGATCCCGGCGCTGTACGAGCTGCACCGCAAGCAGCGGCTGCCGGCGGAAACGCGCGTGATCGGCTTCTCGCGGACCCCGTTTTCGGACGATACCTGGCGGGCGAAATTGGCCGAGTCGACGGAGAGTTTCGTGGGAGACGGATTTCAGACCTCCGCCTGGAAGTCATTCGCGCCGTCGCTGTTCTACCATCCCGGCGACATCGAGCAGCCCGACGACTTCGTCTCGCTCCGAGGGCGCTGCGACGAGTTGGAAGGAGGCGGGGAAGCGTCGCGGGTGTACTATCTCTCGACGGCCCCGCGGTTCTACCAATCGGCGATTGCCCACCTCGGGTCGGCCGAGCTGAACCGCGAAGACCGGGGTTTCCGCCGCGTGGTGATCGAAAAGCCCTTCGGCACCGATCTGGCCAGCGCAGAGAAGTTGAACGAGGCCGTGCACCGGGTCTTTTCCGAGCCGCAGGTGTATCGCATCGACCACTACCTCGGCAAGGAGACGGTGCAGAACCTGCTCGTGCTGCGGTTCGCCAATGCCATCTTCGAGCCGATCTGGAACCGCAACTACATCGATCACGTGCAGATCACGGCGGCGGAAGAGGTGACCGTCGGGCACAGGGCCGACTTTTACGATTCGGCCGGCCTCTTGCGGGACATGTTCCAAAACCACCTCCTCCAGTTGGCGGCGCTCTCCGCGATGGAGGCGCCCTCGCGGTTCGAGGCCGACGCGGTGCGGGACGAAAAGGTGAAGGTTTTTCGGGCGATCCGGCCGATGACGGCCGCCGACGTGGCCGCGGACACGGTGCGCGGGCAATACCGCAAGTACCGCGACGAGCCGGGCGTGGCGGCGGGCAGCCTGACGGCCACCTTCGGCGTGGTCAAGCTCCACGTCGACAACTGGCGATGGCAAGGCGTGCCGTTCTATCTCCGCAGCGGCAAGGCGATGTCCTGCCGGACCACGCAGATCGTGATCCAGTTTCGCGAGCCGCCGCACATGATGTTCGAAGGCGGCCCGCGCAGCGTGCAGGAGGCCAACCGGCTCATCGTCCAGATCCAGCCCGCCGAGGGAATCCAGTTGCATTTTCAGACCAAGGTCCCCGACGCCGGTATGCGGCTGCGGCTGACGGACCTCAACTTCCGCTTTCAAGAGAAGTTCACCGGCGGCATCCCCGACTCTTATCAGCGGCTGCTCCTGGACGTGATGCAGGGTGATGCCAGTCTCTTCGCCCGCAGCGACGAAGTCGAGCTCGCCTGGGGCATCATCGATCCGATGCAGTCCGTGTGGGACCGCGCGGGACCGCCCGAGCTGGCGCTTTACGAGGCGGGCGAATGGGGCCCGCCCAACAGCCGGGAGTGGATGCACCGGCAGGGGCGCCAGTGGTTCGACACCTGCCCCGTGTTGCTCTAGCTGCGGGAGCTTGCCGTGCGCGGTTTCATTCGTCCCTTAGCGTTCGGATCGTTGGCGATCGACTTTCCGGTGGCGCTTGCCGCGTTGAGTGGCTACAGCGACTGGCCCACCCGCGTCATCGCACGCCGCCACGGCGCCGGCTACACGACCGGCGAAGTGGTGCTCGACCAGTTCGTGCTCAATGTGTCCAAGGGAAGGAAGGCCGCACGGTTCTTTCGCGTGACCGATGAAGACCACCCGACCGCAGCCCAACTGATGGGCAGCGACGGCGAGGCGTTGGTTCCCGCGGCGTTGAAGCTGGTCGAGGCCGGCTTCGATTGGATCGACGTCAACTTCGCCTGCCCGGTGAGGAAGGTCCTCAGCAAGCGTCGCGGCGGCTACTGGCTCAGCCAGCCCGGCCAGGCGCTGGACGTGTTGGCCCGCCTCCGCGACGCGCTCAAGCCGGAGATCCCGCTGTCGGTGAAGGTGCGGCGTGCGTCGGACGACTCCGAGCAAGCCCGCGATCATTTCTTCGCGATCTTCGACGGCGCCTTCCGCCTGGGCGTGGCGGCCATCACCGTGCACGGCCGCACGCTCCGCCAGCGCTACGAAGGCCGCAGCTCACGGGAATTCCTGCGGCAGGTCAAGCACCGCGCCGGCGCGGCGGTCGTGATCGGCAGCGGCGACCTCTTCTCCGCCCGGGACTGCCTCGACATGATCGGGCAAACGGGCGTCGACGGCGTGACCGTCGCCCGCGGCGCGATCGGCAACCCGTGGATCTTCCAACAGGCCAAGGCGTTGTCGGCCGGCGAGCCGCTTCCGCCTCCGCCGAGCCTTTTCGAGCAGCGGGCGGTGATCGCTGAGCACTTCCGGCTCGCCGAGGAGGTCTATGGTCCGGCGCGGTCTCGTGGGATAATGAGGAAGTCCGCAATCAGGTATGCCCGGCTGCACCCCATGGCCCGAGAGGTCCGGGCCGCCTTCGTGGCGACTCGCAGCGGCAGCGACTGGATGCAGGTGCTCGATCGCTGGTATGCGGAAGACCTGCCCGGCCGCTACCCTGCGGGAGAGGGAATGCGCGAAAGCGCGGAAGAGGTTTCTAAGATATAGTGGTCCACCAGGTCTCAATTGCCCTTTGACAGAGGCAGCATGGCAACCCGTGTGTCAAACAACGTTTGGCCGACCAGCAAAGGAGCGACGACGATGCGACAGATGGGCATGGCACTGTTGGCGACGGTTTGTATGGCCGCTGCGGCTGCGGCCGCGGAAGAGCGCCGGCGGGAAGATCGCGGCTATCCGCCCGAGCTCCCCGGGGCGACCGTCGAGGTCTACAAGACGATCGGCGACGTGAAGCTGAACATGTACGTCTTCACGCCGCCGGGGCACCAGCCGAGCGACAAGCGTGCGGCGGTCGTCTTTTTCTTCGGCGGTGGCTGGCGGGGCGGCTCGCCTTCGCAGTTTTTGAACCAGTGCCGCTACCTCGCCTCGCGGGGGATGGTGGCCATGGCGGCCGACTACCGCGTGCTCAGCCGGCACGGCACGCCAGCCGTGAAGTGCGTGGCCGACGCCAAGTCGGCCGTCCGCTGGATCCGCGCCAACGCCGCGCGGCTGGGCGTCGACCCCGATCGGGTTGCCGCCGGCGGCGGCTCGGCGGGCGGACACATCGCCGCCTCGACCGGCACGATCGACGGGCTGGACGAGCCCGGCGAAGACCTCTCGGTCAGCTCGAGGCCCAACGCGATGGCGCTGTTCAACCCGGCGCTCGTGCTGGCCCCGGTCGAGGGCAGCCCGCCGCTGGACGAGGAGCGAATGGCCGGCTTGAAGGAGCGGGCCGGGATCGATCCGGTCGAGATTTCGCCCTACCACCACGTGACCAAGGGCGCGCCGCCGGCGATCATTTTCCACGGCACCGGCGACACCACCGTCCCTTTCCGGACCGCGGAGCAATTCGCCAGGAAGATGATCGAGGCCGGCAACTCGTGCAAGCTCGTGCCTTTCGAGGACCAGCCGCACGGGTTTTTCAACTACGGCCGCGGCGACAACAAACCGTTCGTGGAAACGATGCGAGCAACGGACCGCTTTCTGGCCGAGCTGGGGTTTCTCGACGGCGAGCCGACGATCGACCGCTTCGAGTGACGGCGTAGGAGCGGTTCGGGAAGGAGACGCGAGAAGAGGGGGACAGTCCCATTTTCGCTGCGCGAAAATTGGGACAGTCCCCTGCGCGAGAATTGGGACAGTCCCCTGCGCGAGAATTGGGACAGTCCCCTGCGCGAAAATTGGGACAGCCCCCCTTGAGCGGCTTAGCGGAGCGGGAACTCTGGCGAGTCGACGTGGGCCGCCTCCATAATCCCGGCGATTTTCTCAATGATCTCGGGATGCTCGGCTGCCACGTTGTTGGCCTCGCCCAGGTCAACGCTCAAGTCGAAAAGCTCGATCGGAGCCGAGCGGGCCGAGCGGACGGCCTTCCAATTGCCTTTCCGTACCGCCTGCTTCGACTGG
>Ga0180438_10006498_pt1 | contig 15805 bp, 10 predicted proteins | sample SS_ome_12_FD_132455 | JGI IMG/M metagenome (GOLD analysis project Ga0180438, IMG submission 132455) | Hypersaline lake sediment archaeal communities from the Salton Sea, California, USA - SS_3_D_2 metaG | ecosystem: Environmental > Aquatic > Non-marine Saline and Alkaline > Hypersaline >...
ATCGTGACCGTCAAGCTGCAGGACGTGAACCCGCCCGACCCGGTCAAGCCGGCCTTCAACGAGGTCAACCAGGCCAAGCAGGACCAGGAACGCATGGTGAACGAGGCCTGGGAGGAGTACAACCAGGCCGTCCCCCAGGCCCGCGGCGAGGCCGAGAGGACCATCGCCAGGGCCGAGGGGTACGCGCTCGATCGGGTGAACCGCGCCAGGGGCGACGCCGCCCGGTTCCGGGCCCTCTGGCTCGAGTACCGAGGGGCCAAGGCGGTCACGAGGCAGCGGCTCTACCTCGAGACGATCCAGGAAGTCTTTCCCAAGATCGAGGAGATCTACATCGTGGACGACGAGCAGAGGGCCATCGTGCCGTTCCTGGACGTGAAGGGGAAGGGAGGTGAGGGCGGATGAGAGGGAGAACCATCGCACTAGCCGTCGTGACCGTTCTGGTCCTCATCGTCCTTTCGCAGACCCTCTACACCCTGGACGAGGGAACCCAGGCCATCATCACCCAGTTCGGGAGACCCGTCGGCGGCGCCGTGGTCCGGGCCGGTCTCCACACCAAGGTGCCCTTCATCCAAACCCTGCACCGGTTCGAGAAGCGAATCCTGGTATGGGACGGTTCTCCCGACCAGATCCCGACCGCGGACAAGAAGTACATCTGGCTGGACGTGACCGCGCGCTGGAAGATCGTGGATCCCCTCAGGTTCTACCAGTCGGTGCGAAACACCCGCGGCGCGCAGACCCGCCTGGACGACATCATCGACTCGGCGGCCCGCGATCTGGTGTCGAAGAACCTGCTGATCGAGGTCGTCCGCAATACCGACCGCGGTCTGCTCCAGGACAGCGACACTACGGAGAGATCCGAGGACGACATCGTGGAAGGGCACCGGATCGAGATGGGGCGCGACCTCATCACACGGGAGATCCTGGAGTCGGCCTCCGCCCTGATGCCCCAGTACGGGATCGAACTGCTCGACGTGCAGATCAAGAGGCTGAACTACGTGCAGGAAGTCCAGCAGAAGGTCTACGACCGCATGATGTCGGAGCGCAAGCAGATTGCGTCGCGATACCGATCGGAGGGCGAGGGCAACCGGGCCAAGATCCGCGGGATGAAGGAGCGCGAGCTCAAGCAGATCCAGTCTGAGGCCTACCGCCGCGCTCAGGAGATCATGGGTGAAGCCGACGGCGAGGCCACCCGGATCTACGGCGAGGCCTACGCGGCCGACCCGGATCTGTACGCCTTTGTCAAGACTCTCGAGACGTACCGGCAGGCCGTGGGATCCAACTCGCGCCTGATCCTGACGACCGACAGCGACCTCTACCGCTTCCTCAAGGAGGCGTCCCCGCGGTAGGGTCTTCCGATGGTCCGCGTATCGAACGGCGTCGGCTGGCAATCGAGACAGCCGCGAAGGACGGATCCCAGGAGACTGAACCACGAAGGCCACAGAGAGCACGAAGAAAAGCGGGTCATCGTATCGGGGCGGGTCACAAGGAAAGCGACCCGTCCCGCTTCGTGCCTCCTTCGTGATCTTCGTGGTGAGACGCTTCTAAGGGTTTCCCGTCGCTTTGTCGCGCGCTCGCGCACTCCTGCCCTCGCGCTCTCGCCCGGCGTCGTGACAGGACCCGCTGCGAGACGCCGGTATTGCCGGCCCATCGCACCGCGACCCGCAGCTCCAGCCGCTCTCCAATCCCTTCCGAACCCCCTCTAAGGCTGGAGTCCAGGATCGAAAGAGCGATGCGCGGGGGATCCTGCCTTCTCGCAACGGGTGGCATGGGATAGGGCTCCCGCCGCCCGCAGGCCACGAGGACGGCGGGATGTTCCCATGACAGGACCCGCTGCGAGACGCCGGTATTGCCGGCCCATCGCACCGCGACCCGCAGCTCCAGCCGCTCTTGGCTTGATCCCACAGACCCGCGGTGCTAGCTTGAACCCGGCCTGTTCGTCCGTCGTGACCAGCCCCTTCCCTGGAGGGTAGCCATGCGGGGCGCAAGAGTTCTGAAGGTCTTCGCGTGGATCGTCGGGATCCTCGTCGTGCTCGTAATCGCAGGCCTCGTGGCGCTGAGGTTCGTTCTCCCCCCGGAGAAACTGCGGGCCATGGTGCTCCCCCGGATCGAGCAGGCCCTCGGCCAGAGTGTGGAAGTCGGGTCGGTGCACCTGGCGATCTGGGGCGGGTTCGGGGTCGGTGTCGAGGACGTCCGCATCGGGAACCGCCCGGGTTATGAGGACGAGCACATGCTCGTCCTCGATGAGCTGGTTCTCCGAATTCCCCTCCGCCCGCTCCTCAGTCGCAGGTTGGAGGTTACGAAGGTTGCGCTCGTCCGGCCGCAGATCTTCGTGGAGAAATCCGCCGAGGGGACCGTGAACGTCGCCGGTCTCGGCCGGCGGCTCTCGCCCCCACCCGAGGCAGAGGTGGAGACTCCGGCAGAGCCGCCCTCGCCGCCGATCTCGCTGCCCATCCCGGTGACGCTCAAATCGTTCGAGATCGAGGGCGGATGGGTCCGGTACTCGGACGCGGCCGCCGGGTTCGCGGCCGACATCGGAGGGATCGACCATCGGGCGTCCTTCTCGGTGGACCGTGCCCTCACCGACGCACGCGCCGAGGGGCGCCTCTCGGCCGAGCGGGTCGTCGTGCGCTTCCCCGGTCTTCCCGAACCGCTGCCCCCCTTCGGTGTCCGGGTGACCCACCGAGTTCGCGCCGACCTCGCGCACTCCATCCTCACCCTGGACCAGGTCCAGGTCACCGTGATGGACGCCGCCATCGACGTCCGCGGAACGGTCGAGGACTTCGTCGACCCGGTCCTCCATCTCCAGATGGAGACTTCAACCAACCTGGCCCAGCTCCCGACGGCCGAGAAGGTCAGGATCTCGGGCTCGGTCTCGTTGAAGGTCCGAGCCGAAGGACCCGCCCTCCGGCCCGAGCGGATGACGCTGGATGGACAGGTCCGCGTAGGGGGCGTCACCATCGAGGCCGAGACGTTGCCGGTCCCGATCCGGGGACTGTCGGCCGAGATCAACCTCAGTGGCCAGGACATCGCGATTCCGAAGCTGACGGGGGCACTCGGGTCGTCGCCCTTCTCGCTGCGGTGTGACGTGAACGGGGCCGTACCCTTTGCGGCCACGGGGGGCAAGATCCCGCCCACCGTCCGGTTCGCCCTCGACTGTCCGCATCTGGTGCTGGATGAACTCCTGCCGGCGGAGGACGCGGCCCAGGCGCCCGCAGCCCCGCCCGTAGTGGCGGGCCCCGCAGCCGACCGGCCCGAGCCCTCCCCCCTGCCCCCCATCCCGGAGATGAACGCCACCGGCGCGCTGACCATCCAGAGGATCACGGCCCGGAAGCTCGAAGCCCGCGATCTGAAGGTCCGGATCGAGATGGCCGGTGCGGAAGTCCGCGTGCCCGTATTCGAGGTGGGTGTGTACTCGGGACGGATTCTCGGCTCGGCAGAGGCGGCCCTCAAGGACTCCGTGACGGTTCCCTTCTCTGTTTCCGTGCGGGCTCGGGGCGTCCAGGCGAACGATTTCGTTTCCGCGCTCACGCCCTTCGAGGGGCACCTCTTCGGGCGGCTGGATCTCGACGCCGAGTTCGCCGGCGCCGGCCCCGGTCCGGACCGGATCCGGCAAACGCTCACCGGCAAGGGCCACGCGTCGGTCGCCGAGGGCCGGCTGGTCAACTGGGATTTTGCGCGCCGGGTCTCTCGCTGGATCAAGTTTTTGGAGTTCGAGGACGTGGACTTCAAGAACCTCGACCTCGACTTCGCCGTGGCCGACCAGCGCGTCGATATGCGGCCCCTGAAGCTCAAGGCCCTGGACACCCGGTGGGCGGCCACCGGGTCGGTCGGGTTCGACGCGTCGCTCGACTACCGGGTCACAGCCAGGCTTTCGTCCGCCATGACCGAATCCCTGAAGAACAGAACCTCCCTGGGCGGACGGCTGACCACCGACATCGGCGAGACCGAGCTGGTCTTCCGGGTGACCGGACCCGCCCGGGCTCCCGAGTTTCGATGGGAGACCGAGGGTCTCGAGGCGCGCGCCCAGGACCGCGCCCGCCAGGAGGTCCGCGACTTCGTGGAGGAACACAGGGACGAGGCCGCCGAGGCGATCGGCAGAGAGGTCGAGAAACGCTTGGGCGGCGAGGCGGGAGAGAGGGCGCGCGACCTCGTGGAGGGGATCCTCCGCCCCGACACCACCGACACGACGGGCGAGGCACGGTCCCTCGAAGACCTGAAGGAAGAGGGAGAGAATCTGTTGAGGGATCTGCTCAAGAAGAAGCCCAAGAAGTAGCGGCCTCCGAGCAACCAACAACCCACGCCGGAAGACTGAACCACGAAGCGCACGGAGAACACGAAGAAGACCCGGACATCCTCTCGGGGCCGGGCCTCAAGGACCCGCCCCGATTCATGACCCCTTCGTGACCTTCGTGGTGAAAGGCTCTTGGGTTTTCTCTCGCGCAGTCGCCTTGTCGCGCGGGCGGGCCTATCTCGCCACGAGGACCTTCTGGGTGATGCTTCCGCCTGAGGTCACGATGCGGCAGAAGTAGACTCCGCTGGCCACGCACGACCCGCCTTGGTCGGTTCCATCCCAGAGGACGTCGCCGCCGCCTGCGACCTCCCAGCTGCGGACCCGACGCCCGTAGACGTCGTAGATGGACAACAGACAGGTTTGCGATGGCAAGGCCGACCGGGCGCTGAGTACCGTCGACGATGAGATCGGGTTCGGGCGGACGCTCAGGGACAGGAGGCCGCGGGGACCCCCCTCGTAGGCAATGCCGGCGGACCCCAGCGGATAGGAATCCCCATCCACCGTGTAGGAGGAGTAGCCGTCGGTCTCGATGATGACGTGGCCGTTCACAACCCGGCCCGCGCCCGGCGGGATCGTCCCCCCCGAGCCAGACTCGGTCTGGTAGATGTAGCTACCCGCAGCCACGAGCCGATCGAGGGTCTGCTGGGCCGGATGGCCGTAGCTGTTGTTCCCAACCGAGATCACCGACACCTCCGGCGAGAGGGCGGTCACCAGTGCGAAGTTGCTGTTGTAGGCGCTTCCATGGTGGTCAACGTGGTAGACCTCGACCTCATCCATTTCGGCCGCTACCGAAGTCTCGATATCCCGGTAGGACCCGGTGTTCTGACCGGAGAGGTCGCCGGCGACGAAGAAGTCGAACTCGCCGCAGCTCACGACGAGCACCACACACAGGTCGTTCTCGTTGTGGGGCGGCTGTTCGAAGGGCTGCGAAACTTGGCCGTTTCCATTGAGCGCCACGCAGTTCACGGTCACCCCATCGCCCAGGTCGATCACCTGGCCGTCCGCGATCGTCTGCCGCTTCGAGGCCACCGCGTTGGCATAGTCCTGGTAGGTCTGGGTCGTGTAGCTCCACCCGCGGTCGTAGCAGGCGATCGCGACCCCGGTTCCCTGGTAGACTTCGTCGAGTCCTCCGACGTGGTCGGCGTGGTGGTGGGACGCCGCCATGTAGGTCAGCTCGGTGATTCCCAGGCTTGCCAGGTATGGGTTGATGACGCCCGTGCCTCTGCCGTTGTCGCCGCCGTCGAAGAGGAGCGTCAGGCCGCTTGAAGACTCGATGAGCGTCGCGTCCCCTTGACCGACGTCCAGGCAGTGGATCGTCACATCGCCGATCGCGGAGACAGGTAGAAGAACACAGAAGGATGCTGCAACAACCGCTGGTCGCCACATGTCGATGTCCCCCGGGAGGTGGAGGTCGCCGTCTACCCGGCGCCCACTCTCCTTACATTATAGCACAGTCCGGGTGCAAATTCAAAACAAGATGTGGCTGTGCTCCGGATCCAGGTGAATCGCGGGCGGCCGTCCCACCGTCCCGCAGGCCAGGACGCCGCCTGCAGGGGGGATTCCACAAGCCTCAGGGCTAGAAGTGCAGCGTGCGGCTGAGGGAGATCTCCGGGAAGAGGTCAATCCCGAGGTAGCACTTGATCGCGTAGCCGGCGAGGACCAGGCCCCACAGGGCCAGGGCGCTCATCGAGACGAGAAAGACCAGGTTGCCGACCACACTGGGGCGCCGGGCTTCGACCACGATGCGCCCCGACGGGGCAGGCCCGCGGGGCCGCCCTGTCGGTCGTCCGAGAACGAGGACGTCGTGGTACGGCCCGAGCAGGCGGGCCAGGAGGGCCCGGGGATCCGCACGCCTTGCGGTCTCGGCGACCGCCGGACGCCAGTGGGGAGAACCCTCCCCGTACGATGGCCGAACGCCGACCGCCGCGCCCGAAGCCGGTGCTTTGGGTACGGGACGGACGCCGATGGTCGGACGATCCATGGGAGCACCTCAAGGACGGTACCTGGACTCTGCGCGCCGACTGTGGATTCCACAGGCGGGTGTCTCTGCACTACCTATCGGCCCGGACGCCGGTTTCCGTAGTTCTCAGGTGGAATGGGGAACGGAAGGTCGGCCGTCGATGATGAGGATCGGTCAGAATCGACAACCGTGTGCAATCCTGAGGGAAGCAGCGAGGATGCGCGGGCGCTCGCGCGAAGAGGCCCCGGGGGATCCCCGGGGCCTCTCTGAACCGCCAACTTCGTCGCAGACTAGTCCCAGTACATGGTCAACCTGACGTTCGCCGTGGAGAAGGGTCCGAAATCGAAGCCGCTCATCTTGGACTCGACGTTGTCCGCGCCCTCGTACTCCCACTCCGTTTTTGAGCTCGTGTAGCTGAACCCGAAGGTGTACTCGCCGCTCAGGCTCATGCACTGCCAGAAGAAGTACTCGCCGCCAACCATGGCCTTCAGACCCAGACCCATCCCCGAAGTCGTGGTCTTGGTCAGCGTATTAGCGGCCACAGGCTCCTGCACGGAAGGCTCGTTGTAGGACGACGAGTAAGAGAACTCAACCATGCCACCGAGGTAGGGCACCAAGTGATTGCAGGCCGGAAGGTTGTGCTGGAGACCCAGCCCGGCCGCAAACTGCATCATCCCGTCCTTCTCATCGGTCCACCCGGTCGCCATGGCCTCATCGGTGTCCCGCGAGAGCCCGAACCCAAACCGCCCGATGAAATAGTTGTCCCCATCCATGGCCTTCTTCACGCCAATCGAGCCCCCCTTGACGGGAGACAGGCCGATATTGCTGAGACCGGAGAATCCGAACTCCACACCCATACTGTGATCCTGAGCCTCAGCCGCAGCGGCGAAGCCAACGACAACCGCAACCACGATGACACCCACAGTTCTCATGCCACTCCCCCCCTTTGGATGGAAAACCGAGCGCGCTCCGGAACCCGCGCAACAGGTCCCGAATCCAATCCGGGACAGTATGTAAACCGCGCTCTCATCCGTCAAGGGAGATTATCAAAAAAATGCTGCCTGGCGGTTCCACGCGAAGAGGCCCGCCCTGATAGGCGAGCCTCGTTGTGATCTTCTGTGTGCGCCACGCTAGCGGACCACGACCATCTTGCCCGTCACCGCGCGGCCCCCGGTCTCCACGCGGTAGAAGTAGACGCCCGCCGGCTGGTCGCCCACCGTCCACCTCAGCGTGTTCGCGCCCCTCCCCAAACCCTCTCCCATCAGCGTCTCGACCCGGCGCCCCGCGACGTCGTAGATGGATACCCGAACCGGATCCCCCGCTCGCGTGACCGAGAACCGGATGTCGGCCCACTCCCCCACCGGATTCGGCCAGTGCGCCACACCAAGATCGTCCGGGACCCGGGCAATCTCGGGCTCGTCCACGTCCGTCAGGAAGCTGTAGATATCCGTGTGTACGGAGAAGAAGTTGAACCCGTCGGTGGCGATCTGGATGTCGTCTTCCACGTCCAGCCCGCACCCGCCGGGAATGGGGTCCCCGTCCGTGGTCCAGTTCGTGAAGTACAGGTAGCTGCCCACCCCGCAGAGGCGCAGCATCGTCTCCGAATGAGGATAGCCCACGTCGTTCACTCCGACCGAGAACACCGAGGCCTGCGGCAAGAGCGCGTTGGTCAGCGCCATGTTCGAGTTCTTCGAGCTGCCGTGATGATCCACCTGGTAGACCTCGACCCGGTGCTCGACCTCGGCTGCGATGCTGGTCTCGATATCTTCGTACATGTAGTCATCGATGCCCGACAGGTCGCCGGCCACGAAGAACTGGAAGGCGATGAAGTCCAGGTACAGGGCCACGGAGAGATCGTTCTCCGTCCAGGGCGGGTCGGTGAAGGGCTGCGTGAGTTCACCGTTGCCGTTCAGGCCGAGGCACTTGATCGTGACCCCGGACCCCAAGTCGAACACCTGGCCCTTGTAGAACGTCTGGCGGATTCCCTGCACGGCGTTCTCGTAGGACTGGTATGTCACGGTGGTATAGCTCCAGCCCCGATCGTACGCGCCGTTGGCCACCTCGATGCCCTGGTTGATGACCTCATCCAGGCCGCCGATGTGATCGGCGTCGTAGTGCGAGGCGCCCATGTAGCTCAGCGTGTCGATGCCCTCGGCGGTCAAGAACGGTACAATCAAGCCTCCGCCGGCGCCGTTGTTGCCGCCGTCGAACAGGAAGGTCTCGCCGCTCGGAGAAACGATGAGGGACGCATCGGCCGTCCCCACGTTGAAGCACCAGATGGTGAGGATGTCGGTCTGGTAGGGCATCGGGGGTTCGGTATCCGACGTGCCGCTCTGCGGTCTGGGCTTGAGCGTCTCCCGCCAGTCGTCCGCATTGACGTCGGTGTCCTCTCCGTTGCCGAAGGCGACCACGTGCGTGGTGCTCGACTTCCGCTCGATCGTGTGGTTGTACTGCACATCGCGGAAGGGCGTGCCCTCGAGACTCACGGTCGGATTGCCCACCCCGCCGTAGGCGATGTAGTCGACCAGCTCGCCCAGGTTGTTCTTCAGCTTCACACCGTCGCCGTCCACGCCCCCCTCTTCCAGGTCGAACCCGGCGTGGATCACGTCCGGGGTCAAACCGTAGACGTCCGCGTCCGGACCGATGAGGAAAAACCCCTCGGAGGCAATCGTCCCGCTGAGGGTGACCGTGACGTACTCGGTCCCCGTGGTGCCGTCCAACCCCACGATCGTCCAGCCGGTCAGATCCACCGCGGATTGCGTCGGGTTGTAGATCTCCACGAAGTTGTCCGAGTCGCCCGGGAACTGGTCGTAGAACACCTCGGAAATCACAACGTGGTCGGCGATGTGCGCGGCCGCCCAGGCTGCCGCCGGGCATGCCCCAAGCGCCACAGCAAGCGCCACACCGAAGAGATACCTGAGTCGATGCCGAGTCATGGGATTCCCTCCTCAACAACACACGGGCGGCCCCCACTCCGCCCTCGATGGATAGTACGTGCATTCATTCTCAATTCTATTATACTCCAAACCTCGCGGCAACCCAAGCGATAAGCCCGTCCGCCGCGATCGGGCCCCATAGACCTTGAGGAGATCGCTGCGTCATGCTAGGCTCGCCTCCCGGGGTTTCCCGGGTTACGCGAAGAGACCGCCGGCCACAGCCACCTTCGGATCGTTTGTCGACCATGAGACCTCGCCGATCCCGCCTACGCACGATCGCCTGCAGCTGGATCTTGCTGGGGGTGCTCCGTGCACTCTTCCACGCGCCCGTGTACGGGATCATCGGCGCCGACAGCACGTACCTCCTCGTGGACGGGCAGCGGACCTTCATCATCGGAACCTACGATCCTCCCCCCGGCGTCACCCGGGACCAGGTCCGGCGAACAGGCTTCAACCTGCTCCTCGAGTCCAACACGGAGCCCTCGGCCCCCTGGCCCGAGGGCCTGTGGCGGTCCCTCCGACTCCCCCTGGCCCCGCATCCGGACAGCTCGGCGGAGAATCTCATCGACGCGATCGAGAACTACGAGTCCGCCCGCGCGCTGGCAATCTGGCACGGACCGGACGAGCCCGCTTGGGCCAGTCCAAGTCCCGTCGCTCCGGAGTGGCTGGAACACGGCTATCAGATCGTCCAGGCTCAGGACGACGTCCTGCCGGCGGCGCGCCCGGTCTGGATCAACCACGCCTGCCGGGGAACCCGCGCACATCCCGACAGCTTCGACCTCCTCCAGCCCTACGTGGACTGTGCGGACGTCTTCAGCATGGACATCTATCCGGTCCCCGAGAGCTTCGAGCATTCCATCCTCGCCAACAAGACGATCACGTGTGTGGGCGAGCATGTCGATATCCTCCGCGGCCAAGTCTCCGGTCCGGGCGGGGGCCAGCGCAAGCCGGTCTGGATGGTGCTCCAAGGCTTCTCGTGGACCGACTTCAACCAGCCGGCCCGGTGGTACCGGACGTACCGATCCGCCTACGACTTCGACCGGATCCGAGAGACCGTGAGCGGGGACCTCAACGGGGACGGGCGCGCCGACCTGATCCTCTTCCTCGAAGACCGGGGGGGCTCCGGCTCCGGATGGGTGGACGTGGTGCTCTCCGAAGGAGCATCCTTCCACGCGCCCGAAACGTGGGCCGATCCGGCGGCCGCGCCCCTCAACCCAGACCTCACCCGCGGACTCGCCAGCGGGGATTTCACGGGCGACGGTACGGACGACGTCGCTCTCTGGATCTGCCCCGCAGCCAACCGTTGCGCCGTCCGGATGCTGCGATCCCTGGGCGACGGCTTCGACTCGAGCAGTGTGTGGTGCGATCTGGAGATTCCGTCGCTCGATCCGGGGGACGTCCTGGGTTTTGCCTCGGGGGACTTCGACGGCGACGGGAGAAGCGATCTGTTGTTCGCCGCCGGGATGGAGTCCGAGTCCGATCAAACCCTCTGGGTGGCGCGTGCAGGGGAGGATTCCCTGGAGTCCCCTCGGGTGTGGCGGGAAGTCCCGCCGGCCGAGATCGACTTCCGACAGGTTGCGAGGCTCAGCACCGGCGACTTCACGGGCGACGGCAGGTACGACGTGTGCCTCCTCCACGTTCGGCCCGGGGACGGGCTGGGGGTGAGTGTCCTCCCCTCAGATGGACAGGGGTTCTCGGCCTCCACCTGCTGGTGGGACAGCTCGCTTGCGGCTTCCTGGCTCTACGAGTTGCGCGGGATGACGGTGCAGGACCTCAACGGCGATGGGACCGACGATCTCCTTCTCCTCCATCAATGGCCGGACTGGCTGGGCGCGCTCCTCTCCGATGGGTCTCGCTTCGAGACCGAACGGTGGGGGCCTCCGGCGCTCACGGACCATCCGCTGGAGTTCTGCCGGGCGTGTGTGGGGGGCGATTTTGACGGCAACGGCCTGGGAGACGCGGCCACGGTGACGGACCTGGGGTTCCCCATGGAGGACCCCGAACAGCGGTTCGATGTCTGGAAGTCCAACGGCGCCGGCTTCGGGGCCCGAGGACCCTCGTACGAGGAGTCGCGGTTCATGGCCTACGACGCCGTGATTCACGGGGCGACGGGCGTGATCTACTGGGGGCTCTGGTACACGGGGGGACGCGGTGCGGTCTGGCGGGCCGTCTCGAGGGTCGCGGAGGAACTCCACGGAATGGAAGGGATCCTGGTTTGGGATGAGGCTCGAGAGGACACACAGGTCAGCCCCTCGGAGGTGGAGTTCCAGCTCAGGGTCAGCCACGGGGACTACTGCCTCCTGGCCGCCAACCGATCCGACGCGCCCGTGGACGCGGTGTTCACGGGAACCCTCTGGGAGACGACCGAGTGGGTGGACGTACTCTTCGAGAACCGGATCGTCAGGCCGGTTTCCGGCAGGCTCTCCGACCGATTCGAGCCGTACGAGGTCCACGTCTACCTGGCCGGCAGGTCGACGCCGGCGCCGGGTCAACCCGGGGACGTCTCGATCGTTCCCAACCCGTTTGGGTCCGTCACACGGTTCGCAGTTCATGGCTCCGACACACGTGCGGTCGAGATCGACATCTACGACGTCCAGGGGCGGTTGGTGAGACACCTCCTCGGAAGCGATTGCGAAGCGGGAACTCCCGTCCTGTTCTGGGATGGAAGGGACGCCGAGGGACAGCCCGTCTCCTCCGGGATCTACTTCTGCCGGTTTCGGATGGGCGAGCGAGCTGCCTCCCGGAAGGCGATCTGCGTTCGCTAGCGAGGTATCCCCCGAGAGGGTGGGACGGGGAGCACGTAGGAGCCGCGGGGCCCATCGGGTGCGCATGCCGGAATCTCAGGGGAGGGCGAGGATTGCCGAGGGATCGTGGCAAGGTCAGGGGCCCAGGCGGGGCGCCAGGTGCCAGGGTGCCAGAGCACAAGACAGCCAGAGCACAACACAGTCTGAGATGATGCCCGGAGGCTCCATCTGTGGTATACTTGCACTCGGGTGCTGTCATCGCAAACCGTGGGCAGGACGAACCGTCTTGAGACTGCAATCGGCTGTTCTTTTGACACTGCGACCACCGGCAATGTGCAGATCGACCTGGATGCCATCGGCGGCGGCTTGCCTGTCCGTCCTACTCCTCCTTGGCGCCGCTCCGAGCGGAGCCAGCGTTCTCCAGGTGCCGGGCGACTACGGCCGCATCCAATGGGCTCTGAACGCCGCCTCGCCGCGTGACACGGTTCTCGTGCACCCCGGCACGTACTACGAACGCCTGATCTGGCCGGAGACCGGCGGCATCCAGCTCCTGAGCGCAGGCGGGGCCGAGGTCACCATTGTGGATGGAGGCGCCCGCGAATCCTGCTGCGGCATCTACACCGGGTGTGACACCACGACGGCCATCCGCGGCTTCACGTTCACCAACGGGGAAGTCGGCGGAGCCTGACCCTGGTGCTCCGGCGCCGGGATGCGCTGCCTCGATTCGTCTCCGCTTGTGGAGGACTGCATCTTCCGGGACAACGTCGCCGAGAACAAGGGCGGCGGAATCTACGCGGAGAACGCCACTTCGATCGTGATCCGAGACTGCCTGTTCCTCGCAAACACCGCCAGTCTTGGAGGGGGCGTGGACTGCCTAGGTCCATCTCACCCGAGGATCGAGAACTGCCATTTCTCGAGAAATGTCGTCGGCGGCCTGGGTGGCGCCGTGACCGCCGAGGACGGCGCCGAGGTCTCGGTGCTTTCCACGACCCTGGAGAGGAATCGCGGGGGCGACGGGGGAGCTCTGGCGGTGAGCGCATCTCGATTGACTGTCTCCGCGTGTTCCATCCGGGACAATGTGGCCGATTTCGGTGGTGGGATCTCGTGTCTGTCCGGGACGGTTGTCGTCATTGGCTGCACGCTTTCCTGCGACACGGCCAGCCTGTGGGGTGGGGCCATGCACTGCCTCGCCGGGTCGCTGATGACCTCTTGCAGCACCATTGCGTCCAACCACGCCCTCACGCAGGCGGGAGCCGTGAACCTGATGAGCAGCGCAGGTGATTTCGACTCGTGTGAAGTTTCGGACAACACGGTCGGCGAGTCGCTCGCGCGAGACTCGATGTGTAGTGGGTTCTTCGTCCAGACCTCGACCCTGGATGTTCATCGTTCGAGTATGTACGGCAATGGGATGGCCATCTTCGCTGACGCCCAGAGTGGTCCCCTCCCGCGCAACGTGGATGCAACCGACAACTGGTGGGGAGACGATTCGGGCCCGTACCACCCCGTCCTGAATCCCGAGGGGCTGGGCGATCGCGTCTCCGATCACGTGGACTTCGTGCCCTGGCGCGACATGACGCCCGTGCAAGAGGAGGATGTGGGCCAGTGGGCCAGGGCCGCGCTCCTCTCGAGTTCTCCCAATCCGTTCAGCGCGGGAGTGGACCTCCGGTTTGTCCTCCGGGACCCCGCTCACGTCCGTCTCTCGATCTACAACGCACGTGGGCAACTTGTCAGGGATCTCGTCCAGACCCACTCTCCGCCCGGGAGGATCTCGGCGCGTTGGGATGGAACCGCATGGACCGGGAGACCCGAACCACCCGGCGTGTACTTCTGCCGACTGGAAACAGAAGGCCTCGTTATCTCTCGCAAGATCGTCCTGGTCCGTTGATTCCGCAGCCGTGAAATGGGGCGCCAGGGAGGGGACTGAGGGGAGCGGAGAGGTGCCAGAGCACATCTCACCGGGGCACCCATCCCCAGCCCAAGTCCCGCCAGGACCGTGCTTCCCCGTGCCTTCTGCTCGTGGCGAGTCTGCAGGTTCTACGTCTTCTTGACAAGGACAACCGTCAAGTCATCGGCCTGAGGGGTGTCGGCAAACGCGAACAGCGCAGCCAGGATCGCACCCAAGACCTTCCCGACCGATTCGTGACCGTGCTGACAGATTGCATGGCAGACCCGTTCGGCCCCAAACTGCTCCCCATCCTCTCTCTCCCACTCGAAAAACCCATCGGTGAGCAAGGCCAGGATATCCCCGGGTTTGAATTCGATCGGGTCGGCGACCGGAATCACGATTTCGGACATCATGCCCAGCGGCATGCCCGTGGCTTCGAGCTGCTGAACCGAGGACCGGTTTGCCTCGTAAAAGAGAATGGGTGCCTGACCCGCGCTGGAATAGTGCAGACGCGAACTCGAAGCGTCGAGTAGGCCGAAAAACATCGTTACGAAGCGTTCAGCGGACAGATCCTCCGCTAGCAGACGGTTCGCGAGATTGATGATCAGACTGAGATCGTCACTCACCGATGCGAGGCCTCGCAGTGTAGCCCGAGCCTCGGCCGAGACGAGCGCTGGCCCGATCCCATGGCCGGTCGCATCTCCCAGCCCTATGGCGAGCCGCTGGTTGCCCAGATCGAAGAAGTCATAGCAGTCACCGGCGATCTTGTCGTGTGGGCAGTGCCAGCCGACGATTTCGAAGCCCGGCAGGTCCGGGTTCTTGCTGGGAAGGAGGTCGGCCTGGATCTGACGGGCAATCTCGATCGCCTGTTCGATTCGCATCTTCTGCTTGTAGTGCTCATGCAGCCGCGCACGCTGCAGCACGACCCCCGCCTGAGCCGTGAGAGCACCGGCAATCGACTCATCGTACCCACTGAACTGCCCGCTTCGCTTGTTCAGAACCTGCAACACGCCGACGAGTTCCCCGTCGTAGCCAACCAGGGGGAGCGCCAAGAGGTTTCGAGTGCAGTACCCCGTCCGCTCGTCGATCTCTCGGTTGAACCGGGGATCCTCGTAGGCCTCCGGGATGTTGAGCGGCCGGCCAGAACGGGCCACGGCGCCCGCAATCCCCTTGGTCACGGGAAAGCGAATTTCCTCGACGCCTTGGGCCACCTTGCTCCTGAGAGTCTCCGTCTCCGGCTCGTAGAGGAATATTGAGCAGCGATCGGCATCCAGCATTCTAGAGGCCTGGCTCGTGATGAGATCCAACAGGTCTTCGAGATCCGTTGTCGCGACCATCGCCCGAGTGGTCTCGAGCAGAGCATGGAGATCGTTGACTTGACGCTGGATGTGCCCGTCGAGGGTCATGACTCAGGAACCCCCTCTTCAGTGTACCGGCCGGAACGTGGAGGGTCGCATGCGCAGCGCCCACTGACAGCCCCAACTCACTGGCTCGATTGTAAACCCACTGCCCCGCGTCTACAACCACCTTCGTCCGCCGCCATAACATGTGTTCCTTGGGATACTACAAGAACGATCCACTGAGAGGGCGCATACAGAGCCGCCGGCCCCTTCGACAGACGGCTGTCCTGGGGTGCCACACCGCGCGGCGAGCCCCAGACCTGCTGCCCTTCAGCTTGCTGACCCCGACCTTCATGACCGCCTCAAGCGATGCCTGTACCTGCGCCCCCCCACCCTCTGGCACCCGGGCACTCCTCCGGGCACCTCTCTGGCAATCTGCGCCCGCACCGGCACTCTGGCACCACGCTGCTGGCACCCTAGCACCCAGGGGACCCCATAGGACTCCATCGATAGCATCTCACAGGACTCCGTGGGACTGCAAACCCGCGCACCTGGCACCTGGCACGGCCCGGTGTGCCGTGCAAAGCCACACCGGGCCTGGCCACAACCATCATGCTCACGCCACATCTCATTCTCGCGCGCCGGGGCC